>Ga0067045_1002948_pt1 | contig 42081 bp, 40 predicted proteins | sample TerdegcTABiofilm_FD_59184 | JGI IMG/M metagenome (GOLD analysis project Ga0067045, IMG submission 59184) | Combined Assembly of (Gp0054472, Gp0054536) Wastewater bioreactor microbial communities from Singapore -Terephthalate degrading... | reverse complement strand
AAGGCGGGCATCCTGACCTCCCGCAAGGAAGGCTCAAAAGTTATTTACAAAGTCAAGTACGATGGAATTTTTCAAATTTTAAATATGCTCGACGATTTAATATCTGAACAGATTGAGGAGCAGATGGCCGCGCTTGAAGGCTTGAGGCAGAAAACGGGAACTTTTCAAAAAAATAAAATGATTATATAATAAAAGCTTATATATTACCTTCCCTTTGCCGCCGGGGGTATTTTTCAATAAGTCGAAATTTGGAGGAGCTCAAATGCCAGTAAAAAATATACCTTTTTCCAAGGAACAGCTAAGCCGGATTATCGCACGGTATCCAACTCCCTTTCACATATACGATGAAGCGGCTATCCGGACCAATGCCCGTAAATTGTTGGCCGCGTTTGCCTGGGCGCCGGATTTTAAGGAATATTTCGCCGTAAAAGCCACACCCAACCCGTATATCCTAAAGATCTTACGCGAGGAAGGCCTCGGCGCCGACTGCAGTTCCCTGGCGGAGTTGCTCCTGGCTGAAAAATCCGGCATTCTAGGCGAGGAAATCATGTTTTCCTCAAACAATACACCGGCTCAAGAATACCGCTTGGCCAGGAAACTCGGCGCGGTGATTAACCTTGACGATATCACGCATATCGAATACCTGGAGAAACATGCCGGCCTGCCGGAACTAATATCCTTCCGTTATAACCCCGGACCGCTCCGGTCCGGCGGCAACTCCATCATCGGCAATCCGGAGGAATCTAAATACGGACTCACCCTGGAGCAGCTAATGGATGCTTACAGGATCGTTAAAGCCAAAGGTGTCAAGCGTTTCGGACTGCACACCATGATTATTTCGAACGAGTTGGATCCCAACTTTTTTATTGAAACTGCCAGCATGATGTTTGATCTGGTCGTGGAAATATATCGTTCATTAGGCATTCGTATGGAGATGGTGAACCTTGGCGGTGGTATCGGCATACCATACCGTCCGGGGGAAAAGACAGTTGACCTGGACTATTTAAGCAATGGCATAAAGCAGATTTACAAGGAAAAGATCGTTTCCAACAACCTGCACCCATTGAAGCTGACCATGGAAAGCGGCCGGATGATCACCGGACCCTACGGGTATCTAGTTTCTACAGTGCTACACAAAAAGGAGATCTATAAGAATTACGTCGGACTGGACGCCTGTATGGCCGACCTCATGCGTCCAGGCATGTACGGCGCGTATCACCACATCACGGTAGCCGGTAAAGAGGACCGGCCACACGACCATATTTATGACGTCACCGGCTCACTATGTGAAAACAACGATAAATTTGCCATTGACCGCAGGCTGCCGGCGATTGAGATTGGCGACATCCTAATTATTCATGACACCGGCGCCCACGGGCACGCCATGGGATTTAACTACAACGGCAAGCTGCGACCGGCGGAACTGCTGCTGCGAACCGACGGAAGCGTGAAAATGATCAGGCGGGCCGAAACGGTCGAAGACTATTTCGCCACCCTTGATTTTTCCGGGCTTTAAACGTAAATATGCACAAAAAATGGTATAAGTTCCCGCCGCCCAAAGGGATATAGTCCGGAGGTGGAGGTAATTCGAACCCTTTCACTACTTTGAGGTCAAATAGGGATGTTATAGATATACCTTACCTCCGTCGCCGTCGACGGTAATTAACTGGCCGTCCTTTATCATCTTCATCACGCCGGGAATGTTCACCACCGCCGGAATGCCGTACTCACGGGCTACGATGGCCCCGTGGGAAACAATCCTTACGTTAGGTATGACGTACCTTAGGGCGGCAACAATAGAGCAAACTGCAAGCCATGACAATAAAATTACAACAATATACCTTAGAATCTCTAAGGCGACATCTTTTTCTGCTTTTAATAGCCTATAAGCAAGATAAAACAATCCAATCGCGATTACAAATAAAATGATCAAGTATAATTCAATTCCATTCCTCTTTTACTTGCAGTTTTTCAAAAGCCTTACAATCGTTTCCGCCGCTTCGGCCCTGGTCACAACGGCTTTGGGCTCAAATTTCCCTTCCACCGGCTTGATCAGGCCGAGCGCCACGGACAGGGCGGCATGTCCTCTCAAGTGTTCGGAAATATCACCGGCGTCCTGAAAATCAAGCACATAAATGTTACTAAATCTGGCCACATTATAAAGACCCATGGCGTGGACGGTTAAACGGGCTAAAGTTTCGCGATTAACAGGAACATCCGGATCAAGCTTTTCCCCGGCTCGAATAATGCCGAGCGATCTCGCCGTGTCGTAATAGCTCTGGTACCACGGTTCCTTGCCGTCAACAGCTGCCGCAGGTGACCGGCCAAAGCTTTTCACCAACATGGCGACCAATTCAGCCTGGGTCACAGGGTCGTCAGGCCGGAACCTGCCGTCAACCCCCGCGACTATGCCGGCACCGGCCAGCAGTTCCACCGCCTCACGGGCCGGATGGCCTTCGATGTCGCTGAAGCTTTCTTTTTCCCCGGAAGAAGAAACTATCCTTCCATCTGCATCAAGTTTCTGGCCGGTGAAAGCATCCAGCATGGCAAAGTTGAGGTTCGGCTGGTAATAAACCAGGTGAACTTTGCTCTCCTGGCGCGGCATCCAGGACTTTTCCTGCGCCCACAGCCGCAGATAGCCCAGCGTCAGCGGGGCTTCCTGAAGGTATTTGTCCGCTGCCGTATCCCGGCTGATAACACCTGCGGGTTCGGGAAATTTCACGTCCCACCAGGTCATCCGGTACGAATTAATCTCACCCGTGGTGCTGTTCACCTCCAGGCAGAACCCGTTTTCCGGGAATTTCACTCCATTGGCTACCCGTGTGTAGTAAATAGCATATGAACGGGGCTGCGGCTCCTCCAGCGGGTTAATCATCAGCCCCGGCACGGGCTGTAATGAACCAAATACCACCTGCGCCCACCTGCCCGGCTGCTTTTTCTTGATATAATCTTCCGCTATGCGGCGGGCTTCTTCATCACTGTACTTTACCACCGGTGTTTTATAATCTTCATAACTGTTATTATAGTGACTGAATGCCACCAGGTCTCCATAGACGGCGTCGATGGAGACATCCATTCCTCCATTGTTCGAACCATCCCCGGCCTGCCAACTAAAATTCCAGGTCTTATTTTCCTTAAACAGGTAGTCCTGTTCCAGCCTGCTGTTGGTTAAAACATAATTCAAGGGAATTGTTACGGCGGATTTTGCGATCTTCAGGGCTTCATCCTTCGGAATCAGGTTCTTAAGCTTGTCAACCTGAATTTCTTCAGCCGGGTTAAGCTTAATCTCTTGTCGTGCCAAAGAGTTGTCAGCCTTATCTCCTCCTCCGGCAAGGCTTCCATACAGTTTGTCGTAATAATAATAGTTCATTTCATTATTTAATAGTTTGCCGGTTAAAGCGTCAATAATAACCTGCCGATGGGATTCCGGAAGCTTGTAAACCAGCTGCACGGGCGCTTCCACGCCGTATGGCAAGCTGGGGCGAAAGTAATACAATTCAGGAGCTGATTCAGAGCAAAATATTTGTTCAGCCTGCTCCCGGCTGATCCTACCGGCCTGCGGCGGAAAATCCCGCGTGTCTCCCCAGTTTAAATCAAACCGGATTACTTTACCGGTATCCCCGTTTACTGCCACACTAATGCCGTTATCAGGGTAGATTACACCATCAACATGTCTGGCATAGTAAAAGTTGTATTCCACCTGTTCGCGCTCTTTTACAGACAACAGCGGGGTATAGTCGCGGCCCGGCTGCAGGCTGGTTTCCCTAAAACGTCCAGGCTGCAATTTTTGAGCAATGGCGGTGGCGATGGCTTCCGCCTGCTCTCTGGTATACCTGGGCAGTCCCCGGTACTCCACGCTGGACGCCCGCGGCAGCCATATATACATACTCCAGATTTCCCCCGTGCCGGCGTTAACTTTTACACTCATCTCGCCGCCCTGCCCGCTAATCCGGTACCATCGCAGCTCCCAAAAAGAATTCTGGTCCGACTGGCTGAAACCAGTTGAAAACTGGTCCAGTTCCCCCGGAACCTCAAACGCCTCCCTGGCTATTTGGATGGCCTGCTCCAGGCTTATCGCATACTGCTCCCCGCCTCCCGCGGATTCTTGATTACTCGCGGCATTATTTTGTTCAACCTCCGCCACGGCCACCCCCTGGTGTAAGAAGAAGATGCCAAGGGCAAAACATAATATAACAATACCGGCCGTCCAACTCCGCAAGTTCATTACTACTCCTCCTTTTCTTACATGATTGTTAATAGTTGATTAATTGCGTTTGAAGAACATCACGTTCCTTTTTCATCTGGGCCGCCTGGTTTGCTAATTCATGTGTCTTCCGGACAGCTTCATTGTGCTGTACTTCCCTCTTATCACACTCATATCCACTAACCCCTTTTATATACCACCTACCTGGACTAAACCTCTTGCAACCATCGGAACTTCACAATTCAAACCTAAAACTATGACGGTGTAAAAGACAGACAGGTTCACTAAAAGCAACTAATAATGGACATTCAGGAAGATTTTTTTAGCGCTTTTCGTCTCAAGGTTTCCTTAATTTACAGTACCACGGAACTATTAAATGTTACACATCTGAATATTATCTGTTATAGTCGAATTTTGTCGGAATAATTTTGCAGGAATTCCATTATTTTTGTAGAAAAAAATTATATCAAAAAGATTTATGTTTAAGTGTAGAAGATCAAATAATTTATAATGAGGAGTCCAACTTTATGAGCATTACAAATGTATATCAAAATATAATACAAGATGACATGACTTTTCTTAAGAACATCTCTTGGGGTACCCACATTTGTGGATTTTACCAGTCAATGGACGACTTGATTAATATGTTAGTACCATATTTTAAATTTGGATTAGATAATAATGAATTTTGCATATGGGTTACTTCAGAACCATTTGATAACGATAAAGCAAAACAAATACTGAGTGAAAGAATACCAAATTTCGATTATTACCTCAATAGGGGACAGATAGAAGTACTTTCTTACTCGGATTGGTACTTACACCATGACAAATTCAATGGCACTGATGTTTTAAACTTATGGATTAAGAAAATGGATGAAGCCATAGCCAAGGGCTATAATGGTATCAGAATAAGCGGCAACACCACTTGGCTAAAAAAAGCAGATTGGCAGGCATTTCAAAATTATGAATCAGAGGTTGACAAAAGAATTGATTATCTGAAGATGATAGCAATTTGCACTTACCAAATCAGCAAATGCAATAATTATGAAATTATTGATGTGGTAAAAAACCATAAGTATTTGTTTGTAAACAATGATCATAATTACAATATCGTCAACGATATTACCAGGCTGGAGCAATTAGATTTAATATCCAAAATGTCGGCAAGTGTAGCTCACGAAATTAGAAACCCAATCACATCCGTCAAGGGGTTCCTACAATTATTGCAGGAAAAGAATGAATACAAAAAACATATTGAATATTTCAATGTTATGCTTGAAGAATTAGATCGGGCTAATAGTATTATTAGCGAATTTCTTTCCTTAGCTCGCAATAAAGCTTCCGGTTTAACTAGAGAGAGCCTTAACAATATTATTAATGTAATTTACCCGTTACTACAGGCGGATGCTATTAAAAATGGCAACAATATAATATTGGAATTAGGAGAAGTGCCCGAGATTTTAATTTCTCCCAAGGACATACGACAGTTAATTCTTAACCTTGTGCGAAATGGACTGGAAGCAATGCAAGAAGGAGGAAATTTAACTATTAGAACATATGTTGATAATAGCGAAATTATCTTAGAAGTAGCAGATGAAGGTACAGGCATTAGTCCAGATATTGCTGAAAAAATCAACTCTCCGTTCTTCACAACAAAAGACACCGGCACTGGATTAGGCTTGGCGATCTGCAACAACATCGCTATTCAACATAACGCAACTTTAAATTTTACAACAAGTCCCAAGGGGACAACCTTTTACGTTCACTTTAAGCTTAATCAAAATTAATCCTTACCTTTAATCACCGCCAGCGGCAATAGCCTTGCCACCGGACGTGTCATGCCGATGTCGGCCAGGGTGTCCACCACCTGGTCGATGTCCTTGTAGGCGCCGGGAGCTTCGTCCAAAAGATCTTTGTAGCTCCTGCTGTTGTATATCACCCCGGCCATGCTTTGTTCAAACTGCTCTCTGGATATATTCTTCATCGCGGCTGACCGGGACAGAGTCCGGCCGGCGCCGTGATTGGCCGAATAAAATGACTCTGCCGCTTTTTCGGTGCCTGTCAACACGTATGAAGCCGTCCCCATGCTCCCGGGGACAAGGACCGGGTGACCGGTTTCACGGTATAAAGCCGGATTCCCGGGGTGGCCGGGCGGCAGGGCGCGGGTGGCTCCCTTGCGGTGCACCAGCACCTTTTGCCCCTGGTGCATCTCCCACTTGGCGATGTTATGAGCCACATCATAAATCAATTGCAAACCCAGATCCGCCGGGTCACAGCGGAAAACATCACCGCAGGCGCAACGCACGTCATGAGTAATCAGCTGCCTGTTGGCAAAAGCGAAGTTAACCGCGCAGGCCATCGCGGCATAGTAATCCCTGCCCTCTGTGGATTCAACCGGCGCGCAGGCCAAGCCCCGGTCAGGCACTTCGATACCGTATTTCCGGGCCGCCGGGAGCAGGCTTTTACTGAAGTCCGTACATATTTGGTGACCGAACCCCCGGCTGCCGGTATGAATCATCACGGTCAGGAGGCCGGGGAACAAACCGAAACGCTTCCCTGCCGCCTGATCGTAAACTTCCTGTACAACCTGCAATTCTATGAAATGGTTGCCTCCGCCCAGTGTGCCGAGTTGGACCGAGCCGCGGTCACAGGCTTCCCTGCTGACCGGCCCGAGATCGGCGCCAGGCAGGCAGCCCTCTTCCTCCGTTTTATCCAAATCTTCGGGCCATCCGAAGCCGTATTCAATGATCCGGCGGGAACCGGCATGAACTACCTCCTCAAAAATTTCCTTGGTAATACCTTTATGCTTGCCTTTTCTGCCCACTCCGGTCGGCACATACTCCTCAATCCGGTTAATTAGGGCGCGCAAAATGGACAGATTAAGTTCCGCAGCCGCGATATTCGTAGCCAGCAGGCGAACACCGCAGTTTATATCCATACCCACCGCCCCAGCGGATATCACCCCGTCGGCGGCTGTGGCCATCACTCCTCCGATGGGCAGACCGAAACCTTCGTGGATGTCCGGCATGCCGCACACCCGTCCCACCACTCCGGGCAGGCAAGCGGCGTTGGCCAGTTGCTGAAGAGACTTGTCTCTACTTACCAATGGCAAGAGCTGGTGGTTAACATACACCATTCCCTCGACGCGCATATTCCCCCGGCGTTTCAGTATGTACCTGTTGCGGCCCTCCCGCACTAATTCCATGCTTATACTCAGCCTCTCACTCATCTCAGAACTACAGGGGTTTCGATTTGACGGCCGGGAACCGTCCAGTATTTTTAATGGAGAAACCGTATAAATAAAGCCTGGTTCACCGTCACCTCTCATACCTTTCCTGTATCAATTTACCGGCACTAGCTCAAAACCGGCAAGTAATGATGATGAACCAGCAACATTCCTTGTTAAAACCAGAATTTGCTTTTCCCCTGGAAGCCAATAACAGGCTTCCAAGTTTTCGCCATCGGTTATGGTACTGCAACTCCCATTCCAGGTATCAATAATGTCTATTCTTTTCTTAGCGGGCTGCTGGCCATTCGACGGTTCCATGCTACAAACCAGAACGCCGTTTCCATCCGGCGTGCAGGCGGCGCTTTGATAAATCCGTTCACCGCCGTAAAACTCAAAGGACCGCAGCAACTCACCTGACGCGTTATAAATTTCAACAATGCCATCCTCTTTAACCTGTATCACGTTATTGTTAATATTGTCAATCGCAATTGCGTAATAGCCTGTAACACTTTCCCCGAGGTTGGTAATCTTTCCTTCATCCAGATCTAAGATATGGTGGAAGTAGCCATCGTCCCAGCCGCTGGCGACATAAAGCGACTTGCCGGGTGTGATCCACTGCGCGCTACGGAATTTCCCCCTTTTTTCCGGCAAGATGCTCTCTATGTTGCCACTAGCAAGAGACAGTTTGGCCATACCCTGGAGGTGACCGGCACCATCACCAAGCTCCGCGCCCAGGTCGTTGAAATAAAACAGGCTCTTACCGTCCGGATACCATACAGGGTACCAGTCTTCAGCGGTGCTCGTCAGATCTCTTTTTTCGCTGCCGTCGAGGTCGCATAGCCAAAGGCCGTTATCCCGCTGCGCGTAGGCTATTTGATTGCCGTCCGGGCTGAACGCCCCGTAAAAGCTGTTATCCGCTATTATGATCTTTTTGCCGTCTTTGACAGATAACCTATAAAGGGATCCATCCTTCGTATAAAGTACATTTTCTCCGGCGGAGTCCCACCCCAGGACGCGAAAATAACCTCCGCCGTCAAGCGAGGATATTGACTCTCCGTCAAGATCAAGCATGAGGAGCCTGCTCGTCATTCCATTCTGAACTTGCTCAGAAAAGTTATAACCGCTAAAAACAGCTACTTTTCCATCAGGTGCGAAAAGCAAGTCGTTATTAAACCCGGACAACTGAAGATCTCCAAAACCTATAACCTCCTGGTTAGTATTCTCTTCAAGATTTTTAATAATTTTGACAGCCTTGACGTTTTCATCCCACTGGACAACGGCGCCAAGATTTTCGGCAATAAAGCGCACCGGCACATAGACCCTGTCGTTAATAAGAAGGGCTCCTGAATCAAGTTTTACTTCCGCACCGTTAACCTTAGCCGCATCATGTCCAGGGAAAAGAGCGATCGACTTTCCTTGCCCGGTGATATAAGCGGTGTCCTTATCCCCATCCCAGGCTACTTGCGCGCCCAGTGCCTGGGCGACAAAACGCGCCGGCGCCTGGACACGTCCATTCTTATCTATAAAGGGCGTGGCGTCTGGAAAAGATACCTGCTGTCCGTTTACCAGCACCTGAACAGATGAATCATTCAGGGCGGTCTCTACGTCATAGCCAATTGCAGTGGACACTCCTTGAAAAGAAACTGCGACTAACAAAAATAAAACCGCAAAAACCAGGAACCCTCTTCTCTTGTAATAATGTTGAATATACAAGGTAACCTCCCCTTTCACTTATTAGACGAGTTCGGTTCCTGATAAGTTCACTAATTATGTATTCAGCACATTACCGAGTTGTGAGCAGCAGGCTCCACAGACTCAGGAACCCCATCAATAATCAAGTCGGGGGGTGAAAGCGCCTCCATTTCTTTTCTCCTGGCCTTCCGCTCAGCCACCAGGATTCCCAATCCCCTGCCGTCCCAGTCCTTTTTTAGAATGGAGATAATTTCACTCCAGGCACAGCAGTTCTTTCTCCCAAAGGAGAGGGTTATAGTTTTCTTCGGAAAAATACCTGCGGGCGGCAGTGTCGCCTTGGGCAATCTCGTCCATTTCCACCAGGCGGTAGCCGTGCTCTGCGCTAATTATGTCCCCCCGCCCTGCCAGCAGAGCGTCGGCCATCGTTTTTCCTTCACCTGAAAAATATTTTTCCAGCTCTTTTACAAGCGGACTTATGCCGGCGCTACTCATACAAGACAAAAACACCGGCTAAAATTTCATGTATACGCTTCTAATATCAGCGAATTTATTGATCAGCTCTTTTTCTGACAGACTCTTGAAATTCTTTTTTAGCAAGGCCTTTGTAAAACCATCAACGTTATCGAGAGATTCTTGCATGTTCTTTCTAGTTTTATGTCTGTTAAAATTCAATAAACGCTTCAATCTTTTGAATCCCTTGATTCCACGGTAAGGTTTTTTTTCGTTGATTTCTATTTCCGGCCGGCGCTCTCCAAAATCATTATCTAATTGCCGGGGTGCAATACCAAAAGCATCAAAAAAGATCCATTGTCGAATGGACAGGTTGAGATACGCCCTGCCCTGATATAATTTGAGAGGCGTAGCAACATTTTATGGCGTACAGGATGCTGTCTATCCCCCGGACGTTTAAGAACGATTCATGAATCCTGGCAAAGGACGCCTTACCATAGTCCCCAACACAGACTGAAGACCTGACGGCCAGCGGCTTGTCAAGTATACCGGTGTTTTCCAGATTAGCTACAAGTTCATCACGGACGCTAGTGCGAAAATGCCCGTTCATGATTTTTTCTCTGAGCAGGTAAAGTTTTTGCTCAGTCTCCTTCTCTTCAATGTTTTCAATGGTAACACTTTGAGTGATTTTCCCTGTGGCTTCAAGCAGGTTGTTTTCTTCAATAAAACACCGGTATGCCTCAGCCGTAAGGGCGCCCCCGGCGGGAACCTTGAACCCATACCGCTCGAGCCTGCCCAGATTCCATCCCTTCTCCCCGGCGACATCCACCCCGGCTTAAAAAGCCCCGGGCCAACTGAGGAAGAACGTTCCGCAACTCTTTTTCATTTCATCCTCCCGGTAAGATTACTTGCAATATTTTGTCAATTTATGTCGAACCAGGTCAAAACTATAACGACCACCCGGACTTGGGTGGTCGTTATAGTTATTAATAAAACATCTATTTAATTCGACAAAAAAAGCATAATTCCTTTATTTAACACTATAACAATTCTATACTTATGAAATGAATAACACCAATGACATTAATAACAAATAACGTCCATGTCTCATCATAAACAATGGACTTTTTAAAAGAACAAGTATTTATTTTGAGAAGAAAATGTAACAAAACAGCATTTTACTACGTCTATTTATTAGTGATTTTTTTGTAAAAAGACAAATATCGACGAAAAATTACCTGGTTAGTTGAAGTAAAGCATGCGGTCTATTCGTCTAATCATATGAGAAAAAGTTTTGTTCAGTGAAAGGGGAGACTTGTTTTGCGGCCAGGCTTGCAGAGACTTCGGAATATACCAGGGAAAAAAATGCTTGCCGGGGTGCTGATCCTCGGCCTTGTCGTGTCGGTGGTTGTACTGAACATGGCTAAAAATAAAGCGCAGGCCGGTATCCCGGTGAAAACCGCCAGAGTTGAAGCCAAACCCATACAAGATAACGTTTTCGCCTCCGGCAGGGTAAGGTTGTGCGCAAAACAGGAGTTATACGCTTTTATCGGCACCACGGTGCAGGAACTTAACGTTTCACCCGGCGACCGGGTGAGCAAGGGACAGATTCTGGGTTTGCTGAACGCTGACGATATCGAAGACGATTATAATGAGGCAAAGGCAAATTTTATCGCCCAGGAGGCGAACTTGAACAAGGCTATTTATCCCCGGGAAGAGGAAGTAGCCCAGGAAAGGGCAAATTGCCAGAGAGCGGAAGCCGATTACCGGAACGCTCAAAAGAACTATGAACGCAAAAAGCTTCTATATAATCAGGGTGCCTTGAGCGTAAAGGAACTTGAGGAGGCTGAGCTCGACATGGCTCAAAAGGAGGCTGAATACAAAATCGCCGGTGAAAAGCTGAAAATGAAGGAATCCGGTCCTGTCGGCCATGAACTGACCGCTCTGAAGGCTCAGATTGAACAAGCCCGTTACCGGTTCGAGCAGGAGGAAAACAAGCTGAACAAGACAGTGCTCCGCGCGGAAATGGACGGTGTGGTTACCGCAGTGGAGGTGGCATTGGGCGATTACGTCCAGCCGGGAACCAGGCTGATTACCATTGGCGATACCGGGCAGTTGGAGGTGACTGCCGGAGTGAGCGAGGCCGACAGCGGCAAACTGAAGCCGGGCCAGAAGGTTAAGGTCACCACCGCGGCCCAGCCCGGCCGGGAGTACAGCGGCATATTGCAGAGTGTTTCCCCCGGCGCGGTGGCGGTGAAGACCGCGGAGCGGGGCAGCCAGATCGAAGTGCCGGTGATAGTAAAAATAAACGGCGATACAGAGGGGTTGCGCCCGGGGTACACGGTTGACTTGACCATCACCACGGTAGATAAGGACAGGGCGCTGGTGGTGCCTTATGAATCCGTTGTGGAAAAAGAAGGAGTTAAAAAAGTTTTTGTAGTGGAAAATCAGGTGGCCAGGTTAAAAGATGTTACTATCGGAGTAGACACCGCTTTACTAACGGAAATATTGTCAGGTCTGTCAGAAGGTGAGACAGTTGTTGAAAGCCCTGGGAAAGAACTGCGGGACGGCAGCCGGGTGAAAGAAGTGACAAGCTCGCCCCCGGTCAAAGGAGGCGCAAACGCGACATGATCAAGGTAAAAAACCTCGGTAAAGTATACCAGGCGGGCGCGCATCCGGTGGTTGCCCTGGCTGATGTCGATCTGACCGTTAAGCCGGGCGAGTTCGTGGCCGTAATGGGTCCTTCCGGGTCCGGCAAATCCACCCTTATGAACCTGCTGGGCTGCCTGGATACCCTGACATCCGGCTCCTATCATCTGGACGGCATGGAAGTCAGCGGCATGAGCGACACGGAGCTGGCGCGAATCCGCAACCTCAAGATCGGCTTTGTTTTTCAGGCCTTTAACCTGCTGCCCCGCATGAGCGCCATGCGCAACGTTGAACTGCCCATGATCTACGCCGGGGTCGCTCCCCGCGAAAGAGCGAGGCGGGCCGCGGAAGCGCTGGAGCGGGTGGGCCTGGGGAAGAGGATGAGCCACCGGCCCGGTGAACTTTCCGGCGGCCAGATCCAGCGGGTTTCCATAGCCCGGGCGCTGGTAAACAACCCTGCCATAATCCTGGCGGACGAGCCCACAGGAAACCTGGACACCCGCTCCGGTGAGGAGATCATGGCTATTTTCCAGGAGTTGAACCGTGGCGGGGCCACCATCGTCCTGGTCACGCACGAGCGGGAGATCGCCCTGCATACATCCAGGATCGTCCACTTCCGGGACGGCCGCCTGGTGGACGACGAACCCGTGGCCGCCCCGCTGGACGCCAGGGAACATATCAGCGCGGCTGCACCGGCGGGGCAAGCCGGCAGATACGCTGAAAGCGGGGGGGCGTCTACGCAATGAACCTGCTGGAGAGCGTTAGAGTAGCTCTGGAAGGAATCATGACCAGTAAGCTGCGTTCTTTTTTAACCACCCTGGGCATCGTGATCGGTATCGCCGCTGTAATCGCGGTGGTAGCCATCGGCCAGGGCGGCAGGGCGGTACTGATGTCCGAAATGGAAAAGATAGGCACCAATATATTTTTCATCTACGTGGACTGGCGGAGCAACAAACAGTCCACGGGGCAGGAATTTGACTTAAACGATGTAGCGGTGCTCAAGGATAAGGTGCCCGATGTTACCCACCTTTCTCCCGTTAACCAAACCATGGGCGATATAAGGGGGCCCAAAGATAAAAAATCAGCCCAGGTAATAGGAGTCTCGTCTGATTATTCCTATATCCGGAAGTTTAACATGAAGGAGGGCCATTTTTTCACAGAGGAAGACGACGCGGGCAAGCGCCGGGTGGCCGTTCTCGACGAGGACCTGGCCGGGCAGGTTTTCGGCAGGGCGGAGGCGTTGGGAAGCAAAATCACGCTTGGCGATACGCCTTTCCTGGTGGTGGGTATCGTCGCGAGGAGCGAATCAGCCCTGGGGTTTAGTGAAAACCCAAGTGTATATATTCCCATTCAGGTCTGGCAGGTTATGTTCCACAACCAGGTGCAGATGCTGGAGGGCAGCGCCGCATCCAAGGAAAAGGTGGACGAGGCCATGGGCCAGGCCGTGAAAGTGCTGGAGCGGCGGCACCAGACGCCGGGCAGGTACGCCGGCACGAGCATGGAGCAGGAGATGCAGACAGCCAATAAAATAACCGGCATTATGACCCTGATTATCGGAGCCATAGCCGGGATCTCACTATTTGTAGGCGGCATCGGGGTGATGAACATCATGCTGGTATCGGTAACCGAGCGCACCAGGGAAATCGGCATCCGTATGGCCCTGGGGGCCAGGCGCAGGGACATCCTGATTCAGTTCCTGATCGAGGCGGTTATGTTATGCTTGCTGGGATGTATAATCGGCATGGCCCTGGGGGCCGGGGGGGCTTACTTAATCGCCAAGCTGGCCAAATGGCCGCCGCTGGTGTCCTGGTGGACGGCGCTGCTGGCTTTTGCGTTTTCCGCCGCCATAGGCGTGGTGTTCGGAATCCTGCCCGCCAACAAGGCGGCCAGGCTGAACCCCATCGAAGCGCTGAGAAGAGAATAACCAGGCCAGTTTAAAGAAAGGACTGAGGATCGACAGGCCCATCAGTAGCTAACACAAAACTCGTATTTTGGTTCATAATCCTCTGCATGAGGATTATGTCTTTTCCCGGCCCGCTGAAATACAGGTTAATATATTGATCTGAACCTTGATAGCCTTGGGCTTCTTTAAAGGAATAACCTAAAGGCAAGATTTCCGGGGTTAGTATCTTAAAACATACGGCTTCTTGTGCTTCGGCGAGGCTGGCATAACTAACCGTGCCCGGCAGCATCTGATCTTCATCATTTATGCCCACATCTTTGCTTGTTATTTCCACAACATCAGCTCCTGTGACTGCCTCTTTACTTGTTACTATAACCTCTCCGCTTGATGTTTGTATCGATACACCTTCTTTCCGTAAACCTTCCCGTTCTTCCCGGTCCAGCTCTGCATTTTGAGGTGTCTTGCTCTCCATCTGAACAACAGCCATATTATTGCTCAGCCTCAGTATTTTGGATATGTTATCAGCTACTTCGTTGGCCATAGCCATCATCTTTCCCGGAGACATCAGGGCAAAACCAAACATAGCGATAACCGCGGCTGTCCCGAGAATTAAAGCCGGCCGGCGACCTACCCATAATTTATTCATGATTACCTCCTTATTACTTCTGTGATTATTTAAGCAACGGTTCATCAACCTTCGCCGGAGTCCTTCCCGCGTTTTACTTTCCGAACTGAAATCGGTGTCTTTCAGAACTGAAGCCAGCTGTAGGACCTGCTCGTATTCCGGCGTAGTATCTCCTGTTTTATATAGTTGTTCCCCTTTTAAAATACTGTCCAGATCTTGAATGAAGTGCTTCGCCAGGTTATTATCTTTCATTGTCTCACTCCTTACTTTTAAGCAAAACCCGCAGCTGATTAAGTGCACGGTAGAGGATAACGCCCACATTGCTTTCTGAAAGACCCGTTAATTCGGCTATTCCCGGTTTTTTAACCCGCCGGCGAATTTCATGGCAATGATGTTGCGCTCCCGTTCAGCAAGATAATTAAGAGCAGCGATGAGCCTGTTCTGTTCCTCATTTTGAAGTACAGTCTCCTCGGGTCCGGGCTTACAGGATACTAAATCCCGGATACTCTCCAGGGAACACCATACCCTTCGTTCCTTTCTCCGGTGATGGTCCTTGACAGCACGGTAAGCAATGGCAAAAATCCAGCTTTCAAACGTACCCCGCTCCTGGCGAAAAGTCTTAATTTTACTTAAGACTTTTTCAAAAACCTGGCTGGTGAGTTCTTCAGCCTCATCAGGGTTGCCGACGTGGTAACGCATGTAGTTTGTAGATTCGTTTATAGTAACCGTCAAATATATCGGCAAAGACTTCTGGTTCAACCCTGGACCGCTCCCTGAAGAAAATTTCTTTTTGTAAAAACATCGAAATAGCCTTTTCCATTTTCAACTCCTACTAAGGTCTTTTTCCTAGCTAGGTGCCTCTATATGTAAATACGTTTGAATTAATAAACCCTTACAAGAAAAAAGGTTTTTTCAGCGGTAACACTGCTTTCAGACCACAAGTAAAAAACTGTCGACAGTCACTTTGTCGACAGTTTGAATTATAATAATTGTCTATCTATCATTTGCTTTAGAAATAACAATCTTGTTGCTAAATATCGCTCCCAGAGCGGCAAGAATCGCCGCGAGAAGAAAAGCGCCGGTAAATGATAAAGTGAATTCCTTGATATAACCCGCCGACATGGGACCCAACATCTGGCCGAAACCAAATATGAAAGTGATAAAGCCAAGAATAGCCGAAGCCCCTTTGGCATTACTGATATCCCCGCAGCAGGAAGCGGCAAGACTCGGTATTCCCCAGGCGGTCAGCCCGTAAAGTATCGCGCTTAACCATAACAACCACCCATCCGAAAATTTTAACACCAATAAGAAATAGGCCAGCGCCTGGATTGAAAATATTGTGACCATAATTGATTTGCGCCCCAACTTATCCGATAATGTTCCCCAGACAACACTGCTTCCGATACTTAAAATACCCGCGGTGGCCCATATACTCCCGGCCAACTCCTGGGTACATTTTACCTCATCAATTAAATAAGTGACAAAAAAGGTCGCTGTAATTATGTAAGAAAAACCAAAACAAAAGTAAAGCGCCGCCAGGTAAGGAACGCCGGGTATTCTTATTAAATCTTTAATGCTTAAGTTGACGGCAGGCTGGTCCTCTTTCGCGGTAATTGGCAAAGTTTCTCCTATTGGCCGCAGGTTTTTTTCCGACGGGCTGTTACGCAATACCAGCCAGGCCGCCACACTCAAGATAATATCAATCGCGCCCAGAATAAACCAGTTGTACCGCCACCCGGCTTCCAGGAACATTGCATTGACCTGAGGGACCATCCAACCGGTGAGAGCAATGGCTATCCCCGAACCTCCCACAAAAACCCCCGCTGCCATACCCCGCCTGGAGGGCGCAAACCAGGCGGAAGCCAATCCCATAATGGCAATATTGCCGCCCGCGCTGCCGACCCCGGTAAAAAATCGCGCCAATGCGGCCGTGTACGGGCTATTTACCAGACCGGTCGAAATCATAGCCAGGCCGGTCCAGAGGAGCCCAACGGCGACAACCACGCGCGGGCCCAACCTGGCAGCCAGCAATCCCGCAACCAAGGCGCTGATAAAATAACCGAACGTGTCGGCGGAGGCGATAAAACCCATTTGCTCGTGAGTCAAGCCAAGGTTCTGCCGCATTTCCGGTATAATCATGCCATACCCGAAACGGGCTAAGCCCAACACACCGGTAACAACAAGCATGCCCATTACTAATATGACCAAGCCGTAATGAAAACCCGCGGCCCTTTCAGTTTGCAATTGATCAGATAAACGCAAAGTAAACACCTCGTATCTATCTATGAAACAATGAAAAAGGGCCACAGCTTTCCAGGGGACGAAAGCTGTGGCCCTTCCGCGGTACCACCCCAATTGGTTATGAACATAACCCACTTATCAAGAATACGGGAATAATAACGTTCCCCTGCATAAGGTGTATAAAGGTGTATAAAAGAAAAAAACTTTTCATTCAAAGGACGAAAAGTTTTTTCGCTGTACCACCCTTGTTAGCCGTTAGACTCACTTGTAAGCAGGGTACGGGAATATTCCTTATACCCTCTTCCTTTTTACGGTGGAAGTTTCCGTTCAGGCCTACTTTACCTTGTTGTTTCAGCCCGACAGTTCCGGGGAGAACTTCAACGGAGCATACTCTAGAAGCGCTTCCAGTCGCGACGCTTCCTCCCTTAAAAGCTGTGTACCGCCTACTTTTCCCCTTCATTACCTTTTGTGTATGAAATTACTTAACATTTTAATACTAATATATAGTGCAAGTCAACAGGCAAGTGGGGGGGCAAGTGGGGACGGTTCTTGCCTGCCAAAGGCAAGCAAGAACCGTCCCCACTTGCCCCCCGTCCCCACTTGCCCCCCACTTGCCTTTTCTATTTAAAAAATACTTTTCCTTCATCCCCGTCTACAACTATTTTTTGGTCCTCTTTAATGACTTTCATGACTCCCGGCACATTCACCACGGCCGGGACTCCGTATTCCCGCGCCACTATGGACCCGTGAGACAGGTATCCTCCTGTTTCCATGACCACGGCGCAAGCTTTTAAAAACAGCGGGGTCCAGCCGGGGTCTGTGGAAGGCGCTACCAGGACATCTCCCGGTCGCAGCCTGTTTCCTTCACCCGGATGTCTGATCAGCCGGGCAACGCCGGAAGCTTTACCCGCGGCAGTCGCCACCCCTTGCAAGAAATCGCCGGAACTTAAGGCTACAGGCTCCGAAAAGACAGGTTTTTCTCCTAGGATAACGTCAGGCGGCGCGAGCGCCTCTTTTTCTCTATGGCTCGCTTTTCGTGCCGCCACCAGGGTCCGCAGTCCGTCACCATCCCAATCCCCAACTAATATGGAGAACAAATCCGACCAGGAGCAATAAAAGATATCGCCCGGCTCCTCAATAATGCCACGTTGGGTAAAACGGTTGCCCAACTCCAGAGCCATCAAACGATAAGCCTTCAAGGCCATAACCAAAACCGATTTAGTCATTTCTCGCACCGCCGCCCCCTCTTGCGCCTCATGGATTCCCTTTCGTATCTCCTCCAGCTCACCAGGGGGCACTTTTTCTGTTACTTCCCGCCAAGACTGGTCGAATTTCTCTTTTTGCCGGGCTCTCCATTGTTCGGGATTTGCGGTTGCCATGGTATTCTTTATAATATCAATTAGATATGAGGGGTCTTCTTCCCACCTGGGGTTTACGATATCGAGTTCGTAAACCGCCCGGTGCCCGTATTCCTTGATAAATTCCCGGAATTTCTTCTTAAATGGAGAGCTTTCCGGCAGATGTTCTTCCCAGGAACGGGGGTCAAAATCGTTCGCGGTTAAATATTGAACGGCGGCTCTATCCTGACGGGCCAGTTGGGCCAACTCCATCAAACGGTAGCCGTGGTCGGCGCTGGTTATTCCCGATTCCCCTCCCACCATTAAGCCATTCAATACGATCATCACTCTCGGTCCTAAATATCAGTTTTTGCATCACCAATACAAGCGGCCAGGTGCCGACACCGCTTAAAAAAGTGTATTTTTCGCAATAGCCATTAACGATTTGGCCCAGTTCATTATATTTTTCAATAAAATCCTGGTCGGGTAGCTGGTCAAATCCATCCCCAATCAGGGATTCGACGGAATGGACAAATTCAGCAAAAGTACTTGCGGCGTCGGCAGCCGCCTCCATAATGAGAGAAGCGCCTTTCATCGCACGGTGTTGTCTTTCCAGGCCAATTTCGCCCTTATAGGGATCGGAGTCTTCTATTTCAATCTCTGGCTGGTGCCCACCCCAGGAGGGATTAAAATCTTTCGGCAACATTCCGGTTGAATCATAATAAGCCCACTGCAAGGCAGACATGTCGCAGTACAACCTGCCCTTGAGAAAACGGGAGAACTGAAAACCTTCCGGTATTGGATAGCCGGGTTCTGAAAAAGAAGTATACTGAATGGTATCGATACTTTTCTTCATTACCCGGCGATGCAAGGGACTAATGACCATAGGGACGGCATCCCGGTAGTTCCCGTTAGACCATATCCGTGGCTTGCTCTTTATAGCCTCAAAGGTATAGCAAGGTAAGGCAGTCACCGGCCGGGCCTGGAGCAATATGAAATCCTGCCCGTCAAAAGCCCATTCCACGTCCTGGTGCACTTCACATTCTCCCAGGGACTCGAAGACACGCATCAGCAGCAAACCCAGTTTTTCGATGTTTTCATCCGGCAGCGCTTGCCGCGAAGCCAGATGATCATACTGTACAAAATGGGTTCCACCGCTTGCGCAGGTCTTGGTCATCCCCTGTTTGGATCCGATTTGTTTAGTTATGAGACGAGGCACGGCTCTAAAGGCCGAGACGTCCAGATAATAGGTGTCGGGCTCTATCGCTCCGTTAACCACCGATTCTCCCAACCCAAAGTTGGCGTTGACCACGAACAGGTCCTCGCGGCCGGTCTGAGGGTCGCAGGTAAAAGCCACCCCGGCTGCCCGGGCTTCCACCATCTCCATAATTACCACGGCCTGGCTTACTTCTCCGTCTGCTATGTTCATTTTCCGCCGGTAAGCCACGGCCCGGGGAGTCCATAAGGAAGCGTAGCACCCTTTTATGGCGGACAGGATATTATCCATACCCCGGACATTTAAGAACGATTCGTGGATGCCGGCGAATGACGATTTAACAGAATCCTCGGCAGAGGCGGAAGATCTAACGGCAACCGGTTTATCCAGTATTCCGGTGGTATTCAGGTTAGTTTCCAGTTCATCCCTGATATTTGATGGTATATGCCTGGCCTTGATTTTTCCCCTGAGCAGGGAAAGCTTTTGCTCAATTTCCTTCTCTCCAATGTTGCCTGCGTTAACACTATTGGTGATTTCCGCCATGTCTTCAAGCAAATTGTTTTCTATGATAAAACCCTGGTATGCCCCGGCGCTAAGAACGCCTCCGGCCGGAACATTGAATCCGTACCTATAGAGCCTGCCCAGGTCCCATCCCTTCCCCCCGGCTGACTCCACCCCGGCTTGAAAAGCTTCAGGCCAAGCAAAAAAGTAAGCTCCGCGACTCTTTTCCATAGACACACTCTTCCTTTCAACAAAATTTCATTTCATTCTTCTCATTCTTCTACTATTGCTCTTCCTGTTTTTGCTTTGTCTAATTATTAATCATGCTGTGCAGTTTAGCTTTGGCTTTCTTTCCTGTCAATCGCCCCATAGATAAACAAATCTACTATTTTGGCGATCTCTTTGCGCAGTTCATACTTGGATTTATCACCCAGCCAGTTCATGACGACCGCGCCACGAAGAATATCCAACTGCAATACCAGCAGTTTTATTGAGATATCCCGCCTGATCTCCCCCGTCTCCTGGCCATGTTTGATAATCTCAGCCATAACGCGCTGAGTACCGGTTTCACCATCACTACTATAGGTGGACCCTTGGCACACGTTTTTAAAACGATAACCCAGACATATGCCTGTAATCTCCGGATTGATTTCCACCCATTCATAGGCTTTATCTAGCGCCGCTAATAAGCGCGCCCTTGTGTCAGGCAGGTTTTTAACAGAATCTATGATCTCTTGAGCAAAGTCCTTGGAAACACCCTTAACATATTCGTCAACAATAGCCTCTTTAACGGGAAAGTGATTATACAGGGTTTTCCTGGCAATATCGGCTACTTCGGCAATCTGTTCCATAGTTGTATTGTTAAAACCTTGACGCTGGAATAAATCCATAGCCACTTTAACGATTTTTTGACGCGTTTCCCTCTTTTTCCTCTCCATCCTGCCTTCACCCGGCATATTCCCTGGTTCCATTGCTTCGCCTCCTAATATATGCTGAACGCTGATATATAATATTGAGAAACAGATTGTATCTATATACAAATTGTATTAATATACATTGTATAAGTCAATACCCATAATTTATTTTTTCGATAAAAAAACGGCAACTGCAAGAGTTGTCTAAATAAGACTATACGGCCGGGATCACTTCGTTGTCTTTTATGTTCATTTTCCGCCGGTAAGCGACGGCCCGTGGTGTCCACAAGGTGGCGCAACACCTTTTAATGGTGGACAAGACGTTATCCATTCCCCGGACTGCCGGATACCGTACCGCTAATGTTCACCCACTGTCATTTGGCTTCGTTGGACAAAAAGAAAGCCCCCGCCGGCAAAGCCGATGGAGGTCGGTTGAACCAAGGTAAAAGCAAATACTTTTGAAACCTGTCTTTTGCTTAATTCAGTCCGCTTTTTAGCTTCCGGATAGTTTCCAGGCCCAGGCCTGTTATCTCGGCAACGACGTCTTCCGGCAAACCTTTTTTCAGGGCCGCCCTGGCGGTTTCCAGTTTACCTTCTTTTATACCTTCTTTTATACCTTCTTTTATACCTTCTTTTATGCCTTCTTTTATGCCTTCCGCACGGCCTTTCTCATGCCAGTTGGTGGTAATCTGCATAATTGCCTCGGCCTCCTCCCTGTCTATTTTACCCAGTTCCAGGTAGAATTCTTCCTCTTCATTCCGGTTCAGCTTCAGATAAGCCTCGAAGAAGCCACCCAAAAGTTCCGCCCGCGCTGGATCCAGTTTCATCCGTGCCAACATGCGCATGAATTCCAACCTGACTTTTACTCTTTCTTCCGCGCTGAAGCCCATTTTACTCAAAAGAGCCGCCGCCACTGGATTATCGTTTGCCGCATAATCCCGCCAATAAAGTTTTTTCAGCTCCAGTTTGTAAAATTTAAACCGCAGCACTTCCAGAAAAGGAAATTCAATGCTAAAACTGTCCTCTTCGCTACGTGACTGATCGTAGCTGAATACAGCCACCGGTAATATCCTGCACCGGTATTTTTCATAAAGCCTGTTGAAGTATCTAAACATTCTTTCGTTAAAATCTTTCTGCACATAGGCCTGCGTTTCCACATGAACCAGAATCAAGCCCGGCTCTTGTTTGAGCCTGGTTTCCACCAAGATATCCACTAAGTTTTTTTCTCCGGCGGTGACGTCGGTAAATACTTCCTGCTGCAAAAACCGGAGGTGACTAAAGTCTATGGCCCGGCTGGCGGTAGGGAAGAACAATTGCATGAATTCGTAAAAAAAGGTTTGCAACAATTCCTTGAACAGCCGGTCATGGTCTGTCCGGTTATTAGCCATTTTTTACTCCGTTTTGTTTTATTTTTAGTATATAACGAACAAGATGGGGTTTCAACATTCTGTTCGCATATCCCCAATCACAAGTTTATTTATTAAAACGCCATCCCCCCTGCCGATCCGGGGCATGGCAGCGCTCAAGGCTTTGTCCGCCTCAAAGAAGCATCCCCTGCTGGACAGGTATATGCCCTTTGCCAGCAGCACCCAGGGATACAATTCGGCACAATACGCATCCAGGTAGTCAAAACAGGCTTTCAGGTTGGCATAGCGGCCGGTGGCGAAGAACCTGTCGGCATGGGTGCTGATACCGTCCTGCAAAGCTTTCGCATTTCCCGTAAGAATGGCATAATAGGCAGCGTTGTCAAAATCACCCCTGACTCGCGCCTGGTTTTGATGTACCGGCCTGTCTTGATTCTTTCATCCTTCCTTCGGTTTCTCCGCATCCACGGGAATAAACTAGATCCGGTCGTGGCGCTCCGATCCCCGGATTCTGCCCTGATCGCAAAGAAACTGCACGCGGCGCTGGGATATCCCCCACTTTTCGACGGCTTCTTTCGGCGTGATATATCCCATGTGGTGCTTCACCGATCCAATCTGGTAAATTGATAGTAAAATTATATACGCCCAAGCGAATAATATCAAATAGATGTTGCTAATGCTCTGACAGATGAAATATCCCCTGTATTTAAATAAAAAAGAACCTGTACCGAGTTCTAGTTAAATAAGGCTTTAAAATACTTATAACTCATAATGCGTCCAAAGCCGCAAAATCCTGACACAATGTCTATCCTTGTCCACCGTATAAACAAGACGGTGTTTAATGTTTATCCGCCGGGAAAAGGCGCCCACGAGGTCTCCAACCAGCTTCTCGTACGGTGGTGGTGATTGAAAAGGATTGTTTTTTAAAACTTCAAGCAGTTCAAGAACCGTATCCTTTAATCCCGCTTGCTTGATCAGCTCAATATCCTTTACCGCATGTTTGGTAAACTCGATTTCCCACTTCACCACTCAATCTCCTCAGCTTGGACACACTCCTCCGGGGTTGCCTTCATCCCATCGACGATCGATTCCCGCATTCCCGGTACGCTTAAAAGGTACAGGGTTTCCTGGATAGCCTTGTAATCCTCCTCGGAAATAATAATAACGTTGCCTTGTTTCGAGGTCACCATAACAGGTTCGTGATTTTTTATAGTATCTTCGATCAGATGGAAGAAATTTTGCCGCGCTGCTGAAGCGTTGATGAGCATATGAATCCCACCTTTCTAGTTCAGTATATATTATTGTACAATATATTGTACAATATAAACTTGAGATATTCAATCCTCTTTCATAATCCAATTTGCAAATTAATCTTTACCTGTGATCACCGCCAATGGTTATAACCTTGCACCGGGAGTGTTATGCCGATGCCGACCAGTGTGTTCACCGTCTGGTCAATTTTATTGATCATCCGTGCTCCTTCCGTCTCCGGTCACCGGGATGGCCTCTCCGAGAAAAGTAGGCTGAGGTTTAAGGAATTTAGCCAGGAAGAAATCCTTGTTCCTGGCCAATACCTCCCTCGACCTGCATATTTTCATAACTTCACCGTAATCATGTTGATCAGATGCCACCCCGTAGGCATCAAGCCCCAACTCTCTGGCAATAAATATCGCCCGCATCAGGTGGTACTCCTGGGTTACTATAATTACTTTTTTGACTTGAAAGATATCCCTTGCCCGGTAAATACTTTCATAGGTGTTAAAGCCGGCGTGGTCCATAAACACGTCCTCTTCCGGTACGTTTTTATCTTTTAAGAACTTTTTCATGGCGTTAACCTCGTCGTAATTTTTACGCCCGTGGTCACCGCTAACCAGTATCTTCCCTGCCTTACCGCTTGTATATAATTCATATGCCCTGTTTAAACGGTCATACAGCATAAAAGACACCGTACCGTCCGGAAAAACGTAAGCGCCTAAAACAAGTATGGTGTCCGCTTCAGGAACTTCGCCGGGCAATATAATGTACTTCGAACCTGTTCGTTGAACGTACTGGTCAATAAGTAGGATTGAACCAATAATTATCACTGTTAAAATGCCGATAATAGTCAAGACCCGTCTCATCTTACTCTTCAAAGGTCCGGTATAATTATAGCTTTTCATAAGATTCCTTTCTATTTCTTCTCCGCGCAAGCTCGCCGGCATATTTTAAACCCAACATTTTTGAATTTAATGTCGCCCATTCAGTTAGTTTTGTTTTTCCCGCGGGCGGTGAATCCGTATAGAGCAAATCTGCTTTCAGCCCTTCAATCTCTTCACGGGTAATTACAACATCCCCGACTATTTTCCCGATAAACCACCCAACCATATATCCGATTGAATCAGGAACAGATATTACCGGCCTGGGCTTTCCGATAATGTCACCGATTTTTTGAACCAGTTCCCGATATGTAAATGTCTCCGGCCCTATTGCATCTATGATCCTATCTTCTCTTTCCGCCCCTTGCTCCACTGCCAGCCTGGCCAGGTCATCCACATATATCGGCTGCAAACGATAGTTTCCGTCTCCGAATACTCCGAAGACAGGGAACTTTCTCAGCATCCAGGCAATATTGTTAATCAGTATATCTTCTTTACCGAACAAGACGGCCGGACGCAGTATGGCGTATGATATCCCAGATTCCTTCAGCGCCTTTTCCAGCTTTGCTTTTCCCCTAAAATATTCAAGATGAGAATCTTCCACCGGATTTGTTATGCTGATATGCACTATCCTTTTAATTTTCGCTTTTTGGGCAGCCTGAAATAATTTTAGCGTATTTTCAACCGCCGCCGCATGCTTGAATTCAGTATGATTAAACCTGACCCAGTAGGTATTGTATAACACGGCAGCCCCTTGCATGGATTCAACTAGCCTGTCTTCATCATTAAAATTATACGGATACACTTGCACTCTTCCCCCAAAGGGATTTGAACGGCTGGTGGAATTTGTAAGGGTACGGACCTGATATCCAAGATCAAGCAATTGTTTAGTTATATATTTACCTGAGTAACCAAATGCTCCTGTAACTATATGTATATCCCGGGTCACGATAATCCCCCTAAGTTAAAATTATCTTAAGCCAAAGGGTCACTTAGGTATCAGCAGGGAACGGCTATTGGACTGGTAAGTCAAGTTGTAATGAATCCAGAGGGCACATGCTGAACCAATGGTGTTCATCTTACCTTCACCTGTTTATCCCCAGATTTGTATTTCCATATTTACGCTGTTGCTATTTCAACAGGCAGAGTACTTCTTCAACTTGCTCTTAATATTTCTTCGCAAGTCTATTCTTTCCCAAGTTAGATCTAAGAATCTTCTTTATGTCGGCGTCATTAACCTTTGCCCATTTCGCAAGGAACGCAAAACCTTGAGCAGGGAGGTATGCGACAAAGACACTTAGTGCGTATTCGAGCCCCTTCTTCAGAACACGAAATTCCTCCGTTTTGCGTCGGCTGACATCTAGACTGACTACTTTGTTAAGAACGATTTCGGAAGTCTCTAAGCAGAAAACTGTATTGGGTTCGTGTTTAAGAACGGGTGGGTGAGCCAAGGCAGCAATAATTGCCCTCATTTTCAGGAGGGACGCATCCTTAATGCGCTCGGTGAATAACGGGAGTATAAGGCTAAAATCTCGCTCTTCAATGCTTTGGAAAGCCATGGCTACAGCTTCTCGAAGGCAGGAAACTTTACTGCAAGTCAAATACGTCGATTCATTCCGGCAATCGCTTTTTACGGTACTACCTGATAGAAGCGGCTGACAAGGTCAGGATGCACGACCCTGTATTTGCCGATTACTATGCCAAGAAAAAAGCGGAGCCGAAACAGTACGCCCATAAACGTGCCCTTGCGCTTACTGCCCGAAAACTGGTCAGGTTGGTCTATCACCTGCTAAAGACTAACCAACTCTACCAAGCGAAAGGGGGAACCCGACAAGTAAATTAGAGATGTCAAACAAGCTCTCCCCACCCTTTTATAGAATGGTTCGAGGCATGTCCTTATAGTGTTCCCTGAGAAAATCAAACTCCATCAAAATTACGATCACCGATTCCTTAATATATTTGTATAAAGCAATAACTTTCTCTATGTTTTCCATGTGTACACCTCATTTTTGGAAGATGATGTTGTCCCACTTCATCATACACTATCGAGTGTACATAAAACGGGCCTTGTCATTTTCAACTGCTTTTTGGCTCTCTTCGCAGCCTTGGTGCGGCCGTCTATCGGCTTTTCTGCATTTTCGGGTATTGCCCATACATCGCCGAGGCGAAACAGGCCGTCTATCCGCCCCTGCTTGCACAGTGCTTGCACCCGTCTAACCGAAATCCCCCATTTTGAGGCAGCTTCTTTTACGCTGATGTATCCCATGGTTTCACCTCGACAGATCCGTATGGAAATATTATACATCGTTTCGGCGTACAATACAAGCAAGCTATTCGTTATAACTTGAAAGGGAAAAAGTGAATAGATAGATTAAGGTTCTAACTGCAGGGTTTATGATTACCATGTATTTGCAAAATCAATAAATCAATAAAAAGTACAGAAAAAAAATAAGAAGCCCTGAAAGCCTTGATTTTCGGGGCTCATTTGTGGTGGAGATAAGCGGGATTGAGCCGTTGATCTTTCGAATACCATAGAATTTAATGTCTAAAGTACTAAGAGAGACACTATCATTGAGAGCTTGTTGAAGCTGTAATGGTCCTGCGCGTTTACGGTAATTTGGTAGGCCGAACCCATGATCATGAAGCCTGTAGGCGCGACCGGGGGTGGATCTACTTTCCGTATGGCCACCAGTAAGCTGTCACTGCCCCGCGGGGCGTTGGCCGGTATCTTTAGCGATACGTCACTACCCAGGCTCACGGTGCCGCCCGCGGCCGGGTTGACCATGGCTGAACCGGTGGTGCTGTTGACAGGCTGTGGAGTAGTTGAGCCGCCACCCCCACCGCCTGAAGTATTAGTTATCGTGGAAAAGTTGGCCGTCAGGCTGCGGTCCGCCGTGCCCATGGTAAACGTATAGGCGGCATTTGCACTGACCTGGGCGTTGTTCTCCGTCCAATTCACAAATTTATAGCCACTGTACACGGAAGCCGTCACTGTCACGGTAGCGCCTTCGGCATAAGCACCGCCACCGCTGACCGTGCCGCCGGCGGGTGGGTTGGCCGAGACGCTGACGGTATGAGTTGCGGGCGTGCTGTCGCTTATGATGACCGTCAAGCTTCGCGGACTGCCGGCGCTGAAGATAAACGTCAGGGTCATGGTCCCGACGCTCTGGCCGGCAAGGTATCTCTTGCTGATTGAATAGACAGATCCGCTTACGGTGTAGTCAGTGTTTTCAACCAAAGGCATGCTCCCGTTCATGATGCTTAGCAACGTGTTGCCGTTGAAGGTTACGGTTACGGGTATGTCGGCATAGTGCCCGGCGCTGGTATTGGCGCTATTTTTGTCAAAGGTGGCGGAGATCGGGCTGATGTCGGAGTCCTCTACGGCGGCGTAAAGGGTGAAGTCAACTCCGGTAGTCGTGCTTCCCGCAGTGACGGTTACATCGGAAGCCGTCCCGTCCAGGTAGCCGGCTTTGCTTGCAGTCACGGTGTAGCCCGTGCCTGCCGGTACATTCAATATTGAATAAGCGCCGTCGGCGACTGTCTGCGCGGAATAAACGCTTCCGCTCACGGTGAGGCTTACGGTGGCTCCTGAAACAGGGTTATTATTATTGCCGTCCTTTACCGTCCCGCTGATTGTCCCGGTGGCCGTGGTGGTCGCTACAACCTTGACCGGGACTGCCGAAAGATTGTCGGCGCTGTCTTGCGCCACGAAATAAATATCATAAGTAGTATTATAGTATTGGAACTAAGCCCGCTGACGTCGACCGTACTGGCGACGCCGGCGGTGAGGTTCGCACTCCCCCGCAGATTGGCTTCGAGGAGATTGCCGGCGGCGTCTTGGCCGGCCTTTACCTGGGCCACGGTGGGCGCGGCGGCGCCGTGCCCCAGTATTCACGTACCAGGCGGCGGCGTTTTCATCCGTTTCAAGCCGCAGGTCAAAGCCGTTATAGCCGAAGTTGACGACGGCCGGGTAACCGTCCGGCCAGCCCGGAGGGGCAAGGTCGATATTGGTTGTTTGCCACGAAAGATAAGGGCCGCCTATGAAATTGTTTTCGGTTCCGGTAACGCGGCCAACGGCATAGCTGTTGCTAATAGTGCCGCTGTCGTTATATCCCACCAAGCCGCCAATCTCAAAGCCGCCCTGCACATTGCCAACAACATAACAATTTTCAATATTACCCTCATTGCTTCCCGCCAGACCACCCACATAGTTATGTCCCGTTATGTTCACCCCCGTCAGGCATAAATCCCGGACGGCGGCGGTATTGCCGGTAGCGCCGAAAGGGCCGATATAATAGCACGTTGGCCAGGACGTTGTCCAGTTGCTGGTCAACCCGCTGATGGTATGGCCGTTACCCAGCAAGGTCCCCCGGAAAGGATTGCCGTCAGTCCCGATGGGGGTCCAGTTGTTGGTATATCCCGACAGGTCGATGTCGGCGGTCAGGCTAAAATACAAGCCTTCTGCCGGTAAAAAATATCTGATGCTGTCCAGATCGGTGGCGCTGGTAATCAGATAGGGGTCGGTACTGGCGCCGCTCCCCGGGAGAGCGCCCACGCAGGGGCGGGAACCGCCGCCAGCAGCACCGCCAGCGCCAGCAGTATGAACCATGGGAGATTGGGTTTTTTCATTTGCGATCAAACCTCCTTTATTTTTGATGACTATATCCAGTTAAATCAGCCATAATGCACACGCGGGTAACAATCTTCGTTAGCTTAACTGCAATCCCTTGCCCCTGAATAGGTGCGACCACCGGTCACAGAGGCCTAAAATCTCATTCTCCGTGGGGCTATGCTTAACTAACCTGAAGAATCTTTCAAGTTTTTAATCACTGCTGACGTTTTTCAATATCCTGACGCTAAAAACGCCTGCCCTTTAACCGTGAAGAAGAGCAAATGTTTTGTTTTTCAAGTGATTATGTTGAACTTTAATTGCTCCTATTTTGACAATAAGTTATAGAGTACCTGGGCTATTTCCGCCCTGGTCGTTGTGTTCGCCGGGGAGAGCTTTCCGCCGCTGCCGCTGATGGTCCCGGTTTCGACCAGCAGATTTATGGCATCCTTTGTCCAGGAGGCTATTTCATCCGCGTCGCTGAAGGTTGACAGAGGCTTCCCGGCATTGCCCCGCGGCAGCCTGCCGATAGCCTTCAATGCGTTGTACAGCAGGGTGAACATCTCCTGGCGGGTGATTTCCCTGCCCGGCGCGAACATATTGTTTCCCACGCCGCCGGATATGCCCAACCTCTTTGCCGCAGCCAGATAGCCCGTGTAATAGGTGTTTCCGGCGTCGGAGAAATTATCCTTCGGGTTTGCGTCGGGGGCGATGCCATAGGCCCTCATCATCATTACAAGGATACCTCCAGCTATACCGTCACCGCAACCTTTCAGAAACAGATCTGGAACGGAAGCGAGTGGATAAATGCGGAAGAACCGGTGGATACCAAAACCGCATCCCTGACAGTAAACAGTTCAGGTGGCAGCAATAGCGGTTCTGACTCCGGCAGCAGTGGTAGCGGCAGCGTAACATCTCCGGTGCTGACAGCCTCAGTGGAGGCAACCGGTTTCAGTAAAAGCGTGCCCGTTGCCGTTGACGGAACATCGGGCAGCGCAAAGGCAAGCGTGGACGAAAGCACCCTTGTGGAGGCGTTCGGCAAGGGCCACTTTCAAACTAACAAGGAGGGAACCAGGATGGTCAATCAATCGCGGCAAATGTGGCGATTGCTGGGAGGATGGGCGGCCGGACTGTTTCTCCCGGCGGGAATGATCCTTTTATTCGGCTCACCCGCCGAAGCGGGCATCGGCACTATTACCGAGTACAACTTGAACATTAGCAGTTGGCCGAACTATAATCATGTACTCACTTATAATTTTAAGTGCCCACATTTTGACAGGGAACATACGTATATACCCTAAAAACCGTTATTCATACCAAAATGGAATTATGTGGATTTTTGTATTCCGTCAAGGACATTTTTCGACATCCGGACAAAAAACAAAACGCCCGTCCTTCAATCTTTACTGAAGAACAGGCGTTTTGTTATAAACAATGTTTTAGACAATCCAGTTTTTATATTTTATAAATTAAACGCGATTGCCTAAGCTTCATCACGGCCGCCGATATAGTTCAGGAAGGCGCGGCAATAGGCTTATTTATACTGATTTATTTTATCATTTCCCGGCTTTCAGGTTTAAGGGATTTGACCTTTCCATGCTGATGCTGGCCTTTATCGCGCTTTTTATGGGAAGCAGGATACTGTTTAATATCTCCTTTATAACACTGCACATAGGGCCTGAATTTGTTTTCTGGAGCGTAAACCTCCTGAACCTGGCGATTCCCGTTCCCGCGCTTTTATTTGCTGCGGCGGACAAAGGCTTTAAAAAAAGCAGGTTGCTTGTGGTGATGTCACATAATATTCATGCGCAAAGTAAAGGCTGATTGCCTGTCGGTACTTTATTCAATAATCCCGTGCCGACATCAAAGTGGCACGGGATTTTTACTTCAATATTCCACAAATAATATTGAAAGAAAGCTATACTTAAAACGTCTAACCTAATAGAGGACCCTCAAAGAGGTAGTGAAATGACTGCTGACGAGATTTTGGTAAAAAAAGTGCAAAACTGTGATCCGGCAGCTTATGGAGAGCTTGTGCAGAGATACCAGGACCGGGTTTACAGTCTGGCAGTCAGAATGCTTAATACGCCTGAAGATGCCCGTGATGCTTCCCAGGAGATTTTTATCAAGGTATATAAATCGTTGCCGGGATTTGATTTCCGGGCAAGTTTCGGGACCTGGCTTTACAGAGTGTCAACTAATGTGTGCCTAGACTTTCTGCGCCGACGCGGCAAGGAGCAGAAGCGCAGTGAACCCCTGCGGGAAAGCAAGGTCCGGGAAGATTATCTGGCGGATAATAGTCAGGGACCGGAAGAGATCCTTCTGGAAAAGGAAAGCATAAGGGAATTGAGGCAAGCCGTAGACACACTGCCGGATGGCTATCGAATAGCGCTGGTGCTGCATCACTACCAGGGACTCAGCTACAAGCAGGTGGCCGAGGTTATGAACTTGCCGGATAAAACAGTGGCCACACGCATTCATAGGGCTAAAATCATGTTAAAGGAAATTTTATTAGGAGGTGAAGGCAGTGAACTGCCGGAAAACAAAAAAAATGTTAAGCAGATATCTAGCCGGAGAATTACCATCCTCTGAAGCCGCGGCAATTGAAAAACACCTGACCGGCTGTCCGGCATGCGCTGCCGAACTGGAAGAATTCCAAAGACTGGACCGGCTGCTGGACCTCTGGCAGCCTGAACCCGCCCCGGATAATTTTTATGAGGACGTGATGGCGAAAGTAGCACAAAGCGCCTTTCCACAACCAGCCGGGACACGGTCCATGAGCCGCAAGCGGCACAGTCTGCCGGCCTTTTTCAAACAGCCGGAAATGTTGCTGCTGCGCGACCTGTTGACCGCGGCAGCCGTATCTTTAGCAATTTTTTGGAGTGCCGGAGGGTGGTTTGACAGCCGGCAGATGACAGATTACGGTAACAGCATTAAAGGCGTGACGTCCGCTTATACCGGTACTGTGGATAAATTTCTGGAGCGAACAACCGGCGCGGCGGGGAAATATACCAGGTCTATTATATTTGAGGAGTTGAAGCACAGATGAAATGTGTAAATCACCCGGAAAATGACGCGCAAGCAATTTGTGCCATCTGTAATGCCCCTATATGCGGGGAATGCTTAGTCGCACTGCGGGACAAAAATTACTGCAGGCATTGTCTGGAGGAAAAAATGGGAGTATTAAAAAGCATTAACAAGTATAGGAGCAAGTTGCTGGTTTTGCTGATCTCTCTGCTCCCGGGAGCTGGATACATGTACCTGGGGCTGATGAACAGGGGACTACAGACTATGGTTATTTTTTTCGGCACCATTTTTGTAGCTTCGATGACCGGTATTGATGAAATTGTTCCCCTGATCCTGCCGGTTGTCATGTTTTACTCCATCTTTGACACCTTGCAACTGGCAAGGCAGATGAATGAGGGTGTACTAATTGAGGATAAACCCCTAATTGATACCGGCAAACATACCAACTGGCATAATTTATTAGGTTACGGGCTGGTCGGGATTGGACTACTGGCGCTGGCAAATAATTTTCTGCCGTATCATTTTGATTACTGGTTTATGCACAAATTGTTTTCTCCATTATTAATCATTGCTGTCGGGATATTTATCTTATATAGGAGCTTAAGAAGGAGGAAAAACAGTGACAGTGAAAGAGAAGTCTAACGTCGGACCAATAACGCTGGCCGTGGGATTGATAGTTGGAGGTTTGGCGCTGCTGTTATATAACTTTGGGGCGATTCCCAGCCTGGAATGGCTGTGGAAGTTATGGCCGGTGTTATTGATCGGTCTGGGTGTTGAATATCTTTTGAAAAAAAGATTTGATCCCGAGCGGGAGGTCCACTTCCACGTGCCCAGCTTTTTGCTAATCCTGGTAATGATTATGGCTGGTTGCCTGCTGTATGCCGCAACCAGTTTGGGGAGAAACATTAATAGTTTTATGGACGGTTTTCCATGGAATCAGTGGAATTGGGAGTCCGGCCCCATAGAAATCAAGGCGGGAGAGCAATTAATAATTGAAAATAAAACAGGTAATATCAGACTCCTGCCTGCTCAAGACGACGAGTTGAATCTAAAAGCTTCGATCAACTCACCGGAGAGCGGCCCTGCCAGAGAACTGGCCGATAGGACAAACCCGGAGATCAAGCGGGACGGCGGCCAGGTTTCCGTCCAGGTGCCGGATACCGGAAATTCACTTGGCGACCGTCCGGTTACAGACCTGGAAATGTCAATACCTTCCGGCGTGAATGTATATGTAAAAAGCGGCACCGGACGAGTGACGGCGGAAAATATGAAAGTAAACCTGAATATTGCCGGATCTATGGGTACAATTGAACTCAAAAGAATTAGCGGTAATATTGAGGTTGTAAGTAACACAGGCAGGATAAAGGTTTTGGAACCAGGCGGTGACTTGCTGGCCAAAAATAATACCGGCAGCATTGAAGTATCTTCGGAGCGCCCGTTATTCGGAAAGTACGATTTGGAAAGCAACACCGGAATGGTCAGTCTGCTGCTGCCGAAGGAATCTGATTTGGTTATCAACGCCGAATCCCGGACAGGCAGGGTGTCGGTTGAGGGTCTTTCAGATAAAGCAGATAAAACCGGGCCGGGAGACGAATTCAGCTATCAGTTGGGTACCGGCAAGGGACTGGCTAACCTACGAGTCGGCACGGGCGCTATAAAAATCACGGCAAGGTAATGATCTGTTATTGAGCGTCCGTGCGCCTCCATCTATAAAAGTAATACTTACTTTATTTTCGCCAACACCCTGTTTATCTCGTTAAGGTAAAAATATTCCGGATCGAACTTTCTGCCGTTTGTATCCTTTTCCGCCCAGACAAGATAGTGATCATACTCCGGATGCTGTGGATTGCGAATAACAGTCAAAAATTCTTTGTACCCAGAAACGCCGCCACATCCTCCGGTGGCCTGTGGCGTGCGCCGTCAATGCAAACCGGATTGCGATTACCTTCTCTGCATAATCAGGATCCGGAATATAAACCGCTACATCACCAAAGTCGTAGTCAAACAGGTGGTAGTCCTGCAGCTTAAAGCACTTTTCCGACCGAAATCTCGGGCATTGCGTCCCATGTCTGTCCAAGAAGAATACGCCCGGCTTTCTTCTTGTTAGTTCCGCCCCACTGTTTAAAATAAAATAATACATTTTGACGGTCACACTCATTTTTAATGGAATAAATCCATTCCGGCTTCATTTCCCTGGCGCCAAATCCACTTTCCCCTCCAACAATTGCCCAATCTATACCAGATAAATCAATATTTTTTACTTCACCTATTAATGGTTCAAAAGATATAAAGCGTACTTTTGCTTGCACTTTTCTCAGAGCATCAATACGATTTTTATACTTACCACTCTCAACTGTAACCCCTTGCCATATATTATTGGTCCAATTTAGTGAATCATTTAATTCCGCAAGTCGCTCAGCCCTCTTGGTTAATATTTGAAAAGTATGCCATGATGCTTTGTTCATAACATCAAAAACCTTTTTAATAAAATCAAACGGTATATCTTCGTGAAATAAGTCAGACATTGAATTAACGAATATCAATGAAGGTTTTTTCAATTTAAGGGGATCATTAAGGCATTTCTCATGCAGAGTTATTTCAAATCCATTCGCATACTTTTCATTTCCCATCAATTTTAGCCTTTTTGCCATAGCATAAGCGTAACAGTTTTTGCATCCGTCAGATATTTTTGTACATCCCGTTACTGGATTCCATGTATTCTCCGTCCATTCGATTTTCGTTTTAATAGCCATGTTTGACCACCTTCATCAAGTTGTTCGCCCTTAAATTATGCGCGTCAAAATATGGTCGGCCGCCTTTAATGATATGTCAATCGCTCTCTTAGAAGGATTACTTATTGCAAAACATAAAAGAAATAAAGGAGAATTATTTCTGGGATTTCTTAAAACCATTGATTTTTGAGAAACTCTCGGGAAAATTGTTTCCAATCTTTTAATTACGTAAGACGCTATTCCTTCAATCGCCATCCTTTCAGTCCCAGGTTNACCAAAAAGAGNAAGTTGTGGTGATTCATAATATATTTCTTCCTCCCATTCATCCGTNCCTAGTAAATCGTTAATTAATAACTTTGTTGATTGTGGCAACNNTCCGTCTTTAGGNAACACTCTGTTCAATGCTGAAAGAGGGAATAAATACCAAACATCAAATGCCTTTGTATTAGCTATTGATGCAAGAGATGCCCATTTAAGATTCATTGCATAAGGGTCTAAAAATATGACACCACGCCAGTATTTTTTATACCATGGAAATGAATCAATAGTTTTAAGAAGCTCATTGCAATCACCAAGTTTTATATCTATGTTTTTATTCGCTTTTTTTATGGCGATGTTTTCTTTCAACTTTTTAATGTAATCCTCATCTCTCTCGATGAAGATATATCTGTCAAAAGGATAATCAATGGCTCTGAGTGCGGAACCCGATGTAGTGCCAAGACCCTTAATATCCACACTACCGCTCCCGGCAAACGCATCTATGTAACACAATTTAAAGCGTTGTTTCTTTAAAGCATTAGTATAGAAATTTAAATATTTTTCCAGCACCTCCAACTTTAATAACGTCCATGGCCCACCAAATTTTTGCATGGGTTCACCACCTAAAGAATAAACAAAACATTTGTTCGTCTCTATTTTACACTATTCTTAAGATCGTTGCAATACAGCTGTTTATCTATTTGTATCCTGCTCCAGATTCAATGATTTGAACTGGAGACCATTTGAATTTAGTAAAGTTATTCCTAGTCGTCATCTTTCTCCTCCGCCACCTTAAGGACCCCGTAATTTGCTTGCGGCTCATAAAGCAGCAGGGTAACCTCGTTGCCACACATCAGTTCCGCCTGCTCCATCACCGTCTTAACCGCCTGCTCCTGTTTGTCGGGCGGGTAGCCGTACTTCTTGAGCAGCCGCTTGATGGTAATCCGCATCTTTGCCCGCACGCTTTCCCTGATGGCCCAATCCACACCGGTATTCGCTTTAATGGTCCTGGTCAGGTCGCGGGCAATCTGCTTCAGGATCTCGTCACCCATTATTTTTACAGCCGCGTCGTTGGTGCCGAGGGCGTCATAGAAAGCCAGTTCATCTTCAGTCAGGCCGGTCTCCTCGCCGCGCCGGTGCATTTCGTTCATTTCCCTGGCCAGTTCGATCAATTCAAGGATGACCTGGGTAGTTTCAATGGCCCTGTTCCGGTACTTCCGGATGGCGTCCTCCAGCATCTCGGAGAATTTCCTCGACTGGACAAGGTTCCTTCCGGCAACGCTCTTTACCCTGCCTTCCAGGAGCCGCTTCAAAAGCTCCACCGCCAGGTTCTTCTGCGGAATGCCTTTGATCTCTTCCAGGAACTCGTCAGAAAGGATGGCAATATTCGGTTTGTCCAACCCCACGGCACCCAGGATGTCCACGACTTCTTCCGAAATAATGGACTTGGAGATGAGCTGGTTAAGCTGGTAATCAATCTGGGCCCCTGTCTTTTTCCCCGCGCTCCCGGGAATCATCTTAATAATCCCCGACCTGACCGCCTTGAAGAAGCCGATTTCCACATTCAGGCGCTCCGCCTCCGCAGTGGTGGCACAGAGGGAGTAGGCCCTGGCAAGCTCAATGACATACTTGATAAATTCCTTTTTGGGTTGTTCGCCCAGGCCGAGGATGTAATCCACTGTCGCGACAATGGCCTGCATCCTTTCAGCGGCATTGCCGGACTTAAATTTGCTGAAGTCAAAACCATGCAGCATGTCCCTAATCAATTCGTATTTTTCATACATCAGGTCAACGGCAACGGCGGTATCAANGCCCGCGTTCTTTCTATTGCTGACAGTATAACGGGAAAGAGCCGCTTTAAGGTTTTCAGCTATACCGATATAATCAACCAGCAGACCGCCGGGCTTATCCCGGAATACCCGGTTAACCCTCGCGATAGCCTGCATCAGGTTATGGCCGCTCATCGGCTTGTCGACATACATGGTGTGCAGACAGGGCACGTCAAAACCGGTGAGCCACATGTCGCGTACGATAACGATTTTAAGCGGGTCGTTCTCGTCCTTCATCCGCCTGGCCAACAGCTTCCGGCGGGCCTTGTCGCCGATATGGGGCTGCCACCCGGCCGGGTCGGCGGACGAGCCGGTCATCACGATTTTGATCACGCCCGCGTTGTCGTCCTCACTGTGCCATTCCGGGCGCAGGGCCACGATTTCCTGATAAAGCTGAACGGCGATGCGGCGCGACATGGCCACCACCATGGCCTTGCCGAAGGAAGCATCAAGGCGTTTTTCAAAGTGTTCGACGATGTCTTTGGCGATAAGTTTGACGCGTTTTTCCGCCCCGACTACGGCCTCAAGCCTTGACCACTTGCTCTTCTGTTTTTCTTTCTCATATTCTTCCTGGTACTCGGTGATTTCTTCAAACTCTTTGTCAATCCTGGGCCTTTCCTCTTCAGGAAGGTCGAGTTTGGCTAGCCGGCTTTCGTAGAAAATCTTCACCGTAGCGCCNTCATCCACAGCCCTGGTCATGTCGTAGATGTCAATATAATCACCAAACACGGCGGGGGTGTTCTTGNCGGCNAGTTCCACCGGTGTCCCGGTAAAAGCGATGAAAGAGGCGTTGGGCAGGGCGTCCCGCATGTATTTGGCGTAGCCGTACTTGATGTCCGCTTCATCACCGTCCTGATTCATCTCGGCATTGAAGCCGTACTGCGAGCGGTGGGCCTCGTCGGCAATCACCACCACATTCCGCCTGGCAGTCAGAACAGAGATGGTATCGCCGTCTTCNCCGGGGGCGAATTTCTGGATGGTTGTNAACACGATCCCGCCCGCTTCAACGGAGAGCAATTCCCGCAAATGCCCCCTGCTTTCGGCCTGTCTGGGTGTCTGGCGCAAAAATTCCACCGATTTGCCGAAAGTGGCAAAGAGNTGGTCATCCAGGTCGTTCCGGTCGGTGATNACCACAATCGTNGGATTGTTCAATTCCTGCACCAGCTTCCCGGCATAGAACAGCATGGAAAAGCTCTTGCCCGACCCCTGGGTGTGCCAGACGACGCCGATGCGCCGGTCACCCTTTTCCTCCGTCGCCCGCACGGTGCTTTCGACAGCCTTGTTGACCGCGTGATATTGGTGGTATCCGGCTAAAATCTTNTAAATGNTCCTGCCGTCGGTCTGGAACAGAATGAAGTTCTTTATGATATCGAGAAAACGGCGCTTTTCAAACATGCCTTTGATCAGCACCTCAAGCTGNGGAACCGANAACGGCGCNACAGCGTCGCCGTCAATGGTCCGCCAGAGCATGAAGCGGTCTTCACCGGAAGTGATGGTGCCCGCCCTGGCATTAAAACCGTCACTGGCCACNAGAAAAGAGTTATAAACAAACAACGTGGAAACAGCATCCTTGTANGTTTGAAGCTGATTGTACGCCTCGGTGACACCCACATTCTCATCNGACGAGCTTTTTAATTCGATGACCGCCAGCGGAATACCGTTGACAAACACCACGATATCCGGACGTTTTTCCCTGTGGTTTTCAACTACTGTAAACTGATTGACTGCCAGCCAGTCATTGTTGTCCTCGTTTTCAAAATCAAATATCCATGCTTTCTTCGTGCCGAAGCTGCCGTCGGGCCGCCGGACCTGGACGTCCACCCCTTCAGTGGCCATCTTGTGAAATTCCTTGTTGTTGATAATCAGGCTGGGGCTTTGGGGGATGGTGATTTTACGCACAGCCTCGTCAATGGCGTAGCCGGGCAGGCGGTGGTTGATCCGCGCCAGGGCGTCCCGGAGGCGCTCGCTCAGGATCACTTCGCCGTAGTCCTGCCGTTCCGGATAATCCCCGCCGGGAGAAATCTCGGGGGCAAAGACAGTAGGATAATTCAACTCTTCAAACCATTGCAGCGCGGCCTGCTCCAGTTCAGCTTCGGTATAGTTGTACATCAGCGCGCCTCCTTTTCGAGGATGTCAACCGGCACCCGGATTTCGCCGGACATGAGCTTGGGGAGTAGGGCGTCGCGGAGATTAGAGAGGATATTATTTTCATGCATGAAAATGTAAATTAATTGATCAATTTCCCCTACAATATTGTTAAATCCCTTTATTATATCAGCAGGTGGTAATATAATATTAAACTCAATAATGTTGCTTTTATTAATAGCGGTAAATACAGACCCGCTTTCAAAAGCCAATAATCTTTCTCTATTTGCTTTAAGCGTATAATACAAAAAGCTGTTTCTAAATTCTTTCAAGCTCAACGATGCTAATCCACGTCCTATACAACACTTTCCAGGCGCAAAGTTAATCTCTCCGACTGGTGCTCTGACACTCAAAAGTAAATCATCTTTTTTAGCTATCTTTTTAGGTTCAGAACAAAATATAGATTTCCCTGGATATCTAAAACCAAAATCTTTAATACCTTGATAAAAGGGAATACCTTCACCGTTTTGATTATACGTTTCAGAGGGTGGTGATTGCCCCATATTTATTTCACATATTTCGCCAAGATTAATAACTTTCCATCCCTTCGGTATCCTCCCAAGCTCGCTGTCCTCAAACTCCCCATCCCTAAACGGCTCAAAATCCACAAACCATGATTTAAAAATAGCCTGCGCCATTTCCTCAAGGGTTTTATTCATCCGGTTGTTGAGTTCGATCTTGTCGTCAAGAGAAGATAGTATACGGGCAATGTAGCGTTGTGTATCAAGATTAGGAATCAAAACAGTTACATCACTCAAAATTTTAGTATTTAGAGAAGGCATTGTCGCCCCCACTGCAATGTTACGAATGTTTTCTTTAAAACCTTCTAAACCAAAAAAATAAGAAAGAAATAAAGGATTCACTTCTTTATCATATACTCTAACTCTCAAACAACGTCCAGAAAACAACCAACCAGCTTCTTCTTTATGAACATAAGCCCTACGATCGACTGATCCTACTCTACTAAAGACAATGTCTCCTTCTTTAATTATATATTTGTTTAATCTCTGTTTATCTCTATCCGAAACCAACGGTAAATCTTTATGTATTATGCGATTTTCTCCAATGTGCTCAACGGTGATAATAGGAGTCCCATAATCTTTATAATCACTTTTGTGTAATTGACTTCCAAACGGGCCTGTTTGGATATGTGCTATATCACCAAGTCGTAGTTTTCGCCATCCCTCAAAACTCAAATCCAATCGCCCCCAGGTTCCTTCTTTTTTTCCGCCCCAAGCTATATCGGCTTCGCAAAAAGATTCATTTATCATTATTTCCGAGATACTTTTTGACTTCCTTGTCAAAATCGGATTCGTATTTTCTATCCTGTTCAACCCGGAACTTTCCATATTCACCTTCCGCCAGACTTTTGGCAACCTCTGCAGATATTTTTCCGGCGTCTTTCAACACCTCATAATCATTAAACTTTAAAAAAGCATCAAGCTTATCAGCCCAATCTTTCATTTTCATAAGTATCTGTCTGGATGCCTGTAGTTCGGCATAATCAAGATACATGTTTACAATCCTGTTAAGTTCCGATAATTCCTTCTCGCTCAGGTAGTTTTTCGCGATTGAAACGTCAGATTTGAGTATCTTTCCCTTTGGCGCATTTTTCCAGGTAGTCAAACCCATATTGGGCTTGCTTGCATCTGCGCGGAAAGCAATAATTTCCGCGGCTGTCTTTCCCGTAATAGCCCAGTGAAGCTTGTTTTGCACAGTAACATAAAAAGTTTTTGTAATTTCCGCACTCGGATCATAATCAATGCTGCACTCTGCATAAATATCGGTAATTTTTTGGTAAAACCTTCGTTCGGAGGCCCGGATTTCCCGGATGCGTTCCAACAGTTCATCGAAATAATCCTTGCCGAAATGCCTGCCGTTCTTCAGCCTTTCATCATCCAGCACAAATCCTTTAATGATGAATTCCCGAAGGGTTTTGGTGGCCCATATCCTGAACTGGGTAGCTTTGGAAGAGTTTACACGGTAGCCGACAGAAATAATGGCATCCAGGTTGTAATAGCTTGTGTTATACCTTTTTCCGTCTGAGGCAGTATGTGCAATTTTTGCACATACTGCTTTCTCCTCAAGTTCTCCTTCAGAAAATATGTTTCTAAGATGTTTTGTAATGACGCTTCTATCAACTCCGAACAATTCCGCCATTTTCTTCTGTGTCAGCCAGAAAGTTTCATCAGAAAACAGCACGTCGAGTTTAATCTCTCCATCCGGGGTAGTATAGAATAAAATCTGCCCTTCTACGTGTACTACCTCTTTGCTCATAGTACGATTCTCATCATATCTCAAACCCAATCGCCCCCAGGTTCCATCTGATCTCCTCTTCCAACTGCCTTGACCTGGCGAACATCTCCGCCAGTTCGCCGGTGAGCCGGGCCATCTTCTCCTCGAAAGGCTCGCCGTCTTCTTCGGTCTCCTCGATACCCACATACCGGCCGGGGGTCAGGATATAGTCGTGCTCCCTGACCTCGTCCAGCGTGGCCGACTTGCAAAAGCCTTTGACGTCCCGGTATTCACCGGCTCCGGCCTCACCGCGCCAGGCGTGGTAGCTGCCGGCTATCTTCTTGATGTCGTCGTCCGAAAGCTCCCGGTGCGTTCTGTCTACCATATGGCCCAGCTTGCGCGCGTCGATGAAGAGGATTTCGCCCCGTCGGTCGCGCATTCCCTGGGCAGCCTTGTTCCTGGTGATAAACCACAGGCACGCCGGGATCTGGGTAGAGTAGAAAAGCTGTCCCGGCAGGGTGACGATGCAGTCCACCCGGTCACGCTCCACGAGGTTTTTCCTGATTTCCGCCTCGCTGGTGGTACTGGTGGACATGGAGCCGTTGGCCAGCACAAAACCGGCCACGCCGCTGGGTGCCAGGTGCCAGAGCATGTGCAGAATCCAGGCGTAGTTGGCGTTGCCGCCCGGAGGAATGCCGTAGCCGTCCCAGCGCGCATCTTCGGTAAGGCGGCCTCCGCCCCAGTCGCTGACGTTGAAGGGCGGATTGGCCAGGATATAGTCGG
>Ga0067045_1028129_pt1 | contig 42090 bp, 41 predicted proteins | sample TerdegcTABiofilm_FD_59184 | JGI IMG/M metagenome (GOLD analysis project Ga0067045, IMG submission 59184) | Combined Assembly of (Gp0054472, Gp0054536) Wastewater bioreactor microbial communities from Singapore -Terephthalate degrading... | reverse complement strand
TGCCCATACAGCCTCCACCACCGGAATATGCGAGCGGATTGTTACTGCTACCGATGGCGTACGAGAGCTATAAGATCATATTGTGCAGACAGGAGTAGATATGGATTGTCAAGGCTATTGCGAGATGTGTGTGGAGTGCACGGCGGATCAATCGGTGTCTGTGCCCCATCGGCGCTATACCAAGGCCGAGGTCGATGCCATGGACGCATGCCCCATCTGCCATAGTCCTGCCCTGGTGCATGCCTCTGGCTGTGCCCACTGTATGTCCTGTGGGTGGAGTGTGTGTGATTGAGGAGGGTAGATGCGCCCAATAGCACGATATAACATCACAGGTGATAGCCTGCTGGCTATGCGATGCGCATACAATGCGCAAGGGCTGATAGAGTATATTGGTTATGCTATACCAGGTCAGTCTGAGGACGATGAGGTATGGCAGATCGCTCGATATACATATGATGCCGCCGGCAATGTGATAAGCCGCACATATGCGGGTGGCACGGCCGATTACCGCTATCGCTGGTCACAGCGTGCGTCCTATACCTATGCGTAGGAGTGGATATGCCATATAGGGTTAATCCGATGAGTGGTCGATTGGATTACTACGAGATCGGCGGCAGCGGTAGTGGCGCTGGTCTGACAATAGTAATTCCGCAAGGCTATCCCGCAGTGATGTCGCAAGGAGATAGTGTCACTGTGGAGCACCCTGCTGTCACCAATGCACGGGTGCTGGTGCAGTGCATGGAGAATATCGGCCAGTCTGGACTGCAGGATATTAGCATAGATTTTGATTTGGCAGACGAGGGTCTATATATCCAAGAGGATGCCGTCAACGGCACCGATATCGTCGACGGCAGAGTGACTCTGCATAATGCCGGCGGCAGTCTTGCCGATCTCACTAGTCCGACGGGCACTGTCTATTATAGCTCGCAATATAACAACACCAATTATGCGGCGCGCAACATATTTGACAACTCCAACAGGGGCGGTACGGGATGGATAATATCCACTGATAGTAATATCAAGGATGGTTGGGTGACCTATGATTTTGAGACGCCCACTATGGTCACTAAGTATCGCAAGGCTGATGGTGCCGTTGGTGCCGGCGGCGGTGGTGCTACCGCCTGGGATATATTGGGGTCTAATGATGCCCAGGATTGGGTGATATTAGACTCGCAAGTGGGCCAGCCATTATACATAGCAGCGTGGTCACCATATTACACCATATCATCCCCCGGCAGTTACCGTTATTACCGCATACATGTGCACAATGGTGTTAGCTGGTGTGGTCTGGAGGAGCTGGAGTATGTGTGTGATGCCAGCTCCCCAGTGGGTACGCCCTATTATGTGATCACGCCTGTATTTGACTGTGGGGTCCGTAAGGCCAAGCGTATCAATAGTGTTGCCGTGGATTATACGCAGCCTACAGGTACACAGATCAAGGTATTGGTCAGTTTTGATGGCGGCACATCGTGGCGTAGATATGATGGTAATACATGGGTGTCTGTCTCGGGTGCTACCCTGCGGGATATGCTGAATGCCACCGATATGGATATACCCATGATGCAGCGGGGACTAACTAATCTCATGGTCTCCGATGCACGTATCAGGATAGCCATCGATTTACTGACTGCCGTGGCATCTATTACTCCTGCTATCAGCGGCATCACGATCAATTATGACCAACGGGCGTTCTACAGCCCCCGCAACGATAATTACAATATTGAGGTCGTGGATGCCACTCATACAGTTATTACACGCACTGCTGCTGGCAGTGCGGAGGTGATACCACAGGTGATTATATTATGATAAGGAGATGTAACTATGGCACAATCATTCGTAGACGCTGGTGATGTGTATCTGGATCGTTTAACCGATGCTGGCGTGGGCCAGGGTTTTGTCCGTATGGCACTAATACGCAGGCGAATGGATTGCCTGCCTCAATAACTACAGCACAGACCATAGCTGCAGGACTGTCCATGCCTGCAGTGTATTTGGTTGAGGCATAATCAACATAATAGGAGGATATCATCATGTATCAGGCAACACCGTTTATCGGCTCGGGCGAAATCTATATCAATGGTAGAGATGTTGGTAATGCGTCTGACTTTACAATCCAAGCACCAAAAATTGACACTAAAGACATGAAGAGTATGAGGCGTGACAGTTATGGCACTATTGTTAAGTCAGTGCCGATATCATTTAGCCAGTCGCTCAAGTTTACACTGACTGACATAAACAAAGACAACTTGATACTCGCTATGTATGGTGAGGGGTCAGTGATTAGTCAGACATCTGGCGCTGCTAATGATGAAGTGGTGGCAGTAACTAAGGGTCGTTGGTCACCATTGGCTCACCGTAAGGTTAAGTCGTCACCTGCTGTGGTCGTGACTAACAGTGATGGCACTACCACATATGTTCATGGCACAGATTATGATATTGACTACGATGCAGGTCGCATATTAGCGATTGAGTCTGGTGCGATAGCTAATGGCAATATCAAGGTGGACTATAGCTACGACGCTTATACGGGATACAAGGTGGATGCGAATAAGCAGCAGATTATAGAGGCAGAGGTGCGATTTGTGGGACGCGATATCGCCATGTCTCGTGCCGTGGAAGTCGTCGTCTATGAGGCGAGCATACAGCCGAGCAGCGAGGTGGATTTGTTGTCCACAGACTTTATTAAGCTGGGATTTACCGGCGATATCCTGTCCACTGCATCTGGCACATGGACTATGACAGTCATATAGGAGATGTGATATGAGGCGAGAAAAGATTGTCATCATTGGAGATGTAACGCTCACAGTCAAAGAGATGAGAGTGTGCGATATCATCAGGCTACAGCACGATGCACCTCATCTGCTGGTGGGCATGGCGATTGGCGATCCCGAAGCTATCATGCAGGCAATGCGTCTGTGTGTAGAGCCTGTGGAACAGTTGGATGCAGTCACAGATGGTGTCAATGGCTATGCGCTGCTTGAGCAGGCATGGCGGGAGGTGAATGCTGATTTTTTGGCTGTTTTACCCGCCCGTCTGGAGGTGCTCAGGAGCGTCACAGAGACGCTTGGTCGCTCTTTGACTGGCGCAACTGCATGATTAGACAGGGGTATGATATGGATGTTATGGGATACTCTTGGGCTATGAGACTCATTGAGTCAGACGCCAAGATCAGCGCCTTCTTATCCAAGAGTCAATGATAGCTATACATGCCAATATCGACCCCAAAAAAAACACTCCAAGGATCAATCCCCATACCAGTGCAAGGGTAGTCTGGCTTATCATTAACAATATGATCCCGAGCATCCATAGCCAGAATGCGTATTGGTACTTGCGAATTGGACGTGGCAGCCGCCCGTATGTGTGATGGGCGAGCACGCTCGATAACACAAAAGCCACCCCAAAGCTTACACAGGCACCGAAAACTATAGATATGTCTGATAAATCTGCCATAAGCATCGTCCTCCAGTTTGTAATCCAAGGCTGGGATGCTGTCAAAAACAGCTTATCTGGGCTGATCGGTAATGTCAAGCATGCTGGTGATACAGCATCCTCCAGCATGGGCAAGGTGTCTCAATCCGCCGACGATGCGGCCCAAAAGACCAAGCAGGCAGGCGATGAGTTAGCCGAGGCTTTCCAGAAATTGGACATGCCTGACTTTCGCAAGGTCAAAACGGAAATCGCAGACCTGCAGCGTGCATATGACATTATCAAGCGATCAGGAGTGGCGTCTCAGCAGGAGATATCCAAGGCGCAGCTCCAGCTCGCCGTCAAGACCAGAGAGCTGCGGGAGAGTCTCAATGGCTATGGTGCGATGCTGGATGGCATCAAGAGTAAGTGGCTGGAGATTATAGCAGTCGGTGCAGCCATGTCAGGCGCGTTCCGAGCCTGGGCTGAGTTTCAGCAGCGCATGGCGGAGGTCAACACACTGCTGGATGTGAGCCGCGATAAGTTCGCTGCGCTGGGTCAGAGTGTATTAGAGTTATCTGGCCGGGTCCCTCAGACCGCCCAAGAACTGGCTGCTGGCTTATATGACCTCCTATCATCAGGCGCTCAGTTAGAGGACAGCATGCAGGCGCTGGAGGCAGCCAGCCATGCTGCTGTGGCAGGCGTGACTGACACCAAGACCGCCATACAGGTGGGCATGGGCGTTATCAATGCCTATGGCATGCAGGTGTCTGAGCTGAGCCATGTCTATGATGTGCTGTTTCAGACCGTTAATGTTGGTGTCACGACATTTCCGGAGCTTGCTCATCACATTGGTGATGTGTTGCCCACTGCGCGGGCAGCAGGCGTGGGTCTAACAGAGGTGTCTGCTGCCATTGCGGAGCTAACCAAGGCAGGCATTGCCACGCCAAAGGCAGTGACTGCGCTGACATCCGCCATCAGATCGCTTGCTGCACCATCCCCTGAGGCTGCACAGAAGATGCGGGAGTTAGGTGTGTCATGGGAGGGTCTTGTCAAGACCTTGGCTAAGATCAAGGGGCTGGGTCTGGGGTTTGCTGAGATGAAGGGCATCATCCCAGATGAAGGGGGCATCAAGGCAGTGCTTGCCCTGACCCAGAATTATGACGGGCTAATATCTACTCTCGGCAAGCTGGATAATGCTGCTGGCTCAACGGAGGCTGCATACGCCAAGATGGCACACACTCCGCTCAATGAGCTAAAGCTGCTTGGCAATGAGATTACCAAGCTGGCGATAGAGCTGCTCAACTCTCTGAGCCCTGCAATATCAGCCATCACCAAGGTGCTGCATCTATTTGTGACAGCTATAGAGGCTATACCGGGCTGGCTCAAGACCGTGATTGGCACAGTAGCTGGTGTAGCTGCTGCTCTGGCTGCATGGCAGGGCATCATAGTCCCTATCATTGGTTTCCTGCGCGGACTGGCAGCTCAGGCTACACTCACCGCAGGAGCGCTATCACTGATCGGCAAGGCAACGCCTTGGCTGTTAGGTATCACTGCTGCCATCACGGCAGTCAGTATGGTCTTGGACGCATACAATAAGGATATGCAATCGCTGTCGGATACAACGCTCAAGCACGCCCAAAACATAGCCAAAGAACAGGATGAACTGAAACGACTGGAGCAGACACTACTGACAACCAAGGCTGGCACTGCGGAGCATGTAGCTGCGGAGGAGCGGTTAGCCAGCGTGTTGCCAGGCGTCAATGTGGAGCTGGATGAGCAAGGGCGTCTATTGGCGCGTGTGTCAGGGGCTGAGAGCGACAACCTTCGGCTATTGCGGGAGCGCATTGCGCTGCTTGGGTCGCAGCGCACTGATATGTTAGCAGTGGCGCTGGATGCCCAGGTGGAGGCACTCAACAGGGCTCGACAGAGTCTAATTGATTATAGTGATAATCTGAAGATATGGTATGGCTTTGGTAATCAATCTAAGGGATTATTACAAGAGTTGGTGTTATGGATTGGTAAGCATACTGGGTCTTATGATATGGCAATCCAAAAAGGTGAACAGTATAAGCAATCACTGTCAAACACCAACAAAGAATATAAAAACTTGATAAATGAGCTTGCCAAGTTATCTCAAGAGGAGATGCGGGCAGTGCTCAACAAGTCCAGCCTGTCACAGGCAGAAAAGCAGAGGATATCAGCAGAGGTGCAGGCAAGGAGAGATGCCATCAAGGCAGCCGAGGAGCAACGGCGAAAAGAAGAGGAGCTTGCACGTGCCAAGGAAGTGCTCGGAAGGGCTGTGGATGCGCTTAAAGACAAGATTAAGGAAGAAGAAAAGGCATTCGAGGGCAGCATCAAGGCAATGCAGGAGGGATATGAGCTGCAAAAGAAATACGGTTCTGAGATGTCCAAGCAGACAGCAGCCAAGCAGTATTACGAATCCCTGACGCAGGCAGTCAAGAAGTATTATCAGGAGCAGATGGCTGGCGCAAATAAGGCAATGGCTGATGTGCAGGCTCTTGCAAATAAAGAGAAGTTGTCGTCGGAAGTAGTCAAGAAATACCAGAAGGATATACTCGAGACAAAGAAACAGGTGGCAAAGGCTGCAACAGAAGCTCTCACCAAGGCATTGGATGATGCCTTGTCTCGTGAAAAGGCTTATAAAGATAAAGTCTTGCGGCTGCAAGAAGAGATATATGATGCCAATAAGTCGTTCGCCGACAAATTGCGGGATGTGGAGAGGGCCCGCATGTCAGACGCGGAAGCCATGTCGGACAAGATGCGTCAGGCTGCCGAGAAGGTGGCAGAGGCACAGCGGCTAATGGCTCAGTCGACTGACGAGAACAGCGCTGACTACAAGCACGCTATGGAGCTGTATAAAGAGGCTGAGAATATATATCTCGATGTGTCAAAGGATTCGGCATCAGCAGCCAAAAAGCAGAAAGAGAGTCTCGCAGACCTGCAGGCAGAGATGGCAAGTGGCAAGATAGATGCCCAGAAATATGCCGAGAAGTTACGGGAGATCAATTCTGAGGCCAAGGATAGCGGCATAGATCTCTATGCCGAGGCCATAGCCAAGGCAAAGGATGTACATAAACAATATATATCAGCACTGACAGAGCAGGAGAATGCAGCCATCAAACGCTGGCAAATAGAGCAAGAAAATGTCAAGATGCTGGCGCAGTCGATGGAGGATTTGGGTGTCACTGTGCAGGGGTTATCTGAGCTGCTCGATAACATGGCCACCGAAAAGGAAGTGATAATCAAGTTCAACGCCGATGACTCCCTGAAACAGATTGATAAACAGATCAAAGATATAGAGACGCCAAACCCAATCACATTCATGTTCCACGAAGATGGCCTCATAGAGATAACAAACAAATACAAAGACCTGAAAGACAAGGATGTTGAGGCTATATTCCGCGAGAATGGATTGACTCAGATACAACAGATGTATAACAGCATACGAGATAAGCATGTAACTATATATGTCCACGAGGTCGTGCAGAAACGATGGGGAGGTCCTATCATCGGGACGGTGCCTGGAGGATATGGTGGAGGTGACCGAGTCAAGGCCATGTTGGAGCCTGGTGAGTATGTCATACGCAAGGAGGCGGTCAAAAAATATGGCGATGACCTGTTATACGCCATCAACAATCTGATGCTATCTCCAGATGCTATCATCCCCCGACTGGATATGCCGGCGCCTGCAGTGGTGGTGATGCCTATGGCTGCCACAGATGCGGGGCAGCAGACATCGATTGATCCCCCAAAGCGGTTTGTGCTTGAGATTGGCGATGCCCAGTTAACAGGCATATCGACAAGCCAAATATTGGCAGATTTTGAGACCAAGTTGCGTAGGAGGCAATTATGTCGCATGAGAGAGTGATATCGCACTATGATCCTAACAAACAACTACAATTTACCCTCTTTGTCTGTGAGGATGGGGCTGTGACAGGGTTCGAGGTGATTTTCGATAATCCACAGTCCCTCGTAGATTTTAGACCGGAACGTGTGTTTATGCCGTATGGTGTCATGGTGCCACCCCCTGTGAGCCAGCCGTATAGTGCATCAGTATCGGATCGGACATCCACTCCCATAGCGGGACGTGCGCCATGCAATGGCTGTGGTGGTAAGAGATGATCCTATTGGGCAATCTCGTCCTATCCGATGACCTAATATGCACCACAGACTATGCGCATCAGAGTCATGTGGCAGTGACAGATATGGCTGTGGATGGCACGGAGATATCGTTCATCCAGCGCAGATCATCAGGCCGCAAGATCGACTTGGAGGCTGGCGATAATTACGCATGGCTGACACGCGAGCAAGTGGATGCGCTCTATGCCATGAGCGAGGCAGGCGGAGAGTATCTGCTCACATGGCGTGGGCAGCAGATGATGGTGCGGTTTCGTTATGAGGACGGCGCACTGGATTTGCAGCCTGTCATTCCACGTCCTGATTATATCGACCAAGATTATTTTCGAGGCAAAATCAGACTAAAGGAGGTCTAATATGGCAATAGATGTATCTGATATCAAGTTCTATCGTTCTGCTAAAGTTACAGACACTGATGTCAATGGCGGTGTTATAGATGTATCTGCACAAGTGGTGGACAACGTTAAATACAACCTGTTCCCACGTGTCAGCCATGCGGAGCGCATGAACGGTGTGACGAGGTATCGAAAATTGTTCATGGCGAACCGTAATAATCTGGACGAAAAGGCATACGGCGCTTTTTTTGGATTGCTAAGCCAATCTAATGGAGGCGACAGATTTTACGTGGCGTCAGCTGGTATGGCGGACACCCAGCAAGACATCATAGCGCAATCGCCCAAGTGGTATGGCGCAGGTGTAGTGGCTGCACCTGTGTCAGCAGGTGCGACATCTATACAGGTCAATATGGAGGCTAATGATTATAATTTCTACGGTGGCCAGCTACTGTATATAACCGACGGTACTAATGATGCGTGGGTCAATACTATAGGCGGAGTGTATTACACAGAGACCGTGGCGACTGGTAATGGCATAGACTATATATATAATTATATAGTGGCACATCCTCCTATTGATTTTGCCAGTGTAGGGATCACCTATACGATAGGAGGCGTCACATACGATGCGGATGTCAGCGCAAACGGAATTATCACCGGCACTTATATCGATTCTGGTGATATCGATGGGCAAACAGGTGTGGTCAATATAAACTTTAATGTGTCCAATGCACCTGATAATGGCACGGATATAACAATCGATTATGAGCAGCAGTGCTATCAATACACCGGTAATGTGGCTACCATTGCGCTGGCAACCCAGGTATCACAAGCGTTTGCTGCCACCACCACCAAAGTTGTGGCGTGTGTTTCGTTGGGAGACTTGTATCCTGATTTGTATGGTCTTACCAAGACCAGCGCCAATGGTAATATCGATGCGCAGCAGATCGTGTTGCATAATATCGGCGCAGTGTTTGACACTTGGACACTGACCTTCGTTAGCGGCATAGAGTATCAGTGTGTAGGGCAGATCACAGGGGCACTCCCAAATGGCTTGACCACAGCCACATATAGTCCCGCCAATCCTTATGATGGTGGGGCACCATATTTCAGCATCCCTACGGCTGCTTGGAGCGGTGTGTGGCAGGCCGGCAATACAGTGCAGTTTGGCACTCGCCCAGCCCATGCCGCGATATGGCTCAAGGAGGTGGTGCCTGCTGGCACTGCCAGGGAGCCAAACAATGTGGTGCAGACAGTGTGGTTTATAGAATAGAGAACCCCTCGCATGATAACCGCCACGTTTTAGGCGGACACACAGGTCTGCCCATACAGCTCTACCTATCGATATGACTGGCAATATATCAATTATAACAGATATCAGCCCGTCTTTGCTTTCTGGTGGGCTGTATTTGGTCACAGATATTGACCCGTCTTTGCTTTCTGGTGGGCTGTATTTGGTCACAGATATTGACCCGTCTTTGCTTTCTGGCGGGTTGTATTTGGTGTCAGATATCAGCCCGTCTTTGCTTTCTGGTGGGCTGTATTTGGTCACAGATATTGACCCGTCTTTGCTTTCTGGCGGGTTGTATTTGGTGTCAGATATCAGCCCGTCTTTGCTTTCTGGCGGGTTGTATTTGGTGTCAGATATCAGCCCGTCTTTGCTTTCTGGCGGTCTCCGCATATCGTCTGCGATATTATTGTCAGGCGGTCACTGTGTTTCGTCTGCCGTGTTGCTGTCTGGGCAGCCACATATTGTGACTAATATCGGCATACCGCTTGTAGCTACCATGACCAGATTGGTATCGGACATCGGCATGCCATTGGGATATGGCCTGCGCCTATCTACTGCCATGTTGCTGGCTGCTCGTCCCGATATCATATCAGATATCGGTATGCCGCTGCCCAATATCTGGAGATTGTCGTCAGATATCGGTATGCCAACAGCAGCAGGGTGGGTGCTGGTATCGGACATCGGCATGCCATTGGTGCATGTCCTGCGCATCCGCAATGCCTGTATCCTATCTGATAGGGTAGTGGTTGGCTCGTCGCTATGGTCTCCGCTACCACATGTGCTGCGCACATCTATGTCAGCACGTATATGGTCACGGTTGCGCTTGCCGCTGTTGATAGCTGACACAGACATAGGCGTGCATAATATGTCGATGCGCAATGCTCTTGTGGCTGATGTGCATGTGCTTGATGTATGCAATAGCCTCAATCAGGCTGTATATGATAGTCTGCGCTTGCCGCTGTTGATAGCTGACACAGACATAGGCGTGCATAATATGTCGATGCGCAATGCTCTTGTGGCTGATGTGCATGTGCTTGATGTATGCAATAGCCTCAATCAGGCTGTGTTGTCTCGTCTGAGACTCATCGGCAATATAGACTATCTCACACAATCCATGCTGCGTCTCCAATCATCCATATTGGATAGCATATATGGCAGTATGAGGATGGTGAGCGCCATAGATGCCACAGGCATCACTGTGGAGCAGGATGTAGTCTGGCTGCTGGACGGTATAGACATCACAGACCAAGTCGTCAAGGCTGATATCAATCTCTATGGTGGGCAGATATTATCAGATGCCCGCGTCTTGCTACGGTCTGATACCCCTATATATGGCACGATTATGTCATGCAGGCTGGCAGGCAGATCGTATCGCTGGCTCATCGAGGACATCACGCATGACATCGCTGCATATCAGGTGGATATATGGGGCAGAGCCCTGACTGCTGGGCTATATACGCCCTATAGGATGTCGCAGTCCATCACCATACAAAATATGCTGGCTCGTGATGTATGTCAGGAGTATGCCATGCCACATACCATATCATGGCAATTACCTGACTATCTGATCACTGGACTACAGGCATCATCTACTCCGCTGGAGTTGATAGACGACATCGCAGGTGCAGTGGGCGGTGATGTGGTGTGTATGCCTGATGGCTACGTCAGAGCAGTGTATCCCATATCAGATATCACGTCTGTCCCTGCTATGAGCATACCCCTGCATCAGATGCTATCTTGTAAGCTCACACGTAAGCCTGTGCAATATGATGCTGTGAAGGTCAATTATGGTGCACTCCAGCCCGTGATCCGCATCGATGCGGATAAAACAGAACTGGCAATAGGAGAGTGGGCGGAGGTGAGGGTGTATTGCCTTGAGCCTTACACTATGCAGTCCACGGCAGATGCCATGCATCGAGTAGCAACAGCAGTCCAGCAGGTGGTGACTGAGGAGGTGGAGTTGGTGGATGGTAGCGGCAGTCTGCGCTACCCTGTGCTGTCAGTGCAGCGTATATCAGGCTGTCCTGGTGCATCTGTGCTGGGTCAGACGGTATATGGCAAAGGCTGCAAGATAGCGGTGGTGGAGTATGTCACCAGATATGATCTGTGGCGTGTCACAAGCTATACAGCCCGCAAGGATTTGGTGTGCGGGGTGACGACTGATAGTAGCGTCATGGTGTCATCTGGCGCTGGAGATAGGGTGCTGGAGGTGTCTGCGCCCATCGCGTGGGCTGCCAATACATCCAATCAGACCGTGTCGGCTGGGCTAACATCTACGGCTGGACTGGCTATGATGCGTGCTCGCAAGGAGTACTGGTTTGTGCAGCACAATCGTGTGATGGATGTGGAGCTGCCACATGAGGACAGCCTATGTGCCAAGCCGTATATATGGGTTGACACACCATATGGCGCGGGTTTGGTCACACATGTCAGTATCAGCCAGACAGCCCAGCCACTCAAGATAATCGATAAGATCACTATCATATTAGGGAGTTAACATGGCTAATTACGGTTCGATCACCATACAATTTGGGATAGTAGGAGATGCTGGCAAGATCAGCATCGAGCTGGACGAGGAGATGAATCAGGGTAAGACCCAGTTCGCCTATGGCAGCAAGGCGTATTTTCAGGTGTATGCAGACCCTGGATTGACAGTGCATCTCATCAAGACAGATGGCATATTGACTAATGAGGGTGTTGGCACACGTACATTTGACGAGCAGGTGCAGTTTATCGATTCCCAGACCGCAGAGCTTGGTAAGCCCATACGCAGCATCGAGAGCTATCAGTGGTATGGTCAGGATTTGGGTAATATCACCAAGACAGGCATCTATCAGATCAAGTGTGCGCAGTCGCCTGATATCACACAAGGTAAGATCGGCATAACGAAGGTGAGCTATAAGGCTGATTTCACACGCTATGCCATATCAGTGCCAAACAAGGGCGTGCCAGAATATCCGGTGCTTATCGTGGCGGTGGCTGCCTGATGTCGTCTGCGTCTGCTCAGATTGTATTCCATGATGATAGCGCATCGGAGGACTATCAGCTCTCGTTGGAGCTGGATGACGAGCACAATGACGGCAAGTCCACATTTAGGGCCTCAGACACCTGTTACATCAGGTGTTATCCTGCCCTGCCTGGCATCACATATAGAGCCACGCAGGGCAGTGTCCGTGCGATAGGCGAGTATCCGCAGCGCATCGATGAGACAATCACATTCGCCAATAGCGACAGAGGTAGTCTCTCAGGACTGCCTATGACACGATCCAGCGGGGTTATCCCCACATCGCCAGTGTCCAATACTCGCAGTAATCTACCTCCAGTATATGGCCGTATATTTGGCACTTTGATTAAGCTGTATCCTCCACGCATCAATCCACAGGCGCGAGTAGAAGGGATAGAGTGGCATTGGCTGGGCTATGATCCAGGTGTAGAGCCACTATTCGCTGGCACAGATATCATCCTGCCGCATAAGGTGATCGCTGTGCTGTGGGTGCGATATACCACATTTTATACGCTCTTGGAGCATACTAATAGCGCACCAGTCGCCCCGCCATGTGATACAGGCGATCCGTGTGATTGTCCTGCCGCAGTTGCACTGGTGAGCGCCCAACTGGGCGAGACTGTGGCAACATTGACAGTCAATTGGGATGTGTCTCGTTGCACGGAGATGACAGATATCACTGTGACAGATATGTGCAGTGGCAACCCTATTAAGGGGGCGATGGTATATGTGGATGGCAAGTATGCTGGTATGACCAATGAGCAAGGCATATTGCGTTTGCCATTATCTCCCGGCAAGCACACCATCAGGGCGACAGCTATGGGATATCGTCCTACCGATCAAGATGAGGTGCGTAATGAGGAGGTCAATATCTGATGGTGATGTTACGACTCCCCCCAGATGCTATCACTGACGATTGTAATGCCGATATCAATACTCATATTGAGTTAGAGCCCATCGACTGTTGGCGTCAGGCAATATGTGTGCAGCGTGGTGGTGATGGTGATCCGACGGTGGTGCGGATATTCATGCAGCCCAAGGATCGTCCTGCCTTGGAGTGTATGCCTTGCATCGATATCATGTCATGCGAGCCTCGTGAGCCAGGCCCTGTGCCATGTTGGGAGGAGGCCCATCTGGTGCAGTGCCCAGGCCGCATCGCTGGCGGAGTGGGGTATATCAGCATCACAGACCTCCCAGCTATACCAGGCCTCCGCAATCTGGAGGTGATAATATATGTGGATAACCATGAGTTGTGCCCTGAAAACGATCCGGATATTGAGATAGAGTGCCGGCCATTCCAGATGCGCCGCCTCATTCAGCCGCCATGGTCACGGGATGAGATCATCATCCCTATCCCATCCAGTGATGGCATATTGCGACCGCTTTGCCGTGCCAGATTTGGCTTTCCGTCGCCTGATGTGAGGCGTGTGAGGGCAGGCCGCATTGTGGTGCGAGGCAATTATTCGGAGGCCGGCAAGGACAGATATATAATCTTGGCCGCAGCACGGTTTGAGACTCAATATAATGTATCTTGGAGTGGCGACCCATTAGGGGAGTATCATGCGTCAGGTTCGGGGTGTGAGTTTGTGATGACAGACATCATGATCTGCGATGATCTCAGTGACCCCACCACCCCGCCACCGCCGCCACCGCCGCCACCGCCACCGCTGCAGACATATTGCCCCCAACATTGTCATATGCCGCTGTCAGATCATTGTTGTCCACCGTGCAGCAATTGGTTCATTGGATATAGTGGATTATATTGCCTCGATTGTGCATTGAGTTCGTTTCAGTCCCGTCGATTGCTATTATGTAAGCCTACTGAGATCTACGTCAATGGGTTGCCTTATTATGATTGTTTTGACTATATCGCTGATGCACCCTTTTTGATTGTAGCCCCAATTCCGGCGCACAGGATTGTCTATCCACATTATACTGAGGTCAGGCCAGGCGATGTGTCGATATTGGTAGCAACACACACTCCAGATGTAAGTGTAAGCATCCTACAGGATGAATTTAGATTTTGTAACACATATTCAGCTACGCCCGATGGTTATGAGCCTATGTACGCATCATGCAGGCCTACACAACTATATATGCCAGATGTCACAATTTCCCCACGTCCCTTAGATAACGGTATATTTGTGGTATATTGGTCACCACTATCTTCCCATACCCCGCTACCAACCATGACATATCCTCCTGTGGTCATGTCTGTGTCTGTACGCAACGGTATGATGGGAGGCGTGACCCCTTGGGTTTTGGGTGACATTTATAACGGCTGGATGGATTTGGACAAGCGCAATTTTTGGCCTTGGCTTAATGGTTATCTTGGTGAGTTGCTCGTATTGTGTGACCAATGATTGGCACCAAGATTATGTCGCATATAATTTGTGCACGTGTCGCATATAATTTGTGCACGCCCACTTTCCACCTTTGATGAGCAAGCCCCGTTTCGCACTCCCGCCAATGGACGCCAACATAGCAACAGGCGTTGCCAACGCGAAGGAACAAGAACATGCGACTACAAGTACAGCGGTTGTAGATAACGGATTGCGACTAATCAAAAATGTGAGCGCGGCGATAGCAACGACAATTGGCAGGTAGTACGCGCTAAATTTATCGGCAAGCCGCTGAACGTCGGCTCGGTTGGCTTCCGCTTCTTCAACCATCTTGACCACGCGCCCAAATGTTGTGTCCGCACCAATGCGGAGAGTCTTTACGCGGAGACTGCCCAACTTCGCAATGGTAGCAGCGAAAACATGTGAGCCACTCGTCACTTCAATAGGCATAGACTCACCCGTAATAGCGGCTTGGTCAACAGTTGCTTGCCCGTTCACAACTTCACCATCAACAGGAATTTTTTCGCCAGGGCGGACTATCACAATTTCACCAACCATTACTTCCCTAACTGGTATTTCCACTTCCATACCATTGCGTTCCACGCGGGCAGTCTGTGGGGCAATAGCAGTCAGTTCTTTCACGGCGCGGCGGGCGCTCTCCGTCGTAAATTTTTCAACATAATCACCCACACGCATAAAGATGACAACAATCGCGGCTGTGACCCATTCGCCGACCGCTAATGCCGCGATTACGCCAACGGTCATTAATGTATGGGCAATAATTTTCCGCTTGAATGTGGCTCGAATGACATTGCGATAGATTTGCCAGCCGCCCGCGATGACAATTACAACGCCTATTGGGAATGGCACGAGTTCATCAAGGAATTTGAACATGCCTAGCCATTCACCAGCGATGACGATTGACAATACGATGCCGAACACAATCGCAAGCAATATCATTAATTGGCGGTTGAAGTTGCCCGCTGGTTTAGCCAGTGGCAATGGTGTAGTTTCGGGAACAGAATATTCACCCGCACTGGCAACGGCTTTGCGAATTGCGGACATATCCACTTTTTCAGGGTCGAGTTTAATGATGGCTTTCTCAGTTGCGAGTAAAACGTCAACCGACTTTACGCCGTCTAATTTGGAAATTGCATGTTGCACATGTTGTGTACATTCGGCGCAATCCATCCCTTTGATTGGCACTTCGAGAGTTTGCAGGTTAGCCATTTTTAGACTCATTTGAGTTATAACGCGTACATTCATAAACGCCTTTGGCGACGTCAGCGAGAAGTTCATCTGCGAGTGTTAGCAATTGTCCAACTCGCTTATCGCTCAATTCATAATAAACAAAGCGTCCCTGCTGTTCAGCGGCTACAAGTCCGCAATCGCGCAAACATCCAAGATGGTTGGAAACGTTCGATTGGGATAAACCAGTCGCTTCCACGATTTCACTGACTGTGACAGCCCCATTTCGTAATGTTTCCAGAATCGAAAGGCGCGAAGGGTCGGAAAGACCACGAAAGAGTTTGGCTTGTATTTCAATGGATTTTGGTTTTGCGACAATCAACATGGGATTCTCCATAAATCATTGTATCAGTATATTATGATATTATATGCAAAAAAACAACGGCGGTCAAGCCGCCTGAAGGGATTTAGGGGTATTCCGATCAAGCCTCTTGCCAAGCTATCTTTCCTCTACAAATGTCGCAACGTAGTCCGACCGCCGCAAGACCGTATCGTAAAGCCCGATGTCTTCTCCTTCATGCCGGTTGAGCCCCATGTAAATGAGGCTTGGGTCCTCATAGCGCTTGAATTTGTACACCGCATCGTTCATAAGGGCACTGTTGAACACCCCAAGGCTGACCAGCAGCTCAAAGTCTTTGACGGTCAGCCCCGTTACCTTTTTGAACAAGCCCGGTTCCAATTGCGTGATCACATCCCTGAGAGTCCTTTCGCGATAATCCGTCAGATACATGAAGACGGGGATTCGCGTAGCTAACTTGATGAGTTTCTCTTGAATCTTCTTTCTGAGGCTCTTGTATTCCTTCTCCTCTTCCGTCAGTTGTTTCTTCTCGATAGCGGAAAGTTTCCTATCGTTCGCCTCTTTCTTTACCTTTTTCACGGCTTCTGATTTGTTGATGATGGTTTCAATCTCCTGGTTGAGGTTCCGGAACCCTTCGATCCTCATAAGGGCTTGCATGGCCTGCTCATTGTCCATCAGCCGCCGCAGGGTGTCGTTGTACACATTCACCAGCGCGGCGCTTTCCCAGCGCCGCGCCAACAGGGTCGCCGTGGTTCCGCTCATGGCCATGTCCAAAACGCCGGCGGCATCGATCTGTTTCATGGAGCTGCCATCGTAAGCCAGCACCGGCAGGAAACGGATGAATTCCTCCACCTTTTTTTCGGGGTCACCCTCATTGACATTCAGGCGACAACTATAGTCCGCAATCTGCCGCAAGGCGCGATCCGGTGCGAAGTCAAAAACATAGCATTCCTCTTTGAGGATCAGTTCCTCATTGGGCGAGGCTCCATCGGGATTTCTGATGACCCACGGACTCTGCACACGAAAGGCTGCCTGGAAATAGGTCTCCGGGCTGGAAGAATTCCGCAACATGAAGATACCAGTCCAGGGTCGGACAGTAACACCGGTAGTCAGCTTGCCGCAGGTCAGCGTGATGGTTTTAGTCGTGAGGGGATCGTCCATTGCCTCTCGTACCGGATGGAGGGCGGCATCGCCGATTCCGGCGGCACTGCCTGCGGCGACGATGACCTTGTAGTCATGATAGAAGCGGTTCTGCCTTTTTGCGAGTAAATTGTGCATGGCGTAGCAGGAAGCGACACTTGGCAGAAACCACAATGTATGTGAGAGCACATTCAAAAGCCTGACATCGGAAAACGGAAACGGCGGCTTCTGCGCGCCGAGTTTAAGATTATCTATGCTGGTGGGAAGATAGCCCCCCCGAATCAGGTCCAGCCACTTCTGCACTTCATCTTCATATTTGAACCGCGCATTATCGCCCACGTCTTCCGTCGAGAAAAAGATATTCAGGTCAAACTCATTGCATTCCCCCCGCAGAGCGACTTCCCGTATGGCATCCGGCAACTGATAGGTCATCAGCACCATGCGCGGCAGGGCGGCATAAGGATTATTCGGCCCTTGCCATTCTTCCTTGGCCTTCTGCTCATCTGAATATGTCCAGTTGTAAATCTGTTCTTCAATGAACTCGCCGGTGGCAATGGCCCGAAATGGTGTACCAGAAAGATAAAGATAATGGTCTGAGGTGATGGGCAGGATGTCTTCATCGAAGTATTCGATGCCCTCGCCCTCAACGAATTTGCGCTCCCTTTCATCCTCGGCCTCGAACAGCTCTTTGGCCTTTTCGCGCCAGGCGCCGTAATGGTATTCGTCAAAAATCACGCAATCCCAGTTCGTAGCATGCACCCACTCGTTTTTGGTTTTGATGCCGTTGGTGCTGGGATTGCGGCCCAGATAATCCTGAAAGGAGCCGAAGCAGACGATGGGCTTGTTCTTGTCCGCGTCATCATAGGTCAACAAGCCCCTGGGCTTGATGAACTGCCAGCCTGCAAAATCCACATGGCATAGTAAATCTTCTTTCCAGGCGCTCTGTACAGCCGGCTTGAATGTGAGAACGAGAATCTTCTTCCAGCCCATCCGCCTGGCCAGTTGGTAGGCGGCAAAGGTCTTGCCAAAGCGCATCTTGCAGTTCCAGAGAAAATGCGGTGGCTTGTGATTGTCGCGGCGATAGGCTTTGAAATAGGCCATCGTTTTCTCCACCGCAGCTTCCTGCTCCGGCCGCATCGTAAAGTCCAGCGACCGCTGTTCTTCAAAGAGTTCGCTTTGATCTTCGCGCACGGCGTTGATCGCCGTCTTTACCTGCTTCACCGTGCAACGAAACCATTCTCCTTCGGGATTCCTAACGCCGTTGACGCGCAGCATCCGGTGCACATCGCGGTCGGTGAAGACCGTGCCGTCATGGCGCATGGCCAGCTCTTCCAGCACGATGCGATAGGGCGGCGGACCGGGACGAAGCGTGGGGTATTGCTCTGCTACGCGCTGGCGTACATCTTTTGTCGTATAGCCGACTTTGAGTAAACCAGCATACTGCGGATTGGTATCTTCATAAGCGTAGATTTTCGGCTGTGCATGCAGCCGTTTTGGAAAGAACTCTTTATTCATTGTCTAACAACCTTTCCAGCTCAGCTTGCAATTGCCTTTTATCGGGCAGATAAAGCTGGTATTTGCTGACAAAGAGTTGATTCGTGATATTGGCAGTCGCATATTCCACCAGAATGCGATCCCTGTATGCACCCAGCACAATGCCAATCGGTGGGTTGTCGCCCTCCGTGTTTTCTTCTTTAGCAAAGTAATTGAGATACATATTCATCTGTCCGATGTCGGCGTGCTCGATCTCACCGGCTTTGAGGTCAATCAGCACAAAGCATTTCAGAATGCGGTGGTAAAACACCAAGTCCACATAAAAATGCCGATTGGCGAGCGTAATTTTGTATTGCCTGCCCACAAAGGCAAACCCCTTGCCCAATTCCAGCAGAAAGTGCTCCAAATTCTGAATGAGCCTCTGTTCCAGCTCCCCTTCTAAAATCCGCTCCTGGGGCGGCAGGCCTAAAAACTCAAACACATAAGGGTCTTTGATCAAGTCCTGGGCCTTATCAAGGTTGCTTCCCTCTTTTGCGATTTCCAACACCCCAGCCTTGTCCTTACTGAGCGCGATGCGATGAAAGAGCATGCTCTTCATCTGGCGCTTAAGTTCGCGCACGCTCCAATTCTCCTTCTCACATTGCTTGGCGTAAAAGCTGATCTCCAGGTCATTGTCGGCCTTTATGATCTCGGTGTAGTGGCTCCAGGTTAATTGTCCAGACAGCGTCTGGATTTTTGGGAACTTGAGGTAAAACTGCCTCATCTGGAAAAGATTGGACCGGCTGAAGCCCTTGCCGAACTCGGCCGTGAGGTCACGGGATAGACGGTCAAGCAACTCACTGCCGTATTCCGCCTTGATGTTTCCTTTCTGCTCGAACTCCACGATATGCCGCCCGATATGCCAATAGGTCTGCACCAAAATGGTGTTGACCGCCCGGCCTGCCTGCTCCCTGCCGCGGCGCAGTAACTGGCCGATCTGTTCCTTGAGGTGCTGGTAATTACTGGTGGCAAGGGGATTATTCATCGTCTGGGTCCGTATTGGCATCCATCGGGCGGATTTTCGATTCTATGAAGGCAATTTCGTCTTCGGTGAGGCCGTATCGCTCATAAAGCTTTTGATCAGTCCACAATATATCCATTGAAAGATTAGGAACGAAGCGAAAACTATCCTTGGTTATATTTTGCGTGAATAGGATGGTAGATACCAAAAAACGGCAAAACTTTGTTTTCAAAAACGCCACCATATTCTTTGCATGATTCGGATTACTATATGCCCCAGCAATTAGATAACTCTCAGTGCAAATATAATTCGGCGCCAGAATTTCGACTCTGGAAAATACCCTTCGCATGCCTTCTTTGTCTGGTTGGCCCCCGTGATCGAAAGATGCTTTGGACAAGAGTACTTTCCATTGTGAAATAAGCTCTTTCCCATCGCTTATCTTTGACGATGGATATGGGCCTTTGCCCCCGCTCCACACAAGTATCAAGTCACCCTGCTTTTGTGGTCTGGCTTTGGAATCAATGCCGAAAGGCTTCCTGCTTGAAACGATATCAACCATGAATTTTTTCTCGCGTGCAAGGACTTTCTTGACTATTGCAACAGAAATACTGTCGCGTACAAACGTTTCAAACTCGTTCAGCGGCCGAACGGAAACATCACGCTTGTTTTTATAAATATTCTCTACAGTGCAAGCGCCTCTACTATCACGTTCCCAAAGAAAATAACAAACTCCGCCTGCAATATCGACACCTGGAAATACTTCTGTTGAATCATTATAATCAATAAGCCGTCGTATCCGATCATCTTTTAGCATTTCATTGCGAAAGCTATCTAGCCCTTTTCCGCCTGAAAACCAACGCGATGGAATAATCATCGTTAGGTAGCGCGGGTTAAGTTTTTTGGCTTGCTGAACAAACTTTTGGTAAATCGGCATGGCACTTGAACCTGTACCGCCCTTGTCACTCAACTGATACGGCGGATTTCCGATGATGACATCGAATTTCATATAGAATATCTCCTCTGGCATTTCGGTGTGGATGAATTCATAGGCGTGAGTCTCAAGCTCCTCGCCCCGTTCATAGTTTTCCTGATTTGCCCCGCAAAAGACGCAGCGGCCGTCTTTCCATGTATGCTCGATGCTCCGAAAGCGGATGTTGCCCTGCGGATCGTCGAATACCGTGCAGATCGAATACTTGCCGTTGGCAATCTTGGAGCAGTAAAGGGAGCGGCGGGACATGAGTCCGGTCAGCTCAGTGATGGCAATGCCGAAGAGCTGGTTTTTCATGATGTGGTTGATGCGCTCCTGCCGATCTGGGATTTGCGCTTCCAGCCCCTTGTCGAGCCGCTTGGCGATCTCGCGCAAAAACACGCCACTCTTGCAAGCCGGATCCAGAAAGCGGGCTTGTGAATCGCTCCAAAGCGCCTGTGGCAGGAGGTCCAGCATCTGATTGGCCAGTTGCGGCGGAGTGAAGACCTCGTCGCTGGAGAGATTGGCCAGGCAGGAGAGCACATCGGGGTTATAACTACTGTTGAACATTGGCGATCTCCATGAAGTGGACTGGGGGATATTCCTTAATGGGCTCATTCAGGTCTGCAACATTCCCCTCGTCGCTGAAGAGCATCGTTTGATGCTTCTTTTCCAGCAGAAATGACAACATAAAATCCCGCCGCTTGATCATGCTGCCGTTGACCAGCGACCATTCGGAGAAAACGATGGGTTGAGGGTTTTCGCCTACGGTCTTTAGGGTAAGGGCGTCACCGTGAACAATGTTGCATTTGAGGATATAGCGCGCCGCTTTTCGGCACTGCTCTTTAGCCTTGGTCTTGAAAAGCCGCGTGTACGCCGCATCAAAGACCTCGAAAAGACGTTTGCGGCATTCCTCGACATTGTCCTCCAGCAGCTCGATGCCGTAGATGGAGGAAATGGCAAGAATGGCGTAGCGTTCATAGTCCAATTGACTCTTGCCGTAGCGGCTCTCGACCACTTTCAGCTTGCGTTCCAGGATTTCAAGGAGGAAGTTGCCCGTCCCGCAGGCGGGTTCGAGAAAACGCGAGTCGATCCGTTCAGTCTCCTGTTGTACGAGATCGAGCATCGCATTGACGATGTGCTTTGGCGTCAGCACCTCGCCGTACTGGGCGACGCGGTGCTTGGATTTCACATGTGATATCATCGCTTTTACATATCCAAAATAGCAGGGCTAACATTATTATCTTACAGGTTTTCTAAAAATTATCATGGGATTACTGCACTGTCGAGCAAAAACAGGGGCAAAAAATGGGGTTGGGGCAAAGGCAAAGATGTAATTCAAGAACCCCAGGCTCATTATGGCGATGAGATTGTGCTATACCAATCGCCCGACGGTTCGGTGAGACTCGATGTCCGGCTGGAACGGGAGACCATCTGGCTCAACCAAAAGCAAATGGCGATCCTTTTCGATACCGAACGAAGCGTAATCACTAAACATTTACGTAATATCTTTCAGGCTGAAGAACTCGACGAGAAAAGAAATGTGCAAAAAATGCACATTGCTGGCTCGGACAAGCCCGTTGCATTCTATAGTCTCGACGCCATCATCTCGGTCGGCTACCGCGTAAATTCCAAACGGGGCACGCAGTTTCGCATCTGGGCGACTCATGTGCTGCGGGACCACATCCTTAAAGGCTACACAGTCAATGAGCGCCGTCTTCAGGAACTGCAACAGACCAGTGCCTGATAAAGTGGCACGCTACAGTGATACGATTATTGAAATTTGAAGCCCTGTAGTGAAGATACATGTGTCTCATGCCGGATTTGGCTGCGATTTTTTGCTGACACAAATTCGCCATAAAAGCAATAACCCCTTGTCTGGCATTGATTGGACTTGAAGCCTCTTTTTTCTTGCAAAATCTCTTATATTTGACTATTTATTCCTTCACATTTCATATTTATAAAGCGAGGTCACCATGTCCAAGATATTGCGCTGGAAGTTTACTTTGTTGGCCGGTCTCATAGCCCTGGCCTGTCTTTTGGTATATCCATCCTTTTTGAAGGAAACCCCTGAATGGTTCAAAAAATATGTCATGGCCGAGGGCCTGAAGTTAGGTCTGGACCTACAGGGCGGCATTCACCTGATTCTACGAGTGGATGTAAACCAGGCGGTCAAGAACTACCAGGAGATGGCGGCCAAGGACTTCAAGGACACCGCCGCAAAAAAACAGATCACATTGGTCAGAAGGCAGACGGCCCCTGATGTCCTACAGTTTCTGATTCCCAACCCTGAGGCCCTGAACAAGACCAAGGAACTGCTCAAAAACGAATTTCCATCCCTGGAGATAGTCAAGGAAGAAATGGAGGGTAACTTCCCACTCCTCACTCTAAAACTTGCCTCATCAGAGGAGAACAACATTCGTAAAAATGCGGTGACACAGTCCCTGGAGATCATCCGCAACCGCATAGACCAGTTCGGCGTGTCAGAGCCTGTGATCGTCAGGCAGGGCGATGAAAACATCGTGGTGCAGCTCCCAGGCGTAAAGGACCCGGAAAGGGCCATAAAACTCATAGGCCAGACAGCGCAACTGGAATTCAAGATGGTGGACGACGCAGCCTCCATCGACCTCATGAAGCTCACCTCCGATGCCATTCAGGAGGGCAGGCTTTCTGCGGATTACGACTCCAAGGCATTGAATGCAGCCCTCAGGCCCTTTTTACCCAAGGATGACGAGGCCGCTGTAATGAAAGAAAAGGACAACAAGACCGGCAAGGAGGTCAAAAGGCCCATCTTGCTCAAGGCAAAGGCGGTCATGACCGGAGATTCCATCAAGACCGCCATGGTGCAGATCGGCGGCCAGTACAACGAACCATACGTAGCCATGGAGATGAACAGCCAGGGGGCGCGTCTGTTTGAGCGGGTAACACAGGAAAATACCGGCAAACGCCTGGCTATTGTACTGGATGGCGTTGTGCGCTCGGCCCCTGTGATTCGCGAGAAGATCGGCGGCGGCCATGCCCAGATCACCGGCTCCTTTACCCCTGCCGAGGCATCCGACCTGGCCATTGTGCTGAGGGCCGGCGCCCTTCCTGCGCCTGTGCAGATCATACAGAACATCACCGTAGGGCCGTCCCTCGGCAAGGACTCCATTCAAAAGGGCCTGATGGCAGGCATTATCGGGGCAGCGGTGGTCATGCTCTTCATGGTGTTCTATTACAGGCTCTCGGGCCTGATAGCCGATGTTGCCGTAATGCTCAATATCCTGTTTCTCATGGCCGCCATGGCCCTTTTCCACGCCACTTTGACCCTGCCTGGTATAGCAGGTATCATCCTGACCATAGGTATGGGTGTGGACTCCAACGTCCTGATCTTTGAACGAATGCGAGAGGAAAAGGCCCTGGGCAAGCCCATCAAGGCCCTGATAGACGGCGGCTACGACAAGGCCTTCTGGACCATCGTGGATGCCCACGTCACCACCCTCATCACTGCATTCGCCTTGTTTTTGTTTGGCACAGGCCCCATCAAGGGCTTTGCCGTGACCCTTTCGGTAGGTATCATCATCAACCTCTTTACGGCCATCTTCGGCACTCGCGTGGTGTATGACTGGATGCTGAGCAAGGGCTCAATAAAGGACATCTCATTTCTTCAGATACTGCACGGCACGAAGATCCGGTTCATCGAACGCAAAAACATCGCATTCGGGGTCTCGGCCGCCCTGTGTCTTTTGGGGCTGTGGGCGTTTCTGCAGATCGTGCTGGGCACAGCCAATCTGGGTGTGGACTTCTCAGGCGGCACCATGGTGCAGTACAAGGCGGAAAAACCGTTTCACCTGGATGAGGTGCGAAAGGCGGTGGAGTCCATTCACTTAGAAGGCTACACACTGCAAGATGTCCCCGGAGAAAACATCTTCATTTTGCGGCACAAACAGTCCTCAAACAGTGTGAGCAATGTGGAAAACCTGGTCTCTGATGCCCTTTCCAAGACCCTGCCTGACAACAAATTCATAGTGGAGAGCAAGTCCGAGATCGGCTCATCCGTAAGCAGCGAACTGAAGAGCAAGGCCGTCATAGCCATTGCCATCTCCCTTCTGGGGATTCTGGCATATCTGGCCTTTAGATTTGACTTCAGTTTCGGTGTGGCGGCGGCCATAGCCACCTTTCACGATGTCATACTGGTGCTTGGGCTGGTGTATCTCATGAACCTGGAGATCTCCCTGCTCATAGTCACAGCACTTCTGACCCTGGCAGGCTATTCACTTACGGACACGGTGGTGGTGTTTGACCGAATTAGGGAAAACATTCATAAGCACAAAAGGCTTTCCTTTGCGGAGATCATCAACCTGAGCGTAAACGAGATGCTCTCACGAACCATCATAGCCAGCGGCACCACCTTCATGACCATTCTGGCCCTGCTGTTCTTCGGCGGTGTGGTGATTCGGGACTTTGCCCTGACCCTGTTCTGGGGCGTCATAGTGGGGACATACTCCTCCATCTTCGTGGCAAGCCCCATAGTATATCTCTGGCACAAGGGCAAGACCCCCATGATAGAGGCACCAGGGCCAAAGATAGTGGCCGTACACGGCCCCATAAACGCAGCGCCTGGCGCCAATTCGAGGCGATAACACCCTATGGAACAACTGGTCATAGAAGGCGGCCATAGCCTGAAGGGTGTGATACACATCAGCGGGGCCAAGAATGCCGCCCTGCCGGCGCTGGCCGCCACTTTGCTTGCAGGCGGCGAATTTGAAATCAGAAATCTCCCTGAGTTGAGGGATATCCGCACCTTTTTGAGCCTGTTGGAGGGGCTGGGCGTAACGAACTCTCCTGAAGCACAAGAACCAGGAAAAGGCCGCCGAGTCGTATTAAACACCACCTCCATCTCGAACCACGAGGCCGCCTATGACCTGGTACGCACCATGCGGGCATCAGTCCTGATTCTGGGGCCGCTTCTGGCGCGCACAGGCGCCGCCCGCATCTCCCTGCCAGGCGGCTGCGCCATCGGTGCAAGGCCCATAGACTTTCATCTCAAAGGCCTGGAACACATGGGCGCAAGACTCACGCTAAAGGCTGGATATGTGGAGGCCAAGGCCTCTCGACTAACAGGGGCGGAGATATATTTCGATGTGCCCTCTGTCACCGGCACGGAAAACCTCATGATGGCCGCCTCCCTTGCACGGGGCAAGACCACGCTGAAAAACGCTGCAAGGGAACCTGAAGTGGCAGCCCTGGGGCAAATGCTTCAGGCCATGGGCGCCCGCATACAGGGCCTGGGCTCTTCGGTCATCGAGATTGAAGGCGTAAAGGAACTAAAACCAGTTTCATGGGACATCATTCCGGACCGCATCGAGACAGGCACATACCTCATGGCTGCTGGCGCTGCAGGCGGAGAACTCAGGCTTCAAAATGCCTGCCCCGAATACCTGGAGGCGGTCATAGCCAAACTACGGGAGATCGGACTTGAGATCGAATCAAAAGGCCAAGAGCTCTGGGTACGGCGCAAGCGCCGGCTCAAAAGCGCTGATGTGACCACCCTGCCCTATCCCGGCTTTCCCACGGACCTGCAGGCCCAGTTCATGCTCTTGATGGCCATTTCAGAGGGATTGAGCGTCATCACCGAGACCATCTTTGAAAACCGCTTCATGCATGTACCTGAACTGAACCGTCTTGGGGCCGACATCCGTGTGGACGGCAGAAGCGCCATAGTGCGCGGGGTCAAGGAGCTCACAGCCGCGCCTGTGATGGCCACTGACCTGAGGGCCAGCGCGTGTCTGGTACTGGCAGGTCTGGCTGCCAAGGGCAAGACCACCATCTCTCGCATCTATCATTTAGACCGGGGCTATGAGCACATGGAAAAGAAGCTGGCAGGGGCAGGGGCGCGCATTCAGCGCATCAGGGCGGAAATGCCGTATTGAGAATATCTACAAGATAATTCACGAGGATTTCATGACACTTTCAGACGACCTGGGCAGAAACATCACATATCTTCGCGTATCAGTAACCGACCGCTGCAATCTGCAATGCTTCTATTGTTCCTCTCATCCACAGACACCTGAGCAGGTCACACAGGACTGTGCGGAAACCTGCCGTTTTCTGCCTCAAGAGGAGCTGCTCACCGATGCCGAGATACTGCGCGTGGTGGAGACCTTTGCAAAACTCGGGGTTCAGAAGATTCGACTGACCGGCGGCGAACCGCTTCTGCGCCCGAACCTGTCCGGCATAGTGCAGTCCATCTCGCAGCTACCATCCATCACCGACATCTCCCTCACCACAAACGGCATATTCCTTCTGGAGCAGGCCCGGGGGCTCAAGGTGGCTGGTATTCGACGCCTGAACATCAGTCTGGACACATTGCAGCCGGAAAGATACAGGACCATCACTGGGCATGACGCATTTCAAAGGGTATGGAACGGCATTCTGCACTGTCTGGAGCTGTCTTTTTCCCCCGTCAAGCTGAACGTGGTCATGATAAAAGGTGTAAATGACGATGAACTCATTGATCTGGCCGCTCTCACACTAAAATGGCCGGTTCAGGTGCGCTTCATCGAATTCATGCCCATAGGACGATACACAAGCTGGGATGCATCCAGGCATCTGTCTTGTGAAGAGATGAAACACCGCATTCAGCAACGGCTCGGCCCCCTGACTGCTGTGGCGCAGGGTAGAAACGCCGGCCCGGCGGAGGTATATGCCCTTGCAAACGCCCTTGGGAACATAGGATTCATCAGCCCCATCAGCCGCCACTTCTGCGCTACGTGCAATAGAGTGCGCCTGACCGCGGACGGCCACATAAGACTCTGCCTGTTCTCGGACAATGAGCTGGACCTCAAGGCCGCCATGAGAAACGGCATCTCCGATGACGAACTGACAAAACTTTTGCAGGACACCATACGCCGTAAACCTGCCGGGCTGGACAAGTCCATTGAAGGCGGCACGGGAACCGGAAAAACGCCTTCGTGCCAGCGCCGTATGTCCACAATAGGAGGATAAATTAATGCATTCCAATGTGATATTCATATTTCCGGGCCAGGGCTCCCAGTATGTGGGCATGGCCAAAGACTTCTACGACAATATGCCTGAAGCCAGGGAGATATTTGAGCTGGCATCGGATGTGACGGGCCTGAATGTCACAGAACTCTGTCTTGAAGGCCCGCTGGAGGAACTCACTCGAACATCCAATCTACAACCGTGTCTCACCGCAGTGGAGATGATCTGCGCCATAGCCATGATGCAGCACGGCGTGTCTCCGGTGGCAGTGGCTGGTCACAGCCTCGGTGAATATGCCGCCCTGTGGGTGGCCGGTGTTCTGGGCATCGAAGACACGTTGCGCCTCGTGCATCTAAGGGGGCAACTCATGGAAGAGGCAGGGTCAGGCACATCGGGGGCCATGGCAGCCGTAATCGGCCTGGACAAGAACGCCCTGGAAGCCATGACAGCCCCCTTGCAGAAAGAGGGCGTGATCAGCCTTGCCAATCACAACAGCCCTGAGCAGATCGTGGTCACCGGAGAGGCTGCGCTCATAAATCGGCTGGTGCAGCAAATCAAGGCCGAAACCAAGGCCAAGGCCATTCCCCTCAAGGTTGCCGGCGCATTTCACAGCCCGCTTATGAAGACGGCCTCGGTGCAACTATCAGAGGCATTGAAGGATGTGCGTTTCAATCCTGCACGGATACCTGTTTACTGCAATGTCACAGCCCAGCCGGAGACCGACCCCATGCGCATTCAAAAGCTGCTGGTAGAGCAGATATACAGTCCTGTCAGGTGGTATGAAACAGTGGTCAACATGGCCTCAAATCACAGCCCCTGCTGTTTTCTTGAACTGGGCCCCAAAAATGTCCTGTCCAACCTCATCAGAAAATCCCTGCCGGAAGACGGCTGCACTATCTATCAGATAGAAAATTCAGAGGGCATAGAGGCGTTCCTGAACAACGACCTACAAAGCTGAAACCATGCAGGCACACACCCTCTTCAATCCAGAATCAGAACGTTTAATGCGCCTTCTGGGCAGGGCCGAAAGACCCAAATTACTGGTCATCGGTGATGTCATGCTGGATCACTTCATCTTCGGAGATGCGGAACGCATATCGCCGGAAGCGCCTGTGCCGGTGGTGAACATGGAGAAAGAGAGTTGGATTCTGGGAGGCGCCGCCAATGTAGCCCACAATCTGATGGCATTGAATGCGGATGTCACCCTGTTCGGTCTGGTGGGACAGGACGAAACGGCATGGCGTCTGCGCTCCATCGCCCAGGATACCGGCATGGACGTGCGCCTTTTTGCAGCAGCAGACCGGCCAACCACGGTTAAAATCCGCATCCTTGCAAGGGGTCAGCAGATGCTGCGCGTGGACAACGAGAGCCGCCGGCGAATCGGCCCTGACCTCACAGGGCTTGTGACTGAACAGTTGAAGGTGCTGCCCCCTGTGGATGTGGTGTTGATCTCCGACTATGCGAAGGGCTTTATCACTCAGGACCTGATGCAAACGGTGCTGACGGAGGCGCGCAAAATGAGTGCACCTGTGCTGGTGGACCCCAAACCAGCCAATGCCGACTGTTATACAGGTGCATATCTCGTGACCCCGAATCTCAAGGAGGCGGAGGAGTTGTCCGGCATTCACATAACGGATGCCGCCTCTGCGCAAAAGGCCGGCAGGCTGATTCAGAAAAGGCTACAGGTCAACGCGGTGCTCATAACCATGGGGGCGAAGGGCATGATGCTGTATGTCACAGAAAACAGGGGCATTCTTCTTTCCGCCAGGGCCAGGGAGGTGTTCGATGTCACAGGCGCCGGAGATACGGTCATAGCGGTTCTCGCATGGGCATTGGCCAAAGGAGCGGAAATGGAAGAGGCGGCATATCTCGCCAATGTGGCGGCAGGCATAGTGGTGGCCAAGGTAGGCACAGCCACCATTTCCATTCAGGAGCTGGCGCAGGCGCTGTGAGTCAAATCAGAATCCCCTTCAAAGCCCTTTTGATTCACAGTCTATTGGCCCGGAAAGAACAGGTGATTCAAGATGTCCTGGCTCTTCTGATGGAACGATATGGGGAAACGGCATTTGAAAGCCCTGTATTGCCCTTTCATCACACCGATTATTATGAAAAGGAATTCGGCCCGAATCTCAAACGGCTCTTTGTGGGCTTTGCCGAACTGGCGCCCCAGGACATCCTGGTGCAGGCCAAGCTATTTGCAATGGAACTGGAGAGGCGGTTTTCCTGTAACGGCAAACGCCTGATAAACATCGACCCTGGCATGTTGACCATGGAACGCCTTGTGCTGGCCACGGCCAAGAATTTTACGCATAGGATATACCTGGGCCAGGGGGTGTTCGCTGACCTGACCCTCATCTTTCAGAAGGGCGGGTTCAGGCCGCTTCCCTGGACATTCCCCGATTATAAATCAGATGAGGCCATGGCCCTGTGGCACGACTGGCGCAATCACTACAAAAAAACCATAGAACAGGGCAAAATGCACATCGAAGCCGGAATTCAATGGAGCTCGAGAGGAAACTATGATACGAAGCATGACCACCTTTGCCAGGTATGAGGAGGCAGGCCCTGTCTGGTCGTTCAAGGCAGAGTTGAAGTCCGTCAACACCAAGTTCTGTGAGGTAATCGTTCGCGGCCCCCGATGGCTGAATCCACTGGAGGACAACATTCGGCGTCTGGTGCAGAAACGCATGGCCCGCGGCCGTCTGGAGTTGACTCTACAGATGGAGCGCGTCCTTCGGGACACGAGCTGTCTAGAACCGGACATGGAACTGGCCCGCGGATACCTGGAGGCATCGAACCGCATCGCACATTCTTTGGGTCTGAACCCTGTGAAAGACACATCTATACTTCTGACACTGTTCCCCGGGCTCATCACCACCAGAGAAAATGGGACTGATACAGACGAACTCTGGGCATTCGTCTCTCAGGCCGTATCCAACCTGCTGGACCAGGCCGAGCGAATGTCGTTGGTGGAGGGCGAGGCACTGGCAAGGGATATGACCGAGCGTATCGGCCTGTTGAAGACCATGCTGCAAAAGGCGGCTGCTCGTGCGCCGGTGAGGCTGGAAGAGGCCAGGGCCGCAATGCAAAAACGCATCGACACCCTGGCCGGCACAGTGCCTGTGGACGAAACCCGTCTGGCCCAGGAATGCCTTCTGATGATGGACAGAATGGACGTGAGCGAGGAGATCACAAGGGCTTTCAGCCATATTCAACAGTTTCAGGCATGTCTGAACAGTCATGAAGCCGTGGGACGCAAGCTGGATTTTCTGTGCCAGGAGCTCTTTCGGGAGGTGAACACCCTGGCCTCCAAGTGTGCTGATGTGGAGATGTCTCACCTAACAGTAGAGATGAAGTGTGAGATAGAAAAGATCCGTGAACAGGTGCAGAATGTGGTATAGTATATAATTTTTATAGGCATTGGCACAACTGGAGGAGCTGCAATAAAATTAAACTGTTGGGCTTTAAACTTATACTTATGAATGTTTATCTGGGTGCTGAACTTAGCTTAAGAAAACTTGTTGTCAAACGACAGCATAATTGCAGGATCTTGGTGTGGAGTAAATTCAAATGGCTTATTTTTTAGTCTCTGTTTCAAATAGGACTAATTTAGAATTATGTATAAAATTTGGACTTGCAGGTTTTACAAATAGTATAAATGGATTATGGACATATGCAGAAATCCATGAGGGTGATTTTATTTCGTTTTTATATGGAGCCAAAGTTTTCAACCTCTATAAAGTTGTAAAGAAGGAAGCCATATGGCATGCAGATAAAGTTGGTCCATGGCCCCCAGTAACTTTTAGAATGTCTGGAAAAACTTACTATTTCCCTTTTCGTCTTTATTTAAAACCACTTCGCGAATTGATTGAACCTATGGTTAGAGCGGAATTTGCCTATGTAGCAGAAAATTTACTTTTAAGGGGTGGCTATAGAAAAACCCACTTTCAAGCAGACCAAACTACATTGCAATCAGTTTCTCAAATGGGGAATCTCTATGATAAACCAATAGAAAGATTTGCAAGCAATAATTATGAAACATTTATTCCACAGGTTACATGGAATAGGACTCTTATGTCCATACCTGAAGTCTTTCCTTTTCAGGAATTCATTCTTCAGTCTTTAATAAAGCAATGGCTATCTCAGAGTGAGAATTTGCAAACCTTATTTAATTTGATTGAGTTAGATGATTTGCAAGCAAAAGATTTCGAGGTACTTAGCGAAAAGGCTTTACCTGAAGGTCATATAGATATTCTGATCAAGGATGCCTTTCCCACAGGAGTTTCCAGGAAAATCATTTTAGAAGTTAAATTAAACAAGTGTCAGCCAAAAGATATAAGCCAGTTAGAAGGTTATATGAAGGAGTTAGGAGATGAATGCATACGAGGGGTGTTAATAGCCAAAGAATTTTCCAAAAAGGCCCTTTTAGGGTGTAAAGGGAAAAATATAAAATGTTTTATGCATTCTTTCGACGAAATTAATTTGTTAAAAACATACTCTATTCCTGAACTTAACCGGCGAATTTGTATTAACCCCATAACATGGTAATGAAGGAATAAGAGTATGGCCACGGTGGGGTTAAAGGAATGGGTAATACTTTATGGATATGGTGATCCGCAGTGACTGAAAATGAAATAGCAGGATAACAATAATGGCTTCTAAAAGGATACTGAACATAGGCTTTGGAAATGTAGTGGTGGCGGAACGGATAGTGGCCATTGTAAATCCCGCCTCTTCTCCCATGAAAAGGCTGCGGGAGGAGGCCAAAAACTTAGGTAAACTCATAGACGCCACGGAGGGCAGAAAGACCCGCTCCATTCTGATACTGGACAGCGACCACATCGTGCTTTCCGGCCTGCAGGCCGAGACCATAGCCCAACGCCTGACCCAGGAACCTGCCGCCCGACTGGAGGAGGTCATGCAGGGCCGAAGACAGGAGGATACCGGACATGACAAATGAAACACGCATCAGAGGCGATCTGTTTGTGATATCAGCGCCTTCCGGAGCAGGCAAAAGCACTGTATGCCGCCGGGTTTTGAAGGAAATGGACGGCATCGCCTTCTCCATCTCACACACGACTCGAAGCCCCAGACAGGGCGAGGTAAACGGCGTGGATTATCATTTCGTCTCCAGAAAAAGATTTAAGGAGATGATCAACTCAAATGCCTTCATCGAATGGGCGGAGGTACACGGCAATCTGTACGGCACAAGCTATGCAGCCATTGAGAGCCTGCTCGACCAGGGCATGGATGTCATGCTCGATGTGGATGTTCAGGGGAAACGGAACATCTCCCGCATCTTTCCAAGGGCCGTATCCATCTTCATTCTTCCCCCCTCTATGGCGGAGTTAAAAAAAAGGCTCGAATTCAGGGGCACAGACGATGAGGCCACCATAGCGCTGCGGCTTCGCAACGCCGTCCTGGAGATGCGGCAGATCAGCAGCTATGACTTTCTCATAATCAACGACGACCTGAATTCCGCAGTGGAAGACATGAAGGCGGTAATCCGCTCAAGGCGCTGCGCTGCGTCCCGTGTCCTCACAGGGAATTTACCCATCCTGCATGATCTTGAGACAGTGACAGGCGACTAAATGAAAAAAAACAACAAAAACATTCGGGAAAACAGACCCGACCCATCGGCGCCTTTCTGGGTATGGGGCCTACATGTAATGGAAGAATTTGCAATGACCCAGCCATCCGCCATAGAGGAGGTGAAATTTCTGCCGTCTTTTGAACAAAAGAAGGCAAACGCCCGCTTGATAGCGGAATTGAGGGCAAGGGGGACGCCCTGCAATCTCATACAGGACTTTCAAAAAACAGACATGCCAAAAGACGCCGTGCATCAGGGGATAGCAGCCCTTGTACGGCCGTTCTGGTCCATTGAACTGGAAGATTTGCAGACAATCAACATTGCGCACACCCCTTCACTCCTTCTCATCTGCGACCAGATTGTGGATCCCCAGAATCTGGGGGCCATCATTCGGGCATCGGTGGCCTTTGGTGTGAATGCGATTCTCCTGCCTGATCGCTCCACAGCGACCGTTACAGGGGCAGTGGTCAAGGCGTCTTCCGGTGCCATAGCCCATGCCAGGCTGTGCCGTGTGGGCAATCTCGCCGCTGCCATGGAACGGCTCAAGGAATGGGGATTCTGGTTCACGGCATTGAGTCCGGACGGCACTGAACCCATCTGGAACCTGGATTTCCTGCGCAACACCGCCATTGTGGTGGGCGCGGAAGGCCAAGGCGTTCGGGAGCTCATCAAAAAACGCTCCGATTTTACGGCCTACATACCTCAGGCAAAGAGCATAGCATCCATGAATGCAGCAGCGGCTGCATCCGTATGCCTTTATGAAGTCATGCGACAGAGAAGGCTGGCCATGCCAGCCAACACAATTTATTAACATCAGGAGGATACCTTGAACAAACTCACTTCTCACAAGAAATTGACCATAATCGGCGCAGGCGCAGTAGGGGCCGCGGCTGCCCAGTGGGCCGTCTCCCGTTCCAGCGCCCAAGAGATTCTGCTCGTGGATGTAGTAGATGGCGTGCCTCAGGGCAAGGCCCTGGATCTTTCCCAGGCAGCCCCCCTCTGCGGCTTTCATGGCAGTGTCAAGGGCAGCTCAGACTTCGCTGACATGGCAGGTTCAGATGTGGTGATCGTCACAGCAGGTCTGGCCCGCAAACCCGGCATGACAAGAGACGACCTGCTGGCCAAAAATGTCCAGATCGTAAAGAGTGTCACAGAAGAAATCGTCAGGCACGCTCCAGAGGCCTGTATCGTAGTGGTGACCAACCCCATCGACGCCATGGTCTATACCGCATACAAGACCTCAGGACTGCCTCGCAATCGAGTGGTTGGCATGGCAGGCGTCCTGGATTCCGCCCGCTATCGCACATTTATCGCCCAGGAATTGGGGGTCTCAGCCTCCAGTGTATCAGCCCTTGTCATGGGTATTCACGGTGATCACATGCTGCCATTGGTGCGCTTGGCCACAGTAGGCGGCGTACCTGTCACAGCGCTTCTCTCCAGGGAAAAGATAGACGAGATAGTGCACCGCACACAACATGCCGGAGGAGAGATAGTCGGTCTTTTAAAGACAGGGAGTGCATTTTCCACTCCAGGGCTTTCAGCAGTAGAGATGGCCGAGGCCATTCTGCAGGATCAGAAAAAGGTCATGCCATGTGCCGCGTGGTTGAGTGGTGAATTCGGCATAAACGGCGTATTTCTTGGCGTGCCTGTGGTGCTGGGAGCGGGTGGCGTGGAACGCATTTTGGAGTTTCAGCTGACCGAAGAGGAAAAAGAGGCCCTGGCCGCATCGGTCAAGGCGGTACAGGGACAGGTGGCGGCCACAGGTCTGTAGGACATAGAGAAAATATGTACCGGCTGGCACTGGCATTCCCTCAAGGCCAGGCAAGCGGTTTAAGCCTCGGTATGGAATGGAAAGAATGCATATGATACTGCGCAGGCTCTGCTGTCTTGTATTGCTGATGGCTGCAACGGCCTGCGCGCCCGTTCAAAGGGAGGTCACGCCACCACTCCCTGCCGGGCCGCAACCCGAACATGCCTTCAATCTGGGCGAGGTCAGGTTTGTGCAGGTCCAGGCGGACCGGATTCCAGCGCTTACCTCACTCTCCAGAGAAGGGCTTAAACGGGCGGCCAACGCCAATCGGACGTTTCTCGAGGCCGCCCTGATAAAACAGACCGGGGCCATGGAAAGGGCGTTTCTGGCCAGGCTTCTAAAGGCCAATCTGACCCTTGAAGCCCTCATAGAACAGCCGGAGTGTGATGACATCACTGTATTCAACCAGAAACTGCGCCGGCAATTTGTATTTTATGCCCCTGAAGATACAACCGGACTCAAGGATGCCCCTAAGGACGCGGCCAGCGTTCTGGTAACCGGCTACTTCCAGCCCGAGCTTTCGGCCTCTGAGGTCCGCACACAGGAATACACCTATCCGCTCTATGCTACGCCTTCAAATCTGCTGCAGGCAGACTTGCAGGACTTCGACAAGACCCTGCCTGCCAGGACCATCTTCGGCAGGGTGGTGGGCAATCGCCTGACACCTTATTACACAAGGGCCGAGATAGAACAGGGGGCCCTGCCCGTGAACACCCCTGTACTGGCATGGCTGGCCTCACCTGTGGAAGGCCTCATGCTGCACATACAGGGCTCTGGAATCCTGGTGTTCCCAAACGGCGAAAGACGCTTCGTGCACTATGCGGCAAATAACGGCCACTCGTATCGAAGTGTGGGGAAATGGCTGGTGGAACAGGGGATACTACCCCTGGAGCAGGTCTCATGGCAGTCCATTGAGGCATGGGCAAAGGCCAACCCAGAGCGATTTTTGCAGGCAAGTTTCACCAATCCCCGTTATATCTTCTTTCGCTTCGAGAAAGACGGACCCCTGGGGGTCACAGGCCGGCGGCTGGAACCCATGCACTCCATCGCCCTGGACAGGGACATCTATGGGCTTGGAGGTCTGTTTCTGCTGTGCATAGACGGCTTTAATGGCGGGCAACCCTTTGCATCCTTGGTCTTTCATCAGGATGTGGGCAGTGCCATTCAGGGCCCGCACAGAGTGGATCTCTATGTGGGAGAGGGGCATGAGGCCGGTAATATGGCAGGAAGACTGAAGAATACCGGCAGGCTTTTTCTGCTGCTTCCACAGGACGGCCCAAATGATTGACAGGGGATTTCATCGGAGTATCCTTATTCATTCAAACTCAAAAAGGAGGAAAGACATGCCAGGCACTCTATCACAAAAGGACTTTGAACGCCTCATAGAGATAGGCAGACCACCCAATATCAAAAGGCTGTTTCCCAACTCCAAGGCCCTTCTGGTCAGCGGCAAGGTGATCGACCGGGCCATGTCGGCCAAGGGCAAGGCCATGACCATTGCCGGCAACGCCAGAAACTCATTTGTCATAAGAGGCGCATTACAGGCAGCACAGAGGGCCAACGCCCCCATCATCATCGAGATCGCCAAATCCGAAGGTGGAAGAGAGGCCTATTGCGCCATCAACTACTGGAATATGGCCAAATATGTGGATCAGCTCTGCAACGAGCTGGCCATCACCGTGCCGGTGGCCATACATGCCGACCACTATGGCATAAAAAAACAGGCGGATGTGGAGATCGCCAAGACAGAGATTCCATCCATGTTCGACGCAGGCATCACCTCCATCGCCATAGATGCCTCTCACATGCCGGACGACGAGAACCTCCTGGCCAACATAGCCCTTAAGGACTATATCCCTTCATGGGCAGGTCTGGAGACAGAAATAGGCGAGATAAAGGGCAAAGAAGGCCTTTCCACGCCGGAAGAGGCCCTGTTTCTCATACAGGGGCTCAATGCCCACGGCATCTTCCCCGACTGGATTGCCCTTAACAACGGCACTACACACGGCCTGGAGGCCAGCAGTCAGGGCATACAGGTAGAATTGACTCAACGAATTCATGAGGCCATAGCGCCATACAAGGTCTCAGGGGCACAGCACGGCACATCAGGCAACAGCTCCGACCGGCTTCGGGAGATCGCTTCCCGCACCCGCACCACCAAGGCCAATGTGGCCACTGCCCTTCAGATGATCTCATGGGGCCTGGAGGTCAATGACTATGGCAACGCCGCTTTGGATGCCAACGGCGAGTTCATCAAGGTTGTAGGAGAAGGCGTGGAAGAAGGGATGTGGGCCGAGATGAAGGCCTATGCCCAGGCCAAGGGCTATAAAAAAGGTGATTACAAAAAACTCAATCTCCCCTTTGAAAATAAGCTGTTGGCCCAGCCCAAAGAGATACGGGAACGCATGGCAAAGCGGGTGGAGGACTTTGTGTACAGGCTGCTCACAGAGGTCTTCAACGCCCAGGACTCGGCTGGCTTTGCCTATGAAGCCATTTTCAAGGCCGGTTCCTTTGACTTGGGGCCAAAGTCCCAGCAGATGGAGTCGCCTGCTGACTGGACAGAGGACAAGATTCGCTCAAAGGCCAAGACCCTTCAGCCTGACAAGGGGCCCAGCGGCAACTTCGACGATTAACAAGCCATATGCGCATCATAAGCGGGGCCGCCAAGGGTCGCAGACTGGCGGCTCCCAAGGGCCTTGACATTCGCCCCACCACGGACTTTGTAAAAGAGGCCATGTTTCAGCTGCTGGAGAACCAAATGGCCCAACCCTGGCAGGGATGCACTGTCCTGGACCTGTTTGCAGGAAGCGGCGCCCTGGGTATCGAGGCCCTTTCCAGAGGGGCTGCCCACTGCATCTTTTTAGACTCTTCCTTCAAGGCCGCCACATTGATTCAGCGCAATCTTCAAATCTGCGGAGAACCGTTTTGTCTGCCTCACAGGGCAACGGTGTGCATCACCGATTTATTTCGCCTGAAAAGGGGCTGTAGCCGACTGTTATGGGAACACAGGCCATTTCAGGTCATTTTTGCAGACCCGCCCTATGAAACCGGGCTTTCCCTTGCCACAATCCATTTTGTGCTGGAAAATGACCTCTTGGGCCCAAATGGCATACTGGTGGTGGAGGAACGCAAGGGAATTGAGGTGGCGATGGAGCCACCTTTGCTGAAAAAAGGCGGACTTATAGCTTTAGATAGGCGCATTTATGGGGATACGGCGCTGTGGTTTTACCAAAAGGATGAGGGAACCCAGAAAAATAACAGCAAGAGGCAGCATATTTATATGGCCGGAATTGAAATTAAGGATATGGAACAAAATAAAGAGATGGGGTGAGTGATGGGATTCGAACCCACAGCCTTCGGGGCCACAACCCGACACTCTAACCGTTGAGCTACACCCACCATCGCTCGCTATCATTTGTTGGCCTGAGTTTTATACCTTAAAATGAGTTGGATTGTCAATAGTCAGAAAAAAACCAAACTTCGTGATTAAATCTAAAAAACAAAAACATACCGGGACGCGGAGGCGGCAGCGGCGGGGCATTTGTTCCATGCGGCGCATAACTGCCCTCCATGGCAGTGATGCGCCGTCGGCGCCCTCATGGCGCCTATTCCACAAACACCCCACCGCTGCCGTCTCCGCGTCCCTGCGGAACCCCATGTCTATAATGGGTCCTCTATCCCTTTTTCTTGTAATCCCCTGCACGGAGGATTAACCGACGCTTTTGATAATAAAAATCGTAGAATTGGCTTTCACCTTCCTGTTAACTACAGTTCAAAAGAAAGGCCATGTGGTTTTTTAAACGACTTCTCATATGGTGCGTGGTATCCTGAAGGGGCGAGGGTAGCCGGTGTTTGTGGAATAGGCGCCACGAGGGCGCCGGCCCCACATCTCCGCCAAGAAGGGCGGTTATGTGGGGCATGAAACAAATACCGGCTGACCTCGCTCACAAAAATAAAATTGTTTTTTTACATTATGACAAATTCAATTACGAAATTTGGGAACCCATAACCCTTGATGAAAGACGGTCACACACAACAACCCTTATCACCCTGTCTTACACCCTTTGAGGTACGAGGCTTGCAAGTGGATTTTCCTGTTCTACTTGCACCCCTGGCAGGCATCACAGACTACCCCTTTCGAAGGCTCACCCTGGAATTCGGGGCCGGGCTTGTGGTGACGGAGATGCTGGCATCCCAGGCCATGATACGCCGAAATCAAAAATCCCTGCTCATGACCAGCTCCCTTGGTCAGGAGCGGGCTTTGGCCCAGATATCCGGTGTAAATCCACAGATCATGGCAGAGACAGCCCGTTTTTTGCAGGACATGGGGGCCATGGGTATTGACATAAACATGGGCTGCCCTCAGCCCAAGGTGGTCAAGACTTGCGCCGGTGCCGCTCTGATGCAGGATGAGCGGCTGGCAGGCCGAATTATGGAAGAGGTTAGAAAGGCGGTGGGCATACCTCTATCGGTCAAGATGCGGTTGGGATGGGACATGAACAGCATAAACGCCCTAAACATCGCCCGCATTGCCCAGGAAAGCGGGGTGGACTTCATCACCATTCATGCCCGCACTCGAAGCCAGATGTTTTCAGGAAGGGCGCAGTGGGAGCTCATTCGGCCCATCAAGGAGGCCGTAAAAATACCTGTGATAGCCAACGGAGACATCACAGACCTCAAAAGCGCTACGGAGTGCCTGCTGGTCTCAGGGGCGAATGGCTTGATGATCGGCAGGGCTGCCCTGGGACGGCCCTGGCTGTTTGCCGGACTCAAGGCATATTTTGACACAGGAGACATCACACCGCCTATGACCATCGGCCAACAGCGTGAGGTGGTCATGCGGCACCTTCAGGCACTCTTGGATTTCTATGGCATGCCCACTGCTGTCTGGATGGCCAGAAAGCACCTCGCCTGGTATTCAAAGGGCCTGCGGAATGCCGCAGGTTTTCGAGACAGAATCAATCGCATAGAGGACTGGCAGGAACTCTTATTCGCTGTGCAGACATTTTATGAAGCCCTGGAGGAGATATGAAGAATGCGCCAAAGGCCATAGCCTTTATAGGATGGCACAATTCGGGTAAGACCACTCTACTTCGTCAGGTCCTGAGAGAATTGGTGCAACAGGGCTACCGGGTCGGCGTCATGAAATCCACAAAGGATGAATCCGCATTTATGGACAGGCCCGGAACCGATAGCTTTCTCCATCGGGTGGACGGGGCCAGTTCTGTGGCCTTGATTGGGCCGAAGGAGGTCTTTTTTCGCTCAGACAACCTGCAAGAGCCCTTTGAGGACCTCAAAAACCGCCTTTTCCCTGATGTCAATCTGGTGCTGGCTGAGGGATTCAAGCATGTCTCACACCTGCCCAAGATAGAGGTCACACGCTCGGCCATCTCCACAGAACCACTGCGCCAACACATACCCAATGTGGTGGCGGTGGTGGCTGACTATGAGGTGGATTTTCCCGTCAAGTTCCATTTCAGCCAGGTGCCGGCATTGGTGAGTTTCATCAGGCAGTTTTTACAGGTTAACGCACTGTAAGAGACGCATTTGCAATTCACCCCCTGCTGTTGTTACGCAAAAGTGACTGCCGTTTGTTGCTGTTACCAGGTTGATTCACTGTTCTGGGAATTACCTGAACAAAAATGTCAAGAATAAAAAAACGTCCTGCCAGTGCGGCAGGACGTTCATGCAGTTGAAGATGAATTTGAAGATAAAAGATTTTTAGTTTGACATCAAACGAACCGCAACAGGTATTAATCCATCACATGCAACAGGTACGGTCAAGGTCTGAGGCTGATATCCATCAGCAGTAACACTTATATCCGCAGTACCTTTGGAAACCCCCTGAAACCTGGCTATACCATCTTCGTCTGTATTGGTTGAGCCCTTGGGAGCCGCACTCACGGTTACATTGGGCAGAGGATTACCTTTGATATCCGCCACCTGCACCCTTACAGTATTTTTGCAGTCAGCGCTGACAACCTCTTTGATTCTGAAGGTATAATTCAAAGGGTCCCAAACAAAATTGGCATCTATCCCTGTCAACGAGGCGGGGTTATTGGTTTGAGGGTCTGTCCAATTGGCTGTAATGCCGCTGCACTGCACCATATCAGGCACTATGGCCTTACAGGTGGCATTCTGCAGACTGATATCTATCTTGAGCGGATCAGCAAGGGCAAGGGAACCAATAAAAAGAGACATCAAAATGCCAAGGAGCACAATATATTTATTGCATATGCGAATCATGGTTGTCCTCCTTTTATGGTTTTACGCAAAAACCGTTGCTGCTACACACAAGACCAGTTGCACATTCACTATCCTTATGGCACACGCTCTGACCTTCGCTGCATGGGCCGCACACTGCACAATATGTCAATGTACCTTCTTGCAACTGACAACCACCACCAGAAGAACTGCTGGTAGTACCGCTGCTCGTAGATGAAGAAGAGCTACTCAGTAGCAGATCAAGCGGATTAGTGCCGCTGGAGGTAGAGGATGTAGAGGTAGAACTGGAGGAGGAAGAGCTGACCCCACCGCCGAAATTCCCGGAGCTTGTTGAAGAAGACGTGGAACTAGTAGAAGAGGTGGAAGAACTGCTTGAGCTGGATGTACATACATCCACGCCCTTATCAAATCCATATGAAGGCCCGACATCTTTGGTACACTTAAGACCGGGTTGACATTCATCGTCGGAATCACAATCACCTTGACCTGCACTACATGGTTTTTGTTTAGAGCAGAAATCCCAATCGCCTACAGATACTGCGGCTGCATGGACCGCAAAAGACAAAAGGCCTATTGCAACTACATAATTAAAGATCTTTTTAAGAGACATGAGGAACCTCCCGAATAGAGGGAAACGAAGAAGGAAGAATAGATAAAACTCATTTATCAAAAAATCTTTTGTGCACGGCACAATGCCGTGCACAAAAGTTAATACTAATTATCGAAATTACTACTTCTTGTTAGGAGCCAACTGATATGTACAATTATCAACAGAAACACCACCAACCGTTACATC
>Ga0067045_1003595_pt1 | contig 42102 bp, 41 predicted proteins | sample TerdegcTABiofilm_FD_59184 | JGI IMG/M metagenome (GOLD analysis project Ga0067045, IMG submission 59184) | Combined Assembly of (Gp0054472, Gp0054536) Wastewater bioreactor microbial communities from Singapore -Terephthalate degrading... | reverse complement strand
GAAGTGACTATACCTTCACGCTATGTTATAGATTTTAAATCAAGCAAGCTCACCGATATTGAGCATTAACAAAGGGCGCTTAGCTCAGCTGGGAGAGCATCTGCCTTACAAGCAGAGGGTCAGAGGTTCAAATCCTCTAGCGCCCAAAGGTAAAAGGGTATACTCTTGTATACCCTTATTTTATAAGTCTATGAAAAAGCTACTGGAATATCTTTCGCCAATTGAAAAGGTTCTTCTTAGCTTTGTTCTATTAATTCTTGTTGGTGCATGTATTCTGTGCCTTCCTGTATGCACTACTGGTAGTATTTCATTTGTTGATGCATTATTTACATCCACTTCGGCAGTGTGTGTTACGGGGCTGATTGTCCTTGATACAGCAAAGGATTTTACCTTTGTTGGGCAGCTGGTTATTCTTTTGCTTATCCAGCTTGGTGGTCTTGGAATAATGACATTTTCGGTTGCACTGCTTTCGCTCATGGGCGGAAGTGTTTCTATTAAATGGCGCTTCACGTTGCAGAATATGTACAGTGATGTGTCAAAACTCCCCATACGCAATATCCTTGGAAGAATCATTATTTATACGTTTACAATAGAAATAACGATTGCACTTATCCTGTTTACGCAGTTTATTAAACGTTTTACATGTACCCAGGCAGTATGGCATTCCATATTTCACTCTGTTTCTGCTTTCTGTAATGCTGGATTTTCCACATTCAGTAATAACCTGATGGATTATAATGGCAACAGTGTTATTATTTTAAGCATAGCAATAGATATTATTGCTGGTGGAATTGGTTTTTTAGCAATGAGTGAATTATTTAATGTTAAAAGTTTTCGATTAAAACAGATGTGGAAAAAGCTAACCTTGCATACACGAATAGTGTTAACAACAACTACCATTTTAATTTTTGGAGGGATGCTTCTTTTTTATATACTGGAATATAATGGCATTTTGCAAACTTTAAGTTTCAAGGAAAAGTTGTTAGCATCATTTTTCCAGTCGGTTACTGCACGTACTGCTGGTTTTAATACCGTGGATATTGGAGCTTTGCGTGAAGGTACCTGCCTGGTATTAATATTCCTTATGTTTATTGGTGGTTCGCCAGGTTCTATTGCTGGTGGTGTTAAGACAAGTACATTTGCAATATTATGGTTGTTTCTGGTTTCACGGTTAAAAGGATTGCGCCAGATAACAGTATGGGAACGCGCACTGGCCTATGATAATGTAGAAAGAGCAGTTACATTAGTGGTAGTTTCAGGATTGTTTATTTTCTTTGCAACATTTATTCTTGTTGTGATACCAACGCTGCCCACGGGGGAATTTTTACAGTCTTTTTTTGAAATAACATCAGCATTTGGTACGGTAGGGCTTTCAATGGGAATAACGCCAAAGACAGTTCCACTTGAAAGGATAATTTTGTGTGTTGTCATGTATACGGGAAGGTTAGGTCCGTTGACGTTAATTTCAGCATTGACTATGCGTAAAAAAACCATTAATATCAAATATGCTGAAGATCATATAATGATTGGGTAAAGGTTGTGTATGAAAAAATATTTTGTTATTGGATTGGGTAATTTTGGATTTAATATTGCAAGAGCACTTGAAGAAAATGGCTGTGAAGTTCTTGGCATGGATATTGACAGGGAGCTTGTTCAAAGAGCAAAGGATTTTATAAGCCATGCTATAATAGGGAATGCCTCGGACAGAGAAGTCCTTGAATCGCTTGCAATAAGCGATTTTGACGGTGCCATCATCAGCATTGGGCAGGACATGGCAGCAAGCATTCTTATTGCATTGTATTTAAAGGAGATAGGCATGCAAAAGATTATTGTTAGAGCTATCTCCGAAGATCATGGAAAGATTTTAACATTGATTGGTGTAGATACTGTTGTATTCCCTGAACGTGATATGGCAATACGTCTTGCCAGCAAATTGGCACTGAAAAATGCAATGGATTATCTTCCTCTTACTGAAGAATATGGAATCCTTGAAGTTGTGCCCCCCAAAAGTTTCATTAACAAATCACTTAAAGAACTGAAACTTAGTACACGTTTTGGATGCCAGGTTATAGGTCTGAAGTATTATGCTAACGGGAACTATAATGATGTTACGGAAAAAAATGCTCAGATTAAAATTGCACCCACGGCTGATGATGTTGTAACTGAGCATTCTGTTATGGTGGTAATAGGCAAGTTAAGCGATATTGAACGCCTGCAAAATGCTGACTGATTATATTTCTATTTCCATGCCTTCACGTGCGATGTCAATGGTTAATTTTCCACGTCGTGAAGGATTCATGCCCAAATAAAGCTTTGCATTAGATAAAACAGCATCTAATTTATTATCATTGTAATCTGGTTCGTGATGAAACAGTATCAATCGCTTGATGTTGAACATTGCAGCAATATCAATTGCAATTGAAGCCGAAGAATGTCCCCAATCCACTTTATTAATTGATTCTTCAAAGGTATACTGTGTATCAAAAACGCATACATCAGCATTTTCAAAAAATTCTTTATATGAATCAATTTTATCAATTTCATCAATATTAAATTCACAATCACTGGTAAATACAAAAGACTTGCCATTTTCCTCAAATCTGAAACCAAAGGAGCCACCAGGATGTCGCATGCGTTTGTTTTTAATTTTGACATCATTGATGTTAATTTCACCTTCTTTTTCAATTATAAAGAATTCTTTCTGAGCAAGCATATATTCAAGATTAATAGGGAAGTGTGTAAAAACCTGCTGATATTCAATGCGTTCTTTGATATCATTGTATGGAGAATATATATTAAAACGATTCCCTTTAATATAAAACGGGGCAAAAAAAGGTATTCCCTGTATGTGGTCCCAGTGTGTGTGTGTAAGCAGAATAGTAGCAAATCCTTTTCCATTACCAAAATCGCCCTTTAAGAGTTCATTGCCTAGATGTTTTAAACCGGTGCCGCAATCAATAATGATTAAATCATCTGAAGCTGTTCGTACTTCCAGTGTAGTTGTGTTGCCACCATATGTTCCAACAATTGATGTTGGCAGTGAATCTAAAAAAGTTTCAATTGATTCATCATTGGCAATATCTTTTGGGGTTGCTAATTGAAGTGCCTGTTTTATTTTATCACGTATAGTAACAGAGTTGAGTGTGGTGGGTATTGAACCTCGTACTCCCCAGAATTTAACCTTCATACAGGTGCCTCTTCAATTTTATCTTATGTATATTATATAATATCGTGGTTTTCATTAGAATCAAGAATAATTTTAGAATAAGGCTCTGACCCCATTTTCTTCCGAGAATTGTGCAAACTTTGCATTTTCCTCTTGATGCGTTATTTTGCCCCATGCAGAATGTGCTGAGGGTACAGAGGATAATTTACAAGGCTCTGACCCTTTTACGTAGCATTTACTTCCTCTATTTTTTTAGCGTACTACGCGTTCTCTGCATGCGTTTCTATGCTCTGACCCCCTGTTTTTGAAAATTTTTTATTAAAAATTACAAAATTTTTTCCAATTCCTTTTAATTTTTTCCACCAGAAGCGTTGTATACAGTAAAAGCTTCATGTACATCTTACTATAAATATACGGAGGAATACTATGGCTCGGAAATTACGGGTACAGCTACCAGGGTTAACCTACCACATCACGTCCCGCTGCATCGAATGGAAATCCATGTTGCAGGAAGACTTCTTTAAAGCTTGCTTTGTAGAAATACTCAACAAAGCGAAAGCTAAATATCACTTTAAACTCATTGCCTTCTGTATTATGGATAACCATATTCACCTGGTNATTCATACNCTGGACGATGGTGCTCCGATATCCCGTATTGTGCAGTATATTAAGGCACGGTTTGCTGANGTGTATAATAGAATAACCGGTAGAACGGGACCATTCTGGAATGAGCGGTATAAGGATAGCATCATACAGTTTGCTAAGGATGGGTTTCACTATTTGTTGTGGTTATTGTGGTATTTAGCCTATAATCCCATACGGGGAAGATTATGCTCTGACCCTACCAGATACCACTACAGCAGCATACGAGCATATTTAGATGAAGATGCTGATGTAGGTGTACCCATAGACCATCATGATTACTTTGTGCAACTGGGGAAAACATTGGCTGAGAGGGTAGCAAAGTTTATGAGGTATGAGGAGTATTACCGGAAAAAATATTCGTATGTAGTGGATTGGGTTTAAAAAAAAGTAAAAAAAAAAGGGGCAGAGCCATAAGGAACGTTAGGTAAGACGTTTACAGATAAGGTGACCGGATTCTTACGGTATAAGGAATACTATCTAAAGAAGTACTCCAAGATACTTGAGTGGGTGTGAAAAAAAGTAGGGGTCAGAGCATCACTACAGATAATGCCATCACTGAATAAGACGCTTGACGGTTTCAGCGTCAAGATGATGTAGATGCTGAATATTCTTGATGTTACGAGGTATCAGCGAATTAATCTCATCAATTTTATCTTTAAGTTGAACATTACGTGCAAGGTCAGAAGCAACGATATTCTCAAATTCAACTTGGAGCCGTTGCAAACCTGTGATACTGTCAGCAACAAGATTCTTTAATTGATCTTGTTTATGGGTCAGGGTATTTTCATCGTAACTATCGCCCAGAAATTCTTTTAAAACAGGCCTGTTATTATATTGCGTTGCATCGATAATGTTCGGCGCATTGGTACCACCTGCTTTTTTGTCATCTAAAAGCATACGAATACCGTCATCAATAACCTGATAGCGTGAAAGTGTTGTCTGAATATCTTTAATCTGATTATGAATTTCATCCAGACGCGCCATTACTCTGTGTTCAATGTTGATTTTATCGCTGGTTACTTTGTTTTTATTTCCCGATTTGTGTTCATCAACATTTATAGTGCTTTTAAGCTGATGTGCGGACTGTAAAATAGCATCAATACTGACTTTCATATAACCCTCCCTGATTGCAAACTCCCTATGATTTAATATATTCCGTATCATGGAATTTTGTCAACAGTAAAATATAATGTGACATAAAAAAATCCTATTATAGTTATCGGTACATGAAAAAAAATTATAAATTAAAAAAATTTTTAAAATTTTTTACAACTCAAGCGTTTTAATAAGTAGGGCGATAGTAACCGTTATCAAAATTTTGCTACGGAAGGAATAACTATGCAGACAAAATGTGAATTGCCAGTTCAGCGTTGTATTAATGGCGAATCAATTGATGATTTGAGTGATGCAGAGCTTTTAGCTATTTTACTTGGTACAGGAGTAAAGGGAAGGGATGTTATGGAATGTGCCTTTGGGCTTATTCAGCATTTTGGGGGTGTAAGTGGTATTTATCATGCGGGTATTCGGGAGATAGCTGCTATTAATGGAATGGGCATTGTAAAAGCGGTGAGGGTTAAAGCTGCTATGGAGCTTGGCAAACGTTTGATAGCTCCACGCAATTATGAAGAAGCAATTGACTCGCCGCGTATCGTGTGGGAATGTTTGGTGGGTGATATTGCTTGCAGCAGGCAGGAGGAATTCTGGGTCATGATACTTGACAGTAAAAACAGGCTTATAAAAAAATCAAGGGTATCAATTGGGACAATTTCAGAGGCGCTTGTCCATCCCCGTGAGGTGTTCAGGGATGCAATTCGTGAGGCAGCATCATCAATTATTATTGCGCATAATCATCCTTCTGGTGTGCTCAAGCCTTCAGTCAATGATATTGAGATAACAAAACGGGTGGCGCAGGCTGGTGCTATTGTCGGCATACAGCTACTTGATCATGTCATTGTTACCGATAACGATTATTTGAGCCTGAGGGAAACTGATGAAACGTTGTTTACGCAGTAAAGATATGATTTGATGCTAAGTATTTCTTAAAATTTTCTATCAAACGATTTAATCTGTAAATTTATGTATTGGGGTCAGAGCCTTTTAACGTCGATGAAAGGATAAAAAATTCCCTTGAAAAAAATCATTCTGCATTATAAGTTTGGATTGCAATTAACATGGGGTCAGAGCATACAATATCTATATTCACAGTCATGCGTTGTAAAGTTATAAAGTATACTATTTATGATTCTTTTTGTTAATCTAATGGTTGCTTCACAATAAGGGGTCAGAGCAAAATAATTGAAAATACACAAATTTTGTCATAGGGGGCCATAACGTTATGAAACAAACTGTTATAGTTCAGGTTCTGCTTTTTATAATACTTACAATTCATTCTGTTTATGCAATAGATGTCAAACCAGGTAGCTGGGTTATAGTTAATGTTTCTGCTTTAGAAAATTCTACAAAAACTGTACCAGTTAAACTATATATTCCCAAAGATTATTCCAAAAACAGCCGCACAATTATTGCTCTGCATGATTATGATGGTTCTATGAACAGCTGGCAAAATAATACAAATATTGCTTACTATGCCAATATGTACAATATGGTTATTGTATGTCCCAACATGCCTAAAACAGTGTATGAATCCCAGTTTTTTGATGAAACAACAGTAAAATGGAATGAAATGCCCGCAGCCTTATGGATTGGAACCATATTAATTCCTTATCTTAAAAATACCGTAGACTTAAAAATTGATAAAAACTCTCTGGGTGTATGTGGATTTTCAATTGGAGCACGCGGGGCACTTCGCATAGGGGAAATGTACAGTGACACTGTTGGTGCCATTGCCTGTCTTTCGGGGTATTATGATATGCTGGCTCATGTTAAAAATAACATGTTTGTGGCGGTGTATGGAAAATATAATGATAATCCTCAACGCTGGGCTGCTATTGACAATGCAATTGATGATGCAAAAAATTTAAAAAATGTTGCAGTATTTTTAGCTCATGGCAATAAGGATTCACGTGTGCCAATGGAACAGAGCTTTATGCTTGCGGTAAAATTGAAACAGTTGCAAAAGGAACAAAAAAGTGGATACAATTTTACCTTTGTCGAAAAAAAATATAAAATGCATGACTGGAATTTCTGTCAGTCAGTATTGCCTGAGATGATGGCGTTTTTTAGTGAAAACCTGAAATAGATAACGGGTTTATTGTTTAGTTACTGGTATACGGGCAAAGACATTTTAATACTTATGAACCTGAAATAATGTGTATATGAAACGATATGTTACAATAGCTTTAGTAGTGATAATTTTTGCTTGCAACGGATGCGCTAAAAAAAGTATCCGTACAGGCCCACTTATTTGTACGGTGCATGGTATTCATAATTGTTACAATAAGATTGAAATTGCACAGTGCATTGGTGTTGATGAAAAATCAATAGATGATTATTATATCTTCTCTGAATCAGGTAGTGGCGATAGTTCTACAAATGAATCAAAGCTTAAATCACTGGTGTGTGATAAGATTGTTGATGAAGTTATGCTCCGTATACAGATGATTTATTCCAGTAAGCAGTTCCAGCGATGGCAATTTACTGACATGTCACTGCCAGTTATTTTCAGGACATTTGTAAAAAAAGAAAATCAACAGGAAATGGTTGTCATTGGATTTGTCAAAAAGGATGACCTGTCCCCTAAGGCTATTATATATTACCTGCCGTTAGAATACAAAATGGATATTATTGGCAGAGAAAAAAATAATGATAAACTGCAGCCTGAATGGTAAAAATAAGCTTGACAAAAAATGAGTGAACGCTTGTTCTATATTTTATTTTTAAGGGAGAAAACATATAGTATGCTGACATTAGGAATGGATATTGGTTCAATAACCACAAAAGCGGTTGTTCTGGAAAATAAAAGTATTATTGGCAGTAAAATAATATTTACTGGATTTAATGCTGCAAAAGCTGGTGAAAAAGTAACACAGGAGTTATTAGCTGAGCTTGGCTTATCGCTGGATAAAATAGAAAAGATTGTTGCTACCGGATATGGCCGAAAAAGTGTTGCATTTGCACATAATAATATAACCGAGATAACCTGCCATGCAAAAGGTGCTCACTTTCTGGATAACTCTATACGTTCAATCATTGATATTGGAGGCCAGGACAGTAAAGTAATCGTTATTGACGAGCAGGGTAAGGTAAAAGATTTTGCTATGAACGATAAATGTGCTGCAGGGACAGGGCGTTTTCTGGAAGTAATGGCGCGGGCGCTTGAAGTGGATCTGGATGAATTTGGGGAACTATCGCTTAAAGCTAACAATCCTGCTAAAATAAGCAGCCTGTGTACTGTATTTGCCGAATCCGAGGTCATATCACTCATAGCAAAAGGCGAAACACGTGATAATATCATTGCTGGCATCCATCAATCAATAGCATCGCGAATTATGGCTATGGCTAACCGTGTAGGAATAACAAACCCCGTTATGATGACGGGTGGTGTGGCAAAAAATATTGGCGTTGTTAAAGCTATAGAAAAACTTTTAGATTCACCGGTTAAAGTTTCAGATAATGCACAGATAATAGGGGCACTGGGTGCAGCACTTTTAGCAGCAGAAAATTAATTTACTTTTTTCTTTTTATAAAAAGTTTTTCCCAGTATTCAATTTCTTCGCTGCTTAATGTGGGATTTTCTTCTTTTTCTGGAGTTTGTGCCACAGTGTAATCTTCTATGGTCTGATTTATAAAATCTGCAAAGTCTTCGCTTTTCATGGTGCGTGTTTTAAATCGGCTAACAAAATCAATAATATCTTTGTCGCTGGTAACTACTGTGGTGTTACGTGGCTGGATATCTTTTCGTATGAATTCTTTTATTAAAAAATCTGCTGAATAGTGTAATGAGTAATAAACGTCAATATTGGCAACTTTCTCACTGCTTATTGGTATTTCGACATTCTTCTGACCATCAAAAACAACACGTATGCGTTTTCCGGTAAGCCTGGCAAAAGTCTTTAAAATATCTAAAAGTTCTTTTCGTGCTTCAGTAAGGTTATCCTGAAGCATCAGTTCTTCTAAATGGGGAAATTTGTATATTAAATTGTAGCCATCAATGAGGTAGGTCATGGTAATGTACCTTTTTGTCAGATACTATCGCATTCGTAATGTATGATGCTATCTTTTAATTTGGTTACCATATTAAGTAAATACAAGCACTTTTTATAGGTGATTACTAAATATTTTCACTATTTAATTCCTGAAATTAAAATTTTAACAATATGTTCATAATGTATAGGTTTAATACATTTGGTCACAGTATCAATGGTATAACATTGATTACGCATACCTATAATAATGTTTTTTTTGTACCTTCTTATATAGTGTTTAATTATGCTATCTATATTAACAGGTATGTTAGCAGTGCTGACTATCATTGTATGAATACTCCCTTTTTAGACCTATTCAGCTACTGTTTTATTTTATACATGTATATTCGTATACTATCACCCCGCTGGGGTTTGACGCTATGTTATCTACATTTCTACAAAAATGACATCCCTACGGAATTGTAAAAAACAACCGCTTTGATTAAAAAATATATCAAACGTACTATAACCGTAACGCCATTAGCGGTGCTATTTTTGTAGCATGATGTTCTTTCACATAGTATTAAACCCCTTAGGGGTGAGATTGTTACTTGATTCATAAAAAATCAATACTGATTATATTTAAATTATTTTATATAATATTACTTCAAGCATCATTTTGGTCATCCTAACTTTTACTTTTTGAAATGCCGTTGTGAAGAAGATCTTTTTGTATTAATGTTTTGCTTGGGGGTCCAGGAATAACTAATAGAATATTTTACTATGTGCAATTATTTTTATTGACTGTTGTTCAGTTTTATATATAAAAGCATAAGTATGTATATGATTAAGAAATAAAAAACCGAAAAATAAATAGATAATTATTTTTAAGGGAATAAAAGCATGAATGAAAAAAAATACAATTTGGAATATCTTGAGCGACAGCTCCATAACCTTTCAAAGTTAGTTGAGATAAACAGAATCATAAACTCAACACTTGATATGGCCAAACTTTTTACCATAATCATGGAGATTATAAAAGAGATTATGGAAACGGAAGCCAGTACCTTGTTTTTATATGATGAAAAAGCCAATGAACTTGTGTTTAAGGTGGCACTGGGCGAGGCTGGCGATAAGTTGCAGGAAAAATACAGAGTTAAAATGGGGCAGGGTATCGCGGGATGGGTTGCCAGAGAGCGAAAAGGTGTATATGTCAATGATGTATACTCAGATGACAGGTTTGATCCCAATTTTGATAAACAAACAGGTTTTACAACACGCTCAATTATATGTGTCCCACTGTTATATAAGGGTAAGCTTCTGGGAGTAATTCAGGCAATTAACCCAATTAATCGTCCTGCTTTTACAGATGAAGATATGCACCTTTTTTTGGCATTTGCTGATCAGGCAGTACTTGCTGTCCAGAATGCCATCTTTTTTGAGCATGCTATTGAGGAAGCTCGCATGCGCCATGAATTAGAATCTGCACGTTCAATCCAGCATTCATTACATCCTGCAATTTCAGAGAATTATGGTTTGTGCAAAGTAGCAGCACGATATCTTCCTGCACGTGAAGTTGGTGGTGAATTTTATGAATTGTTATATCAAAAAAATGCTGTAAACATAGCGTTATGTGATGTCCACAATAAGGGGGTGCCCGGGGCACTCAATGCATCACTGGTCAATGGGATAGTAAAAGGTTTGATGAATGTATATGAAAATGCAGTGAGCCCGGTATTTATCAATACACTGCGTGTGGTTAAAGAACAAAATTTGCAAAATGTTTCGTTGTTTTATGGTATGATTAATTTACATTCAAGGACACTTACATTCATGAATACTGGTGAAGCATATCCTATTTTAGTGCGTGATGGTATTGCGCGGTATATGCGTTTTTCATATACACGTGATAGAAAAAAAATAGTTGTTAAACTTAAACCAAATGACATGTTTATTATTGTCACTGATGGAATTGTTAATTGTAAAAATCGCAATGCACGCCTTTTTGGGTTAAAACAGGTAATGGACACATGTTGCCAGTATGATGAACCATCTCAATGTATAGATGGTTTGCTAACAAAAGTAAAAGAATTTATGCAGGGCCTGGCTCAGCGGGAAGATATATCAGTTATTGCTGTAAAAATACAATAAAAAAGAGGCTTTTAATGGAATATGTTTCGGTAATATTATGCCGCAATTGTGGATCGCGATATGTTGAAGTGAACGAATGGACGCAGGATAAAAAAGCTGTATTCCATTGCCGCACCTGTGGCAAAAAGGAAATTGTTGAGTGGTTTACATTAGGAAGGTGCCAGGTAACACAAACGGAGTTACAGAAGGCACGTGATACCAAAGCAAAGCCTGGCAAATATGAACGATAATTAGTAGGGGCGGTTTTGAATCCCGCCCCTCCATGAATTATTTCCGTAATCTTTGCCACAAAACCTGTATGTAAAAAAGAAGCAAACGCAAAAGACGCAAATACCGCCATGGACGTGTAATGATTCTATAAAACCAGTCAAGCCCTTTTTCCATAAAATATGCAGGGGCCTTTCGTTTTTGTCCGGAGATTATATCTATACTACCGCCAATCCCAATAAATACAGTATTTTTGAACTGGTTCTTTATTTCATAAATCCATTTATCCTCTTTTGGGAAACCAAGCCCAATAAGTATTATTTGTGCTTCGGATTTGCGCATTGCTTCAATGACATTTGCAGCTCGTTCTTTATTGAAATAGCCACCGTGGCGGCCAACTATGCGGATTTTGGGAAATGATTTTTTTATATTTGCATACGCCTGTTCAATGATCTCAGGCTTTGCTCCCACCATAAATATGGTAAGCTCTTTTATTTCAGCTATGCGGATTAGATCCATGAGAAAACTCATGAAATGAATTCGTTCCTTTAATGGTCTGCCCAAAAATTTTGCAGCCCATGGAAGGCCTGCACCAACGGCCAGTTTTAAATCAGCTTTGGATGCAATGAGGTTGAGGTCATTGTTGGTCGTAAGACGATGGAGTTTATAAGGGTTAAGCGCCATAACATGGTGCACGCCACCCTCTTCTACCATCCGTAACACTTTAACCACAGCCTGCTGGCGAGTGCAGTTATCAATGCCAATACCAATAATGTTGACTAAATTAACGTCAGCAAGTGAAGTCTGGTTATATTCTAAAATCAGATCACGGTCTTCTTTATACGAATCATAATACATTGCGTCTTTAATCATTAAAAGCCCTCCATAATAGTAAATGAAGATAATGTATAGATTAAGGATTATGTCAATAAAAAATTAAGATTAATGAGATAGTTACCAATCAACGGGCCATATAGACAATCTTACAGTAAAGATGATGCATGTAAGATAATGGAAAAAGAAAGCAGTAAATATGATCCCTTGTTGCTGGAAGTGTTTTTTAAAAATTATTTAGCAAATTCAATCCTGCAATCAAAGAAAAAATATTGACTTAACCCTTTTGCTATAGTATTACAATTAATAAAGAAGTCATTTCATAATAAGGTTTGTATTGTGGAGAATAACAATCATATTTCATATGAAACAATACAACAAATACTGAACCTTGTAAATACTGGCTTAATAATAATTGATGAAGATGGAATTGTTATAGTAACTAATGAATACTTTATACATACTGTATGCAATACACATATAAAAAGCTTTCATAATATCAATATATCCTCAATACAAGAAATCCCACAGGAAATAAAAAGACTTATCTTGTTAGATAATACTGAATTATTGGAGAGCAAAAAAGCCAATCAATACAGTACCACCATTACAGTTCAGGGTAATAGGCAATTGAGTTTCAGGATTATTAAAACCTGGTTTGAGGAAAAAAATAGAAAATACATTCTTACATTATTTGTTGATGTAAGCCAGGAGGTAGCAATATATAAAGAATTAAAAAAGAGTGAACGCAAATACCGTTACCTGCTTGATTATGTTCCGCTGGGCTTATTAACATTAGATGCCAGTACACTTAAGATAATTGACACAAACAGAAAAGCGCTGGAGTTGTTACGCTTAAGTGAGTATACACATTTAATTGGAAAATATTTGCCTGATGTATTGAATGTTAAAGAAAGTAATATTTATGAGCTGATACAATCTAAATGGGAGAGTATTGAAAACTATGAATGCAAATTACAGTATGGTGAAGAAGAGCGATATCTCAGGATGAATTTTGCTGCAATAACGTTAGATGATACAAACAGCTATTTAGTAACTCTGGATGATGTTACACCATTAAAAAAAGCACAGGAAGAACTAACTATTTCCCATGGACAGGTAAAACATCTGCTTTCAGCAATTGATTCAATATTAATTGGTGTTTCTCGAAATGATATTATTACGCACTGGAACAGGACTGCTGAAAAAATATTTGGTATAAACAGTAGTGATGCAGTTGGAAAAAATATTATTGGTTTTAACATTCCCTGGGAATGGAATAAGATATATATGGGTATCACTGCGTCAATAGTTGAAAAGCGTCCAATCACGCTTCCTGATGTACGGTATGATTCGCTATTTGGTCAAAAACGCCTTCTGGGTATAACAATCAATCCAATAATGGATGAAGATGGTATCCTGCTGGGGTATTTAATCTTTGGCAGAGATATAACTGATAAAAGAATCAGCGAATCGGAAATGGTGCAGGCACAAAAACTGCAATCAATTGGCCAGTTAGCTGCGGGTATTGCACATGAAATCAATACACCTGCACAGTATGTCAATGATAACCTGCATTTTATTAAAGATGTAGTTTTAGACCTTGAAGCATTATTGAACACATGCGATGAACTAACTTCAGTATTATTTGCAGCAAAACAACTTCCTCAACGATTGCAAAAATTATTGAATGAAATTAATACTATAAAAGAAAAGATTGATTATACATACTGCAAAGAAGAGTTGCCTAAAGCGGTTGAACAGAGCATTGAAGGAATCAGCAAAATTGTGAGTATTGTCAAATCTTTAAAAAATTTTGCTCATCCTGACACACAAAAAAAAGTTATTATAAATCTTAATAAGACCCTTGAAGATGTTATAACCATAACACGTAATGAATGGAAATATATTTCTGATTTAACAACTGATTTCAAGCGTATCGATATAATGATACCGTGCTTTCCAAATCAGCTTAATCAGGTATTCTTAAATATGATTATTAATGCACGTGATGCAATTCAGGAAGCTATAGATAAAAAACTAATTGAAAAAGGTAATATTGAAATATCAACCGATATGAATACTGATTATGCAATTGTTGCCATAAAAGATAATGGTATTGGAATACCAGAAGAGATTAAATCAAAAATATTTGATCCATTTTTTACAACAAAAGAAGTTGGGAAAGGTAGTGGACAGGGTTTGGCGATAGCTCATTCAATAATCTATGATAAACACAAAGGAATGATACGTGTAGAATCAGAATATGGCAAAGGGACAACATTCTATGTATATTTACCATTACAGGATCTATCTCTTGAATTGTAGTTGATTCTTTCAAATGGAGGAATTATGAAAATAATACTGTTTGTGGATGATGATATAAATTTACTTAATTCATTAAAAAGGATTTTGCATAAGAAAAAAAATGAATGGGATATGCATTTTATTTCATCAGCAGCTGAGGCTTTAGCATTTATTCAAGAACACAAATATGATTGTGTGGTGGTTGATTATAAAATGCCTCAGGTGAATGGTATTGAACTTTTAAAAGCAGCAGCACAGCATAATCCACAGGCAAAACGTGTTTTGCTTTCAGGCCAGGTTGATGAAGATGTGTTTGCAAAATCAAGAAGTATCACACACGCATATCTGTCAAAACCCTGTGAACCAGAAGAATTGATGAAAGTATTAGAGGAATTGTTGCAGTGATCTATATATTTTTGGGGGGAACAATTATATGAAGCAAACAATACTGCTTGTTGATGATGATGTAAATGTACTTGAGGGCTACAAGCGGCAATTGAGGAATGAATATGAGGTAACCACTTTTTCTTCGGCATCCGAAGCATTGGATCATATACAGCAGGGAAATGAATTTTCAGTAATAATTTCTGATTACCGAATGCCTGTTATGGACGGTGTTGTGTTTCTGGAAAAGGTTAAAGAACTATCGCCCGACAGTGTGAGGGTCATGCTTTCAGGGCAGGCTGATTTGCAGGCAGTTATTGATGTCATTAATAAAGGGAACATTTTCAGATTTTTAACAAAACCATGTGAACCTGATGATTTAAAAAAAGCTATTGCTGATTGTGTCAGGCAATACGAATTAATCACAGCTGAAAAGGAGTTACTGGGTAAAACATTAGCTGGCAGTATTAAAGTTCTGACTGATCTTTTAGCTTTGTCTAAACCAATAGCGTTTGAACGGTCTCGAAGGCTAAAAGCTATTGTAAAAATTATTACACATAATCTTGCAATTCAGAAAGGGTGGCAACTGGATATAGCAACCATGTTGTCACAGATTGGGTGTGTAACAATACCAGATGATATTTTAAAAAAGGCTTTCAGGGGATTGCAATTAGGGGACGATGAAATAGCAATGTATAAAAACCATCCAATTATAGCATGTGATATGCTTAAAAAGATTCCTCGGTTAGAAGAAATTGCACAGATTATTAAATATCAGGACAAATACTATGATGGTTCGGGTTATCCTGAAGATTCAATAGCTGGTGAACAGATTCCTGAAGGGGCACGGATATTAAAGATTGCTATAGATTTTGATATTTTTATTAATGCTGTAAATAATGAAGACTATGCTATTAAGGAATTGCAGAAGAGAAGAGGATGGTATGATGATAAACTGTTATCACATTTTATTGCCAATATAGCCAAAAGCAAAGAAATAAAGAAAAAATATGAAATGACAACACTGGCAATTAATGAACTTAAAGAAGGTATGTATCTTGCTGAAGATGTGATAAGCAAAAATGGAGTTATAGTTGGAACAAGCAAGCAGAAAATAACCACATCCCTGCTGGTAACAATAAAGAATTATTATAATAAGAAATTATTAAACCCTTTCATTAAAGTGCTGGTGGTAAAATAACTCATTCAACATATATCCGTGGAACACGCGGGCTAATGTTTGTTAAAATTTCATAGGTTATGGTGCCAATTTTTTGACATAGTGATTCAAGGGGAATACTGTAACCATCCATCTGGCCAAACAGTAGCACATCATCACCATTGTAGGCAGTACCATCAGGTCCAATATCCACCATAATCTGGTCCATACATACAGCTCCAACCACAGGATATGTTTTTCCTCGAATAATAACTTCACCTTTATTGGAAAGCAGACGACTGTAGCCATCACCGTAACCAACAGGCAGCGTTACTATACGTGTTTGTTTTGACGTGGTATATAAATGATTGTAGCTAATTCCAGTGTGTGCAGGTACCACTTTAAAGTAAGAAACTTTTGTTTTCAGTGTCATTACCGGCAGTAACTTTTTGCCGTTAAATGTAATATCGGGATTATATCCATTGGGATTATAGCCATACAGCATAATGCCAGGGCGTACCATGGTGAAATGTGACTCAGGATGATTAATGATTGCTGCTGAATTGGCTAGGTGTACATACGGTGGACATATAGAATGTTTGTGCATATACTCAATTATGGTAGCAAACCGCTGTATCTGTTGTTTTGTAAAATCCGCATCAGATTCAGCTTTTGCAAGATGTGAAAAAATGCCAGTGACTTCAATGCCATTAAGTGACATGGTTTCATTAATAAATTTTTCTGCATTGTACCAGTGTACACCTATGCGTTCCATACCCGTGTCTATCTTTAGGTGCACCTTTGCTTTTTTGCCCAGTGCTTTTGCTGCATTGTGAATTGCCTTTGATTTATCCAGTGAAGAGCTAGTAATGGCAACATCATTTAAAATAAATTCGGGGATTTGTTCAGTGTTGATGGCACCGCACACCAGTATTGGCGTGGATATGCCGTGCTGGCGTAAAAACAACGCTTCTTCTAAGTAGGCAACACCTAAATAATCAGCACCTGCTTTTATCAGTTCCTGTGAAACGCGCACAATGCCATGTCCATATGCGTTTGCTTTTACCATTGCCATAATTTTGACATGTGGCGCAACCAGTGCCCGCACAATTGTAAAATTGTTGAGTAGATTAGGTATTGAAATTTCAGCCCGTGTGGGGCGGTTACAGTATGCAGGATGTGTTAATATCATGGTTCAATGTTTATGGTATAGATTTAATGGTTGTTATCAGTTGTTAAATGACCTATTATGTCAAGATATTTCTGAACTGGCAGTGTTGTAACGTGCAGCTCTGGCAGGTGTTTTCCCCCGTGTGTGGTAGTATGATACCAGCAACCGTATGAAGTGGCCAGAACATATACTGCTCATTAAGCGTGATTCCACTGCTACGGGCTTCTTTGCTAAATACCATATACAATTGTCTGTTTACCTGTAACGGAACGTCTTTTGATGATCCAGGATATACGGTACAATACCTGTCCATAGCAAGAATTTGTGCAAGGCTCTCCACACAGCGCTGTAGCATCCACATGCCAGCAAGATGTGCGTAATACTGCTCACTCACCATTGCATGTTCGTGGCACCAGCGTTCAAATTGTTGCCCCAGTGTAAGCATAAATGGATACATTGGATATTCATCAACAATGCATGTTTGCAAAGGATTATAGTGATGAGTTTCAACTTTACAATAGAAAACTTCTGGTTGCGCTTTCTGTCTGGCCTGTGAAAGCACATGCAACAGGCCCTTTGAAAGGTGTGTTTGCTGCACTTGACTGGTATCGGAATTATCGCCACCATGAAAAAACGTGTGGTTTAAAAAAGTATCATGTATAGTATTGGGCGATAGTTCATTGTAGTGAGTTTTTGCCTGTAACAGGTACACAAGCCTGTCATCAATACTGAAGGTGGTTGCATCAAAGTGGATGGTGGTGATATGAGGGTTCATAGAATAAAAATGCAGGTGACGAGGGGCTCGAACCCCCAACCTGCGGTTTTGGAGACCGCTGCTCTACCAATTGAGCTAGTCACCTGTATACGTAACAAAGAAAAATTTGTAACAATTATGTCAAGCGTTTTTAGTAGTAATCCCCACATGCAACCGTGTCATCAAAAAGGCATTTCTGGTAATCGTCAGCTTCTTGAAATTCAACAGGATAATTGCCATCAAAGCATGCTGTGCAAAATTTTCCGTGATGCACGTCTAGGGCTTTCAACATGCTTTCAACCGTCATGTACGCAAGTGAGTCTACACGCAGGTATTTTTGAATTTCCTCAATGGTATGCGATGATGCAATAAGTTCTGAACGTGTGGGTATATCTATGCCATAAAAACAGGGGAAACGTGTTGGTGGCGCTGAGATACGAACATGGATTTCCTTTGCGCCGCCTTTTCTGAACATCTTGATAATCTTTCGCATGGTGGTGCCACGCATAATTGAATCGTCAACAACAACGATGCGTTTTCCCTCAACTGCTGAGCGGACAATGTTAAATTTTATTTTTGCGCCAAAGTCGCGAATGCGCTGTTCGGGTTCAATAAATGTACGGCCAATGTAATGACTGCGTATCATGCCCATTTCATAGGGTATGCCGCTTGCACGGGAATAACCTAATGCTGCACACACCGATGAATCAGGAATGGGAACAACAATATCAGCATCAACAGGTGCTTGCTTTGCAAGCATAGCCCCCATTCTAAGACGCATCTCATGTACCGATTGGCCAAAGATGATGCTATCGGGTCGTGAAAAATAGATGTATTCAAACACACACAGAGAATTTTTAACACTTGCAAACGGGAAGTATGATTTAATGCCGGCAGGTGATATTTCAATCATTTCTCCGGGTTCTATCTCCCGTATATATTCTGCGTCAATGATATCAAAAGCACAGGTTTCAGACGCTATGACAATTGAATTCCCCAATTTACCCAGCACCAGCGGCCTGAACCCGTATGGGTCACGGATTGCATACATTGTGTTATAATTCATCACCAGCAATGAATAGGCACCCTTTATTGCCTTCAGCGCATAAATGAGTGCATCAAGAAATGTAGTAAGACCTGAGCGCGCCATTAAATGCACTATAACTTCGCTATCAATTGATGTTTGAAAAATGGCTCCTTCTTTTTCAAGGGCACGCCTCAGTATTGCGTAATTTACCAGGTTGCCGTTATGTGCCAGCACTATTGGGCCCAGTACTGAGTGTGCTCGCAAAGGTTGTGCATTGCGCAAAAATGATGAACCGGTAGTTGAATAGCGGTTGTGGCCTATGGCTATGTTTCCTTTGAGGTTATTGATATGCTCTTCGGTAAATACATCGACAACTTTTCCCATTCCTGCGTAACGATAGATATGGTCTCCATCGGATGAGGCAATGCCGCTTGATTCCTGCCCTCGATGTTGCAGGTTGTAAAGGCCTAAATAGGTAAGATTTGCTGCTTTTGGGTGATTATAAATGCCAAAAATACCACATTCTTCACGCGGTTTACAATCCGAATACTCATATTCTGTTTTCATAATTATCCTGAAAAATAGCCTGGTTAGATTTTTACGATTTAGACCAGTAGTATCCTTTGTAAATGAAGCTTTTATAGATATTAAGAATAATAAAGTTAATTCCAATAACCAATATAATGGTATTTTGTATAAAATCAATAAAAATTTGCTATTTGGGCGATAGTAACTGGGCAAATGCTCTTTATGTGGGGTTCCCCAAAATTGTTCATAGGCAATATCTTGCACATATTTGCTGATAAAATGCAATCATATTGATACAATTCTGCAATGTTGTGTGTCAAAATTACTGATATGGATGTTGTGAACTTTTTATCGAAACGACTTTTTAAAACGCAGCAATGTAATAAATATGCTTGATATTGTATTGAGGTTTTGATACTGTAATTTAGTTATTTATTGTGGTATTGATAATAACTGAATAGTGTAGTTACGTTACAGCTTTCCAACAAGATTCAATACAATCCATACTATGTAAGGGAACTTCTAAAAACAAGTTTTAAGGATGTTCCCATAAAAATAAAGTAATATGATTTTTCTTTTGGCACTTTTTTTGTTGCAGTTTGGACAAATAAAGTGTAAAAAGAGTTATAGTTAAAATAGATTTTTAGGGGAAATTATAATGAAAATCTGTATTACCGGTGGTGCTGGGTTTATTGGCTCACACATTGCAGAAGAATGTGTTAACAAAGGGTATGAAGTGATAGTCTTTGATAATTTTTCGACAGGTAAAAAAGAAAACCTTTCATTTGTAAAAAACTTCATCGGTTCAAGCTTGAAGATAGTAAAAGGTGATGTGGCTGATTACAAAGCAGTTTCTAAAGCCGTAAAAGGTTGTGACGCAGTGTTTCATGAAGCTGCGGTTGCCTCGGTACAAAAATCCATTGAAAATCCACCGGTAACATTTGAATCAAATGCAAAAGGGACATTGAATGTGCTTGAAGCAAGCAGGAATAATGGAGTAACAAAAGTGATATTTGCCTGTTCAGCGGCTATCTTTGGGGATCATCCTGAAATACCAAAGCGTGAAGATTCACCAGTATTGCCAAAATCACCTTATGGTGCTGACAAATATATATCAGAGGTTTATCTTCGCTTATACAATGAGTTATATAACCTTACAACGGTGTCATTGCGCTATTTTAATGTATTTGGCCCCAGACAGGATCCATCATCCCCGTATTCTGGCGTTATTTCAATTTTTACAACCAGAATTGCCCAGGGTAAAGATATCACAGTATTTGGGGATGGGAAACAATACAGGGATTTTATTTTTGTAAAGGATGTTGTGCAGGCAAATATGCTGGCACTGGAAAAATTACATTCAGGTTTTCATTATTATAATGTTGGATATGGCAAGGCTACAGATTTGAATACGCTGATAACAATACTACAAAAAATATATCAGAAAGAAATTACGGTTAATTATACCGATGCGCGACCGGGGGATATTAAAGAATCAGTGACTGATCCCTCAAAAATAATCAAAGAACTGGGATTTACACCCGGCTATTCAGTAGAAGAGGGGTTGAGGATACTTGTTGAGTCGTTACAGTAACATTTAATATGACTTAAAAATAATTACCACAATATCCGATTCAGGAGAACTTATCCCCATAAATGCCTTGAACTCATCCTGTATTATGGTTGCTATGTCGGCAGGCATTTTCATACGATTTTCTTTTATTATATTTCGTACATGATCTAATGTAAATTGTTCACCACGAGAATTCTTAGATGTAATCAATGCTTTGGAATACAGAATGCCAATATCTCCCCTGAGTATGTTGGTTCGGCCCATGCCATAATTGAAGGTTGGATCATATCCCAGTGGGATCCCTTCAGTATCCAGTGATGAAAAGTCGCTTTTTTCTACACGGTATAATTCCATTGGTGGAAATCCAGCATTTGTGTAAATAAGCCTCATATTGCGAACATCAATATAATAGTAATAGGCTGTAATTAATATACCTTTACCCTGGGAATAGTTATGAATAACGCGGTTGAGCTTTTGTATGACACTATATGATGAATGAGCATCACTGAGGCTAGTGTGGAAAGCAGACCTCATGATAACAGAATATAATGCACTCTGCATACCAATGCCGGCAATGTCGGTGGCGATAGTACCTATTCCCTGTAAACCCGGGCGAATGAAATCAAAGTAATCAATACCTCCACCCTGCCGTGGAATATAAAAAGCACCATATTTTATGCCTGCAATATTTGGCAATGCTCTGGGAACAGCTTTTGCTAAAAGTTCGCTTGAAATGGTAATTGTTCGCTGCAACATCTGTTCTTTTTTTGCTTCCTGATATGTTATTGCGTGAGAAAGGTTAATATTGGTTTCATTGGATAAGAAAGATAATAGTTCAATCTCATCAGGTTTGTATGCTGCCAGTGTATCCTTTTCACCCAGGCATAGAATACCAGTCAAAACACGACGATGATAAATAGGAATCATGATTATAATATTATTGGTTGTAAAATATTGAATAAATTCATCCCGTACATCAATAAATGAAGTTTCATCTATGTAAACGTTATCCAGAGTTACTATCCTCTGGTTTCTGTTGAACCAGCGTACTATAGGTGATAAGCGGTTTATAGAAGGTGAAACAGGTGCTTCTCCCATTGAATATTCAAGCTGATAGCTCCGGACTTCATTATTGTACAGGAGGAAATATGTTGATTTTAGATAAAATGTATTGTGTATAGTTGAAACTGTTTTTTTTATAAGTTCATCAATGTCTCGTATTGTACTTATTTCTTTGACAAAAGTATCCAGATATTCCTGCAGTTCATAATGCTTGCGTTTAAAAGCTTTATCTATTATAGGTTGAATATATTTTGAAAGAACCATAAACATTACAACTATGATAAATGCTATAATATAGAGAGGTATAGTTTTTAATCCCAGTATATTAATATCATAAATATAAACCAGTGCAAACATGGGTAAAAATATTGCTGTTGAAATGACTGTATACATGGTTGTTTTATGAATAGCGGTCCTGATATCCATCATCTGGTATGAAATAACTGCATAGAAAAGTGATGATACTCCAATAAATGTTGCCAGTGATGGTCCTAAAACATAGAGATCAACATAACCAAAGAATCGTGGCATAATGATGGAAAAAACAGCAGCAAACGTCATTGCTATACCAGTACCAATAAACACAAAGCGCATCTGCTTGCGATACAGTTCAACTTTTGTGGTTATATATTTACGGATAAAATTAATAACACCTAAAAGAACATATCCAAACGCTACAGATAAATATACAGTGTAAAAAAATCTGAATTCACGAACTAATTTCCCGTCTTTAAAATATGCTGCAGTAATATTCATATCAGTAAAAACTGCAATGTAGGCAATGATGTATGCAGGAACAAGAATAATAGTAATAACCAGAAATGGGACCTGTTTTTCGGTTTTTGGGAATATTAAGGATAGTACAAATAAAGCTGAAAAGGTTAATACCGTTGATGCCTGAGTAATTTTATTTACTAATGTTAGATCAAGTTCATTGGGAAATGCATACGTTAAAAACATGGTAAAAAGTATGCCAAATGCACACAATCCAAAGTATGAGTAATACCGTAATACTCTATCATGATAGTTTTTATATAGTCCATAAAATATAGTAAATAACAGCATAAATGATGACAATAATGAACCAATTAAACTCAAGGTAATCATGGAGATATTCCTCCCAATTAAAAGTTTGGCATGGGATACGTACTGCTTTAAACTTGCTCTTACCGATGTTGTTAGAACAAAATAGTACCTTCGTTGCTAATAATAGCATTTTATTTACCTGATTGTCAAGTTTTATTAGTAAAACTAAAAACGTAGTTGACGTAATATAATTTATACTATATAATTACTGAAAAATAATTAAGATACTACATATGATTTTTACACGGGTATATAAAAAATAATTAATGTAGAGGAATAAGTTATGTTGAAGCAACGCAAACATTACCTCATCGACAGATCCATTCAGGTGACTATCGCAACAAAAATACTGGTTATACCAATTATACTATTAACCTGTTTTTCGCTCATTCTATTATTTTTTGTGTATCAAAACAGCAATTATATTAGCAAGATTTCAGCTAATCAGGAAAAACTCATAGAAATGTTTATGACAACACCCGCCCTTATGGATAAGGAAAATCAGATAGTAGTGGCTGGTGAAAAAACATTCAGAGAAAATTTAGGCATACTACAATCAATTAAAAACAATAATCTTATTCTTTTATATTGTGCGATTGGGATAACAATATTTCAGGCAGTGTTGCTTTTTGTTTATGGTGTGTATCTTACCCATAGAATTGCAGGTCCTGTGTATGTCATGCGCCAGTATTTAAAAGAAATACATCAGGGCAAAACCCCACAATTCAGACAATTACGCAAAGGCGATCTTTTAACTGATTTTTATGATGACTTTGTAAAGGCAATTAAGACATTACAAACTAAAAAGTAGTAAATATGTTTTTAGCGAAGCTGCAAACGAAAAATATACTTCTTTTTGTTGGCATGTGTTAATTCCGGGTAAGTTTTTTCCTGTTGTTGCATATAGGTAATCCCCACATTTGATAATGGATTGGGGCGATAGCTCTCATAATTGTTTATAATTTGCCGGATAGATGAAAAACTGCTCACATCAGATTCCACAATAACATACGAGTTTGAAAAATCAAGTACACGGGCATTGTGCTGCTGTATGACCATCATTGCGGTGTTCAGGTCCATATTGGTTGGAATGATACAATCTAACCTTTGATTGTTTTGAGTATTCTGTGTAATGTGATTTTTAGATTGATCATGTTTGATTGAGTCGGGCAGCATGGTTATTATAGCAATAAGCATCATAGCGGCTACAAAAACTGAACCACGCAGTGAACGGTAATTCCGTTTGTGATAATACTGTTTTTTAGCCCGTGCCAGAGTATCAGTTGCAAATGTTGCAGGTATAGATATTGTTTTCAGGGAGGATAGTAGAGCAATCATCTTCTGAAGTTGAAGGAGGTTTTGCCTGCATTCAGGACATTCTGATACATGTGATGTAATAGCATCGTTATCCTGGGCATCAAGAATGCCGTCGATATATTCAGAAAGCTTATGAACAGGTATATGATTCATAGAAGCCCCCTTTGCTGCAAACGAGTTTTTAACATCTCGCGCCCTCGGTGTATGCGTACTTTAACATTGGCCAAACTTAAATGTAACGCTTGTGCTATAGCTGAATACGATTCACCTTCTATATCTCGTAAAACAAGAATGTCCCTGTAATCATCTGGCAATTTATGGATTTCCTCAAGCATGATCTGTAATGACTCATTGGTTATGACAAGTTCTTCCTGGTTCTGGCGAATATCGGGAATCTGTATTTCTGTTTCATCCTGGGCAGAGTGTATTGAATATACTTTATGTCTGTTCTTTCTTCTGTGATTTTTACAGTAATTAACAGCGATGCTAAAAAGCCATGTAGAAAATTGAGATTCTTTTCGGAATGTTTTTAACGATTCCATGGTAATAAGGAATATATCCTGGGTCATATCACATGCCTCATCATAATCATACACACGTGTATACACATACCTGAAAATCTTATTCTGGTATCGTGTAATGATATCAGCAAATGCATCAGTGTCTCCTGCAATTACCCTATCTATAAGTTCATTATCACTATATTCTGACATAGTTAGTAGATATAAGTTACTGAAAAAATTAGTGTAGAAACGGGAAAAAAGTTACGGAAGTATTCTGGCAAAACGGCGTTTTCCAACTTTAATAATAAAAGATGCACTGCAGGGAATCTCGGCATCAGGGTTTTCTACCTTGTTGCCATCAATATACACACCACCACCTTCAATAAGCCTGCGTGCTTCACCATTTGTTTTTGCCATGCCAGCCAAAACCAGTAACTTCACAATCCATATTGTATTGTTCTTTTTCTCAGATTCGGGTACTTTAAATTCTGGCATCTCTGATGGCAGGTCTTTCTGTACAAATATTTTGTCAAATTCCATCTTTGCTTTTTGGGCTATCTCTTCATTATAAAACTGTGCACATATTTCCTTGGCTAGCTTTACCTTTACGTCTTTTGGATGCACTGAGCCATCCTGTATGCCTTTTTTGTAGCTTTCAATTTCAGCTTTTGGAACATCAGTGACGAGTTCATAATATAAAAACATGAGATCGTCAGATATTGACATAACCTTTCCAAAAATCTGCTGTGGGTCTTCATCTATTCCAATATAATTATTAAGCGATTTACTCATTTTCTGGACACCATCAAGGCCTACCAGTAACGGTAGCGTCATGATAACCTGTGGCTCCTGTCCGTATTCACGCTGCAGGTCTCTTCCAACCAGCAGGTTAAATTTCTGATCGGTACCGCCTAATTCAATATCAGCTTTCAGTGCCACGGAATCGTATCCCTGAATTAAGGGATATAAAAATTCCAGTATGGAAATAGGTACACCATCTTTATAGCGTTTGGCAAAATCATCACGCTCCAACATTCGTGCAACATTATAGCGTGAAGCTAGGTCTAAAACATCGGCAAAGCTCATGGGCATACACCAGCGTGAATTAAAATCAACTATTGTTTTTTCAGGGTCAAGGATTTTGAAAACCTGTTTTTTGTAGGTTTCAGCATTGCTCAACACTTCTTCACGGGTCAGTCTTTTACGAGTTTGGGATTTTCCTGAAGGGTCACCAATCATGGCAGTAAAATCGCCAATAAGGAAAATAACCGTATGTCCCATTTGCTGGAAATGGCGCATTTTGCGCAACAACACTGTATGTCCTAAGTGAATATCTGGTGCAGTTGGGTCAAAGCCAGCCTTTATGATGAGAGGTTTGTTTTCTTTTTGTGATCGTTCAATTTTTTTTTCAAATTCATCCAGAGGTATAATTTCTTCAACACCTCGTTTTAGCAGTTCAATATCGTTTTTTATCATAGCAGTGCTCCTGTATCTTGAAAATAGGATTTATGTACATCCCCAACCCATCTCCTGGATAAGGAAAGGAGAGAGTCAGTACTACTCCTCATTTAAGAAGAGATATTAAGGGTAAACTGTTATCCTGATTAATACACTCAGTGACCGTGCATGTTCTTGTCAAACTTATATTCAATACTTGTTGGTTTGAATGCACTATAAATATAATTTTGTTGTTGGCTGTCAACCTGTATTTGTGATTTTTTGGAAATCATTAACCAGGTAGGGTTTAATTTTTATACATTATTCTTTAATACCACAAGGCATGTAGCCATTGCAGCTATGCCTTCACCTGTTCCGGTAAAACCCATCCCTTCAGTTGTTTTACCTTTAATTGAGATAGATGATACTGGCAAATTACCGCAGGCAGCTGAAAGTATTTCTTTCATCTGCTCTGAATAGGGTGCAATCCTGGGTTTCTGGCATAGTATGACTGCGTCAATATTTATAATTTCTATATTATGTTTGGATAAAAGCTGATATGTATCTTTAAGCATATCAATGCTGTATTTGTCTTTAAACTGGCTGCTGGTGTCGGGATACAGCGTGCCAATATCGCCCAGGTTGCTTGCGCCAAGCAATGCGTCAATAATTGCATGTGTTAAAACATCAGCATCTGAGTGACCCAGCAGGCCATATTCATACGGTATATGCACACCACCAATAATAAGCTTTCTGCCCTGGACAAGTCGGTGAGCATCAAAGCCAATGCCCGTTCTATAAGCTGTGAGATTATGCATATAAAGGTTCTGGTATCAGGAACTATCGCCAATTATAAATTAAAAACTTCAGCTAGTGAGCTTAATTTCAATACATTAAGCACTTTGGGGCTGACATTGATGAGTTCCAGTTTTTTGCCTTTTTTCTTCTGTATTTTATTCAGGCTGATAAGAACGCCAACACCTGAAGAGTCAATATAATCAACCTCAGAAAGATCAAGTGCTATATCAACATCATTGTCTTCACCAACTGCGAGGAGTTTTTCTTTAAACTCCTTGATTGACATCATCTCAATATCGCCTTTAACTTTAACCTCAACCAGATTTCCCTTATTGTTAAGGTTGATTTCCATGTGGTTACCCCTGTGTATATTCAAGTCTTACCAGACTAATATAAACGCATATGTGCTATTGTGTCAATAATTAAATCTTTGTTACAGTAAAAATATATTTGAATTACATGTGATTAAGAAATAATAATCATTAAAAACCGTGTTTACTGCCTAAATAATTGACAAAATTAAAAAATAATGTAGAATATAAACAGTAGTGTTGGCTATAAGACCTGTTAATACAATACTACACTAAGGAACATACAATGCAATTAAAAAAAACATATACCGATGTTTATGAATCAAAAAAAATTGATTTCCAGAAACTATGCGAAATTATAAAACCTGGTTCCCGTGTTTTTTTGAGCAGTGGCCCCGCAATGCCTGTGTATACTGTTGAACAGATGATGACATCAGATGCCCCCACACTGCAGGACTTGGAGATAATACATCTTATTACACTGGGCAATTACCTTAAAACCGACAGCAATCTTTATAAATTTCGCCTGAAGACCTTCAATACCGGTGAAAGTATCAGCAAAGATATTGAGCAGGGCAAGGCAGATTTTGTGCCTGCGCATTTAGTGGAAATTCCATTTATTTTTTCCAGTGGTGCTATTGGTGTGGATGTTGCTATTATACAGGTTTCGCCACCTGACCACAGGGGGTTTATGAGTTTGGGCATTGCGATAGATGTTGCCAATATAGTTATTGAAAATGCAAAAACTGTTGTAGCAGAAGTCAACCCGTATGTTCCTGTTACCATGGGGGACACGGCTGTGCATATTGACGCTATAGATTATATTATTGAAAGCAAAGTGCCCCTTATTGAAAGGGAATATAAGCGATACGATGAAATAATGGATAAGATTGGATGGCATGTTGCCAATCTGATTGATGATGGTTCGGTGATCGCATTACATGTTGGAAGACAATTTGATGCGATAGCAAAGCATCTGCACAACAAAAGGGAATTAAAGGTTTATAGCCATGTTGTCTCTGACTGGATAATTGACCTCATTGAATCAGGAGCAGTCAAGATAGATAGGGGAATACGCAATTTAGCACCCGTGACGTTGAGCTATTGTTATGGCACCCGGATGCTGTATGACTACGTTGATCGTAATCCCATGTTTGAGTTTTTACCACTCATGCGCCTTCTATATCCTACCGTTGTGCAGCGCATACCTAAGCTGGTGAGTGTCATGAATGTCAAGAAGATTGATCTTTCTGGTGAGTCAGTAGTATTTTACTCAGGTGATAATTTACTGTCCGGTTATGAAAGCAAGCTTAATTTTGCCGTTGGTGCAGCTTTTTCCCGTGGGGGCAAAGCTATAGTGGCATTACGTTCTATTGATCAGCATGGCGATAGTAACATTGTAATACGGCACACAGAAACCGAACAGGTACGATCAACCTTAGGTGTTACCCGATATGTAGTAACCGAATATGGTGTGGCAAACCTTTTTGGCAAATCCATTCGTGAGCGGGCACTGGCGCTGATTGATATTGCTCATCCCAATCATAGGCTTTCATTATTGAATCAGGCTAAGGAAGCAGGTCTGGTGTATCATGATCAGATATACGTAATTGAAAATATTATAAACTATCCTGTAACCCTTGAAACAATGAAAACATTCAAGGATGGTCTGCTGGTAAAGTTCAGGCCTATTAAGCCATCTGATGAAGATATGATGCGAAGGCTTTTTTATCAGTTCTCAGATGAATCAAAATATCTGCGGTATTTTGCGCGTATACGGACCATGCCGCATAAGCAAATGCAGTCTTACGTAAATATTGACTATGACAGAATATTGTCGATAGTTGGCATAATTCAGCACGCTGGCACTGAACGGATTATTGCAGAAGCGCGCTATGGATATGATGACAATGAAAAAACGTATGAGATGGCTTTTATTGTTGATGAGGAATTCCAGGGTAAAGGTATAGCCACGTTTATGGCACGATATTTAATGAAAATTGCAAAGGAACGAAATATTGAAAAGATGTCAGCCAATGTGTTGCCGCAAAATGATAAGATGATGAAAGTTTTTGAAAAGTGTGGTGTGCCGTTTACCCAACGTTTTGAAGATGGCGTAATGCACTTTGATTTTCATTTGCAGAAAGCTGATATTGTTATTTAATGAGATTGGATTTAGCTGTACAGGTTGCTTCATCAATGATGAAATCACCAAAAACTGATGGTGCTTCATCTTGCAAAATTTTAAGCATCTGCATGCACACGCTTCGTATTTCCCACTGTGCTGCCTTTTCAAGGCGCAAAGAAAAAATATGTCGCCACTCCCTGAAATTAGCTGAAATGACTATCTGGCTTTCCAGTGCATTGGGAAGCACAAAACGCGCATCTTCTTTTTTTATGCTCAGTTCCCGCAACTTTTTATAGGTAATGCGCGCCTGTTCCATGAAATCAGTAAAGATGGTTTTTGCTTCATTATTTGCTGCAATTGAGGGTGGAATGATAAAATTAAATTCTTCTTCGTTAACGTAGCGCTGTGATTGCTGCGAAAAGCTTGCAAGCCTGTGTCGCACCATCTGATGGGTGAATGCACGGGAAGCCCCCAGTACTCTGAATGATGCTGATGCATGTTCAAGTATTGAGTGATGACCGTTCATGATACAACGGCGGATGAAATTTGTTTCACTTCCTTCGGTTATTCTATCCAGAGAAAGGTAACAGGTACGGCCTGCTTCCTCAATGAGTTTTTCAGCATTGGGTGTTATAGCAAGCAAGGTTACTTTTGGTGAATAAATTTCCATACACTATCGCTTACTTAAAAAATTTTCATACCCGAAAAGCCTAAAAATGCCATTGCCATGAGACCAGCGGTAATAAACGTGATGGGCAGACCTTTAAGGTTTTCCGGGACCATGGCAATTTCAAGGCGTTCACGTATGCCAGCCATAAGAAGCAGAGCAAGTGTGAAACCAACGCCGGCACCAAAACCCTGTACTACAGAATTAAGAAGGCCAAACTCCTGTGTAATAAATCCTGATTCTATATTAAGAACAGCTACTCCCAACACAGCACAATTGGTTGTAATAAGTGGTAAAAATATTCCAAGCGCCTGATACAGGGCAGGGGATATTTTCTCAATAACCATTTCAACAAGCTGTACAAGAGAAGCTATAACAATAATAAACGCAATGGTTCGTAAATATTCAATATGAAAAGGTATAAGCACAAATTTGTAAATAATAAAGGTAAAGAAAGAAGCCATTGTCATAACAAAAATAACAGCCAGCCCCATGCCAATGGCCGAATCCAATTTTTTAGAAACACCTAAATAGGGACAAAGGCCCAGTATTCTTGAAAGAACATAATTATTTATAAAGATAGTACTTATTAGTATTGTAAAAAGTATCTTAATTTCCATAACGATAGTACCTCACCTGTACTTTTATTCAGTACGTTTAAAAAGAGCTTTCCGTGATTTTATAACATTCATAGCCCACAGGAGCAGTCCTAAGGTAAAAAATGCACCTGGTGCAAGTATCATTAGAATTGCTGGCTTCATGCCAGGAATTAAAACATATCCAAAAAGCTTATTTGCACCTAACACCTCGCGAATTGTTGCAAGGATAAAGAGGGTTAAACCAAACCCCAACCCCATACCTAATGCATCAAGAATTGATGATAGAACTGAATTCTTTGAAGCAAACTCTTCGGCTCTTCCCAATATGATGCAGTTTACTACAATGAGTGGAATAAATATACCAAGTGCTTTGTATACATCAGGCTGAAATGCCTTAAGTGTTAATTCAACAATGATAACAAAGCTGGCTATTATGGTGATAAAAATTGGTATTCGAACATGTGAAGGGACAATGGTACGTATGGCCGATACAAGGATATTGGAACCCAGTAATACAAACGTTGTTGCTATTGTCATCCAGATAGCATTGGATGCTGAAGTAGTAACTGCAAGTGTTGGACACATCCCTATCCCTAATACCAGGATTGGATTTTTTTGCCATACTCCTTTAAAAAATTCCTTAAAGTAATCCATTATTGTACCTCTTGCAGTGTTAAAGCTTTATGTAATTTTTGTATGCCTTCTTCAATACTTTGTGTAACTGCTTTAGTGGTGATAGTGGCCCCTGTTATTGCAGTAACGGCATTATGCTGAATTAACTCATCTTTCATTTCTTTGTGCCAGTCGCCTTTTTTGTGAATAGCAATGTGTTTGCTGGCATTCAAGCCAATAAATTGTTCCTGAAACCAGGACACCTCTTCTTTACTGGTAAGATTTTTTGTTATAAAATGGTCAACAAATGTTTCATTGGATGCAACCTCAACACAGCGTGCACCAAGTCCCGGAGTTTCATTCTGTGATAGTATGGTAAAACCTAAAATTGTATTTGATTCATCTACCCCAACAATTGATTGAACTGGTCCGCCGTATCCTTTTTTTTCAGCTAAAAAAGCCCATGCTTTTTTTACTATCCTGTTTTCCTCTTTTGTTGCTATCCAGTAAGTAAATGGAGAATCATCAATGGTAACTGTTTTTTCCTGCTGTACTGTATAACCGGGTAACACAAGAGCAAGAGCCGCCAGCTTCTTTTCCTGTTCCTGTTTTGCTATTGGTTCCTGAGTAATCTTTTTCATAAATGATAATGAAAAAGCGGATATAAATCCAATAACACTTATAATAATCGTAGCCTTTACGATATCAGCAGGTTTCATGTAATAATTGTTCCTCTCATCTTAAAAATATGATGTATTGCAATTGTCATTTTAAATCCCGATTTCATCGGGGTGAGAAATCTTTGCGTGTGAATGAAGATTTCTCCTCACTGCGTTCGTCGAAATGACAAAGTAAAAATAGTCTTCAAAATGACAAAGTAAAAAAATGTTCGTCGAAATGACAGTATAAAAAACGTTCCTCTAAATGACAGTGTAAAAATAGTCGTCAAAATAAGTAATTCCAAAAATATTATAATCAGTTACTATCGGGTACCAAATACTTTTGGTCGTGTTAACCTGTCAATTAACGGTGTTACCGCATTCATCAAAAGAATTGAATATGATACACCTTCAGGGTATCCACCCCACAGGCGTATGACCGAAGCCAGTATGCCACATCCTATGCCAAAAATAATCATCCCTGTTTTTGTAACAGGTGAGGTTACCATGTCGGTTGCCATAAAAAAGGCACCCAAAATTAGTCCGCCCGACAGTACATGGAAAAGTATGGCATACTGAAGATTGGGGATGCCCTGAAAATAATAGTATATTCCCATAATTAGTGCAACCGTTGCTATATAGGATACGGGTATATGCCAGGTAATGATGCGTTTCCATAAAAGAAGTAGTGCACCAATTAATAGCAGCAATGCTGATGTTTCGCCAATGCAGCCGCCAATATTTCCAATAAACAATGACTTGATCATTGCTTTTGAAAAAAGGAAGTCATACAACGGCTGTGTTTGGAGCGATAGTTCATGTAATACCTTTGGCCCTTCTTTCAAAGCGCCCAGTGGCGTTGCTCCACTGATGCTATCTACGAGCTGTTGTGGCATAGATGGGTCAAATATTGGATTCTGAGTAATAACATAACCGCCGGGGAATTTATGCCATAGAGTGGTCATTTCTACCGGCCAGGATGCTAAGAGGAACGCTCTGCCCGCAAGAGCAGGATTGAATATATTGTACCCTAATCCGCCAAACAATTGCTTTGCTATGATGATGGCAAATGCAGAACCTATTGCTGGAATCCATAGTGGAACGTGTGGCGGAAGATTCATGGCTAAAAGAAGCCCGGTTATTACAGCTGATCCATCGTTTATTGTGATGGTTTTTTTTAGCAAGTACTGCATGATGCTTTCAGAAATCAGTGCCGATATAATTGACACCGCAATAACAAGTGCAACATATAATCCGTATATATAGCATGAAAATACTGTTGCTGGCAACAATGCAAGCACCACCAGCCACATAACAAGCGGAACTGATTGCGTATCGCGAATATGTGGCGCATGTGAAAGGACTAAATCCTCAAGGAGTCGTTTTTTGTCAGCATCTTTTATTTCCATGAACAACCCTTCTACATTCTTATATTATCGTTTTGCACTGAGTACTGTCTGGACTACCTTTATAAAATGCGACAATGGGCGTTTTGACGGGCATACGTATGAACATGAACCACACATAATACAATCAAATGGGTGTAGCTTTTCTGCAATATCATAGCGCTGCTTTTCAACTGCATTGCCTAAATCACATGGCATGAGATTCATGGGACATACTGATACACACCTACCACAGCGGATACATGGTCTGAACGAATCCACTTCCACTTCGTCTTTTGCTAAAAATAAAATGCCCGATGTACCCTTAACTATTGGTATATCCATGTGGTTAAGTGCCAGTCCACACATTGGGCCACCCATGATGATCTTTGCGGGGTTTTCAGTAAGACCACCACACTCTTCAAGTATGTCAATAACCCGGGTGCCAAACCGCACCTTATAGTTTCCAGGTTTCTGTACAATTTTGCCTGTTACTGTGATGTAGCGTTCAATTAATGGTTTGTCAAACAATACTGCTTCACGGATTGCATATATGGTGCCTACATTCTGTACCACCACATTGACATCCATGGGCAATCCGCCGGAGGGAACCTCACGTCCTGTTATGGTATAGATAAGCTGCTTTTCAGCACCCTGAGGATAGCGTGTACGCAAAGGCACTACACTGATATCTTCAGATTTTATACTGGTTACAGCTGTCTGTAATGCTTTTATAGCCAGAGCTTTGTTTTTCTCAACACCAATAAATGCTTTTGATACACCCAGTATCTTCATGGATATCTGGATTCCTTCAATGATCTCTTCTGGATGTGTTTGCATAAGCATATCATCAACGGTAAGGTAAGGTTCGCATTCTGAACCGTTGATTATCAGTGTGTCGATAGTTCTGTTGGCTGGTGGGTTTAATTTAACAGCGGTTGGGAAAGCAGCACCTCCAAGACCAACGATTCCAGCAGCCTTTACTTTTTCAAGTATTGCATCCCTATCCAGGGCTGCCATATCGTTTTTTTCACGGACTTTGCCGCTCGTTGAAAATGAACCTTCAGCTTCAATGACAACGCAAAGGCCGTGTTCACTGTATGGTGTATGGTATTCGGCTATCTCAACAACTTTTCCGGGTACCGTTGCATGCACATTGGCACTAATAAGACCGTTTGCCTGGCCAATAAGCTGGCCTTCCTCTACAAATTGTCCAACCTCAACTACGGGTGTGGCAGGTTTACCAATATGTTGCTGCAAAGGTATGTAACATTTTTGAGGGACAGATAAATACTTAAATGGTATACGGTTGGTAAAATGTTTATTCTCAGGTGGATGAATTCCTCCGTGAAAGCTATGAATCATCATAGGTTATTCCCTGGTTGAGTAGATTTCATCTTTAATAGGAAGATCTTTCCTTAAATTCTTAATATATGGATAAAGGTCACCTGCTTCAGTATAATACTGACAATTATCCACAGTACGGCGTGACACTGTAAAATACTTGTATAACTTTTCTTCACCAGAGCGCTTGGTCCATTTTTTCTTGGTACAGCGAACTCTTAAAACAAAACGCTCAGGGTCAGATTCATATTGACGAATCACAATACAATTCATGCAATTAGCGCAAAAACATTTTTCTTTAGGCATTGCGCTCTCCTATACTTTAATATTTAAGAAAACAATGTAAAAAAGACTATCACTGTTATGTTTATATAAAATCAATAATTTTTTTTAAGTAAGGTTAAAAAAAGTTTGCAAATTCAGACCTATAATATAATACATATTGTTATTCTTACTGCTCCAATGAAGTCAATGATTAAATCCCAATGCTGGAATATGGCCACTTCTTTTTATTCCAGCTGTATCTCATTACTCAATTTATTACCTATTGTGCTGTTATCAATATTATTTTTATTGACTAATTTGTTATCTGTGTAGTATATTGAAATAGTGAAGTAGTATTATATGGAATTAATGCAACCGGGGTGGATTCATGGGATATGCAGTAAGAATATATGAAGCCTTTAAGGAAGATGAGGTAAAGGCAAAAGTACTGGCGGAATTTATAGAAAAAGTGGAAGAAGCTATAAATAATAATCAAATAGCAACACGACAGGATTTAAATGTCCAGGAGTTAAAACTCACCAAAGAAATTAAAGAAGTTGAACTACGGCTTACAAAAGAGATAGAACGGGTTAGAGCTGACTTGACAAAAGAGATAGAGCAGGTTAGAGCTGACTTGACAAAAGAGATAGAGCAGGTTAGAGCTGACTTGACAAAAGAGATAGAGCAGGTTAGAGGTGAATTGCGACTGGAAATAGAAAAAGTGCGTGTAGAATTGCACCAGGTAAAAGCAAGCATCTTAAAATGGCTCATTGGCTTACTCCTTGCCCAGACTGTTACAATAATTGGAGTTATTGTGGGATTATTTCAAGCTATGAAATGATCTCATTGTTTGTACGGTAACACTTTTATCCTCTATTTTTTTAAAATGTATATAAACTATTTGTTAGTAAAGAAGGGTCGTATTTTTACATTTATAAATACTATAGAGCTTCTGGACTCCTGTTGGCAAAATTCCCTCTTTGAGATGAATATCCTGGCTTGACCGGAGTGGTTAACCTCTTGTTGGCCAGAGGTAATAGCATTTAGTCAGAAAAATTTTATCCTACAGGTATTATTTAATTGACATAGTAGCAAAATAATATGAACATCCGTTCTATATTTGAACCATTGTAAAAATACCAATTATTTAAGTGTATGCCGATTATGCAGGGAAGTATGAATCAGAATACCAGCGTTTAGTTCTTGAAATATGAAATGGTGACAATCTATATAACGGATACTAGTATTGATATTCTATTTCTCAATCAGATGGGCATGCTGGCATAGAATGTAGTAAGAATTATGAAAATCATGATTTTTTCCCATTTATACTGCAGGTTGTTTTGTGAATATTGCAATCATGTACATGGCGCGATGTTTGTAGTAGATCCATGATAAAAGCTTATAAATGTTGGAGAAAAGTATTGCAGAATATGATAAGCAAAATGGGTTAAGAAATATACATTTGCTTAAGCCTGAAAACTTTTTTTACGGGAGGATATTAAGGTATGGTAAAAAATCTTAGCCGTATCATCATACTGATCATGATGCCAGCATTGATTTCACAATGTTCCATAATGGGACATTATTTCAAATCATCAGAAAAACAGTATAGCGGTACCATACACATTGAAGGGTTGAAACAACCGGTAGAGGTGCGCTACGATAATCTAGGCATTCCTCACATAAAGGCGCACACCGAAGAAGATTTGTTTTTGGCAACCGGATATGTCATGGCATCATACCGGTTATTCCAGATGGTTATGATAAAGATGGCTATTCAGGGAAGGTTATCAGAGTTTGCAGGCAAGGATGCGCTGCCTATCGACTACTTTATGCGAAGCCTTAATGCAAAAAAAATGGTAGCCGAAAGCATGCGGTCAATTGACAGCCATGGCCTCATGATGTTTACACAATTTGCAAAAGGGGTCAATGCTTATATCAAGGGATGTAAAAAGTTACCACCGGAATTTATACTCGCAGGATTTACACCTGATGAGTGGCAGCCTGAAGATGGTTTGTATATTTTTGGTATGCTGAATCTGGATGTTTCGTTTAATTTTATTGAGGAGCTACAGATTTTGATGATAGCAAAAAAGTTAGGTCTGGAAAAAGCATGCCACCTTTTCCCCGTTTACAAAGATACTGAGCTACCCTTTGAAGAAGCAAAAAAATTGCGTAGCATTATAACCACTATCCCACAAATAGAAGAAGTTTCAGGTACCTTTAGCAAGCTAAAGCAGTCCTTAGGATTGGGTATACCTGCGTCAAATAACTGGGCTATTGCGCCAACAAAAACCAACGGCAAAAGTATTGTTGCAAACGATACACATTTAATGGCGTCGCTTCCTTCACCGTGGATTATTATGCACCTTGAGTGTCCTACCTATCACTGCGCTGGAGTATGTTTGCCGGGTATTCCCATTGTTGTTGCAGGCTACAACGGTAATGTGGCCTGGGGGGAGACCATGGTTATGGCTGATACGCAGGACATATTCATTGAAAAGATAAAAGAAGAAAAGGGTAACCTGTATTACCTGTATAAAGGTGAGTGGTTGCCTGTTGAAAAGCATGAGGAAGTATTTACGGTAAAGGGGAAAAAGCATACTGTTACCATGTACAGCACGGTTCACGGCCCGCTACTTAATATGGCTCTTTTATCAATGCCATTTCCACCAAAGCTTCCAGTACAGCCGCCTGCAGTTGATATGCCCTATGGGCTTGCACTATCCTGGGTTGTGGCAGGTGGTGATAAAACGCTCAATGGATTTTATACTTTAGGGAAAGCTAAGACACTTGCTCAGGCACGGGAAGCAATGAAACATATTCACACAATCTATCTTAATATTGTATATGGCGATAGTAACTCCATTGGCTGGCAGGTAACGGGGCTTTATCCTGTGCGAAAAAAAGGCACTGGCCTTTTCCCATCACCAGGATGGACGGGCGAATATGATTGGGATGGTTTTGTTCCGTTTGACCGATTACCTCATGTGGAAAATCCAGAGGAAGGATTTGTGGTAACGGCAAATCATCGTACTGTTGCAAAGGATTATCCGGTAAACCTTACGCAGTCATGGTATAACGATGAGCGTGCCATGCGCATTACTCAGGTACTATCGCACAAGAAAACATGTACGCTTGAAGATGTTATGAAATTGCAGAATGACCAGTATTCACTGATGGCAAAACATGTGCAGGATATTTTATTTAGCAAAGACTTTAATCCCTTACTGATGGCTTCATTGCAGAAACTATCGCCCCAAAAAAAAGAAAAAGCTTTGAAGGCGCTGCAGATGCTTTCCCCGGAGAACTTTGATTGCATCATGCGTGTGGATAGTGCTCAGGCTGCGCTCATGGGTGCGCTGTACCATTGTTTTGTGCACAATACATTTGCTGATGAGCTTGGACCAAAAGACGCGCCGTTGTGGGAAGCATTTTTGCAGGCAAGCATGACATCATATTCGGCATTTGATGAGCTTCTTGCGTATAAACACCAGTCACCATTTTTTGATGATGTGACAACACCGGAAGTGGAAACCAAATGGGATGTGCTTGCAAAAACGTTAGCTGATGCGTATGTGTTGTGCCAGGATACCATGGGAAGAAATGAACAGAAGTGGCAGTGGGGGAAACTGCATGCATACTGGTTTAAACATGAAATAGCAAAAGAGGTTGGCATTTTAAAAGGTTTCTTAAGCCGTGGTCCCTATCCAGCTGGAGGTGATGTGCATACGGTTAATGTGGCCATGTTTACCTGGGGCAAAGACTTTGATGTGTGGATGATTCCTGCCATGCGTATGATAGTTGACTTTAACAGCAACAATCCATTGCATTTCATTATTGTGCCGGGTCAGTCGGGAAATCCGGTAAGTAAACATTATGATGATATGGTTGATATGTATTTGCATGGCACATATCAGGTTATTCCTATGCAGGGTATTACACATCCAGCAGGAGTTGAAACGCTGGTGCCGTAATTAAGAGATTTGAATTCATGAAATTTTTTTGAGAGATAGTAAGGGTAAGGACCTGTATCAAGCATTGTGATAGGAATTTAAGAAATGAGTAGAGAATTCTTTAAAAATTTAGAAAGACTTGCCGAAAATGCACAGGATTTAATCTATCGTTATGAGCTATTGCCACAGCCACATTTTAGTTACGTAAGCCCTGCGGCAACAACCATTACTGGCTATACGCCACAGGAACATTATGATAATCCCAACTTGGGTTTTGAGATAGTACATCCTGAAGACAGGCATATTTTACAGGAAGTGATGGAAAAGCAGCATTTCTTTGGGCCTGTGGTGTTAAGATGGATAAAGAAAGATGGCACTATACTGTGGACCGAACAGCGCAATGTACCGGTATATGATGATAATGGGCAGCTTATTGCCATAGAAGGTATTGCGCGTGATATTACACTGCGTAAACAATATGAGGAAGACATTTTAAGGCTGAATGCTGACTTGGAGCAACGAGTAAAGGAGCGCACAGCACAGTTAGAAGAGTTGAACAAAGAACTTGAAAGCTTTGCGTACAGTGTATCACATGATTTGCGTGCACCACTTACCAACATTGCTGGATTTGCCAGATTACTCCAGGAAGAGCTTGCTGGTAAAATTGAAAAAAATATAGAAAGCTATATAACAGCCATTAATGATTCAGTAAAGCGTATGCAGAAGCTGATTGAGGATTTGCTTTCATTTTCACGTATGACACGGACTGAACTTCACCACACGCAGGTTGATTTTACAAAGATGATTCAGGCAATTATCCATGAGGTTACCATGGTGCAAAAATCCACAGCCAAGTTTGAAGTTGGGAATCTTCCTGTTATGACAGGTGATGAGGCAATGCTTCGTATTGCTTTTACCAATCTTATTTCCAATGCAGTCAAATTTTCTTCAAAGGTACAGCAACCCCAGGTTAAAATTGGTAGCTACGAAAACAATGGTAAAACGGTGATTTATGTGAAAGATAATGGTGTTGGGTTTGATCCAAAACTATCGGACAAGCTTTTTAATGTATTTCAGCGCCTGCATGCAGAAAAGGATTTTCCAGGTACCGGTATTGGCCTTGCGCTGGTGCGAAGGATAGTATCACGGCATGGGGGCAGGGTATGGGCACAATCGGAGCCAGGCAAAGGTGCTACGTTTTTTGTTGAGCTGTAAGATGCACAAAAAAACATCTTGATTTTTTAAACACGCGTACTATTTTAGAATTAGAAATTTGGATATAGTGATATTAATAATTGTGTTATTAGTATTTTCGTGTAAATATTCATAATATTAACACTATATGTAAATATTGTGAAAAAACAATTGTTAAGGAAGTATACTTTTTTTATATTTTATTGATTTTTGGCTTGAAAAATTTTTGAAGATTACATAACTGCAATGGCAACCAAAAAAATTTTAACAGAAAAAATAAAAAGGAAGGGAAAAAGTATGCCAGGAGATACTCGTTTCATTATCACACCGCAGATTAAAAAAAAGATTATTGAGATAATTGATGAACGAATTGGACAGGTACATGTTACAAAAGAGGATTTTTCTGAATTAAAATCCATAGTTCGTGATCTAGCTGAAGCGCAAAAGCGTACAGAAGAGGCACAACAGCGTACTGAAAAGCGATTGGAAGAATTAGCTGAAGCGCAAAAGCGTACAGAAGAGGCACAACAGCGTACCGAAAAGCGAGTAGAAGAATTAGCGGAAGCGCAACAGCGTACCGAAAAGCGATTAGAAGAACTAGCGGAAGCACAACAGCGTACCGAAAAGCGATTAGAAGAGTTAGCGGAAGCACAAAAGCGTACCGAAAAACGTGTAGAAGAATTATCTATATCAATGAAAGAATTAGCTGAAGCACAAAAACGCACAGAAGAGGAAATAGCTAAGTTATCGAATGGGTTGCGAGAAACACGTATTCAACTGGGTGGTTTATCACGCAGTTTTAGCTATTCATTTGAAAATGAAGCGTATAGAAACCTGCCACAGGTTTTGCATCAGAAATATGGATACGAGGTTATTGAAAAAATGGTGCGGGCTGACATAGGTGGCAAAGAAATAAATTTTTTTGGGAAGGCACTTAAAGATGGCAAAGAATTTTATATTGTGGGTGAATCAAAAATAAGATTGGATGAAGGTGATTGGCGCCGAGAGATATTTGCAGATTTAGAAAGCAAGATAGATGCTGTTCGTAATGTATATGGTGATGTATCCATACTTCCTATACTGGTAACACATTTTGCAACAAACGCCTTTATAGATAAAGCTGCACAAAAAGGAATTATTGTGGTTCAAAGTTATGAGTGGTAATAATGCTTGATTATAAATGCTTGGCCTTGTATATTTCAGTAATGATTATTTTGTTATCCTTACCTGCTGTTGCAAGTGATACTCCTTATGAACTTTCACCTGTAAAAGAAGCTACATTGTTAGGGATAGGTACTGCCATTAACATTACAAATTATTTTATTGCTGATTATCAATCAACACTAACGCAGGATGATATTAATTCACTATCGCACAATGATGTTAACTGGTTTGATAGGTCAGCTACTTATAACTGGTCTTCGCGATATGACACAATGAGTAATGTTACAGTAGGTGTTGCTTTTTTTATGCCACTGTCATTGCTATTTTATGAGTCTATCCGAAGTGATATCTTTACAATTTCAGTGCTATATATTGAAACATGGATGCTTGCAAATGGCATAAAGGATTGTTTAAAATCATTAACAGGCAGGCCTCGTCCGTATGTATATAATGAAGACGTTGATGATAACGTTAAACTGACACGTGATGCCATACGTTCATTCCCATCAGGACATACCACCACAGCGTTCTCCAGTACTGTATTTTTTGCTACTGTATTTTCAGATTATTATCCGCAATCGCAATTGAAACTACCCGTATGGATTGCTTCAATAGGTCTGGCA
>Ga0067045_1028128_pt1 | contig 42182 bp, 36 predicted proteins | sample TerdegcTABiofilm_FD_59184 | JGI IMG/M metagenome (GOLD analysis project Ga0067045, IMG submission 59184) | Combined Assembly of (Gp0054472, Gp0054536) Wastewater bioreactor microbial communities from Singapore -Terephthalate degrading... | reverse complement strand
GGATATAACTATATCTTTCCGGGACGAAGTCGCTTCCCTTTTGGCGAGAACCAGCAAAAAGCTTATAACTTGAGTCTCAATAATCTGAATGCCATGTTTGCTTCTCACGAATTTTTAGATAAAAGGAATGGCGATTCTGAATATCGAGTTATCCTTCTGGGAGACTCATCGGTATGGGGGACGCTGTTGACACCGGATCAGACGCTCTCTGGACAATTGAATGAGATGAGACTCCGATATTGTGATGGCCGAGAAATGAGGTTCTATAATCTGGGTTATCCGACGCTATCTCTCACGAAGGATGTGATGATCCTGGCTGAGGCCATGAAGTATAAACCGGATATGGTTATATGGCTTGTGACGTTGGAATCATTTGTCCGACAGAATCAAGTTGAGTCGCCGCTTGTAGCGAACAATCTGGATCGTGTTCGAGAATTATCGCATCGGTTTCAATTAGAAATAGATACGCCGTTGATTTTGACAGAATCGAATTTCATTGACCGAACTATCATTGGGAGACGACGGGACCTGGCTGACTTGATCCGCTTGCAATTATTTGGAGTCATGTGGGCGGCAACAGGAATTGATCAAGAATACCCGGAAACCTATTCCCCTGCCCAGAGAGATTTGGAATCTGATGAAGGTTATTATGACCTGAGACCTTCAGAAATTTCAACCGATGGCCTTGCGTTCGATGTGATTTCTGCAGGTTTTAAGATCGTCAAGGATCTTCCCGTTGTATTGGTTAATGAGCCGATGTTAATTAGCAATGGAAAGAATAGCGATATCCGTTATAATTTTTACTATCCGCGCTGGGCTTACGATGGTTACCGAAAAATACTTGATGACTACAGCCGAGAAAATTATTTGAATTATTACGACGCATGGAACTTGATTTCGATAGACGAGTTTACTAACAGCGCCATTCATCTTACTCCCAAGGGAACAGCCCAGTTCGCTCAAAAACTGAAGGAAATATTAGCAGACTTTTCTTGCCCATAGGCGGTAATTGCTGGAGTAGTTATGTCCTTTATTGTGTTGGCTCATCCTCGAAGGCTTATCGGTATTTTGCTGATTTGTGCTTCTGGAATTTTGACCGGCTGCAATACACAGCAAGGTTTTATGACCCAAAAAGAGGTGTCTGCAGCGGAATTACCGCTGCAGACAGGGATCACAGCAACGATTGATGTGGGTCCAACTGGAGAATTTGTTGAAACAGCTGAAGTCTTGGTTACCAGCACCCCTCGTCCTACCCCCATTTTCTGGCAGGAGATGCCCGTTATTCCCATTATCAGTAATAGGGCGCGCCAAATTTACCAGGAGGGACTTGACCTGGGAAATAACCCAAACGCGTTTTCAAAAGTTGGAGATTGTGAAAGCCGTACCACCTGGTTTTTATCTGATTTTGATTTGGGACCCCAATACTATTCCCTGGGTGAATATGAGCATCTTTATCAGGTCATCGAAAATTACCGAGGCTCTTTCAACCGCTTAAGTATGGTAGCAAAGCCAGGATTTAACGCCGCTTCGGTTATGGTGCCTCTATGGGCAGACAAAGAGCAGTGCCTCAAAAATGAGCATCCGCTGGCGTGTGAATATCGTATACATCGTCCCAGCATTGCTTTTATTATGTTGGGTACAAATGATGTCTATCGCATCGAAAGCTTTGAAGATAACCTACGAAAAGTTATTGAATACTCGATTGATGCGGGTGTGGTCCCTATTCTCACAACAAAAGCAGATAACCTAGAAGGCGATCATTATATCAATGCTGTGATTGCTGAACTGGCATATGAATACGATGTTCCTCTGTGGAATTTTTGGGCTGCTGTTCAATCGCTTCCAAACCATGGCCTTCAAGAAGATCGTGCTCATTTGACCTGGACCCCTAACAATTTTAGCGATCCGAAGACGATGTTGCGCGCCTGGCCTGTGCGCAACCTTACCGCACTACAAGTTTTAGAAGCTTTTTGGGAAGCTGTGTCGCGATAATTTAACTACGATAAAGGATCATTATGACTGAAGAAATTTTTCAAGCATTATCACAATATATTGCAAAAGACATTTTGAAACAACCTAATCGGAAAATAAGCCATGATGAACCACTTCTGTCAAGCGGTCTGATTGATTCTTTTCATCTGGTTGACCTCGCTATTTTTGTGGAAGATGAGTTTGGTGTTCGAATTGATGATTCAGAATTGAATTCTAGCACCTTTGACTCGTTGGATCAGCTCGTCAGCTTGATTAGTGACCGGAAGCGATAGGGATGCCTACTTTACCGGAAATTTTGTTTGCGCATTATCACGATAACTTTGATAAAGAGATCATGATTCTTCAGCAGGCCGGGCATGGTGATCAACCCATCTCTTATGGTGATTTGATTTCGGGCGCGGCTTCGTATGCAAAAATATACGAGGATTGCGGCATTAGACAGGGGGAAGTGGTTATTTTAATCCTGCAGCACGGGATCGAACTCGTTTATTCCTTTTGGGGAGCGATTCTTCATGGCGCTATTCCCTCCATTATGCCTTTTCTGACAGAAAAACTGTTGCCGGATCGCTATCGGTCCGATCTAGCATCCCTGATCTCTGTTACCAAACCCGTCGCCCTGGTTACCTATCGAGATTTCGAAGGAGAGGTCAGAGCTGCATTGAAGCCCGGTGACAGCGTCAGGGCGGTTATCATTTCAGACAAGGTTTTGCCAGGAAGTGTGCCAGATATTGCAGCGTTGGGAGGGTTTCATCGCTCACCAGATGACATCGCGCTTTTGCAGCATTCTTCCGGAACAACAGGCCTACAGAAGGGGGTGGCCCTTTCCCATCAGGCGATTTTGAACCAGTTAGAGAGCTACAGCCAGGCCTTGAAACTGAACCCTCAAGATGTTATTGTCAGTTGGCTGCCCCTTTATCATGATATGGGATTGATTGCCGGTTTCTTAATGCCTATTTTGTGCGCAATTCCCCTGGTCATTATGTCCCCTTTCGATTGGGTGCGTGCTCCTTATCGATTGTTACAAGCAGTCTCGAAATACCGGGGAACATTGAGCTGGTTACCTAATTTCGCCTATAATTTTTGCGCCCAGAAGATTCAAGACCGCCATCTCGATGGAATTGATCTTTCCAGCTGGCGAGCCATCAGTAATTGTTCTGAACCAATGCGTTATGAAAGCCATCAAATGTTCCTTGAGCGGTTCAGGTCATTTGGCCTTCGTCCCGAAGCGCTGACAACTTGTTATGCGATGGCTGAAAATGTTTTTGCAGTCACACAAGGAGGTATTGATGGGGCGGTCACTGTTGATGAGATCGACCGGGATGGATTTCAAAGCAAGCGCGAGGCCCAACCGGTCAAAACAGGACACCCCTCAATCAAGATGCTTTCTGCTGGCAAGCCAATCCCAAATACTGAAGTGAAGATTCTATCTGAGAAGGGGGTGGTCCTCCCGGATCGGTTCGTAGGTGAAATTGCCCTCCGCAGTAATTGCATGCTTACCGGTTATTACAACAGACCGGATGCGACAAAAAAGGCATTCCTGGATGGCTGGTATCTGACAGGGGATTACGGTTATATGGTGGATGGGGAGGTTTTTGTTTCGGGCAGAAAGAAAGACCTGATTATTGTGGGCGGAAAGAATATCTATCCACAAGATATCGAAGAGCTGGCGATGAAGGTGGCTGAAGTGCATCCGGGAAGGGCTTCGGCGTTTGGCGTGTTCAATGAGGAAAGTGGTACGGAAGAGGTAGTCCTTGTGGCTGAAGTGGATACAAAGGATCTATTGGAACGCGATCGGATCGCGGATGAGATTCGTCGTGTTGTAACCCGTGGTTCGGCCATTTCGTTACACAATGTTTATATCGTAGGACCTAACTGGCTTGTGAAGACCAGTAGTGGAAAGAATGCGCGGGTCTATAACCGTGAGAAATATCTTTCTGAGATTAATTCTTTACAAAATCTTTATGATTAATTCATAGGAACTTTATTCTGTTTTGCTATTATTTGCACTGATCATGTTGTTTTCATTCTTGTCAGTAGAAGAGCGTTTTCTTCTGACAGCCTGTACTTGAAGAGGTGATTGAAATGAGTAAAGGTTTGCGAGTGGCTTTGGTTGTTTTTGGCGTGTTGGCAGTTGTGGGCGGTTCGCTAGCAGCAGGGTTCATGATCGGAAGGGCCAGCAATTGGTCTGGGTTGAGGTTAGCCGCCCCATATCCAAACGCCGATTCAGACTTTGGGCCAGGACTGAGGCCTGGTGCAATGATGGGGCAGTATGGGCGGCCTGATTGCTTTGGCTGGGGGTCCATGACGCAGTTCAAGGGGCCTAATTCGATGGGGCCTTGGATGATGCAGAAAAACCGCGCCGGAAATTTTACCTGCCCTTATCATGTTGAAAATGATCAGTTTCCGGGTAGGATGCGTCCTCGAATGCACTTTCAATATAATCGGCCGGACGGAGCGCCGGATCCCTGTCCTTTTTGGGACGAGAATAGGCAAGAATTTCCGCCAAACGGGTTTGAGGGAGAGTAGTCTTGATTTATTTGCCGAGCATATCTGAGGCCGGGTGGTGGATCCTACCCGGCTTTTTCTTGTAAAATCGGAGTTGTGGGAAATCTCCTTCGTAACACTTGAGAGATTTTATTCGAGAATGAAATAATATCCTTGTTTTTTAATTTGCGTGTGAGGTATCGATGACTGGAGCTAAGATCCTTGTAATTGACGATGAACCGAATATCATCAAATTGGTTAGCGCATACCTAAAGCCTGAAGGTTATGAAGTATATAGTGCCACTGATGGCGTTTCAGGATTAAAAGCGGCAAGAACTTATAAACCGGAGCTGATCGTTTTGGATATTATGCTGCCAGGATTGAATGGCATCGAACTACTTTCTCAACTACGGAGAGAGTCGCAGGTTTATGTTATTATGTTGACGGCACGGGCAGAAGAAACCGATAAAATCGTTGGATTATCCGTGGGCGCAGATGATTATGTTACAAAACCTTTTAGTCCGCGAGAATTGGTGGCACGAATAAAGGCTGCGCTGCGCAGAATAAGTGTGTCCTCATCCTTTCATGAGATTTACGCTTTTCGTCATGTCAAGATGAATGTGAGCAGCCGCCAGGTCTGGTTAGATGACGTGGAGGTCGAGTTGACGGCTATCGAATTTGATTTACTGAAGGCGCTGGTAGAAAATCGAGGCCGCGTTCTAAGCCGCGAGCAGCTTTTAGAGAAGGTTTGGGGTGGAGAATATTTTGGTGATACTCGTGTTGTTGATGTGCATATCGGCCATATTCGCCAAAAGATGGGTGGTGAAAAACATATCGTAACTGTACGGGGTGCAGGATACCGGTTTGAGGATGAGGTGTTATGAGATGTTGACTTTTTTTAGATCAAAGCTTTGGATGAATCTGTTTCTCTCTTATCTCATTGTGGTGCTGGTGGGCATGACAGTATTGGTTGTTGCGATTGGCCTGGGAATTCCGTCTGCTTTTAACCGGCAGGTGATGCCAATGATGGCGGGTCAAAATGGCATGATGAATGGACATATGGGAGGAATGTGGCAGGGCGGTCGAGGCGAATTTGAGGGAGAACAAACAGGGTCGCTTTTTGTGGGATTTCGCCGTGGAGTCTTTGATGCAGTGGTTCCGGCAAGCATCGCGGCGATTTCGACTGCATTTGTGGTTAGCCTGCTTGTTAGTCGAAAAGTAGTGGCTCCTGTGCAGGCAATGACGGTTGCCTCTCAGCGCATTGCCGATGGTCATTATTCTGAACGTGTTCCAGCCCTGAAGGGGTTTATTGGAGTTGCCCAAGATGAGCTAAGCCATCTGGCAATTAATTTTAATCAAATGGCTGAACGTCTCGAGCAGACAGAGATTATGCGGCGTCAATTGTTGGCAGACGTAGCGCACGAGCTTCGAACTCCCTTGACCTCCATCAAGGGTTCGATGGAAGGTTTGATCGATGGCGTTCTGCCGTCGGAAACAGAAACCTATCAACTTATTTATCAAGAAGCCGATCGCTTACAGCGCATTGTCCTAGACCTGGAAGAGTTGAGCCGCGTAGAGGCGGGGGTTTATGAGTTAAAATTGGAGAGCGTGGCAATGCCGCAGTTGATAGAATCGGTAGTCAAGAAGCTAGGTTGGCAGTATGAGGAGAAAGGTGTGAATATGGAAATCCGTCTGCCAGGAAATCTGCCCTCTGTGAGGGTAGATCAGGATCGTATAGGTCAGGTATTGATTAATCTTATGGGCAACGCTTTACAATACACCCCAGCTGGCGGACGCGTGATAATCTCTGGAGAAATCTCGGACACCGAACTAATAATGAAAATTACTGATACAGGTATCGGGATTGCTTCAGAGCATCTCCCTTATATTTTTGACCGTTTCTATCGGGTGGATAAATCGCGATCGCGGGCTTACGGCGGCAGCGGGATCGGCCTTACTATTGCCAAACATTGGGTTGAGGCGCACGGTGGAAGGATATGGGCGGAGAGCGAAGGCCTTGGAAAGGGATGTACATTCATATTTACAATTCCCCTGCGAAACCAGGTTCTTTAACTTCTAGGAGGTTGTGTGTTCAAAGGATTTCATCAAGATATTAATTTGATTTCATCTGGCATGGTGGGTATTTTAGGAATACCGTTTGATGGCTTTTCTTCGTTCTTGAGAGGCGCTTCTCTTGCCCCGGCTCGAATACGAGAAACATTGTATAGCGATTCATCTAATATGTGTGTTGAGAGTGGTTTTTGTTTGAGTGATGATTCTCGCTGGATTGATTTGGGCGACTTAGTGATCAAAAATTCGACGGAGGCTATTCGCCAGATTGAAGCGGGCTGCGCAGCAGTGCTTGGAAGAGGTGGATTGCTGTTAACTTTAGGAGGCGATCATTCAATCACATACCCGATCTTGCGTGCTTACACCCAGAAGTTTGCCCACATTAATATTTTACAATTTGATGCGCATGCGGATCTTTATCACGAATATGATGGCAACAAATATTCTCACGCCTGCCCTTTTGCGCGGATTATGGAGGAAAAATTAGCCGACAGATTGGTGCAAGTAGGCGTGCGTACACTTACGCCTCACCTGGTTCAGCAAGCATCCCGGTTTGGTGTAGAGATTGTCCCGATTGATCGCTGGAAAAATGGGAGCAACCTGACGTTTTCTGATCCTGTTTATCTTTCGTTTGACATGGATGTACTGGATCCGGCTTTTGCCCCGGGCGTTTCACATCATGAACCAGGGGGTTTCTCAACCCGCGAGGTGTTAGAAATTATCCAGTCCCTGAAAGGTAGAATTGTTGGCGCCGACATTGTCGAATTCAATCCTGTTCGTGACCCGACAGGTGTGACGGGTATGGTTGCTGTAAAGTTGTTGAAGGAAATTCTGGCGAAGATCTTAGGTGCATAGATTTTCCTTTCGTTTCGAAAGGTGGCATGAATGACAGCAAATGAGAATGGAAACCTTACGCATTTACCACCACTGACGAAGGTAAAAGGAACGCATCGAAATATTGGCCAGCAAATCGGTGAAGCCTGCCGAGAACAGGTAAAACACAGCATCGAAAATGCTCGGAAGCTTGTTTCTGATGCTTATGAGCGGCTTCAGTTAAGCTGGGAGGGCGCTCAAATCCAGGCCAGAAAATATATTCCTTTTGCAGAAGAGCGATATCCCAAATATGTTGAGGAACTTAAGGGGATCTCGGAAGGAGCGGCTGTTCCATTTGATGATGTTGCGGTTTTAAATGCGATGGAGGCGGTAACGATGGACGCCTTGCATTTAACCAAATGCACAAGTATGGCAGTTAGCCAGGAAAGAACAGCAGGCGGGTTTGTTTTAGTGGCTCACAATGAGGATTGGGTTCCGGAAGATGAAGCTGATGTTTTCATTGTGCATGCACATCCCGACGATGAACCGCCTTTTTTAGCAATGACTTATGGGGGATTGTTACCAAATATTGGTTTTAACGCTTACGGAATTAGCCAATGTTGCGATTCGGTTTATCCTTCTGACTCGAGAATTGGCATCCCCCGTATAATAAATTCGCGAGGTGTTTTGGCTGCGAAAACGATTGCTGAGGCGATCCGGCACATGCTTGCTCCCCATCGAGCGGCAGGTTATAACCATTTATTGGTTCACGAAAGCGGCGAGTTGTTTAATGTCGAAGTATCTGCGAGGAAATTTGCTGTGCTTTCAACGCAGCAAGGTTTTCTGGCGCATACCAACCATTACTTGGATCCGCAAATGCAAATGATCGAAAGCGATTCGGATGAATTGATCAGCACCAGAGTAAGATATTTCCGAGCGATGCGTTTGTTGAATGAAACAAACCAACACACCTTGCGGACCTTGCAAGTTATTCAAAAAGATCATATCAATTACCCAGATTCGATTTGCAACCATGCTACGGAAGGCGACCCACTAGATCGAGAAAAGACGATCACAGCAATTATCATGAACCTAACTGAGCGTCGCATGTATGTCACGCTTGGAAATCCATGTGAGAGCAACGGATATGTTTCCTATGAGTTAGAAGGTTAAGTTAAAGTTAGGTCGAGCGAACATAGTATAATTCTGCATTCAGACTTAAATCCCGGAGGCCGTGTGAACCGAGCGTTGAAGCTTTCTATATCTATTGTCCTTCTTATTTTTCTAACAAGTTGTGGGTCCTCACCAACACAGGCGCCTACACCAGACATCAACATTCTTGTTCAATTAGTCGCCCAAAGGGTTGTTGAAACCGTTCAGGTTCAATTAACAAAGGCTGCTTTGATGAATCCTACTACTACCCCTGTGCCAACGAATACTCCTCAACCCAGCAATACCCCAGCGCCGACGATTTCTATTCTTGTTGCGACCGCGACAGCAAAACCCGTAGGCGATAAAGCTGAATTTCTTTACGCCGTCACGTTCCCCGAAAATCGTTCCGTTTTTGTTCCCAATGAAGAGATTAATATTGCCTGGGGCTTAAAAAATATAGGATCTATTACCTGGACACAGGGCTATCGCTTAGTCTATGTTGGAGGCGAAGCATTTACTGCCCGATATGAAATTCCATTGGGGCGCACTGTTGCACCAGGGGACAAAGCAGAGTTTGCTTTTGGCGCATTTGGATCTGAAGAACTTGGACCTCACACAACTTATTGGCAGTTGGTTAATGAGGGTGGAGCGCCAGTTCCTGGTGGTTATGTCAGTTTTACTTACACTTCAGAATGATCCTTTTCTATTTAGTTAAAATCTTGTAAATCTCGGTGTGGGAAACTGGGATTTTTTATCTTTAAGTAGTTGAATAAATTGCTTAATTATTATATACTTATAGAAATCTCTTGCCAAAAATGTCTTTATGAAAATTACAACCAGTGGAAGATATGCAATCAGAGCCATGGTAGATCTGGCCATCCATGATCAGAATGGGCCAGTATCGCGTAATGATATAGCCGAGCGACAGGAAATTTCGGGGGATTATATTGCTCAGTTATTTAGACGTCTTGGGCAGCATGGCTTGATTAAAAGCGTTATGGGACCGGGAGGGGGATATTTGCTGGGTAAAGCTGCTCGAGAAATTACCCTCAAAGAAATCCTTGTTGCAGTAGAAGGGCCTCTAGGATTGGTGGCATGTGTACTACCTGGAGGAGAAATGGTGTGCAAGCGATCTGCTTCCTGTGTTACCAGACGGGTCTGGATTAAATTAACCGCCTCTTTGGAAGGTTTTCTGGCTTCCATTACCCTTCAGGATCTGGCAGAGCAAGCAAAACAAGAGGTTGCGCATTTGGGTGGGGCGTGTTCACCGGTATTAGAAGCATTCACGGACAGTTTGGGTGGTAGTTGTTCAAATCAAATGTCGTAATCGAATATTTTGAGAGGGAGAAAATGTGAAAACGTTTCATTCGCTGGCTATACAACATATGGAGAATTTTATTTTTGGTCATTCGCCCAATCCCCTTGCACTGAACAATGGATTGGTGGTTGGTGGTGGGGAGGTGTATCCTGAATTAAATTTTACCTTGCCGGATATGCTGATCACCGACCAGACCATGGCGGATGTGCGCGTTCAATATCAACAAATGATAAGAGATGCCTGTCGTCGAGCTGTAGAACTGAATCTAACTGGGTTGGTCGTTGAGTTTGAGTTGCTGCCAGATCTTACTGCTCATCCGAATTGGGGAGCAGAAATTACAAAGATACTAAAAGAGGAACTTTCAGAGACACAACAAAGGCACGGCCTTAAGACTGCTTTACGCGTAACACCGAATGACAATCGCGAATTTATCAAGCCGCCTTTGCTGCGCCAGGGCGATCACTTTGAAAAAATGTTGCAAAGTTTTAACCTTTGCGCCAAAGCGGGGGCTGATATGCTGTCAATTGAGTCTACGGGGGGCAAGGAAATCCATGATGAGGCGATTCTAAACGGAGACCTGGCTGGATCGGTATTTTCATTAAGTGTGTTGGGTGGTCGGGATATGGCTTTTCTTTGGGACAGAATCGTCGAAATTTCAATGGATCATCAAGTTGTTCCTGCCAGCGATACAGCCTGCGGATTTGCTAATACTGCCATGGTTCTTGCAGAGCAGCGGTTTATCCCTCGTGTGTGGGCCGCTTTGATTCGAGTTCTGGCTGTACCTCGAAGCCTGGTTGCCTTTGAGCGAGGGGCGATTGGCCCAGGCAAAGATTGCGGATATGAGGGGCCGTTCATTAAGGCGATTACCGGTTACCCAATATCATTAGAAGGCGCCGAGGCAGCCTGCGCTCATCTATCGCCGATAGGGAACATCACAAAAGCAGTCCCTGACCTTTGGAGCAATGAATCGGTGCAAAATATCAAATTGTTAGGAGCGATGGCTCCAACGGTCTCTTTGGAGCAGCTAGCCTATGCAACCCGGTTGATGAATGTGGCTGCACAAGACAGTATGCAATCGGCAAGACAATTAAGAGACTGGTTTGTGGCATCCGATATATTTACTGATCCCCAGGCTTATGTATTGAATCCAGAAATGGTTATCAAACTGTCGCGAGAGATAATTTCGGAATCGACGCCATATTTGCGAACCCGAAGAGCAGCACAAGCTACTTTGGCATGTTTGCGGGATGCTAACCAGAACAAAGAATTACTCCTTTCCAAAAATGAATTGCGCTGGCTGGATCACCTCTCGCGACAAGCAGATCTTCTTGAGCAAGATGAAGGGGCTTTTATAGCTGGCTACAAGCCGAATATTGATTTTGCCAAAATTCGATTTGAAGAATACGGCTTGTAAAATTTTTTATTGGCTTATCTAAAACCGGAACGTAAAAAATACACCTGGGCAAGTTTCCAGATGTATTTCTTTACATTTTCTACCGGTATTATGGTCGGTAAACTCGAAAATTATCAAAAGCCACAATGATGTCTGGGCTTTCAAAGGTTCCAGCAAGCAGGCCTATCAACCCGCTCTTGAAGGTATTATCTGTTTTTTCGACAAGGATTTTATCATTGACGCCCAGCACCAATTTGTTGCCCACGCAAGCGGCAACTATTGTCATTGGTTGACCGATTGGAATTTCGTTTGAGTACTCCCATTCGTGTAGATATGTGGTTTCTCCGTTTTGTAATTTCCAAATGGAGAAATAACCATCTTCACTGACTTCAAGAGCGTAAAAGTTATCCGAGTCTTGGATGCGGCACAAGAAGCCGAAGTCGCCAACGCCTGTTGCCTGCTGGACGCGTGCGTCTACAGAAAAGATCGTGTCACTTAGATCCTGGTTGAAGTTAAAACCACTCCAGTAGTAATAATTGGTTGAAAGTACATTGAACCAAAGCTCGCCATCTTGGAAGCTGACGCTTCCGTTTCCTGAACCACCGGTATCCCATACTCCATTGTCCTTAGAAAAATTTTCTTCAGTAATCAATGTTCCCGACGGCGCCTCTTGTGCCTGGCTTTCTGCGCCCTGGTGGATCATCACCTCGCCTCTGCGTGCTGCTTCTATTAATGGCATTGCCAGTTTGATGGGTCGGAGTGCATTAATGAACCCTCCTGTCGGAATGCAGCTATCGCGATTGTCTGTGATACCATCGCCGTTCGTGTCGGCAAGGGCGCGGCAATCAACTATTTCCCCTTCCCCACCGTATCCTACCTGGGTGGGTATTCCAATCAACTCATTATTGATGTTTGTTGCCATGCCGCCGCTGTTGCCGCCAGCAATTGTGGCAGAAGTCTTTATGAATCCACGGTTGCCGAAGGCGCGGTCTGCCGTGAAGCCGCTCACCTCGCCGCGAGTTAAGGTGATTGTCTCTCCGCCGATCCCTGGGTACCCCAGAATTACAAGGGGGTCGCCGAGTTGGAGGGTGTCGGAGTTGCCAATGGGGATTGTTGGCAAGTTTAATGTAGAAGAATCAATGGGATTGCCCTGTGCATCTCCAGTGATTCGGATTACCGCGAGATCTAAAGCGGCATCTGCTTGAAGCACTTCCGCTGAGTACATTGGCACAGGTGGCTGATCCTGGGAAGTGGTTATAGCCACGATTAGATCCATCACTTCGTAATAAGGATCTGAAAGTACCACATGAGCATTGGTCAGGATGAGGCCATCTGGGCTGATGATCGAACCTGACCCTGTCCAACCCGGCTGTAATTCTCCATTAAGATTGACCATCGCTATAATTTGTACAACCGACTCAAAAGGAATTTTCCCGGGTTGGGATGCTGGCGTTTGATTCGTTTGGACTTGCGAGGTAGCAGATTGACCAGTAACAACTACTCGTAGATTGGAGGATTTTCTCTTTGTCCCAACAATCGCTTCCACTTCCCCTGAATACTCCTCACCGCTCACAGCACGAAAATTGAAGATAACCGTTTGTTCTGCACCGGGCTTCAGCGATAAATCAAATTTGAATCCGGTGGAGCTGCCATAGGTCATCTGTCCTGTGCTGGCTGGCTGGCTCTTGACGAAGACGGCGCCTTCCAAGAGAGATTGGGGTAGCTGGATCTCAGTTACTTTCAATGTTTTGTTTCCTGTATTGCCAAGGTGCACTTCTACTACAAAATCCTCTCCGACTTTTACAGTCGGGGGCGCTGAAAGCTCAATCGTCAAACCTTCAGGCTCTGCACCAAAAATTGCCACCAGGGCGCCAAGGCCGCCAAAAAGCAAGAAAGAACCGACACACACTACAACCAGCGCAATGATCCCGCAGGTGATCCAGGTTTTTTTAGAATTCCTCTTGGCAGATGGTTCATTGGGTTGAGGATTCCATTGTGGTTGAGTCATTAACAACCTCCATGTTTTGTTGGGAACCAACATTGTAAGTAATGCACTCCATGATCTTGTTTCAGGTAATCCTACCATAGCCTCAAAGGCTGGTGTAATGCATCCTCATAATCATACTTATTATATAATGATAGTCTATAATTCGAACGGCTCAAATATGTTGATTTTTTCAGGTAAGGGCAGGGTGTGGTAAACAAGAATCGTTCTATGATTATATTCAAAGTGATGACGACAAGGGGGTAATCCCGCAAAAACTGCCGGGCCGAAGTAATGAATATTTTCTACAATCTCTGACGAAGTAAGCACGCTCTGTTTTGGCAACCAGGCTAAATTACCTTCCAGGGAAGGTAATGGATCTCCATCTGGTGCAAGTGCAGTGAAAATATATAAGCCGCCTTCTTCTATTTCAAACCCTTTCCAGGTCAGAATACCGCCAAAATTTATATTTTCAAGCTTGAACCCTGTTTCCTCTTTAATTTCTCGTAGACAGCTTTCATAAGGCGTTTCGCCGATTTCAATATGACCACCCACGCCATTCCAGAGACCCTGGTTAGGAGGTTTATTTCTGAGCAACATCAAGACCTTGTCAGCCCTAAATAGAAAACATACTGTATATAGAAGCTTTAACATATCATCTATTGTACAATTACTAGGTGAGAAATAAAAGCGTAAAGAAATATGTTGTGAAACGAAGCCTTGGGGCATGTTGCTAAAAATGGTCGGGCCATTTATAATTATTCTGGCCAAGGCATTCTACCCCCAATTAGTTTAGATAACTAAGGGGAGCAAGTGGGATCTTTATGGCTGTCATCATATTATTGTTACAATGAGGAGCTGATGCTATCGTGGAAATTATTACAGCGCGAGACCGAGTTGAAACGAAAGAACTAGAAGAAGAAATTATCCCATCTCTCCAGAAAATTCAAGCTCAGTATGGTTACATCTCAAAAGAAAGTATACAAACGATGGCGGCGGAGCTGCGCATTCCGGTAAGCCGCATCTATGGTGTGGCTTTGTTCTATGCGCAGTTTCGTCTAACGCCTCCCGCCCGTTACATATTACGAGTTTGTAAGGGTACTGCCTGTCATGTAGGCGGCAGCCCGATTGTCGCACATGCCATTGAACGCAAATTAGGCATTCGAGTGGGCGAGACCACACCGGATGGCCTCTTTGAATTACAGCAGGTAGCCTGTTTGGGCTGTTGCGCTCAGTCTCCTGTTTTACAGGTTAATGATCACATCTATGGGCAGGTATCGGTTTCGGCGTTGGACGATATTCTCAAGCTTTATGTGTAGATCCAGTTATAGATAAAGTGGAGAGAAGATTTTGAAAAGCTCTACGGTATGGGTACAACAGTAGAGGGTAATAGAGGTGCGTCATGGTAAATTGGGAAGCATTGCAAACACAACGACAATGTGCTGAGAAAACTTGGTACGAGCTAGAAAACAGTCCTATACCAATCATATATATAGGCGCTGCATCCTGCGGTCGAGCAGCCGGTGCTCTTGAGACCCTGGATGCGGCTCAAAAGGTTTTAGATAACGCCCAAGTTGATGCAAAGATCATCCAGGTGGGCTGCATCGGCCCATGTTATCTAGAACCTTTGCTCGATATTCGTATGCCTGGGCAACCGAGAGTGAGCTATGCAAAAGTTACACCGGCAAGAGCGGAGAAAATCATCCAATCGGTTGTAGTGGAAGGTTCCGGGTCACTACGAGGCGCGATTGCCCATTTTGGCCCACAAGAATTTTCTCAGGAAATTCCCCGTTTTTTTGATCTTCCCATGTTGAAATCACAGAAGCGCGTGGTGCTAAAGAATTGTGGGATGATTGATCCGGAAAGATTTGATCATTATCTTGCCAGCGGTGGATATCGTGGGCTCGAACATGCAATGTCCATGAAACCAGAAGAGGTGATTGAGACTGTAGGCTTAGCGGGCTTACGTGGGCGAGGAGGGGGCGGTTTTCCAACTGCGAAGAAATGGGAAGTTTGTCGCAATTCTCCTGGAGAACTGAAATATCTGATTTGTAATTTAGATGAAGGTGATCCTGGTGCCTTCATGAATCGATCTCTGGTTGAAGGCGACCCGCACGCAGTGCTGGAGGGGATGTTGATTGCAGCCTATGCAATCGGCGCGACACGAGGTTACATATACATCCGAGCCGAGTACCCTCTTGCAGTTGAGCGCTTGAGAAAAGCCCTGAACCAATTGCGCGAATATGGTTTGCTTGGAACAGATATTTTAGGGACAGGGTTCAATTTTGATATAAAAGTCAAAGAGGGGGCAGGAGCATATGTCTGCGGGGAAGAAACAGCCTTAATCGCTTCGATCGAAGGCAGGCGCGGATCGCCTACGACACGTCCTCCGTTTCCGGCAGTTTCTGGATTGCATGGACGGCCTACAGTCATTAATAATGCCGAAACCCTAGCAACGCTGCCACACATTTTAGCCAATGGTGTGGACTGGTACCGGCAATTTGGCAAACCCGGGAATTATGGCACAAAAATATTTTCACTGGTAGGGAAAGTGCGTCACTCTGGTCTAATCGAGGTTCCATTAGGAACACCATTACGAACAATCATTGAAGAAATCGGAGGGGGAACACCGCGACCCTTTAAGGCGATCCAGACAGGTGGGCCTTCAGGAGGGTGTCTCTCAGCACAATTCCTTGACCTTCCAATGGATTATGAATCATTAGCTGAAGTTGGTTCGATCATGGGATCGGGCGGTTTAATTGTCATGGATGAAAATACCTGTGTTGTAGATTTGGCCCATTACTTTCTTACTTTCGCTCAAAATGAATCATGTGGAAAATGTACACCTTGTCGTTTGGGAACTTACCAGCTTTTGAATCTGTTAAAGCGAATTAAGAGCGGTGAAGGAGAACCCTCTGATCTGAATCTTCTCCAGTCTCTAGCTTTAACTGTCCAAAAGACTGCGTTGTGCGGGTTGGGGCAAAATATCCCTAATCCAGTATTGACAACATTGCGCTATTTTTGGGGAGATTACGAAACCCATGTACGTGACCGATATTGCAGCGCCGCGATTTGCACCGACCTCTTTAGCTTTGAAATAGATCCAGTAAAATGCACTGGATGCGGACGCTGCCTGGCAGCTTGCCCAGTCGGTGCGATTACTGGCAGTAGACGCCAGCCGCATTCATTAAATGTAAATCTCTGCATTCAATGCCGCCAGTGTTATGAACTTTGTACTTTTGAAGCCATTCGTGTTTTGCCAGCCGTACAACCAATGCCGGAGATAAGCTGATGAGCACTGGAAAAGCTATCACCCAATTGACTATCAATGGCCAGAACATCAGTGTTCCGGCAGGAACCTCGATACTCGATGCGGCTCGTCAAGCCGGAATTGAAATTCCAACACTCTGTCATCACCCTTCTATTTCTACTTTTGGTGGTTGCCGGTTATGTATTGTGGATGTACGTGGTAAAAACCGGTATGTGACTGCATGCAATACGATGGTGGAACCGGGAATGGATGTACTTACTCACAGCCCAGATTTGATTGCAGCGCGCCAGGAAGTATTGAGATTGATTTTAAGCGAACACCCATCGGGTTGTTTGTTGTGCGGTGAGCAAGCAACATGTGCAGATTCAATGGTGACCATTCGCAAGGTAGGTGTCACTACTGGTTGCAGTAACTGCCCTAAAAATGGACGTTGCGAGCTTCAGCGTGTTACACAGCAGGTGGGGATTGGTGCGGGAAATTATCCAATCCTTTACCGTGGCTTAGCAGTAGAGAAACAGGACCCATTTATTGATCGAGACTATAACTTGTGCATCCTTTGTGGACGGTGTGTGAGGGCATGCCAGGAGCTTCGTCTGGCAAACGTTCTCACTTTTAAAATGCGGGGTCCTCATACTTTAATCGGCACAACATTTGAAGAAAGTTTCTTAAAGGCCGGATGTGAATTCTGCGGTACTTGTGTGGATGTATGTCCGACAGGTGCTCTTTCAGAGCGAGCTACCAAGTGGCTGGGATGTCCTGATCAAACTATGCAAACTACCTGCGGTTTGTGCGGCGTGGGTTGTCAGTTGAATGTTTTGACACGCAGCAGCCAGGTAGTTGGCGTGCAAGGTGTGGTAGAAGATCCTATCAGTCGAGGATTGTTGTGCGTCAAGGGGCGGTTTGCTCTGCCGGAACTTGTCAATAACCCGGCACGGTTGATCAGACCTGCGCGATTTGTTCGTGGCCAACAGCTTCCAACATCATGGGAAGGCGCGTTTGAAATAGCTGCGGAGCGGCTGAGGAGTTGCTCGCCAGAAAAATTTGGAATGTTAATTTCGGCTGACTGCGCCAACGAAGATATGTTTGTTGCGAAAAAATTTGTTCACGCGCTTTTTGGGGTGGATCGCTTGGACGTTGATGCGCGAATATTCTATCGTGGCGCGTTTGCCTCGTACGCCCGTCTGTTTGCACGTCCCTCATCGCATGAAAACCTTGAAAAAGCAGATCTTATAGTGGCAATTGGTTTGGATACACGTTTTGGCCGTTCTCCTATTGGAGCGGCTATTTACCGTGCTCAGCAGCATGGCTCTAAATTGATCACAATCCATCCGAGAGCGCATAATCTTTCGCGAACCGCCGATATGTGGATAAAGCCTGCTGGCGGAGAGGAGGCAGCGCTGTTAAATTGGATGGCGGATGCGAGTTCAAAACCACCAGTTGATGATAGCAAAAATATTAAAGCGCTTCAGCGCGCGGTGCAATGGTTGGAGCGTTCTGTTCGACCGTTTTTTCTGGTAGGCGGAGAAATTTTTAATGCTGAGGCGCCAGAGGACATTCTCAGTGCATTTGAACACCTTGCAGATCGTTTTCATGCTGAAATTGCACCGTTGCCAGCGCGTGCCAATTTTGGCGGAGCCCTATGGGTAGGGCTTGGCCAATGGGATTCGTCGGCCGTGCTGCAAAGAGAGCATCTCGATGTATTCTATGGCGTTGGAACCCTGCCGCACTTTTCTGCTGACTTGCATCCTGGATTCACCATCTTGCAAGATCTTTTTGCTCCTGCTGATTTAGAAAATGTTGATTTATTTTTGCCGGCGGCAGCTTTTACAGAAGTTTCTGGGACTTTTCTATCTGGGAATGGTAGACTGCAACGACTGCACCGTGTTACTTCCCCAATGGGAGAATCCATGGCTGATTGGGAAATTTTAGCCCGGCTGGCTCGGTTTATGAAACTTCCTGGTTTCGAATATCCAGATGTAGAATCCGTACAGGCGGAGATGGCAAGCTGCTTACCGGAAGAGGGACAGTTTGTAGCTACTGGCAGCTTGACCGAGATTATTGCACATTTCGAACCGGTTTGTGATTTGGTTTATTCCCATCAACCTGTGACGATGCATGAAGATACCTACCGGGCTTTTCCCCTGGAAAGATTTGTTAGCGGTATGAAGGCTTTGTTCTGAGGTGAAATTATGTTTTTAATCCATGAAGCGAGAATGATTGTACCGAATCTTCATCAAATAACTGTGGAAGCTCCTGAGGTGGCGCGCAGTTGGCGTCCTGGGCAATTTGTCGTCGTCCGCGCTGAACCGGAAGGTGAGCGTATTCCTCTCTCGGTAGCTGATCTGGATACAAAATCTGGAACCATCACATTCGTATTTCTAAATGTAGGCTATACAACAAATCGCCTGGCATCATTGGAGGCAGGAGAATTTTTGCCGACAGTAGTCGGTCCCTTGGGCAACCCTCTACAGCTCGAGCCGGTCAAGTCAGTCTTGTTGGTAGGTGGTTGCTATGGGATGGGCAGCCTTTATCCTTTTGCAAAAGCATACCACGAACTGGGTAGCGAGGTAATTGTTGTTAGCGAGGCACGCAGCAGCTTTCTTTTATATTGGCAAGAACGCTATCGAAAACTGACGAGCCAGGTTTTTTGTATTACACGTGACGGCTCATTAGGGTTGCGTGGTCATGTGAAACAAATGGAAAAAATTTTCGAAAAGCATGGGACGCCGGAATTAATGATTGCCAATGGCTGCAATCATCTACTTCAAACGGCATGTGCAACGGTTCAGCCATTTGGCATCCGTTCTTTGGTCAGTCTCAACACAATCATGATCGATGGAACTGGGATGTGCGGAGTATGCCGTGTCACTGTTGGTGGAGAAACGAAATTTGCGTGTGTGGATGGCCCCTACTTCGACGGTCAAGCTGTTGACTGGGAAGAGTTGACCCTGCGACGAAAGAGCTATCTTTATCAAGAAACGCTCTCTACCTTCAGTAGCAGTTCTTGTAATCATCATCTTCCTGCGAGGTCAGCATGAGCGAAAATCAAACACAGCCAGCGCGCCGATTCAGCACTACTCAGGAAGAGATGCCCAAGCAGCTTGCAGAGGTGCGTGTTCAAAATTTTGAAGAGGTCGCTTTGGGCTATACGGCAGATTTGGCCATGTCTGAGGCGCGACGTTGTCTTAATTGCAAAAAACCTCTGTGTGTAACCGGTTGCCCAGTTGAAAATGATATTCCCGCTTTCCTAAGTTGTGTTGTGCGCGGAGATTTTGAGACTGGCATCCAGATATTGAAGAAAACCAATTGTCTGCCGGCAGTCAGCGGGCGAGTTTGTCCCCAAGAAGAGCAATGTGAAGGGGTCTGTGTTTTGCATAAAAAAGGCGCGCCGGTTGCAATTGGCCGAATAGAACGGTTTTTGGCTGATTGGGAAGCAGCCCAGGGCGCTCCGAAGTTGCCCGAAAAGTGTGAGCCAACCGGGCGAAAGGTAGCGGTGGTGGGTAGCGGCCCGGCTGGATTGACAGTTGCCGGAGATCTGGTACTTTTGGGTCACGAGGTTACAGTTTTCGAGGCTTTACACGAATTAGGTGGTGTTCTTGTATATGGGATTCCTGAGTTTCGCTTGCCGAAGGCTATTGTTCGCCGTGAAGTCGAATATTTACAAAGCTTGGGCGTGAAATTAGTGCGAGATTTCGTGGTTGGCAAGACAAGAAGCCTTGACAGCTTGTTAGAAACCTATGATGCAATTTTTATCGGCGCTGGGGCGGGTTTGCCGTGGTTTTTAGATGTGCCGGGTAAAAATTTAATTGGCGTCTATTCGGCAAATGAATACCTGACTCGCCTCAACCTGATGAAGGGTTATCGTTTTCCGACTATGCCAACCCCAATTGTGCCGCATCACCGCGTGGCGGTAGTTGGTGGTGGTAATGTGGCCATGGATTGCGCACGTTCTGCGTTGCGACTGGGCGCCGAGACGCATATCGTTTACCGCCGTTCTAAAGCTGAGCTGCCAGCCCGTGCTGAAGAAGTTGAAAATGCTGAAGAAGAAGGGGTGATCTTCGATTTCTTAACGCTCCCTACACGTATCCTGGGAAATGATCAAGGTATAGTGATTGGGCTTGAGTGTGTTCGTATGCAATTAGGCGAACCTGATGCTTCTGGCCGGCGTACCCCAGAGCCGATTGCTGGATCGGAATTTATTTTGGATGCAGATGCCGTCATTTGCGCGTTGGGAAACAGCCCCAATCCACTGATTCCTGCTACTACCCCGGATCTGGCTGTTGGTAGAAAAGGAAATATTGTGGCTGATGAGGCCACCGGTCAAACTTCTAAAGCGAGGGTATGGGCTGGCGGTGATGTCGTTACTGGCGCCGCAACGGTGATTCTGGCAATGGGCGCGGGTAGAAAGGCTGCACGTTCCATCCACGAGTATTTATCTTCATTGGGATGACCATACCTTCATTGAGGTAGGTATATTTATTTTAAGCGCTTTCTTAAAAGGCTATGAGCAGATATAAAGCCATTTATGAAAATCATGCGATGGAATACCATCGCATGATTGCGGTAGAAGACACCGATGGTAATTTGTTACCGGCGATGCAGCGCGTAACCCCTCTACGCGATAAAAGAATCCTGGATGTTGGCAGCGGTACAGGGAGGATCCCCATCCTTCTGAAGGATGAGTCGAAGAATATAATTGGCTTTGAGCTACAGAGAGCGATGCTTCAGGAACAACGTCGTCAGCGCGGGTATGTTGGAGGTAATTGGGGTTTGGCCCAAGGCGATATGAGGGCATTGCCTTTTTTAGCTCAATCAATGGAAGTGGTAGTTGCCGGGTGGTCAATTGGTCATTTTTGTTCTTGGTTCGAAATGGGTTGGAAAGTGCAAATTGGTCGGGTGTTGGACGAAATGCATCGAATTGTCGTTCCTGGAGGAGCGTTAATTATTCTGGAGACAATGACAACCGGAAGCTTAACCCCCGCGCCGCCGACAACCAAACTTGCCCAATACTATGAATGGCTTGAAGAGCATTGGGGCTTCCACAAAGAAATCATTCAGACTGATTATCAATTCAGACATGTTGCTCAGGCGATAGAATATACTGAATTCTTTTTTGGTCCTGAATTGGCAGAAAAGATCAAGGAATATCAGTGGAGTCGGTTACCGGAATGGACTGGCGTGTGGGGGAAAAAACTATAGCCGGTTTATAATTCTCAAGACATTAATTTTCTGTTGGGAGAAAAAAATGGCGGAGACTCTAAAATTGGGGGGAAGATCAATTGACAAGAAGTGGTTTGCGCTCACCTCTCTCGCTATTGGCGTTTTTATGTCAACGCTCGACACGAGTATTGTTAATATTTCATTGCCTGCTCTCGTACACGATCTCCATACGGATTTTGCTACAGTTCAGTGGGTGGTAATTTCTTATACAATGATGCTGTCGTCATTAATTCTAATCGCTGGCCGACTTGGTGATATGTACGATAAGAGAAAAATTTATATAGGCGGGCTGGCGCTTTTTACGTTTGGTTCCTTGTTATGCGGTTTGGCTCCCGGAATTTATTGGCTAATTGGATTCCGGGCGCTCCAGGGCGTGGGAGCAATGATGATGCAGGCAGTGGGTCCTGCTATGACTACGGAAGTCTTTCCTGCCCAGGAGCGAGGACGTGCATTAGGTATTTTGGGTACAGTTGTTTCTGTTGGAATTGCAATTGGTCCACCAGTCGGTGGAATTTTAATCGGTTTGGCCGGTTGGCGGTCAGTTTTTCTAGTAAATATCCCGATTGGAATTTTGGGATTATTGTTTATCCCGCGCTTTCTTCCTCACTCCTGGCCCACTCAAAAAAACCAGCGGTTTGACTATTTAGGCGCCTTGATTCTGTTTTTAACCCTGGGGCTTTATGCGCTCGGAATGACTTTGGGACAGAACGCTGGTTTTTCCGCAAACTGGATACAAGGTTTGCTATTTGCTGCAGTTATCGGTCTAGTTGTTTTTATCATTTGGGAGCGTCGCACCCAGTATTCTATGGTTGACATCACGTTGTTTAACAATTTGCTGTTTAGCTTGAGCCTTTTGATGGCATTTCTTGTTTTTAATGTAATGGGAAGCTCTTTCATCTTGCCATTTTTTCTAGAATATGTGAAACAATACCCTGCGGAATTTGTTGGATTGCTATTGATGGCTTCACCATTGCTGATGGGAATTGTGGCGCCGCTTGCTGGTGGATTGTCTGATCGTTTTGGCTCAAGGGGGATCAGTCTGCTGGGATTGGTGGTTTTTGTGATTGGGGCATTTGCGATGAGCACACTGCATGAGGGAGTCTCTCCACTTGGCTTTATATTGCGTATTGCGCCGACAGGTATTGGCCTGGGTTTGTTTCAGTCACCAAACAATAGCGCTGTAATGGGATCGGTGCCTAAAGAGCGACTTGGAATAGCTTCTGGATTGTTATCACTGTCCAGGACTCTTGGAAATGCATCGGGATTACCATTGATGGGCGCAATTTTTTATTCTCAGGCTCGATCAGCTGCTAGTCTTCCGAAAGGGTTTGATGTTGCTTCGGCGCCTTCTTATGCACTCACTTCGGGTGTAAATGGTACTTATCGAGTTGCAGCTTTTCTTGTGATATTGGCAACTTTGCTCGCGGTATTGGCTTTTATTATCAATGCACGCAAACAAAGAATGGCTGTTCTAGATCGGTTTACTGAAACCTCGAAACATTAAGACTCACATCGCTTCGGGAATCTTCTGGAGATTGACTAATTTATTAAACGATCCTGTTGAATTAAGATTTTGATGGCTTCAACTGCTACGCGAATCTGTCGGTCTTCTTCTACCATAGCATTCCAGTTCTGTAATTCTTTTTCATCCATTTGTTCTGCTGGGTTTCCAATCAGAAGCATTACACCTCCAGCGCGTTTGCGATGGATGCTTGCTAAGATAAATAGGATGGCAGTCTCCATTTCGGACGCGATTGCGCCGCCGGCTTTCCATGCCTGCCAACGCTCGAGAAGATGGGCAGCCATCGGCATTCTATGTGGTTCTACCTCTCCATAAAATGAATCCTTGGAATGAGCAATTCCTGAGTGATTTCGCAAGCCAAGTTGGCGTGCTGCTTCTCTTAAAGCGATGGTTACATCCAGATCGGCCACGGCGGGAAATTCTAACGGCAGATATTGCGGTGTTGTTCCTTCGTCGCGAATTGCTCCTGTGATGATTGCGATATCTCCAGTCTTGTTTTCCGGTTGAATTCCGCCGGCAGTGCCAACTCGGATGAATGTGTCCGCTCCAATCATCATTAATTCCTCAACGGCGATGGCTGTTGAAGGGCACCCGATGCCAGTGGAAGTTACAGAAACTTTTTCATTCAGTAAGGTTCCGGTATAGGTAGTATATTCTCGATTTCTGGCCACAAATTTTGGATTATCAAAGTATTTTGCGATCCGCTCACACCTTCCAGGATCGCCTGGAAGCAAAACGTAACGACCAACATCGCCCTCTTTAAGTTGAATATGGTACAGCGTATCTTCTTTTTTCATGATTTTGTTGCCCTCACAGTTGATGTAGGGTGTTGCAACGATGATTTGCAGTGATGGACAATAATTATAAGGCCATTGCGCCGAACAATGTTTAGCACCTTATGGCGTTTGTAGGACGATTGCATTGCCCTTATGATTTCTAGGGCAAATCCCCAAAAATAGGATACGAGGGGTTGGTATAGGGTTATTCCCGTGTTCCACCCCCTTAAAATTTTCTCTCTAGTGGGATGCAACCACTGGACGGAGTTTGCATTTGTAATTTAGGGAATAGTGGAGCAATGGTATACTAGCGTTTGTGAAACCTCGCCTGCTTTGTTGGACATGTCTGGTATTTTTATGGTTGTGTGGTTGCCGTTATTCAGCTTACCTAAATTTTGATGATTTTAATGCGCCCTCTGTTGTAATACCGTACTCTGCCAAGGGGACACCAGTACAGGAGATCCCAATATGGGGCCCGGCATCAAAGGCCAGAGCGGAGATCTCGGGGCTGGAATGGTATGGGGACACTCTAATATTGCTACCACAATATCCTTCCCGATTTTTTGGTGGGTCTGAAGGTGCGCTTATCACTTTTAAGAAAGAGGATATTATACGGTATCTTGAAGGAAAGGAAACTACTCCTCTCGTTCCGGGTTATCTGCCATTTTATGCGCCTGGGATTGATGTACTACCAGGTTTTGAGGGGTTTGAAGCGATTGCGATTAAAGATGATACGGTTTTCCTTACAGCTGAAACCCATGTAGGTCTCTGGCAGTCTATGATGGGGTACTTGATCCGCGGGAAGATATCTCCCGACATGACAAGCGTGGTTATGGATGTCAAAGATAAAGTAGAACTTTTCCCATTGTCTGATATTATGAATCTGTCTCATGAGGCATTGCTGGTATGGGGCGATGAAATTGTTGCTTTTTATGAGGGTAACGGGATAGCTATTACTTCTAATCCGGTCGCATATCGGTATGATCTGGCATCTCGAGAGCTTCCTCCACTTTCATTTCCTAATATAGAATACAGAATAACCGATGTAACAGCGCCAGATGAGGACAATTATTTTTGGGCGATCAACTACTTTTATCCTGGGGATGAGCGGCTTGAAAACGATGATGACCCACTGGTGACGATCTATGGCAACCAGTTTGCCCATGTGCACAATGAACCGGTCGAGCGAATTGTTGAATTTCAAATCTCTGATAATGGGATCACCTTAAGCAAGCGGAATCCCATTCGTATTAAACTGGCGGATTCGGGAGAATCAAGAAATTGGGAAGGCATTGTGCGGTTAGATGAAAAAGGATTCCTTGTGGTTACTGACAAAACCCCATCTACGATACTTGGTTTTATCCCTCGGGGTGGGGAAAATAACTGAATTTAGAGCATACAATGAATAATGGCGTAGCAGAACCTCTGAAACTTTTTGTCGTATTAAATCCTGTTGCTGGCTTTACGGATCCGAGATTCTTTCGCCTAAGAATTAATCGGTTATGCAGCAAAGCTCGCTGCGAATACGTAATATACGAAACAAAAGAGGGTGAAAGTATTGGTGGGGTGATTGAAAAAGCATTAAAAAGCGGATATAAAATTTTCGTGGCGGCAGGGGGAGATGGGACAATCTCTGAGGTGGCCTCTTGTCTTGTTAAGAAGGATGCTTTATTGGGCATTATCCCTTGCGGTACTGGAAATGCCCTGGCTCGTAGTCTTGGGATACCGATAGATATTGGCGCGGCATTTCGTATCCTGGTTGGAAAACATGCTGTCCGGCAAATAGATGCCATGAAAGTTTTTAGTCAATATCATGTATTAAATGTGGGTGTTGGCGTTACATCGGCTGTTGTGCAAAAAACAACCCGACCTATTAAACGCCGCTACGGCATCATTGCATATGTTCTCGAAGCGATCAGGGTGCTGTTTGGGATTCAGCCTCATTCTTTCAGATTGCAGATTGATGGGCGCAGATATCGTTTTCGCGCTTCTGAAATATTTGTTGCTTGTGGTGGTTGGTTAGGCATATCTCTACCTTTTAGCGATCTCGAAATTCTCCCTGATGATGGACGGCTAGACGTATTTGTTATAAAAGCGAGGAATATTTGGGGATATTTTCAGCTTGCATTTACTGTGTTATTTGGTAAGCCTTATAAAGCTCCGCAGATGAAATACCTGCCAGCATATCGAGATATAGTCATCGAGACAAAACGCCTGAATGTTCCCGTGCAATCTGATGGAGATTGGATTGGCGGAACACCGGTTACGATAGAAGTTTGCCCAAACGTTATAAATGTGATCGTACCCCCAAAGAGGAACGAGCCTTTGATACAAAGATGGCGACGGCTTGTTCAAAGTTAACAGATGATCTTGGTTGTTAATCTTCTACAAAACCCGAAATAATACGATAAATAAGGTATAATAACTAATATATAGTTAATACATATTAGGTATTCCGTTAACTTTCCGGCAGGTGGTATCACTATGGAGAAAAAAATGGGTGAGAAGATTAAAACGATGATCGCTTCCTCGGAAATTACCTCAGAAACAAATTACCTGTCCCGAAGAGATTTCATCAAGGCAGCAGGTCTGTTTTTAGGGGGAGCTGGCCTGTTGGCTGCGTGCGATACAACTTTTCCCCCCGTTTCTGAACCGAGCCTGTCTCCAACGACCACTTTGCCCTCACAAGATCGCTTGACAACTTATGAAGACATCACAAATTTCAATAACTATTACGAATTTACGCCTGATAAAACCAGGGTCGCAAGCCTTGCAAAAGATTTTCGCGTATCGCCATGGAATATTGAGATCGGCGGCCTTGTCCATAAACAGAAGACACTTGGCATTGAGGACGTTCTAAGTAAGTTTCCTCGCGAAGAGCGAGTCTATCGTTTGCGGTGCGTCGAGGGCTGGTCAATGGTGATCCCGTGGATGGGTTTTGAATTAAACCAAATTCTTAAAGAGGTTGAACCGATGCTCTCCGCAAAATATATCAAATTTACAACGCTGAACGACCCGGAACAGATGCCAGGTTTGAATAGTGGTTTTTACCCCTGGCCTTACTCAGAGGGCTTGCGTCTGGATGAGGCAATGCACAATCTTACGATCCTTGCTACAGGCCTTTACGGGAAGGAGTTGCCCAATCAAAATGGCGCTCCTCTCCGGTTGGTTGTGCCCTGGAAATACGGTTTCAAAAGCGCTAAAGCTATTGTTAAGATAGAGTTAGTAGCGGAACAGCCACCGACTTTTTGGAATACTATTGCGCCGAACGAATATGGCTTTTATTCAAATGTCAATCCAAATGTCCCTCATCCCAGATGGCCTCAAATGACGGAACGCCGAATCGGGGAGACTGGACGGAGGCCCACTTTGTTTCTAAACGGGTATGCAGAAGAAGTAGGACATCTATACGATGGCATGAATTTGGTGGAGAATTACTAAGTGGATATAACGAGGCTGCAGTTCTTTGCGCACCTGACGGCTTGGGTACCTGCGATTTTGCTGGTTTGGGACTATCTGACAGGTGGTTTGACTGCAGATCCTGTCCAGACTGTAACCCAACGCACCGGACGGGCCGCTATATTCTTTTTAGTTCTCTCTCTGTCCTGCACTCCCCTTAATATTTTAACAGGCTACAAGGGAACGATCAGAATCCGAAGGGCGCTTGGGTTATATAGTTTTATGTATGCAGCTTTGCACATGATTGTGTTTTTCGTATTGGACTACAGGCTTGATTTTTCATTGATTTTCCTTGAGAATTTCAATAAACTGTATCTGTGGTTGGGGTTTTGCTCTTTCCTGCTTCTGTCAGCGCTTGCGATCACCTCTTACCCTTGGTGGATGCGGCTATTGGGAAAAGCATGGAAGATACTCCATCGGTCAGTCTATATCGTTGGATTGTTGACTGTATTGCATCATCTCTTCGCGAGGAAAGGGAATCTAATTTCGCTGCAAGGTGACATTGGCGCACCCCTTGTATATGGAGTAATTGTTGTAATTTTGTTAGTGCTGCGGACCCCCATCATAAAAAGGTGGTGGATTCAGAAACGATTAAAACTGAAATTGCCGCGAGAATTTCCAGGCCTGATATTGCGATACCTGGACAAGCCATTGTTCTAACCTTTTGCTCCAAAAACAACTATGATAAGATTTATACAATATGTTGTGAGATTGGGTAAAGTTTTACAAAATGCGCATAGCCATACACTATTAAACAAAATATAATAAAACAATATAAAATGACAAAACACCAAGCTACCATTTTAAATAGCCTAACATTCGCGCTAACCTTCATCTTTACTTTGACCTCTTGCCAAGCCGGCTTTTCGACACCTACCTCAACTTCTACAATGCCCCTAGATTTACCAACACAGCCGGAAAACACACCATCTCAGCCCGATCCTTTTGATGCTACTCCGACTGTGACAAGTGGGGCGGATTATGCCTTCTCGGGACAAACCGTGCAATTGGCCTGGTTTTACAATCCGCCAATCAATTACGATCTTTCCACCTTAGCTGCAAAGTTCGATGTATTTATCTTGACTAAGAATTATAATGGCGAACGCGAGGCTCTTCGCTTCATGGGTGTAAAAGCACCCATTATTAAGTATTTAGCATTTTTCGAAATTCAGGACCTACCCTGTGATGAGCAACCCTGGCAAAATAATGCTGCGTTCAAGATAGGAGATTTTTGCAGCATTAAAAATAACCATCCTGATTGGTTTTTGCGGGACAATAACGAGGAACCGTTATGTATAGAGGGATTTTGCATGATGGATCCCGGTAACCAGGAATGGCTTTCCTTTTGGCTTCAACGCGCTATTGAAACGCAAGAACAACATGGATGGGATGGAATTTTTATGGATAACGTAGAAGCAAGTCTGGGGAAGCGGTATGATGAAGATCTTATCCCAGCCAAATATGGTGACGATGAAAGTTATCAAACGGCAGTTGAGGGAGCATTAAAGTACTTTTACGATGGATATTTTCGGACACGGGCACGCCCTTTATACGCCAATATCATCGCCGTTCAGGATTGGAGCGTCTGGCTCCGGTACCTAAACTACCTTGACGGGGTCATGATAGAAGATTTTGCAGTGGATTGGGACAGCGGATATAAAACAGTAGAAGAGTGGGAATCTCAAATGGAAGCAATTACAAAGGCTCAGGGAATGGGAAAGCATGTCATCTTGGTTGCGCAAGGCATGAAAAATGATATGAAACGACAGGAGTTTTCATTTGCTTCATACTTGCTCATCAATGAAGGCAAAGCCTCATTCCGATACACAGAAGACCAGGTTTACGATGAAATTTGGCTCTATGATGACTATGAAATAAATCTTGGCGCACCTAAAGCACCCCGGTACAAAGAAGGAAACCAATGGAAACGAGAATTCGCCAACGGCGTCGTAATTGTGGACCCTAAAAATGAAACTTCAAGCATTACGCTAAATCAATAAGCGCGCTGTCTTATTTTATGATCATAGGTGGGCGTCAAGTGAAAATGGAACCTGCCCAGGTTAAGACCTTCCCATACACCTAAGCGGGGCAAAAGTAGAGGATTATCCCGACCTAGATTGGCTCGACCTTCTATAGTAGTGAAGGCTATTTGAAACCCTTCTTCCCTTAACACCTGGACAAGATCATCGCTAGTTGCATAGGGTTTCCCATCGGGGAAAGCAAAGATAGGCAGCGCTTGTCCAATTTCCTGCTTTATCTTTTGTTGAGATGTTTTGATCTCAAGCCGTGCCTTTTCAATAGGGATTTGGGTAAGAATCGGGTGTGTATGCGTGTGAGCTGCAATTGTGACACCCTCTCTGGAGAGCTCCCGCAGTTCATCCCATCCCAAAGTATAAACTGGTATCGGGTTTTGGGGATTGAAATGCTCTTCGATCCATTTCAAAGCTTGAGCAAATGGTATTTTCTTCAGGTGCGCGCTCAGTGATTTTAGTGCGATTTCTTTTTGCTCGTCGGATTGAAGCGGCAAGCAACCGATATCACTTGCGATTTCGGTTCGGGCTTCAGAAAAAATAATGTGATGGAGTTTGTCCCACCAAAACATATTTTCGCCAACAAAATGCGTTGCCACAAAAAGTACCGGCTTTATTCCCAAACCATGTGTAATCGGGTGAATGTATTCCTTGAAATCTTTATACCCATCGTCCACAGTTATTAAGATCGCTTCCTTTGGTAATTTGCTTCCCGTCCGAACTGAATTGATCACCTCCTCAGCTGTCACAGGATGATAGCGCCTTGCGATCAAATTCATTTGTTTTTGGAATTCATCGGGCGATGTACTAATAACATTGCCACCAAGCCACGGACGATGGTTAGGATAGTCTACACGGTGATAATTTAGAACATACAACCAGTTTTCACTCTTCCCACGAATATCCCAGAACGACCATTGCAGCAGGGAGATAATCCCTGCTGCTTCGGCCATTTCAAAAATGAGATTTTTGTTCGTAGTGGCTATTGGAAAGCTCCTTAAGGATTCATTACATTGATTTTGAGCGGCGAGAAAATACAACAAAGACCAAAATAATCACGATCAATGCTGTAGTTGCAATGATTACAGGAATAACCCATAAAGGCCTTCCAACAGGGGCCGCCGCGGCTTGCGAGGTGGTTTGGGTTGCTTTTACTGCCTCGGCAGGTACAAGCGTTGCAGAAAGACCACTCCCAATTCCCAGGCGGGAATTACTCGACAGGACCTGTGTTTCACGAGCAACGACAAAATCTCCACCAATCCGGTTGCGCAATTCCGGCTTTAAAATTGCATCCCCAGCCCACTCCAGACCTTGATCGGTGCTCCCTAGCACAGCCATGATGGTACGATTTTTATCCCAAGGCGCGGGTAACCATTGCAAATATCCCAGATTCGCATCAGCCGGCAAGCGATAAACCACTGGGAAACCTCGCTCAGTAGCCACATTGCTGCCCTCATCAAAAGGCGCGGGCAGGTCAGGATTTAATTCAGAAATAATCGGGAGTGAGCTAGCTTTGCCAACTATGAGCAAGTCATATTGCCCGCGCTCTTCTTGCGGTGGATTTTCGTACATTGCTTTTAGGCTTACGAGATTCCCAAAGGTCCGGCTTCCTAAATCGAGTGCAAGTTTGCCCGCCACATTCCAGGCAACGGGATCATTTTGAGGCAAAACGATCCCCAAAGTTCCCAAGGTGGGGCTAGAGGTGAAAGGTGAAGGGTACGAAGTCAAATTTAGTACTGGCGTGCTTTCGGGTTTTGGGGCAGCCAATGGCAAATGGAGTAGCGATGTGTCCACAACGGTTGTCCAAAGGCCGTTGCTAACAAACTCTGAACACAGGTTACTAGGTGCCATATCTGCATCGAGTCTGATGAAATTGTCCCCTGGACGAATCACGTACGAAGGGATAGAAATTCTTGTTGTCGTTGTTGCCGTGTTTTGATCAGAGAACCGGATACCGCCAACGGTTTGGTCATTTACCAAAACAACCAACCCCGAAAGTTCATAATCCAAAAGCGCAGAGTGGCTAAAAACAAGGTCGAGATAGGCGCCATCTTGCGCAACCTGTCCAATTGGAACATAAAACTGATACGTTTGAGATTGAATTCCCAGACCTGTGAGTGTCAGAGTTGGGTATCCGAGGTCTTTAAACGTACGGTTTTCTGCTACCGAGGTAGATAAAATGCTCTGCTGGACATCTGCGACAATAGCTAGATTGGCGGCGCCCGTCGTGCGAATACTACCAGAGCTCAGGGCTTGAGAAGCTTTAATGACACCAGTATCTGTATTGCCACTTACCACGTACAGCAGTCTTTGGGGATTGTAAGGTGAATTGATGACCTGGACAATGCCATCATCGGTTTGGAAACCGGTTGTATTGAAAGTGCTTCCATCGCTTGGGGCCGGCAAGTTGGCGCCATTTAGATCGGGAAATCCAGTTGCTTTCCCTACATACACCATGTGAGCACCCAGGCGGTCTTCATTTGACAATCTACTGGTTGTGGTTAGAGTCAACGGGATTCGACCTCCTGTCAATCTACCAAGACCGGCAGATACCGTCAGGGCAGCCTGGAGTTCTTCTGGTGTTGCCGTATCCGGGACAACGAGTTTGACGGGGACGGGTGCGAAAGAGCTACTTAGATAAAGCGGCCTGGGGAAAGTCGAGAGTGTTGCGAGAGGAATAGCCTGGGTATGAGGTAGGACAATTTTCGAGTCTGATCGAATTACCACGGTTGTCTCATGAAAATCCAGGAAACAATCAACGGCTGCATCCAGAAACAGGAAAAGTTCATGGCGACCATCTGACAGAAAGGGAACCAGAGCTTCTGGAGGGATAGGGATCGTTACAGTTCTTTCTCCCGTCCAATCGATCAGGAGGGTGGTCAGGACTTTGTCGTTAAAGGTGACGTCCATGGTCGCGCCGCTACCTTGAATGGTCTGCCCCGATATTTCCGATATTCCGCGGAAAAAGCGTGCATCGATTTTCAATACCAATTGAGCGCCATCTGTCAGTTGCCAGTCGACGGGCGTGCTAAAAGCAGCTGCGAATGAATCAAAAGGTCCGCGCATGACACTATCAGTAAAGCCGAGCCTGCTCAGAAGTATTTCGTTTTCGGAAAGCGCAGCGGCAGTGCCCCCTAATGGGGCTACGAGAGTAGGCGTGGGCACCGTTTGGGCATAGGTAATTTGGGATGGAAAAATCACCAACCCGACCATCAAAACCGAAAAGGTGATGAGAAGTACTAATTTTTTCATGATCTTATTTGCGCCGGAGACGGCGCTCCTCCTTTGGTGAAAAGATCGGACACGAATATACAGTGTTATTAACGAAGAAAGGTTTATGGTGCTTATTCTCGTTAGAATTATCCACTTAAGGCTCCTTGAATGCCGTGTTACTTTGACGATTAACTTTCTTCCAGGTTACCTTTTGCTTTCTGGCCAAATAGCGAAAGAGGCCAATCAGTGCTGCAAAATTGCTGTTTACCAAAAAGGATGGCAGATATAAGATTTTTCCGATCCAGTCCTCTTTTTGAGTGACATTGCCTAATAGAGCCATCAGATAAAAGAGACATTGCAGAAGGAAAAGGTATTGGTTGAACGGCGAAGACAACCAAAGCCACCGTGTCGATGTTGCAACAGGCGGCCAAATGATCGCGATCAGATTGGACAAAAAAGCCAATATCATCATAACAGGCACGAAGGGGCGCAAAAATTTATGCGAAAAAATTTGCCAGACAACAAGCGGATTTTTCCAGGGGAGCAATTTAGCGGCCATACTGATTGCCTGGTATCGACCTGCAATGATCCTGGCGCGCCGGACAATTTCATCAGCGGCGGTTGCAGAAACTTCTTCGTACGACAAAGCCATAGGCTCATAGATTAAACGGTATCCCTGGCGAAGTATCTGCATCAAAATGTAAAAATCATCATTGATCACTTGTGTGGAGGGTTCCACAAATAATTTTCGGCGGATCGCCAGAATCTCACCAGTCACGCCGATGCAAGAGCCCAGGCGAGTCTCTTGTTTTTTGAGGAACGACTCATATTTCCAATATAAGCCTTCCGAAGACCCCAGGGGTTTCCCGTCTTCGATAATATGCTTAGCGCCGCTAACCGCTCCAATCGTAGGGTCGGCGAAAGATCTTACCAAAATTTTTACTGTATCCGCTTTGTAATGGTTATTAGCATCTGAGAAGACGATAATTTCGCCGTGAGCTAGCCGTAAAGCCCGCGTAATTGCCGCCATTTTTCCGCGTCTTTCTGGGGCAAAACTTAACTCAACTCCATCATCTTTAAATCTTTGAACGATTTCAACGGTGTGGTCATCCGAGCCATCTGCCGCGATAAGGATTTGTAACCGGTCTTTTGGGTAGTCCAGCGCTAGAGAATTGTGAATTTTACCTTCGATGACCAGCTCTTCATTGTAAGCGGCTATTAATAAGGTAACGGTTGGGGTAATAGCCTGCTTCTTGATTGGTTTTGCGTGTATACGGGCAAGAATCGTGACAACAATAGGATACCCGGCATAAACATAGAATACTGTGAAAATGGATAGCCAGAAGAGTAAGCCTATCATAGTTTTTCCCCGTGCTCTTCCGCAATTCGTTCATACAAACCCATCAATTTATTTACAGCCATTTCTAATGAAAATTGAGCAATAATCCGTTTTCTGCCCGCTACTCCCATTCTTAATCGGAGATTAGGATTAGCAAGCATCGTGCAGATAGAAGCCTGCAGGGCTGTCAAATCATCCGAAGGGATTAATAATCCAGAGAGGTTATTTTCAAGAACTTCAGGAGTTCCACCCACAGCCGTTGCAACAGCGGGGAGGCCACATGCCATTGCTTCCAACAGAGAAACTGGTAAACCTTCTGCTGAAGATGGTAGCACGAACAAATCGGATACTTGAAGATAGGGGACGACATTTCCCACGTTCCCGAGCATTCTTATTCCCGGCGACAATTGAGATTTCAACTCTTGTTCTTGTGGCCCTGTTCCAAGAATGAGCAAAATTGAATTGGGGAATTCTTCGTGGACCCTGGGCCATACTTTGAATAAATTCTCGGGCCTTTTTTCTCTCGAAAGTCTGCCTGTGTAAATGACGACGAGAGAGTTTGGGGGTATCCCCAGGCGTTCGCGAAGGGCCTGTTTTTTTTCCACCAGTGGCTGAAACCGATCGATATTGACAGCGTTGGGGATATGAACGAGCTTGTTGGGTTTCACACCGGCTTCTTGCAATTCATGTCCGATTAAATTGCTTATCGCCACGAAATAGTCTACATTGCGGCAAAAAGTTTCAAGGCGTTGTTTCCCCAATAATTTCTTTTCTAAACGCCTGACATCGCCAAAATAGCCACTGCTATGTGCAGTAACCACTACTGGCCGTTTTAAAATAGCTTTTGCAATAACCGCTGTTGTCGTCGTCGAAAATAACTCATGGGCGTGAAGAATGTCTGGTTCGATTCTTTTGAGAAGTTTTAGGGCAGTTAATGTGTAAGAGAGAGAGGCCACTGGTTTAGGACCAGGAACTGGCAGGCGGTGTACTGGAACTCCTTCAACTTCTTCGAAAGGAGATAAACCAGGGTAGCGGCGAGTTAGAACATAGATATCTGTCCCTTTTGATTGGAGGCGTGGCGCGAGAAAACCAAGTTGACGTTCGGCGCCTCCAATTCTGGGATAGTACCCATTAATCATCATCGCGATACGCAACCTTCTATGCATATGCAAATCTTATTTTTGGATTAGCTTTTGCATATAATTCTAGCATTTGATCACACCAACGATCTGGGTTGTATTCCGCTTCGATCCGTTTTCTAGCCATCTGACCATACTGTAGTCGCAGCGGTTTGTCGTCCAATAATTTCACAATAGCTTGAGAGATATCCTGTGGAATACGCGGCTCAACTAAAACTCCCGTCTGGTCTGTTAGAACCCACTGAGCATCTCCGACGCGGGTGGCAATGACAGGCAAACCAGCTGCCATTGCTTCTAAGATTGCGACTGACATTCCCTCCCAGTGGGAAGAGCTTACATAAATATCGGCTGCTGGCAAGATCCTCATAACATCGCTACGTTCGCCGATCAGGTAAACTGAGTTTTGGAGGTTAAAGCGAGCAATTGTTTCCTCTAAAGATGATCGAAGCTCTCCATCCCCCACAATTACAAGTGCTGCATCTGGATAACGTGGGTAGACTTGAGAAAATGCTTCAATCAGAGTGTCATATCCTTTTGGAGGAGATAGCCTTCCAACTGATATGATGAGTGGTCTTTCCGGGTTGCCAGTTAACTCTTCTCGTAATGCAATTTTTTCATCTTGAGATGGCAGTGGGTTTACCCCAATCGCATTTTGAATTACATGAATCTCCTTATACCCAAAGCGAGGCTGATGAGCCTGCGCTACCGAATATCCGTTTGCCATGACAATATCGCTTGCATATTTCATTAACCAGGTTTCAATCCTGGCACGCACAGGATGGTAGGGTTCCATGCTAATCGACCGTAGGGAGGTAATCACCGGCACGCCAACTATTCTTGCCGCAATGGTGCCAACAATGTTCGCATAGCTTAAGTAAGTATGGACAACTTCCGCCTGACTTTCGCGAATCAAGCGAACAAGTCGCTCTATTCGGCAGAAATTGAATAATTTTCCTGTAAAGTGGTGAACGGGCACACCCAATTTGCGTAACTCAATAGCATAGGGGGCATCCCAATCCGGGTCAAAGCTGACCACAGAGACGGGTATTTGACGCCCCACCATGAGACGCGACAGGGTAAGCACCATTTTTTCGGCGCCTCCAACAGTCAACCCGTCAATCACTTCCAGAATTTGCATCCATCTACCCAATGTATTACTTGGTGTTAATCAGCTTTTAGAGTGTAGTGGCTTGGTAGTAGATTTACCTTTTTTGGCGTAATCCTCCACTACTGTGTGTTTGACCACTTGGGGCAATGCTAAAGCAATTCCTACCAAAATCCAAAAATAACGAGGAAAAGCATTATGAGTGAACATCGAATCGCTCAAAAACCCTAGAATGCTTATTCCAAATGCAGCCACCAGATTCGCGTATTTTTCCATACCAGCTTGTTTAAACTGGCGATATGCGTCGAGGACGGACTTGATCATCATCCATAGTACTAAGCCGAATGTTATTATCCCAGCCAGACCTGTTTCTGCTGCAGTCCTAAGGAATAGATTATGCGCTTGGCGCTGTTCCGTCCTTGGATCAAGACCAACCCGCCGGGAATATTCCTGATAGTAAACAGGATAGTTGTCAACACCTACCCCAAATAGCGGATGGTCCATGAACATTTGTACTGCAACGATTAATTCGCTTGCCCGGCCGCGAAATGAAACCTCGTCCACATAAGAGATTTCCCCTGTAAGAGCGGCTGGTATGGTCTGGAGCCTTTCAAAAAATGGGTTGGGAACGAAACGGAGCACTAAAATGCTGGCCAACACAACCATGAGTAGGAATGGAAGTTTTAACCTACGGTAAAAGACAACCGCGAGTAGCGTAATTGCAAGGGAAACAAAACCACCACGTGAATAAGTGAAGAAAATGCTTAGGGTGCAGACAAGCGCTGACCACCCGGCCAGGAATTTAAGGATTATTGAGCGCTCGTCCCAAAATTGATTGATTGCAAGTGGGACCAGGATAACAAGGATTTGTGCGTAATAGTTGGGCGATCCCAGCATTCCTGCAACCCGGTTGCTTTCTGTCTCACCAATGATATTCAGAACAGGAGCCTCGGCAAACCCCCAATAAGTGTTATCGAAGGTTCCTGTGAAATATTGATATACGCTGATTGTGCCAGTAAAAATACCCGCAATAATCAATGCCCATGCAACTCTTCGTAAGGTTGCTCCACGCTGGACAAGCATAGTAATAAGAACTGCGATAATTCCGTCTTTTACGAAATCATCTAATGCAAGCGTTGCACGAGCAAAATCAACAGCATAAAACAACGAGGCGAATACTACGATGCCATAAAGACCCACTATGAATAAGGCGCGAAACCAACCACGCGGTAAAGCGCCATTGACAATCCACCGCATTGCCGCTGCGGCAATAAGGAATGCTATGAACGGCCGGGCCAGGGAGGGCAAACCATACACATTCACAGCAATATCTGATATCCTCAGGTAAAGCATCAAAATCAATACTAGAAGTCCCAGTTCAACGTTAATTATCGTAATAGCCGCAAAGATCCCTCCTAGAATTACGCCGGTTACAATAAGCGGATTTTCACTCAGGGTTACTGCCAGTCCAATACTTGCGCCAAAAACGATTGCAAGGATTAAGTAACTCCATACAGACTGGGTAACGCCTGTCACATACTGTTGAATTTTTATCATCCGACCCGATCCTTCCACAATTGCCGCGCGTGGTCTCTTACGGAGTTATTAAAATTATGCTACTGGTGTAGAAGTTAGTTGCCGGCTGCGCTCCAGCTCCTCTTCGGCGCGGGTAATGAACTCAGTTGCGGTTTCGTTGTCGCGCCGCGTGGATACACTAACTGCCGGCATCAACCGCACAGTTTCTCCATATTGGTCCAGTTTTACAGGAGAGGAGAGTACTTGTCCGATCCGATTCAATGTTCTGGCTGCCGCAGTTTCTGGTGTGGAAGGCAACATTACAGCAAAGCTAATATCATCCCATCGCGCGATCATGTCATTCCCACGGAGTTCTCTTCTGAGAATGGAAGTTACCTGACGGAGGAGTTGTTGGGTCAATGGCTGCGGGAGTGTATCAATCAATCCACTTAAGCCTTCTAACTTAACCAGACCCAGCGAGAGGCTGTTATTGGGGTTTTGTACAATTTCTTCTTCTAGTCGGCGGTCAAAAAATCGGCGGTTGAATGCGAGCGACACCGGGTCGGAACTCATGCGGTTGCGATAGGATTCCAATGGAACCCGGATTTGTTCGCGGAGGATGGCCAGGACTGAGCCAAGGATAAGCCCAAGCACTAGCGCCAAGCCACCATCGCGTAGAGGTTGTGGGCTGACTGGAGTGAGCGGAGGGACGGCTGGGTCAAGCAAATTAATGTCATAGACTTTATAAAGATCTTTGATATGGGCAACCGCCCTTTCTCCAACGCTATTCGCCAGAATCGCTACGAGTTGTGGATCTGGACCTTCCACAGTGAGCGCCAAAATATTGGCTTCTGGAAGCACCACCGTGGAGTGCTTATATTTGATCACGTCAGCTGGGGTTAGTTGTAAAGCAGCAACTGTCTCATTATAAATCCTTGTGCTGTTCAAAAACTCAGCATAGGTAACGACGATGGAGCGTTTATCCAATGCTTCAAGGCTGGTAATCACATCTGCACCTGTTACCAGTGTTGGATTAGGGCTTACAGAAAAACGAGCGCTTGCTCTATAGACAGGTTGAGTCAGGAGTGCTGCAATCAGTGCGATATTTACCGCAATCAATGCGGTTAGGACAATAATCCACCAGCCCCGTTGAAGCATACGTAAATATAATTTGATTTCCATTGCTACTCCTCCAATTTTGGCGAACTAAAAACGATCGGTTCTCTAAGCGAAAGGTTAGGCGCGATGGATTTCTGCTTTTCCTTAGCAAAGAGGAGTGATAGTTTGTCGATATTCGTCGTAATGGTAAAATCGCTCAATACCAAATCTCGCCCGGCGTCAGCCATTCGTTTGGCGTTCTCTGGATCAGAGTAAATCTTTTCTATCGCGTTTGCAAGCGATACCTCATCACCAGGTTCTACTAATATACCGGTTACACCGGGTTTTACCAATTCTGGTACCCCCGAAATGTTGGTAGCAATTACAGGAAGAGAACAAGCAAGTGCTTCCATCAGCGCCACCGGGATGCCTTCCATCTTACCAGAGGACGTGATTACACTTGGCTGAACATAACAATCTGCGCCAGGGAGCAACGTTGCCACCGTCTCTTGGGGCAGAGGCCCCAACAGTTCTACCATCCCATTCAACTTCAGCGACGAGATCTGTTGATTGAGTTTTTCCATTAATTCGCCGCCGCCAATAATTTTGCAAGAGAATTCCAGACCACGGTCGCGTAACAATGCACACGCATTGATCAAGACATAATGACCTTTGTACGGTTGAAGACTTCCTATGCTGATGATCTCGAAGCGATTTCCAGATTTCTTAACGGCGGAATAGTCCTCTGGCCTGATCCCGCAATGGATAACAAATATTTTTGCTCGCGCCCATTCTCCGACAGTTTTGCAAATGAAATTTTTGTTAAATTCGGATATGGTGACTACAAACGCTGCATCACGTACTTTGATGTCCAACATAGGCTGTTCGACATAAAGGTCATGTGCATGCGCCGTGATGCTGTATGGAATCCCGCTAAACCTATTTATGATCCAAGCGGCCAATGCCGGATGCGTAGCGTAATGGGCGTGTATGTGTTCTATCCTGTCTTTTTGCATTGATTCAGCGAGCGCAACCGATTTTGGAAATAATACCAGCGCCCTTAGCAAGAATTTTGGACTAGGCAGGTTCTTATAAAGCGACAACAAGAATGTGGTCACATACTTAATCGGATCTTTGAAAAGTGTCCTCAAATTTGCTTTGATCGTCTTTGGTGAAAGATAAGGGATATATTTAGTTACGCTTAATAAACTTTCGACGTCGCCATGTCGTACCATTTGTTTCTGCAGGATCAGAGGGTACACGGTAATATCCCATCCTCGCCGTCTGAGTTCAATCATTTCCCTTAGAATGAAAGTCTCAGGAAGGTGTGGGAAACGCGACATTATATAGGCAACGCGCGCTTGATTCAATGCGCACCCCTCTGCTGAAAAACCGACAAGACCGTTCGGAATAGTATTTCAAGATCCAATGCAATGCAGCGCTTCTCAATATAAGCAATGTCCAGGCGCAGTCTCTCATCAAACTCAGTTGACCCGCGACCAATAATTTGCCATAGACCCGTCAGACCGGGGGTAACATCCAACCGCTCCGTATGCCATAAAGAATATGTCTCGGCACTAAAGGAAGTAGGACGGGGTCCAACAAGCGACATTTCTCCTTTGATCACGTTAAACAATTGAGGGAGTTCATCAAGACTTGTTTTTCTCAAAAATTTCCCTACCCGTGTAATGCGCGGATCGTTCGTGATCTTGAAGTCAGGCCATTGCAATTCGTTCAGGTAAGCAAATTGCTGTTTGAGCTCCTCTGCATTAGTCACCATTGTGCGAAACTTATACATCCCAAAACGGCGCCCGTTTTTCCCTGTACGCTGTTGAACAAAGAATACAGGATCGCCAGGCGAATCTAGTTTTATTAAAAACCAAATCACCCCTAAAAATATGAGCCAGAAGGGGGCTGAAATGATCACAATCGCTAGATCCATAGCGCGTTTCATGTATTGATAGAGTTTTCCACGGATCAAACGACGCTCTGGCTGGTACCGATCTAACCAAGTATATTCAATAGCTTCAATCCTGGCTGTCATGTTTGTTATTCCCCATTTTGCTGCAAACTAGGATTCCTTCGCTCCGCCGCTTTTCCCAGAGTTTATGGAACGAGAAGATAGCGGCAAAGCAACAAAGTGCTGCATTTGGAATTCTGCTTTATTCAAAAGGTCTTCATAGGTTAATGCCTCGTCTGGAAATGAAGCAATTCCGAATACCATGGATATTCCCAATTGCTCCATTGCGATCATTTGAATTCTCTCAGCAAGCCTCAGTGAACCTTCTGAGGAGGTTTCAGGGCAAAGGATGACAAACCTCCCATGATCGTTTCTGCTGATGACCAGGTCGGTCCGGCGCGCCTCACTACTAATTAATTGCGCTAAGGTCGCTACCAGAAAGCGTTGAGTCATTTTCTTTTGTAATTCTTGAACAGAACGTTTTAATTCTGCACTTAAAGAGCCTGTTGAGGGTTCGACGACGATTAAAGCGAGGGGACGATTGTGCCGCCGGCTTCGGATGAATTCTAGCTTTACTTGATCGTCTGCGGTTCGGCCATCTAAAACAGGATTGGTTATCGCCGGCATGGATACTTTTTCAACAAAATTTTCGAATTCTTTTTGGTGGATGGCCACGCCATATGAAAAGAAGACCCCTGCAATTAATAGACTAAGTTCGGTGATCGTGACAAAGGTATTGTCACCTCCAAACGCAGGGGTTTCCGTGAACATAAATACGCGCACTGCCAGATAAATAATTCCCCAAAAAACCAGATAAAAATAGACTGAGAGGCGGTTTAGGGATGGGATGGAGACGGTCCCAACACACGCAAGAAGCAAACTTGCGTAAAGGGCAGGGTGAATTTTAAGAATTGGGCCTCCTGCCAGCCCAATTCTCTCCAGGTTAAAGACCAGCGCTAGAAAAACGATCAAAACAATCAATGAGAGCTTCTGTTTGGTCATAATGCAGTCTTCCTAGAGTATAAATGTAATAATTGACTATTTAGTTACATATACTATAAATTTACTCTATAATTATAAAAAATACAAGTGCGATTTTAAAAAAATTGTATTCGCCTTAAAGTTTTCTCAAATAAACTGGCTACAGTTTCCCACCTTTCTCACCAGTTTGTCTGACTGAGGAACTCGAGAATTCGTTTTTCAATTGTCTGTGTTTATTGTGTTTGTAACATCAGCGGTAGGTAAATTTCAGAAAAAGTCACAATACAAGCGATCCCCCTCCCCCAATCAAGGTTTAGAAAGCAGTACCTGAGCCAGCCAACAGCAATG
>Ga0067045_1003185_pt1 | contig 42185 bp, 55 predicted proteins | sample TerdegcTABiofilm_FD_59184 | JGI IMG/M metagenome (GOLD analysis project Ga0067045, IMG submission 59184) | Combined Assembly of (Gp0054472, Gp0054536) Wastewater bioreactor microbial communities from Singapore -Terephthalate degrading... | reverse complement strand
AAAAAGAAGCGCAAGACATAATCATTCAAGCAATTCAACGCACAGCCACGGACCATAGTATTGAATCTACGGTATCGGTAGTCAATTTGGAAAGTGATGAAATGAAAGGAAGAATTATAGGACGTGAGGGACGAAACATACGGGCATTTGAATCGGCAACAGGTGTGGATTTGATAATTGACGATACTCCAGAAGCAGTTGTAATATCAGGATTTGACCCATTTCGGAGGGAAGTAGCAAAAAAATCTCTCGAAAAATTAATGCTCGATGGTCGTATACATCCCGCACGTATAGAGGAAATTGTAGAAAAAACACGTAAGGAACTCGAAGAGGAGATTTTGCAAGTCGGCGAAAATGTTGTGCTTGAACTTGGTATAAAGAATATGCATAAAGAATTATGCAGATTGGTCGGAAAAATGAAATACCGTAGTAGTTATGGGCAGAATCTGTTAAGTCATTCGATTGAAGTAGCAAAAATTGCGGGGATAATGGCATCAGAGCTTGGATTGGATCCAAATCTATCAAAGAGAGCTGCATTATTACATGATATAGGTAAATGTGTTGATGATGCTGAGGGTCCTCACGCCTTGATTGGATTTGAGATGGCAAGGAAATATAAAGAGCATCCAATAGTATGCAATGCAGTTGGTTCCCATCATGAAGATATAGAGATGGAATCTCCTTATGCTGTAATTGTTCAAGCAGCAGATAGCATAAGCGGAGCAAGGCCTGGTGCAAGACGTGAATCACTCGAGACATATATCAAGCGACTTGAAAAATTGGAAGAAATAGCAACAAGCTTCGAAGGTGTAGGAAAAACTTATGCAATTCAAGCAGGACGCGAAGTGCGCGTGATTGTCGAGCCAGATAAAATAGATGATTCTAATTCCGAGCAATTAGCAAATGATATAGCCGAAAAAATCGAAAAGGAAATGGAATATCCAGGGCAGATCAAAGTCACTGTAATTCGTGAAAAGCGTGCAGTCGCATTAGCAAAATAAATAAATTTGTATCTAATTTTTTTATAAAGCAAGATAATAAAAGATGACAACGCAAGAAATTCTTTCAAAGTACAAAACAATTGCAGTTTATGGAATGAGCGGCAATCCATCAAAGCCAGCTTATGAAATACCTGAATTTATGATTGAGAAAGGGTATAATATTATTCCAATTAATCCAAAAGAAGAGCAAATTCTTGGCAAGAAGGTATATCACAATTTAATGGATGTACCTGATAAAATAGAAATACTTGATGTATTCAGACCATCCCAAGAAGTAGTGGAAGTGGTCAGGCAAGCAATCGAACGCAAAAAAGCTAAGGGCGATATAGATGTAATTTGGTTGCAATTAGGTATCTATAATGACGAAGCAAAAGCCTTAGCAGAAAATAATGGATTAGAATTTATTCAAGACAAATGTCTAAAAATCGAATATAATAAGATGTCTTAATGTTATGGGTTCAAGTTATTGAACCCTTTTTTTTATTTTCTTTATAATTAGAAACAATTGTATTTTGTAGAGTTTTAAAATTTTGAACATCTACTATTTATTCATAAAATTCAATTAATTTTGTATTTAATTTTTTATGTAATATAAAGGTAATCAATGAAAAGAAGTGCAATATTATTAGTGTTTTGTTCATTATTAATTTTTGGTTGTAATAACAATGAACCAACAACATCAAAGACTGAATTGAAAACATTTGATGATTCATTAAGTTATGCACTTGGAATGCAATTGGCAGAACAAACCAAGCGCGATTCTATCAAAATCAATATAGATATGTATACACGTGGATATATGGATGCATCAGACACAAATAAAAAGCGTGCAATAAGCGATAGCGGGATAGCAATTGTTTATGGTAAATTCCAAACTATAATGCAAAAAAAGCAAGCAGAACAAATGGCACAATATGAAGCTCAACAAAAAGCTAAAGCCGAAGAATTGCAAAAGCTAACTGCAAATTTTCTATCTGAGAATCGAAAAAAGCCCGGCGTTAAGGAAACAAAGAGCGGATTACAATATGAAATAATTAAGCAAGGAACAGGACGCTCAATACAACCAAATGATGTGATAAAAATGAAATATGTAGCATATTTTCCAACAGGAGAAGTTTTTGATTCTTCTTATAAAAACACACCAGCTCAATTTCCAGCACAACGAGTTTTTCCAGGATGGGATGAAGCAGCGTCTTTGATGAGAATTGGAGGGAAATATAAATTTGTATTTCCACCAAAACTAGCATTTGGAGAAAAAGGCTCGGGACCAATTCCACCAAACGCCATAATTATTTTTGATGTTGAAGTAATTGATGCACAACCAATACCACAACAAATGCAACAAGGAATTCAAGTACAACCCCAAAGACAGAAATAAGTTTTTTTAGTATTATAAAAGATGTAATTATGTTATTAAAACAAGAAATTCAGGAAGCATTAAATGCTCAAATAATTCGAGAGATGTACTCATCGAATTTATATCTCTCAATGTCAGCATATTATTCATCAATAAACTTGAATGGATTTTCCAATTGGATGCGTCTTCAAGCGCAGGAAGAGATGATGCACGCCTTGAAGATATTTGATTTTGTTCTTGATAGAGGTGGAAAAGTTAAATTAGACCAAATTCCTGCTCCACCATCATCGTGGGATAATCCGACTGCACCATTTGAAGACAGCTATAAGCACGAGCAGCTTGTTTCATCTCATATTAATGAAATCCAAGATTTAGCATTCGGTTTGAAGGATTTTGCAACAGTTAGTTTTTTGAATTGGTTTGCCAATGAGCAGGTCGAAGAAGAAAAAGACACAAATGATATTTTGGATAGACTTCATCTGGCAGGTGATTCAAAAGCAAGTTTATTTTTGATGGATAGAGAGCTTGGTGCACGTCAAGCAATAGCAAACTAACAATATGAACAGAAATGCAAGATTATTCATTATTCGATGAAATTATTAATTTATCTACAGAACAAATTAATACTGACACAAAGGATATAGATCTTGCAAGTACACGAGAAATTCTTTATCTGATAAATAAAGAAGATAAAAAGGTGCCTGAGGCAGTCGAAGCTGAAATACCTTATATCGAGCAAGCAGTAGAAATTGTCTATCAAAGCATTAGAGAGGGAGGGCATTTGATATACGTCGGTGCAGGAACAAGCGGACGGCTAGGGGTCATCGACGCAGCAGAATGCCCTCCAACTTTTGGTACATCCCCTGAAACTGTACAAGCAATTATTGCAGGAGGAAATCAAGCAATGTTTATAGCTCAAGAAGGTGCTGAAGATAACGAGGCACAGGCAATAATTGATCTTAGAGCAAAAAATTTAAACTCGCAAGATGTTGTATGCGGAATCGCAGCATCGGGACGCACTCCTTATGTTAAGTCTGCAATAAATTATGCGCATTCCATTGGATGCAGAACGATTATGATAACTACTTCCAAGCGTGAAGAAGTGCTTGCACGTGATATTAATGCTGATGTTTTTATTTGCCCTTACGTGGGACCTGAAGTTATTGCAGGTTCCACGCGGATGAAATCAGGAACAGCACAGAAACTTGTTTTGAATATGCTTACTACTGCTACAATGATTAAATTGGGCAAGACTTATGGTAATATAATGGTCGATTTACAGCAGACAAACAAAAAACTCATTGAGCGCTCGAAAAACATAATTATGACAATTTGCGAAGTAGATTATAATAAAGCAAGTGAATTATTAAGTCAAACCCAAGGGAATGTGAAATTAGCAATTATGATGGGGAAATCAAGTTTAGACAAGCAATCAGCATTGGAACTTCTCAATAAAGCAGATGGTAAAATCCGTCAAGCATTAAAATTAATATAATTAATTCTTTAGAAATTCCAGAACATTCTTAAAATCGTCAGGCAATTCTGAATCGAAAAATAGATCTTCTTTTGTCATAGGATGGATGAATCCAAGCGTTTTTGCATGAAGCATTTGGCGAGCGGCTAGCTGCAGGCACTTTTGAGCTTTTGAACGCATATAATTAGATTGTCCACCATAAAGGATTTTATCCCCACCATAAGTTTCATCTCCAAGAATTGGATGCTTCATAAATGCAGAATGGACACGAATTTGATGAGTTCTGCCTGTATGCAAACGGAATTTGACAAGACTTGTAAATTCAAATTCCTCGAGAACTTCATAATCGGTAATTGCGGATTTGCCACCACGTTTAACAACAGTATATTTTTTTCTATTCTGATTTGATCTACCAATAGGAGCATCAATTGTTCCAATAGGCTCAGCAAATTTTCCCCACACAATGCCCCAATACTCACGAGATACCGTATGGTTATGAAATTGTTGAGAAAGAAGCGTATCAACTGATGAATTTTTTGAAACAACAAGCAATCCCGATGTATTTTTATCAATACGATGAATTATTCCGGGGCGAATTTCAGGACTCTCAAAAATTTTGCATTCATCTATTTCTTCATCATCAGAATCATCGGGTTCTTCATCAAGTTCGATTGGAATTGGTTCGCGTTTGCCGAGATAATAAAGTACAGCATTTACAAGAGTGCCATATCTATTGCCAAAAGCGGGATGGACAACCATTCCCGCAGGTTTATTAACGACAATTAAATAGTCATCTTCATAAACAACATCAAGTTGAATATCCTGAGGAACAAGCTCCATTGGTGGGGGCTTCAATATTCTGCACTGAATAATATCATTTGGAAATACTTTTGAATTTTGTTTTGCAATTTTACCATTAATTAGTACTCTGCCTTCTGAGATTGAACGCTGAACTTTTGTTCGTGTTGCATTTTGAAAGCAATGTGTCAAATAGACATCCACTCTTTCGGGATTCTGTCCCTTAGCTACAGTAAGCTCAAAATTTTGCTCAATATATTCGGGATGATTATCCAACATAAAGAAAGAAATAAATAGAAATAATTAATTAAAATGTTCCGGTTCGTTTTATAACGATTAATGTTCTATCATCATTGAATTGAGAGGAAGTTGAAAATTTTTGAACCTCCTCAATAATTTGAAGAGCAATTTCTTTAGCACTAAGATCACGATATTTCAAAATCAATTCTTTGATTCGGTCATAGCCGAAAAATTCATTTTTTCCATTTTCTGCCTCGACTATACCATCTGTAAGCAAAATGAGGATATCGCCAATTTTCATTCTGATATTTTCGATATTAAATTTTTGATTCGGGACCAAACCTAAAATACCACCTGTGGATTGAAGCAAAGAAAATCTATCGCTTTCTCGACGATAATGAATTGGTTCAGTATGACCTGCATTTGCATAAAGTACAAGACGGTTTGACGATTCTGAAAGCTCGCAATAAAACAATGTTAGAAATCTTTCTAAGGGGAAAGTTTCATAAACAAGATTATTAAGGTGGTACATCAAACTAGATATTTTAGGAACAAATTTATGAGCCATAGAAATAGCGCCCGAAACAAATAGAGCTTGAATTGCAGCAGTTAAGCCTTTGCTTGAAGCATCACCTATTAAAATGGCTAATCTATTTTCTTCAGTTTCAAGACTTGGGAGGTAATCAAAAAAATCACCACCAACATCACTATCAGGAACGCATATCCCATAAATTTCAAAATCGGAAAAATTAATAGAATGGTCGGGGAGTAAATTTCTCTGAATTTCGGAGGCACGAGCAAGGTCTTGGCGAATTTTTTCTTGACTTTGAATCAACCGAAAATCGTGTAATCTTGTTGATGCAATTGTGCTAATAATTGACAATGTTTCATAGAAACTTTGTAATATTTCGGGAGCATTGAAACCAAGAACATATTCATAAAATCTGCCCCATTTTGTACGAACAATCTCTCCAACTCCAGTAGCAGAATAAATAAATATCCCACTTTCTTTTAAAAGTTTATCGGTCTCATATTGTAATTTTGTTTTTTCGCTATGCAATTCTTTAAGGATAGGTTGGTCATCAATATTCAAAATATAATTATCAGGAATTTTATTAACATTACCATACTGAAAAAGTAATCTATATGCTTTTTTATCAGGCAATAATTCCCAGATACGTCCTCCTGTGATTTGAAATTCAGGACTCTCGACAACCTGCCTGACTAAATTTTGTAAAAAAGTGCGCTCATCTGAAAATTTCTGACTTGAGATTTGCTCGACTAATTTATAAATTCGCTTTTGTGTTTTACTTGCTGAATCCATAGAATATTACAATAATTTTAATACACTCAATGCATTGCTAATTTTATCTAAATTAGATTTTGCAATAGGAACTAATGGTAGACGAACATAAGGTTCAATTAGTCCCATTAATCCAAGCGCAGCTTTGACGGGGACAGGATTAGTTTCAATAAAATTAAGTTGCATTAAATCCAGTAATTGATAATGAACCTCGCGAGCTTTCACAAAATCGCCTGAAAGTGCAAGTTGTACCATTTCTTTCAGCTCTGTTGGAGCAAAATTTGATAGAACCGAAACTATACCTTTAGCACCAATTGACATCAAGGGCAATGTTAGAGCATCATCACCACTAAGAAGCACAAAATTTTCAGGTGCGGATTTAATTATATTCATCGCTTGCTCAAGATTGCCTGAGGCTTCTTTTGTGGCAACAACATTTTTGCATTGTTTTGCGATTTCAATTTGTGTATCAGCAGTAATATTTACAGCAGTTCTTCCTGGAACATTATAAATAATTTGTGGCAGATCAACTTGCTCGCTAATAGCAAGATAATGTTGTAATAATCCAAGCTGTGTTGGTTTATTATAATATGGTGCAACGAGCAATAAAGCATCAGCACCCTCGGACTTTGCAAGTGTGGAAAGTTCAATTGTAGCTTTAGTATCATTTGTGCCTGTACCTGCAATAATTGGCACTCTCCCATTTGAAATTTGAATTGCTTTAATAATTAACGCAAGACGTTCTTTATGAGAAAGCGTTGCACTTTCCCCTGTTGATCCGCAGACAACAATACCATCAACATTTCGCTCAATTTGAAATTCAATCAAACGCTCAAAAGCATCAAAATCTATTTCAAGGTCGCTTTTAAAAGGGGTGACAATTGCTGTAATCACACCTTGAGGAATAAAATTTGCCATAAACATACTATTTTTAATTTTACATATTTATTTTTTTATAAATTAAGGAATTTTAATTAATTATTGAAATAAAATGAATAAATTTAATTAATAAAAGCATAATTTTAAAAAAGAAATACTAATTAATTTTAAATTCTAATTTTTCTTTTTATTACGTCTATATTATAATTTATAAATAAAAATATTAAAAATGAAAGAGATTAAAAGACAATTCAAAACACAATATACAAAGGATGAAATGAAGAATTATGTTAACGTTAAGGTTATGACAAATTCATTATTTCATCAATTTATAAATGAATCTAATTGGGATGGATATATACTGAATTTAAAGTCAAAATTTGGTTATGGATCAATTATTTTTGAAGATTACATAATAAAAATTGAATTGTATTTAAATGCAATAGGTTCAATAGCGGGGAGGCAATTAGAGTCGATGTTGGATAATGAATTTAAGAATTTACTTGATAATAAAGATAGCTTATAAAAATTTCAAATATTAGATTTCGTCAAATAAAATAATAATCATCATAAAGAAATGAAATATATCAAAATCTTATTTCTAATTATATTTACTATAAGTTCTTCAGCTTATATCAGTTTCTCTCAACCTCAAATTAGCATCACTAGTGGCACTACTTATGATTGGGGAAATGTCAAACCAGGGCAAAATCCATTAAATGGAAAAATTATCATTAAGAATATAGGCAATGATACTTTAAAAATCACGAAGGTACAGCCAAGCTGCGGATGCACAAGTGCCCCATTGCAGAAATATAATTTAGCACCAAATGAATCAACAGAATTAAATGTTTCGCTGAATATATCTTCTTATGAAGGGCATATTGAAAAGTATATTGATATATTTTCAAATGATATGACCGCACCTCAAAAGCGATTGACTCTACTTGCAAATATTGAGCAGATAATTAAGGTCGAACCGGGGAATGTTGTTTCATTTATGCAAATGACGGTTGGAAAAACACAGACTCAAACTGTGCAAATCAAGAATTATGGAGATAAAGATGTGGAACTCACAATTTCTGATTATTACCCTAAGACACTTCTTTTAAAGTTCGAATCGCCAAAAATACTAAAAAAAGGCGAATCGTATCCCCTTGATATTACAATAAATGCTGATAAACCCGGTATAATTAAAGGTAGAATTATAATTAAGACAAACTCTTCTGAAATACCTGAATTGCCAATTTATATCTATGGCGATGTGGAACCATCACCAATTTTTATTGGCAATTAGAATTATTTCAATCAAATTTAGTAATTTTGTAATCTTATAAAATTCAAAATCGATATGGCAAGACGTGATCAAATTACAGGGAAAACAATTTTGACAGGGAACAATGTCTCGCATGCAAATAATCGCACACGCAGACGGTTTTTACCAAATTTGCAATCAAAAAGAATCTGGGTCCCTGAAGAAAATAAATTTGTCAAAGTGAAAGTTTCTGCAAAAACTCTAAGAACAATTGATAAAAAAGGATTAACTGCTCTTTTAAAGGATAATAAATAATCATTTGTTTCGACCTCATCAAATTCTTTAGTCAATTTTTTTCAATTTTTGCTTATTTTTGAAAAAAAGCAAAAGTGAAATGAAAAGAATTATAAAGATTATAATAATACCTATTATTATTACGCTCTCAATTGAGATTTCTTTTTCTCAAGTATGGACAGAAGTACAAACACCATTTAAATATGTAAATCGAATCAAATTCTTCGATGATGGAACCAAGCTTTTTGTATCTGGTGATACGATAGCAATAAATTTTTTAAAATATAATTTATTTCTACCTTATTTTGGGAGTGGTTTTGCCATTTCTGAAAATAATGGTCAAAGCTTTTCCGATATTAAAATGAATTCATACACAGTCTTTGATATATATCGGTCAATTGTAAATCCTCAGACATATTTTGTGTCAGCAGCAAAACTAACACGGTCGGCAATTTATCGCTCCACAGATGGCGGAAATCAATTCGACGAACTCCCATTATTAGAAGATGCTAATTTTTATAATAAAATTGTTTCGAAAGTCATTGATGGGAAAGAAACATTTTTCATTTGCGCATATAATACATCAGACGGGTTAAGTATTTCAACCGACAATTGTGAAACAGCAACTACAACCGAAAATATCCGGATACAAGTAAATGATATAAAAATATCAAAATCAGGTGATATTTTTCTTGCTTCCGATAATTCAATATATGGGCGTGTGCTGCGATCTACTGACAATGGAAAAACTTGGATAAAAGACCAAAAGGGACTCGAGGGGCTTCGTATTTTATGTGTGCAACCATCGAATTATGAGCCTGCATACATATATTGTGGCGCTGATTCATTAGATTTCAATAAAAATAGCATCGGAAAGGGAATTTATGTCAGCCTCGACACGGGAAAGACTTGGAAACCCCTTGGGATATCAGGTGCCCCCGTCCTTGCAATAGAAGAACATCCAACCGATCCACATTATATGGCTGCAGCCTGCGGTGTCCTTGGTGTTGGCGTTTCAGCAAATTTCGGGCAAGCTTTTGAATTTTATAATGATGGCTTGCCTCCTAATGCCTTTGCAGAAGGTGTTGCAATTCCCGCCATCAATCCCACATCTGAGGGTATCGAAATTTTTGCAAATTTATATCAAGGGGGGCTTTATAAATCAAAGAATATCAAAAGTGGCGTAAATGATGAATTTATCAATACTTCTAAATTGAAAATTGACAAAATATATCCTAATCCTGCATCTGAATATTTAACAATATCATTCAATAATCCAAAAATTCAAGATATTGATATTCAAATTATTGATTTATTAGGCAACACTATTCAGTCAATGAATTTCAAAAACTTAAATGAGGGAATAAATGTTGCAACTTTCGAAAATATAAAAATTCCATCTGGATATTATTTCATAATAATAAAGAGCAATTATAGCCACGAAATGCAAAAATTTATGATATTAAATTAATGGATATAAACTCACCAATAGGCGTCTTTGATTCGGGAGTAGGTGGGCTAACGGTCTTGAAGCAATTATTAAGATTTCTGCCTAACGAGAATTTTATTTATCTTGGAGATACAGCCCGCGTACCTTATGGGAACAAATCGCAATCTACAATTGAGAAATATGCAGGTGAAGCAACACGATTTTTGCTAAATAAAAGTGTCAAGCTAATAGTAATAGCTTGCAATACTGTTTCCTCAATTGCTATGGGTGCAGTAAAACAAAATTCAAATGGAATCCCGGTAGTGGGAATGATTGAGTTTTCTGCGCGCACTGCACTTAGATTATCAAAAAATCATAAAATAGGAATCATTGGCACACGTGCAACAATAGAAAGCAAGGGTTATGAGAAACAAATTCGCAAATTATCCCGAGTAAAAAATTTAACACTTATCTCGCAACCTTGTCCCCTATTTGTGCCTCTTGTTGAAGAAGGTTTTATCAATACTCCTGCAACTCATTATATTGCTGAGCAATATCTTGCGCCATTTAAGGACTCATCAGTAGATACATTGATTTTGGGTTGCACGCATTATCCAATGCTATCGAAAGTAATTAGCGAGATATTGCCAAATGTCATTCTTATAGACACAGGGGTAGAATCATCAATTCAGGTTCTACGAATTCTTGCGGAAAAAAATCTATTGAAAGAATTGGATGAAACGACAGATATAGCTGAAAATATTAATATTAACAATTTTAATGACCCCAATGTTGAATTTTATCTGACTGACATTTCTTTGAATTTTAAATCAATAGCAGAGTTATTGCTTGGTTATAATATAAAAGAACCAATTGAAATTGATATATCAGATGAATAATTTACAATTTTTTTTAATTTAATTAGTTTATATATTACTTACAAATTAAAAATGAAATCGATTCTAAAAGTACTAACCTTATTTATGTTGGTTCAGACAGTAGTGTTTAGCCAAAATAATGAGCGTGTGAGAAAGGTCGATTCCATATTTATTTATAAACCTGCTCATCCAATTGAAATATATAATCCAGATGCAAAATTTATAAATAATTCATTATGTCTTGATATAATATTTTGCAATTCAGGGTTTGGTGGTGGTTTACTTTTTACTCATTCATTTGATAAAGAAAATTTATTATTTGCTAATTTTTATATTTCGGGGGCTAGGAATACCGACGAAATTGAGTATTGGGATTACAATACAAATACCTGGAAAGTTCCAAATAAAGTAAATAGATTATTTATGATACCTTTTACAATTGGATATTCACGGTTGATTTTCCAAAATTCTATAGCAGGTTCATTCAAACCTTTTGTATCCGCTGGTATCGGTCCAACATTAATTGTTGCAACACCTTACGATAAGGAATGGTTTTCAGCTTGGAGCTATGCACAATCATTTATTCGCTTTAATACATATATTGGTCTTGGTGCGTATTTCAGCTTGGAAGATAATTCAGTTGCCTCTGCAAATATCCGATATTATTACATCCCATTTGGTGGCCAAGGTCTGGAAAGTATTCGCAATCTTCCTATTAAGGATTTTGGCGGACTTGTTCTATCACTCTCTGTAGGATATACTTTTTAATATTTTTATTTTGTTAAAACAATTATAGGGATTAATAATTTCACTATTTTTAAAATCCCATCACTTTGCACCACTGATTGCAACACCTGTAAAAGTTTGATTCATATGCAATGAATTGTATTGCTCACCATAGGTACTGAACCCAATGACATTATATTTTTTCAATAAATCATTATATTCTTTTTCTAACTTTGTTCCCTCAAGCGCAATTCTGTGGTAAAAACAATCAAATCCGAGTAAAAAATCAATTCTTCCAATACTACGTTCAACTTCTTTAAATTTGTTTTCCATATTTTTTATTATATTGCCTGCTTTTCCAAGTCTATAAATTCGATCCTCTTCTATTGCGCAGGCAAATTGCAAACTATCGTCAGGATTTACGTGGAGAATTTCTCTTACATACCAATCCCCATAGTAATTTTCAATTAATGGATTCATTGAAAAATGCTTGAGAGTAAGTTCTTCTTTAGGAACATTAATTAATCGAGAATAATAGACAGCTGCTGGTTCATCATTAATTTGATAAACGATCCTATTTCGTGGATCTGATTTAGTGATATTTAAGATTTTATCTGTGGGCATAAAATGATGAGTTTTCATTATTTCAAATGGCAACTCTGATTCCACGATTATAAATGCAGCTCGATTAGATTTGAAAAGATAATTTAAATAAACGTGTGTTTTAATAAATTTGAGATTATCTCCCGCCGATCCGCCTACAATCGGAATGTTATTAAAAACATTATAAAGAATACTAGTAATTTGCTCTTCTTTTGTGGAGAGGCCATCAATTAAAAGAATTCCAAACATTTTTTTGGAGTTAAGATATGTATTAAATTTCAATTTATGAACAATTTCTCTTGAAACTCGTAAAGTATCTTTTATTGAAAATTTTTCTAAATCATCGATGTCATATATGTGGAATGCAAGCAAATCCGACTTTAAACTAAAGCCAGTTATGGAATTCATCACTAATCCATCATTTGTAATTTCACCTGCTGTTGTAACTCCTACAATATTTTGTACGGGGATATGATTTAAGGATTGTTCGATAGTTTGCAGATAATAATTTGGAGAAACAAAGAACATCATTAATTCATTTCTATCTTGAAGGATTTGTTTAGTGAGTTCGTTTATAGCTTTTTGTGGATCTGAATTTTTTGTATATCCACATTTTATAGAAATTTTCTCTTCCATAGCCCCCTCCCATAAAAATTTGCAATTTAATAATATTTCATATAATCGCAATGGAAAGTCCAAAAAAATACAAAAAAATAGATTATTTAATAATTTTCTGAAGGTTTCTCAATAATGTGTCGATTGCATCATCAAGAGATTGAGCTTTTAATGTTATCCCCGCTGCATTGAAATGTCCACCACCACCAAGTGAGAAAGCCACTTTTTGAACATCAAAATCATCTTTTGAGCGTAATGATATTTTATATTCACCACATTGATAAATTTCTGATAATAAGATACCAATTTTTACTTTTTCGATAGAAAGAGTTTGCTCTACAAAAAATTCTGTATCCTGATAACTTGTTTGTGTCTCTCGGAAATCTTTTTCGCTAATTGACATCAAGCAAACTCTATCTTGAAATAAAAGTTTCAAATTAGATAATGCTCTACCAAGCAAACGCATTTGGTTAATTGATTTTTGATTATAAACATTTTCGTAAAGATAAGATGGATCGGCCCCGGCATCTATTAATTCTGCTATAATTCTATGGAGTTGTGAAGTTGTTTTTGGGAACCTAAAATTGCCTGTATCAGTAGCAATGGCGACATATAAAGCTTCCGCAATTGGTTTTGTCACTTTGAAATCGGGTACTTGTGAAAGTATTCTCCAAATTATCTCACCTGTAGAGGAAGCATTCGAATCTACTAAACTATGAATGCTATTTATATTCATTCCAGGATGATGGTCAATAATAATCTTAGTTGCATTAGATTCCTGAATATGCTCAGCTAGCATCATCGAACGTCCATAATCATTCATATCAACAAGAACAATCAAATCGGCTTGCTTGATATGATGTAGATTAGACTTTTGATAAAATTTTAGAATTCTATTAGCACCCTCAAGAAATTGCAGATTTTTTGGAACATCATCCGAGATGATAATCCAAGCATCTTTTTTATTTCCAATGAAATAATTCCACAAAGCAAGGGCTGAGCCAATGGCATCTCCATCAGGATTATTATGAGTAGAAATAATTATTTTCTTAGAATTTTCAAAAATCTTAGTAATTTCGTATATATTATTTATTTGAATTAAGTTATTATTCATAATTTAATAATTAGAATTTAATTTAAACGTTTTTTATTATTTAAAATTTCATAGACATTGGAATTCAAAAAGTTATTACCTTATCTTGAAGTATTAGCTGCTTTTTTAGGTGCAGTATTAATTATTTTTTTAATCTTCGATAATTGGATTCTTCCCTCTATTGTTAAAGATAGAAAAATTGTAAAAGTTCCAAATGTTGTTGGTATGCCATCAAATACTGCTATAAATTTGCTTAATGAAAACGGGCTAGATTATACAATTGTAAGCCAACAATATAATGAAACGTATCCCAAAGATTATGTAATCAAGCAAATTCCTGCCCCAGGCACAAAAGTAAAAGAATCACGTCAAGTACTTCTCACATTAAGCAAAGGAAAAGAAAACACATCCGCACCTAATGTAATTGGACAATATGAAAGCTACGCTCGAAGTATTATATCAAATGCTGAACTTAATGTCGGAAATATTACTTACCTGAAAAACGATTCTGTACCAAAAGGTATTGTAATTTCCCAAAATCCTCCTCCAAATAGTTCTATTGCACTCAATGGATATATTGACCTTGTAATAAGTGAAGGAGCCGAAGAAAAAGTAATTGTCCCCGATTTGACAGGTAAGTCACTCAATGACGCTGAAAATATTCTAACTGATATAGGACTTAAAGTCGGTGATGTTTCCTATATCAAAAACGAAACATTTTTACCTAACACAATTGTTAGGCAATCACCTTTGCCAGGAGAAAATGTAATTAAAGGTGCAGCGGTCAATCTTGTTATATCACGCTAAATTAATATATAAGTAACAAATTTAGCTTTTTCATTCCAATATTGAAAGAACCCTCCTTGCATTTGGATTATTTGGATTAAATTCTAGTGCGAGAGAAAGAATTTGTATTGCTTTTTCTTTCTGATTATTTTTATACGCATAGATTCCATTATTTGTCAAATTATCAGAAATAAGCAATGGCAAATTTTTGGGCAAAATTCCATCATATTTATTTCTATTTTTCAATAAATATTTCAAATCTAAATAATCAATTGATACAGCAACAACCGTATCCTTGGGGAAAACTTGAAGAACCAGCCCGTGAGGTGCTACATAAAAATCCTTGAACATATCTTTTTCGGTTGCATATACATCCATAGTCATATAAATAGGATGCGAATTGATATTTTCAGTGATAATCTTTTTAAAAACATTGACATATCTTGCCTGAATTTCGATATTATTATAAGGACGTTTTTCCTCAAAATCATCCAATATTGTTTTATATGTTTCAAATTCATTTTTTGCTGATGAATATATCTGAGGATATTGCAATTCAAATTGCAAGGGGTACCAGGTGCGTCGCATAAGTTCTTTTTCAACAATGACAACATCGCTTCGTTTATGCTCCACAATTTGTTCATACATAAAAGGACCAACAAAATAATCCCATTGTGCTGATATTAATATTGCATTTGGTTCCATAGAAGCAAGTACATTCTTTGTATACTCAGCAACCATTCTATCTTGCGAATGATCACAATTTTTAAAATTCAGGAAAAATTCAAACACAGGAATTAATGCAATTACATAAATCAATTTCAAATTGTTTCTAATTATAAATGCAGTGCCAATAACAGCAAAAATTAACAATGCAATAAATGAAAGAGAAAAATACGGGTCAATATCAAAAATTGAATAATTTAATGTATAAAACAAATTAGCTATAATTAAAAGTATCAAAAACCAAAATAAATCGCTTGATTTCCAAACTTTAATAATTCCCCAGAAAGCAAGTATTAATCCAAAGATTCCAAATTGATAAGGGAGGAGCGAGAAAAATTTCCCTAAGTTTTTAAAAATAACCCCAGCTCCCGAGAACATCCATACTTGATACTGTCCTCCTGATATATGGTACATAAATTTGTTAAATCCTCTATGCACCCATCCCCAGTTGACTGGTGGGAGCATTGCTGAGCGGACGGGCAAATAAATATATAAGGATAATCCAATCAAAAGGGGTATTAAAAGAAATAAAAAAAATTTCAATTTATCAGCTGTTATCCGAAATTTTCTTTTTTCATCCAGAAAATATAGCCAAAGAATTGCGGGCAGCAAAAGTATACCTGTCATATGATTTGACAAGCTCAAACCAAGTAAAAATGCAGTTACAATGTAATATATTTTAGAAACAGAAAAATACGCTTTTAATGCAAAAAATATTACCAAATTCATCAACAGTAATTGCAACGAATAGACTTCGAGTGAGTTTGCTTGTTCCCAGATAGTTTGAGCAAATCCATAAGTAAGAGAAATAGCAAGTGAAATGATTATTTGATTCAACAACGTTAAATCCAAGCTCTGATATGAAATCTCAATATGACGTTTTCTTTTTTGAGAGCCTTCGATAATTTGCTTATTTCTAAATTTTGCATTAGAAAGAACTAATATGGATGTATAAAATAAGGCAACAGATGAAAGCGCTGTTAGTATTGCAGCAAAAAGATTTAAGCTGTAAATTTTAGAAAAGCTAAAAGGAATAAGGGACCAAAGATGACCGAGCAAAGTAAAAAGAGGATACCCCGTAGGATGTGCTATACCAAGCACAGTGCAAGCCGCAGCAAGTTCTCCATTATCTGTATAAGTAACATCTGGATTTGCTGTAAAAATATAGACAATCAAAATAATAATAAAAAGAAGTATTGCCGCAATATAAGGCTTTGAGAATAAATTTTTCATTTTTTAATTATTTAAAAAATTCAAAAATAAATAAAAAAACCATCCAAAATAATAATTTATTGGATGGTTAATATTAATTAAATATTTTCAAAAATTAATATTATTCTTCTATTTTCTTAATATTCACAATAGGTTCTTCTTCGGTTGTGTCTCGCTCTGTTTCATTTTCGTCACTTGTTTCGTTTGGCGTTTCCACAATTTCATCGGTTAGAGAATCTATATTATTTTCTTCTTGTTTTGTAATAGTTTCCTCAACACTTGAAGTCTGAATTATTTCTTCTTCAGTTGGTTCAGTGATCTCGGGTTTAGGTGTTTTTTCTTTCGATTTTGTTTCAGTTGATTTAACAGGTTGAGCAGAAGATTCAGCTTGAGTTTTCACTTTAGGTCGAGGAGCAGCCGTCGGACGACGTTTTCGATTTTTGCTTGCTGATTCAATTTCAGCATGCCAATCCACCAGATGAATTACTGCTGTTTGAGCAGAATCACCACGACGAAAGCCTGTTTTAACAATTCGAGTGTAACCACCGGGACGGTCTGCCACACGTGGTGCTACTTCCTCGAAAAGTTCCTGAACCGCTGCTTTGCTATAAAGATATTTTGATGCAATACGACGGGAATGCACATCAATTGTTTGTCCTTCGGGAAGTAAACCTTGAGATTCACGAATTTTAGCTATTTTAGCTCGAGTAATAAGTTTTTCTATATAGGGTCGTAGCTCTTTTGCTTTTGCCTCTGTAGTTGCAATGCTTTTTTTCTCAGAAATTATTAATGATGTTGCTAAATTCCTCATCAATGCTGATTTATGACTTGATGTTCTTTTTAATTTTCTACCACTTTTTAAATGTCTCATTGTCAGTTCTCAATTTTAAGATACAAGATATTTTAATTACAAATTTGCTTAATACTGTGCTTTTGGAGCATCTTTTAGATATTTATCGACATCCATACCGAAATCAAGTCCTAAATTATGGACAGCATCGGCAAGCTCTACAAGAGATTTTTTACCAAAGTTTCGTAATTTAAGTAATTCTGACTGTTCATATCGCACAAGTTCAAAAACACTTTTAATATTGGCACTTTTTAGGCAATTATGCGCACGAACAGAAAGCCCCATTTCTTCAACAGGCATTAAAAGAATTTGCCTAATTCTTTGATATTCACTCATTTGGGAATCTATTTCTACTTTTTTACTTTCTTCTTCTACAACAGTATAATGAATATCAAAATCAATAAACAATTTTATATGGTCACTTAGAATTTGTGCAGCTTGATGTACTGCTTCATCGGGAGAAATTGTGCCATAAGTCTTAACATCCAAAATTAACTTTTCATAATCAGTTTTCTGTCCGACTCGGAAAGGTTCAACAGTATAAATAACATTTTGAATAGGTGTAAATATCGAATCTATAGGAAGCATACCAACGGGAAAATCAAATGAGGGTTGCTCCTCAGAGGGAACATAACCCTTGCCGCGACCAACCCGTAATTCTACATCAAAATCTGCTGAATCTTCAAGGGTCGCGATATGATGGTCTAAATTAACAACCTCAATTTGAGAGGTAGCTTCCTGAATATCTCGGGCAGTCCATTCTCCCGGTCCTTTCAAGCGAAAAGCAATACGTTGAGCTTTTTTATCAATCAATTTAAATCTTACTTCTTTGAGATTTAAAATAATTTCAGCAACATCTTCTGTGACGCCAGGGATTGTTTGAAACTCATGAAGGACATTTGTAAATTTAACGCCAGTAATAGCTGAGCCTGGAATTGAGGAGAGCAAAACGCGTCGGAAAGCATTACCAATAGTGACGCCATATCCCTGTTCAAGAGGTTGGAGGATAAATCTTCCATGATTATCTGAAGATGTTTGTTCGATTAGCACCCTTTCGGGCATTTGCATTTGATAACTCATAATAATAACTCCTCTCTAAAATTAAACTCTCCGTCTTTTCGGAGGACGGCACCCATTGTGTGGAATAGGTGTCCTATCAACAATACTGTGAATCTCTAGCCCTGCTTGCGAAAGCGCCCGAATAGCGGCTTCTCGGCCAGCGCCAGGTCCCTTAACAAATACATCGACTTTCCTCAATCCCAAATCAAAAGCCTCTTTTGCTGCTTTTTCAGCAGATACTTGAGAAGCATAAGGTGTGTTTTTCTTAGAACCTTTAAAGTTATTTTTTCCCGCCGATGACCAGCATATTGTATTACCATACAGATCAGTTATGGTTACAATAATATTATTAAATGTTGCTTTTATAAAGGCTTTCCCGTGAATTTCGGAAACTGTCTTTTTCTTAATTTTTTTCTTTGCCACTTTATAATTCCATTATTTTATTATCGTTATTTCTTAGCAGCAGCTTTCTTTTTGCCTGCTACTGTACGTCTTCTACCTTTTCTTGTACGTGAATTTGTACGGGTACGTTGCCCACGCACGGGCAATCCTCTACGATGACGAATCCCACGATAACAACCTATATCCATTAATCGTTTAATATTCATTTGCACTTCGCTACGTAGCTCGCCCTCAACTTTGTATTTTTCTATTGCTGAACGTATTCGTGATATTTCATCGTCAGTCCAATCATTAACTTTCTTAAATTCATCGACATTGGCATCTCGCAGCACCTCCTTTGCTCTTGTAGGACCAATTCCATAAATATATGTTAAACCTACAAATCCTCGCTTGTTTTTTGGTAAATCTATACCCGCTATTCTTGCCATTTAATTCTCTCCTTATCCTTGTCTTTGTTTATGTCTTGGTACTTTTTTGTTAATAACATATAATCTACCTTTTCGTCGCACGATTTTATCATCGGCACTTCTTTTTTTGATTGATGCTCTTACTTTCATTTATTTACCTATTATTTATATCGATATATTATTCTACCTTTTGTCAAATCGTATGGTGAAATCTCCACCGTGACTTTATCGCCTTGCAATATTTTTATAAAATTCATTCTCATCTTGCCCGAAATATGAGCAAGCACCTTATGACCATTCTCCAGCCTTACTATGAACTGGGTATTTGGCAAAACCTCTTCTATTATTCCGTCAACTTTTATTAAATCTTGCTTTGACACTTATTTTCTTTAATTTCTTAAAGTCATTATTATTGGTTTATTATCATCTATTACAATTGTATGTTCCCAATGGGCAGCAGGAGATTTATCTTTTGTTCGAACACCCCAACCATCCTTTAATGTTTCAACTTCTTTATCGCCCGTCATTACCATTGGTTCGATTGCTAATGCTAATCCCCGAACTAACTTCCAATTTGGTAAATTTGCTCGATGTAATAGTAACGGCACGTAATTTGGTACTGGTGGATCATCGTGCAATTTATCGCCTATACCATGCCCAATTAAATCCCTTACAACATTTAATCCATATCCTTCGCAATATGTTTGCACAGCTCGAGAAATATCATATATCTTACCGCCTTCCAATGCATTTTCAATACCTTTTTCTAATGCTTCCTGTGTTATTTTTATCAATTTTTCTTTTTCTTCCGACACCTTGCCAACTGCACATGTTATCGCACTATCTCCAAAGAAACCTTCATATTCTACTCCTATATCAATCGATATAATCTCTCCTTCTACTAATTTCCTATTATCGGGGATACCGTGAACAACAATTTCATCAATTGACGCACATATTGTTGCAGGAAATGGCGTTGCACCCCCATCTTGAAAACCCTTGAATGCTGGTTTCGCATTTTGAGATAGAATATAATCTTCCGCAATTTTATCTAGCTCCAATGTCGTAATACCAGGCTTTACATATTTTTCTAATAAACTTAATGTATCAGCTGTAATTCGATTAGCTTTCTCGAATTTTTTAAAATCATCACTATTTATTACAAAGATCGACATTTTATTAATTTTTTAATAACCACCAACTCCGACACGACCTCGGATTCTACCTGACTTCATAAATCCGTCATAATGTCTCATTAGTAGTTGTGCTTCTATCTGTTGCAATGTATCTAATGCAACACCAACCACAATTAGCAAACTTGTTCCGCCAAAGAATGAAGCAAATGATGAAGTTACCGAAAATATATTCATTAAGAATGTTGGAAGCACAGCCACAATTGCTAAGAAAATTGAACCAGGCAATGTAATTAGTGTTAATATTCTTTCTATATAATCAGCTGTTGGCTTTCCGGGACGAATACCTGGCACAAACCCACCTTGCTTTTTCATATTATCTGCAATTTCTTGAGGATTAAAGACAATTGCTGTATAGAAGTATGTAAAAAATACAATCAGTATAGCGTACATAAATGCATATACAAACGATCTTTCGCTGAATATTCTTGCTAAATAAATCATTGACGGACTATCTGGGAAAAAACTTAATACAGTATTTGGTATAAATACCAAAGCTTGGGCAAAAATAATTGGCATAACACCTGCTGTATTGACACGCAATGGAATATATTGAGTTGTGCCGCCATAAGTTTTACGCCCGACTTGCCGCCTTGCATATTGTACGGGTATTCTTCTTGCACCTTGCGTCACAAGTATGACTGCTGCAATAATACCAACTAATATAACAAGCAATATTAGCTCAATTACCCAAGAGCGAGATCCAACAGCAATCAAATTCCATTCTTGCCATAAAGCTTGCGGCAGACGTGCAATAATACCAATTGCAATAATTAGAGATATACCATTTCCTATACCGTGTTCGGTTATTTGCTCGCCCAACCACATCATAAAGATTGTGCCTGCAGTTAATATAAAAATAGCGGATATAAAGAATAATGGTCCGCTATCTGGTACAACAGGCAATCCATTAGATGTGTGCTGAGCATTTAATTTAATTGCAAATCCCCATGCTTGAAGCATACAAATTGGCACTGTCGCGATTCTTGTCCATTGATTAATCTTACGGCGTCCCTCCTCACCTTCCTTCTGCATCTTTTGTATTTCAGGCACAACTACACCAAGCAATTGAAATATAATTGATGATGTGATATATGGCATAATCCCTAATGCAAAAATTGCAGCATTGGAAAATGCCCCTCCCACAAACATATCAAATAATCCAAAAAGTGTGTTTGATGATTGTGTTGCATTTGATGATTGAAGTGCAGCAAGATCAATTCCCGGGAGTGTAATAAATGCCCCAAATCTTACAACGACTAAAATCCCCAATGTATAGAGGATTTTATATCTTAAATCTTCAATTTTAAATATATTTTGAATTGTTTGAGTGAAACTAGCCATTTATTATTGCTTTCCCTCCAACTGATTGTATTTTTTCTTTTGCTGAATTAGAAAATGCATCAGCTCTGATTTCTAAAGGCACATTAATATTTCCTTCGCCAAGAATTTTTACAGGTCTATTTTTATGTTTAATTACACCTAATTTATAGAGATTATCTATATCAATTATATCATTTAACGATAAACGATTTTCATCATATAATTCTTGTAATCTGCTGAGATTAACAATCTGCATCTCAACCCTAAAGGGATTTTGAAATCCAAATTTTGGCACTCTTCTGCTCAAAGGCATTTGTCCACCTTCAAAAAAAGCTGGTATATGCGAACCTCGCCTTGAAAGCTGACCTTTATTGCCACGTGTGGATGTGCCGCCCTTTCCTGAGCCTTGTCCACGACCTATTCTTTTATTGTTTTTTCTTGCCCCTTTTGGAACTACAATATTGCCTAAATGTTTCATTTCTTCTCCTTATTAATCAGGTAATTTTTCAACTTTTACCAAATGCTCTACTTTTCTAATCATTCCCCACGTTTGCGGATTATCAGGAAGAATCTTATAGTAATTAGGCCTTCCTAAACCAAGTGCTTGAATTGTCAACTTCTGATTTTTTAATGTTTTTATTACACTTTTTGTTTGTGTTACTCTTAACATTCCCATTTTCTTATCCTTTAATTACTTTTTCAAGTGAAATTTTCCTTCGCGCCGCTACAATCGAAACATCTTCCATTAATTCTAATGCGCGCAAGGTCGCTTTCAATGTATTATGAGGATTTGAGGAACCTAAGCTTTTTGTAAGCACATTCTCGATACCAGCCATTTCCAATACTGCACGAATTGCACCCGATGCTATAACGCCCGTCCCTGGACTTGCTGGTTTTAAAAGCACCCTAGATGCACCATATTTTGCTATAATATCATGAGGAACAGTACCATTTTGTATTTTGACAATATGTATGTTCTTTTTCGCAGCATCGGTTGCTTTTGCAACTGCATCTACTACCTCGCTAGCTTTTCCAAGTCCCCATCCTATATGCCCATTTTTATCTCCGACTACTACCAAGACCGAAAAACTAAATCTCCGCCCACCTTTCACTACTTTTGCTGTCCTTCCGACATACACTAATTTATCACTTAAATCGAGTTCTGAAGGTTTAATTACTGCCAATTTTTGATTCCTCCTTTAAAAATTTAATCCATTTTCCCTTGCTGCTTCTGCAAGAGCCTTTACGCGGCCATGATAATTATAACCGTTACGGTCGAATACTACTTTAGTTATATTTTTATCTATTGCTCTTTGAGCTATTGATTTTCCCACAATCTTAGATAAGTCAGATTTCGTTGCACTGCTTGAAATTTGTCCCCTTATTTCCTTATCAATTGATGAGGCAGAAAGCAATGTTCTTCCCTCTTCATCATCTATAATTTGTACGAAAATATTATTCAGACTTCGATAAACCGTCATCCTTGGTCTTTCGGGAGTGCCTACAATTTTGTTCCTCACACTCATTTTTCGTCTCTGATGCTTCTTTTTCTTTAGTTCGTATTTATTCATAGTTCAATAATTTTTAATTATTTCAATTATTTTGTAGTCTTTTTGCCTTCTTTTCTAATTATATATTCTCCATCATAATGTATCCCCTTGCCCTTATATGGTTCGGGTGGTCTTAATCTTCGTATCTTTGCAGCTACTAAACCTACTTGTTGTTTATCTATTCCCTTTACAATGATTGTATTTACACCCTGTACTTCAAATTGGATTCCCTCAGGCGGCAAAAAGTATATCTGATGCGAATAACCTAATGATAATAATATTCCCTTTCCTTTTAATTCTACTTTATATCCAACGCCTTCAAGCTTTAAAGTTTTTGAGAATCCATTTTGTACGCCCTCGATAATATTATTAGTTAATGCTCTGCTTAATCCGTGTAACGCCCGCACTTTCTTATCATCACTTGCTCGACTGAAAGTTATAGTATTATTTTCAAAATTGAAACTTATCGGTTCGGGTATGACAACGGACAATTCCCCCTTAGGTCCTTTTGCTCGTAAATTTTTACCATCAACCTTAACCTCTACACCCTTAGGTATATTTATTGGTAGTTTTCCTATTCTTGACATTTTTCTTTCCTCAATTAATTACCAAATTGTACAAATTATTTCTCCACCAACATTAAATGCTCGTGCTTGCTTATCGCTCATTATTCCTTTGGAAGTTGATATTATAGCGATGCCTAATCCATTTTTAATTCGTGGCAATTGGTCTGCTGGGCAATATACACGGCGTCCAGGTTTGCTGACTCTTTCAATATTATGTATCACATGAACTTTATTAAAATATCGCAATCTGACCTTAATTGTGCCTTGTACATCATTATTTATTATTTCATAATCCTCTATATAGCCCTGGTCTTTTAGGATTTCTGCTATGTTTTCTTTCACTTTAGAAGTTGGAGCTTCAATTGTGCTGTGTCCCGCTGCTCCACCATTTCTAATTCTTGTTAAAAAATCCCCAATTTGATCTGATACTGGCATAATTCTTCTCCTTACCAACTTGCCTTGCGTACGCCTGGAAGTTTACCTTCTAATGCAAGCTGTCGCAATTGATTTCTACATAATCCAAATTTACGATAAACGCCTCGTCCCCTTCCAGTAATTGAGCAACGTAGTCTCACCCTTGTTGGCGAGGAATTCCGTGGTAATTTCTGCAAGCCCTCCCAATCACCTTGTGCTTTTAAGGTCTCACGCTTGGCTGCATATTTTTCTACCATTCTTTCTCGTTTTTCGTTTCGTTTTATTACACTTAATTTTGACATTTTATACCCTTAATCTTTCTTCTTAAATGGAAAACCAAATTCACTTAATAATGCATAAGCTTCTTCATCTGTCTTTGCTGTTGTCACAAAATTTATATCCATACCATTGATGCGTGCTACTTTATCAACATCAATTTCAGGAAATATAATCTGCTCTTTTATCCCAACTGAATAATTACCACGCCCATCAAAGCTCTTATCAGGCAACCCCCTAAAATCTCGAATTCGTGGTGCTGCTATATTTATAAATCTATCCAAAAATTCATACATCATCGCCCCTCGTAATGTCACCATACATCCAATTGGCATATCTTTTCGCAATTTGAAATTAGATATCGATTTTCTAGCTTTTGTCACAACAGGTCGCTGCCCTGTAATTAACTCTAATTCATTTATTGCACTTTGCAATAATTTAGGGTCTGATACAGCATCGCCAACTCCAATATTGATTGTAATTTTTTCAAGCTTCGGCACTTGCATTACATTCTTATAATTGAATTTCTTAATCAATGCATCTACAATTTGGTCTTTATAAAACTTACCTAATCTCGGTTCAGGTTTTTCTCTAACCTTTGATGGATCAAGACGCTTTCCCTCATAAACAAATTCAATTTTCCTGGCTCCTGTCTGCCCTTGTGCTTTTGCCATAAATTCCTCCTTTAAATATCCTTTCCATTAGTTTTTGCATAACGAACTTTAATTGGCTTCCCTTTTGAATTAAGTTTTTCGCTAACTCTGATACCTACCCTTGTAGGGTTCTTGTCTGAATCAATTAATAGTACATTTGAATAATGGATCGGCTCTTCTTGATGTACTAATCCACCCTTCTGATTATTAGGATTTGGTCGCGTTGCTTTCACCCTTATATTCACACCTTCGACAAGTATTCTCATTTTTTCAGGTATTACTTCAAGCACTCGTCCTGTTTTGCCTTTGTCATTACCTGCTATGACCATCACTATATCGTTTTTCTTTATCTTTAATTTCATATCATAACCTCATTTTTATATAACCTCAGGTGCAAGTGAGATGATTCGCATAAAATTCTTATCTCTCAACTCTCTAGCTACAGGACCAAAAATACGTGTTCCTCGTGGTTCACCTTTTTCATTCAATAGCACAGCTGCGTTATCATCAAATCTGATAAATGTTCCATCTTTACGCCGTATTTCTTTTGCTGTTCTTACAACAACAGCAGGATATACTTTACCCTTCTTTACCTGAGCACCTGGTATTGCAGATTTAACAGTAACAATAATTAAATCGCCCACTGTCGCATATTGTTTATTATGACCGCCTAACACGCGAATGCAACGTATTTTCTTCGCTCCCGAATTATCTGCAACTGTCAAATTTGTTTCTTCTTGAATCATTTTTCCACCTTTTAATTATTTAGCACGTTCAACAATTTCAATCAATGCCCACCTTTTTTTGGCGCTTAAAGGACGGCTTTCTTGGATGCGTACTTTATCGCCTTCTTTTGCTTCGTTTCTCTCATCGTGAGCCATAAACTTCTTACTTCGCTTATAATACTTCTTATACAGCGGATGAGCAATTTGTCTCTCAACCTTTATGACAATAGTTTTATCTGCTTTGTCTGATACAACTACGCCCTGCAATACTCTTTTACGAGTCTTAGCTGTTGTTGAAGAGGTGCCTTCTATGTTGTTCAAAATATTTTCTTCCATTTTATATTGATAAGTTTCTTTCTTTCATAATAGTTAGAATTCTCGCGATATCTTTTTTTACAATCTTAAGAGATGCAGTATCATTTAATTGCTTTAACGAATTTTGTATGCTAAGCCTCATAAAGTTCTCTTTGCTCTCATCATACAAGTTCGCTAGTTCTTTATCGCTTAATTCTCTTAAGTCTTTTGCATAATGTGGTTTCATTTTTCCACCAAATCGATACGTTCAACAAATTTTGTTTTTATTGGCAATTTATGCGAAGCAAGTCTTAATGCTTCGCTTGCCGCTTCTTTTGATACACCATCAACTTCAAACATTATTCTCCCAGGTCTTACAACTGCNACCCATCCCTCAGGTGCNCCTTTGCCACTNCCCATACGTGTTTCAGCAGGTTTCTTTGTTATTGCCTTATCGGGAAATATTCTAATCCATACTTTCCCATCCCGTTTCAAATATCTATTAATTGCGATACGTGCAGCTTCTATTTGTCTATTTGTTATCCACGCCACTTCCATAGCTTTCAGTCCATAAGATCCAAAAGAAATAGTCGAGCCACGATATGCTTTACCTTTCCTTCTACCACGTTGTGGTTTACGATATTTTACTCTTTTTGGTGCTAACATCTTTTACCTCTCCTCTTTAGTAAATTTCACCTTTAAATATCCATACTTTCACTCCTATCGAGCCATAGATTGTTTGCGCTGTATATACAGAGTAATCAATATCAGCTCGAAGTGTATGCAATGGCGTTCTACCTTCCTTATAATGTTCTGTACGTGCCATTTCTGCACCCCCTAATCGTCCTGAACACATTATTTTTATACCGCCCGCTCCCATTCGCATTGCAGCAGAAACTGCTTGCTTCATTGCTCTTCGGAATCCAATTCTCTTTTCAATCTGTTGTGCCACATTTTCGGCAACTAAATATGCATCAAGTTCAGGTCTTTTGATTTCTTCAATAAGAATTTTTACTTCTTTATTTGTAATTGATTTCAATTCATATTCAAGCTGGGTAATATCTTTACCTGATCTTCCTATGATTACCCCAGGTCTTGATGTATGGATTGTTACTCGTATTTGCTTGGAAGTTCCCTCAATTACTATTCGCGAGATTCCTGCACTTTTCTTACGATTATGTATATAATTGCGTACTTTAATATCTTCACTGATTTTATCAGCATAGTTCGTATTATCATACCAATTTGCATCCCATCCTCGAGTAATCCCGAGCCGCAAACCTATTGGATTAGTCTTTTGTCCCAAGATTACTCCTCCACCTTATTGCTAATTTCTTCAGTTTCATCTATTTTGTTCTCTTTATTATTCGATACTACAATTGTTAAATGATTCGAGCGCTTTCTTATTCTATATGCTCTGCCTTGTGGTGCTGGTTGTATCCTCTTAATTGTCGGTCCCACATCTACAATTGCCTTTGTTATAATATATTCATCTTCATTTCTTGTCTCTCCTGCCTCCATTAATTTATTATTTAAATTTGCAATTGCTGAACGCAAAACTTGTTCTGCCACTCGCGCTGCATACTTAGGTTGAAAATGCAATATTCCTATCGCTTCATTAGCATTTTTGCCCCTTATTTGATCGACTACTAATCTCATTTTCACTGGTGATGAACGTATATATTTTTTTACACAACGTGCTTCCATTTCTCTCCTATTTCTTTACTTCTTTTCGGTTTCCAGAATGCCCTCGAAATATCCGTGTCGGTGCGAACTCCCCAAACTTGTGTCCTACAAGATTTTCTGTTATATACACAGGTATAAAATTCTTACCATTATGCACTGCAATTGTATGCCCTACAAATTCAGGAACAATTGTTGACGCTCGTGACCACGTCTTTATAACTTGCTTCTTTTTGCTTTCGTTTAAAGTTTCAACTTTTCTCAAAAGTTTATAATTAATAAATACACCTTTTTTAAGCGATCTTGACATATAAATCTCCTATTTTGTTCTCCGACGGATAATATATTTATTACTCAATTTATTTCTCTTACGTGTTTTCAAACCTTTTGCGTATTTACCCCAGGGAGATTCGGGATGCTGTCGTCCACCACCTGATTTCGATGCTCCTTCGCCTCCCCCCATTGGATGATCAACAGGATTCATTGCCATACCGCGAGTTTGCGGTCTTACCCCTTTCCATCGCAATCTACCAGCTTTACCCCATAAAATATTAAGATGTTCACCATTGCTCACTTTACCTATTGTAGCATAACAATTAGCATTCACCATACGTATCTCCCCCGAGGGCATCTTCAATTGTGCGTATTTACCCTCAAGGCCTACTAATTGGCAACTTGTCCCGGCACTTCTTGCAAATTGCCCCCCCTTACCTGGTTTCAGTTCTACATTATGTACAAATAATCCTAATGGTATATTCTTTAGGGGTAATGCATTTCCATCTTTATATTCCGCAGATGGGGATGCCAAAATTTCTGTTCCTACTTTTAAATTATCGGGTGCAAGAATATATCGATATTCATCATCTTGGTATTTTAATAAAGCTATACGTGCTGTCCTATTTGGGTCATATTCAATAGATTTTACTACTGCGGGGATTCCTATCTTATCCCTCTTGAAATCTATAATTCTATACATCCTCTTATGACGACCACCTCGATGACGTGATGTTATACGTCCCGTATTATTTCGTCCACCTGATTGCTTTAAAGGAACAAGTAATTTTCGATATGGCTTATCAGTTGTTATCTCTTTAAAGTCATTGACTGAATAAAATCTTGTTCCTGGTGTAATTGGTTTTAATGTTCTAATACCCATTTCTTTCCCTTTTTAAATTATTGCTCCTCTGCCCCTGAAACTATTTCTATTGAATATCCTTCTTTCAAGGTCACATAAGCTTTCTTTCTCCTTGGAGTTTTCCCCGTCACTCTACCTCGCTTTGTAAATCGGGATCTTATTTTGCCTTTCTCCCGTAATGTTCTTATACTTTCTACTTTCACTTCATAAAGTTCCTCAATCGCTTTCTTGATTTCAATTTTATTTGAATTAATATTTACTTCAAAAGCGTATTGCCTGGAATCTCCTAATTTCATTGCCTTTTCTGTTATCAGAGGCTTTTTTATTATATCATAATTCATAATTGAACCTATAATAGGATTTCTTCAATATTTTTGATTGCATCCTGCATTATGACTATATTTTTATATTTCATAATGTCGTATGCTGATATCTTTTCTGCAGGTTGAATTTCAACCTTTGGTATATTTAATGCTGACCGATAAAAATAGTTGTCGACTTTATTTGTCAAAATCAAGGTTGACTCGCCATATATTTTTAGATTTGAAAGCAATTCGACAACTCTCTTTGTTTTATATTCATTAATATTGAACTCGCTTAATACTTTAAGATTATTTTCACTTGCCCTAATAGAAAGAGCTGATTTTTTTGCTAATCTTTTTATTTTAACAGGCACTTTCACATTATATTTATGAGGAATAGGCCCGTGAATTTTGCCACCACCAGTCCATAGAGGTGATCGAATTGACCCTGCACGTGCTGTTCCACGTCCTTTTTGACGCCATGGCTTTTTACCACCTCCTGATACTTCTGCTCGTGTCTTGGTCTTATGTGTTCCTTGACGTTGATGAGCAAGATAAGCCATTACATACTGATGTATTGCATATTCATTTGGCTCTATTCCAAATACTTCGTCATTCAAATCTACCTGTCCTACTATCTCTCCTGCTGGATTAAATAAATCTGCTTGCATTACTTTACTTCTCCACTATTTCTATTAAACTGTTTTTTGCACCAGGTACGCCACCTTTAATTGCCAAAACATTTTCTTCAGGATAAATGCCTACAACTTCAAGATTCCTTACTGATACTTGCTTGTTTCCCATTTGTCCAGCCATACGCAAACCCTTAATTACCCTCGATGGATAAGATGAAGCCCCTATTGATCCTGGGTGCCGTTGCCTATCTGATTGCCCATGAGTTACCATTCCAACTCCACCAAAGTTATGTCTTTTTACAACTCCTTGATATCCCTTCCCTTTTGAAATACCTGATACCCTTACTTTGCTTCCTATTTTAAAATTTTCTACTGTTATTGTATTTCCAACTGCATAATCCCCTATCAAATCTCGAAATTCCTTAATGTATCTTAATGCTGGCATTTGTAATTTTTTGAACAATCCCGATAAAGGTTTAATCAATTTCTTATCTTGTATTTCTTCAAATCCTACCATTACTGCATTATATCCATCTTTTTGTTCAGTCCTTAGCTTCAATATAGGGCAAGGTCCCGCTTTTACAAGAGTAACAGGAATTTGTCTACCATTCGCATTATAGATAGTAGTCATACCTATCTTACGTCCAAGAATTGCTGCTTTCATATTCAGTCCTTATACTTTGACTTCAACATCTACACCTGCCGGTAATTCTAACCTCATCAGTGCATCGATAGTTTTTTGAGATGAATTAAAAATATCAATTAATCTTTTATGAGTTTTTAACTCAAATTGTTCCCTCGATTTTTTATCAACATGTGGCGATCGGTTGACAGTGTAAACAGAGCGTCGTGTTGGCAATGGAACAGGTCCCACTACCAATGCACCCGTCTGTTTCAATGTCTGGGTTATTCTGCTCACAGATTGATCTATCAAGTTATGATCAAATGATTTTAATTTTATTCTTATTTTTTGCATTATCTATCTTATTATTCAACTATTATTCGATTATTTTTGTTACAACACCTGCACCAACCGTTTTTCCACCTTCCCTAATAGCAAATGTCAAACCCTCTTCCATTGCAACAGGTTGTATTAACTCAATTTCAATATCATTTAAATTATCCCCTGGGATTACCATCTCCACACCCTCAGGTAATTTTAATGTACCTGTCACATCAGTCGTTCTAAAATAAAATTGTGGTCGGTACCCATTATAAAATGGTGTGTGCCTTCCACCTTCTTCTTTCTTTAAAACATATACTTGCGCGTGAAAATGGTGATGTGGTGTTATTGAACCAGGTTTTGCAATTACCATACCACGCTCGAGTTCCTTTTTATCTATACCACGTAATAATACGCCTATATTGTCGCCTGCTTGTCCTTCATCAAGTATCTTGCGAAACATTTCAATTCCTGTGCATATTGTCTTCTTATGCATTCCAAATCCTACAATCTCCACTTCATCATTTACATGAATCTTGCCTCTTTCCACACGGCCAGTACCTACTGTTCCACGTCCTGTTATTGAAAACACATCTTCAACAGGCATTAAAAATGGTTTATCTACATCACGCACTGGAGTCGGTATATAACTATCAACTGCGTCCATTAATTCATAAATACAAGCTAATCTTGGATCATCTGGTCCAACATTTGGATCTGCACCAGCTTCTAATGCTTGCAGAGCTGAACCTCGTATAATTGGAATTTCATCACCAGGATAATTATATGATGTAAGTAATTCACGTAATTCCATTTCAACCAAATCTATTAACTCAGGATCCGCAGCATCTATTTTATTCAAAAATACTATCATTCGTGGCACTCCTACTTGATGAGCAAGTAATATATGCTCACGTGTTTGAGGCATAGGACCATCTGTTGCAGCAACCACTAAAATTGCTCCATCCATTTGTGCCGCCCCTGTAATCATATTCTTAATATAATCTGCATGGCCCGGACAATCGACATGTGCATAATGTCTCTTTTCTGTTTCATACTCAACGTGGGCTGTTGCTATTGTTATACCTCTTGCTTTTTCCTCAGGTGCGTTATCAATCGAATCAAATGTACGTATCTCACCACGCCCATATTTTTTATGCAATGCCATTGTGATTGCAGCTGTTAATGTAGTTTTACCATGATCAACGTGACCAATAGTACCAATGTTAACGTGCGGTTTTGTCCGCTGAAATACTTCCTTTGCCATATTTTACTCCAATATTTTTATTTTCTTTCTTATAAATTTTTAGTTTCTTATTTTTTGATTTTTTTAAAAAACTAATTATTTTTAACTTTAAATTTTTCTTTAAAGAATAATTTAGACGAATTATTAATTATTTATTACATTATAATGTGAAAACACCATCGTGAAACTTGCTCGCCCTTGTGATAACGATCGTAGGTCAGTTACATAACCAAACAAGTTCGATAATGGCGCATATCCAATCACTACCTGCAAATTCCCTCTCGTATCTATTCCCTCAATACGTCCTTTCCGAGCATTCAAATCTGAAATTATGTCTCCTACATATTGCTCAGGAGATACAATTTCAACTTTGAAAATCGGTTCTAAAAGTACTGTCCCAATTCTGTTCAAAGCATTTTTTACAGCCATTGAACTTGCGATCTTTGTTCCTGTCTCGCTTGTTATACCTTCTATATATTCAACTTTTATCAATTTTGCTATTATATCAACCATTGGATACCCTTGCAATCCCATTTGCACAGCTTCAGTAATTCCCTCCAACGCTATATCCACTATATTTTTTGGAATCGATTTATCATTTATCATATTCTGTATTTCTATACCTTTTCCCCGCTCATTAGGTGATAGCTCAACCGATACATCCCCTATTTGATTTTTTCCTGCTATAACCTTTTCAAAATGATAATTCTCATATACCGTTTGATTAATTGTTTCTCTGTAAGATACCTGGGGTTTGCCTGCCCTTGCGTCAATATTGAATTCAGACTTTAATCTATCAACAGCTATTTCTAATTGCAGCTCTCCTACACCACTTATTATTATTTGCCCGCTTTCCTCATCGAATTTATATCTGAATGTGGGGTCCTCATCTGCCAATTTGCTAAGTGCCTGTAACATTTTCTCCTGGTCGGCTTGAGTTTTTGCTTCTATCGACATATCAATCATAGGTTCCAAAAATCTTATTTTCTCAAATATTACCATTCTCCCATTACAAAGGGTATCACCCGTAGTTGTGAATTTTAACGATGGTATTGCTACAATTTCCCCTGAATATGCTTCTGGAATTTCCTCACGCTTATTTGAGTATATCCTAAATATCTTACTTATCCTCTCTCGCTTATTAATTGTTGAATTTTCTACAGTTTGTCCAACTTTAATTTTTCCAGAGTATATTCTAATAAAATTCAATCGTCCCAGAAATGAATCGCTTAACACTTTAAATGATAAAGCAGAAAGTGGTTCATCGTCGCTCAATTTCACTTTAATAATCCTATCAGGATTATTTGCATCCTCTCCCTCTACATATCCTATATCGCTTGGTGATGGCAAATAATTAATCACCCCATCTAAAAGCGTTTGTACTCCTATATTCTTTAATGACGAACCGCAAAACACAGGAACGCATTTTAGCAAGATTGTCCCTCGTCTTAGAGCTTCTTTGATTTCATCTTCCGAAACATCTTCATTTGCAAGATATTTTTCTAAAATATTATCGTCAAATTCTGCAACCTTTTCAATCAAATTACTTTTGTAATTCTGAGCAACCTCAATCATATTATCAGGAATATCTGTTATATCATATTCGGCGCCGAGCGTTTCGATATCAAAGTAATAAGCTTTCATCTTAATCAAATCAATAATGCCCTCAAAATCATCCTCTGCCCCAATTGGAATTTGCACCGGAATTGGATTTGTATAGAGCTTATCAATCATCATTTGTATAACGTGATTGAAATCAGCCCCCATTCTATCCATTTTATTAATATAAGCAATACGTGGTACTCGAAATTCATTTGCTTGATGCCATACTCGTTCCGTCTGAGGTTCAACTCCTCCAACTGCACACAGCACAGCAATTGCACCATCAAGCACACGTAAAGAGCGTTGGACTTCTGATGTGAAATCCACATGGCCTGGCGTATCAATAATATTTACTTGGTGATCTTGCCAATAAGTTGTAACAGCTGCAGACATTATAGTTATGCCACGCTCTTTTTCCTGCTCCATATAATCCATAAAAGCAGTGCCTTCATCAACCTCACCAATTTTATGGAGATAGCCTGAATAAAAAAGCATCCGCTCAGTTGTTGTGGTCTTGCCCGCATCAATATGAGCCATAATTCCAATGTTCCGGATTTTCTCTATTGGGATTGTCCTTGCCATAGTGTTTGGATATTAATCTATAATTTTCAAAGAACGATAAATGATTACCATCTGAAATGAGCAAAAGCTTTATTTGCTTCTGCCATTCTATGGACATCTTCTTTTTTCTTAAATGCAGCACCTTCACCTTTTGAAGCAGAAATAATCTCATTTGCCAATCTCTGCGACATACTTTTATCTTTTCTTGCTCGTGCTGCTGTTTTAAGCCACCGTAAAGCAAGTGCTATCCTGCGATTTTCTTTCACTTCCACAGGTACTTGATAAGTTGCACCGCCAACCCGACGTGATCGCACTTCAATTATCGGCGATATATTCGAAATTGCACGATTAAACACATCCAATGGCTCTTCCTTCAATTTATCTTTTATAATATCGAATGCTTCATATACAATATCTGTTGCAACTGACTTTTTACCATCCCACATAAGATAATTAATTAATTTAGCAACCATCATATCATTATATCTTATATCAGGTGGTATTCTTCTTATTTCAGCTTTTTTCTTTCTCATATTTCAACCTTATTATATTATTGCTTTCCTTTTGCAGGTGCAGCGCCCTTCTTACGTTTTGCACCATATTTTGAACGACCTTGTTTCCTTCCTTCAACGCCTTGTGTATCGGCTGAACCTCGAATTATATGATAGCGAACGCCTGGCAAATCTTTGACTCTTCCTCCTCTCACAAACACAATTGAATGCTCCTGCAAATTATGCCCTTCCCCAGGAATATACGCTGTCACTTCAATTCCTGATGATAATCGAACACGAGCCACCTTCCTCAATGCTGAATTTGGTTTTTTTGGCGTTGTTGTATATACACGTGTGCATACTCCACGCCTTATTGGCGAACCTTTTAGTGCAGGCGATTTGCTCTTATATTCTACTTTTTGCCTACCTTTCCTTACTAATTGACTAATTGTTGGCACTCATTCTCCTTTAATTAGATAAATTTACACTCTGCTTTCAATAGAGTTTACAAAATTAAGAAAAAATAACAATATATAATATATAGTCAACAAAAAATATTTTATTAATGAAATTTTTGTTAAAAAATAGAGAATTTACAATATGTAATATCTATTTTCATCAATATTTTTGTATTATTTAAAATTAGGTTTAACAATGAAAAAAGTAATTTACTTATTAATCTTATTATTAATATCATTTACACAACTTTTTGCTGATTGGGATCTCTATAAAAAAGACATTACATATTATTATTTTAACGGTGATTACAATGTCGATATTAAATTTCTGCAATCAAGCGATAATCCAAACCTCCTTTACTCCAAAGTCTTCCTAGATTTTAAAAAAGATGAGTGCTTCGATTCATTAAAACCATTAATTGACATTTTCGACAGAAAATGGTATGCTGATTGGAATGGACTTCCTGTTCCCGATTCAATTTTGATAAATAATGATACAACTTTCATTCCATTATTTAACAATAATTATTATTTCTATTTAATCACAAATCAAAAGCCCGGGGATTCAGTTTTAATCTCAAATATCATTCAAAAAGATACTATAAACTATACTATTAAATGCGACAGCATCTCACTCGTAAGCATTTTTAATGCAAAGGATTCAGCACGTTATTATTCAATTAATAAAACTATTAATTCATCAAAATGCTCACCACGTTCAATTATTTTAAGTAAATCTTATGGTATAATTTACTCAAATAATTGGGAGAACATACTAAATTTAGATTGTGATGGGAATTATAAGGATCCACTCCAATTAAATTTAGTCGGAATTGATGATGGTATAAAACCACTTGGATATTCTTTTAAACCCTTTATGGATGCATTTACTCAAATTAAGACGGGCGATATTTTGGTGTGGATATATAGTGATGTTTATGGTTATACAGGAAATACAGGTAAAATTAGAGAGGAAATCACATCTACATATCTTGCTGATTCTGTTTTTTCATACACATCCGATATCGCAATAGCAGATCATAGTTTTAATTATAATAATTTTAACAAAGATACTCTTATTGTTAAAAAAAATACAATGCATCACGTTGATCTTCGAGCTCTTCGAAAGTTATTTGATATGTCCGCAAATACTTTTTTTGAAAGTGATATTACTATGGGCGGATTATGGAAAGGTTTCAGCTCATATATAACAAAAGATGGATACAAAAGAGATAAAAGTAGATTTACAAACGATTCAGTAGATATACTTGCTGCAAAAGAACCACACATTAAAGTCAAAAAAGATAGTTGTATTGTACAGTGGTATTTGTCAGACCCAAGTGATACTTATTTCTACTTTTCCTCAGATGTGGGTTTCCTTGAAAGAAATACAGGAAATAATCACCTTGAAGATTTTTCAAAAAAGTTAATTGGCTACGTAAGGGATGGCAAAGTTTATGGTGATACAACTTTTGATTGGGATGTATCTGTAAATGAGCCAAAATGGTTAAGCAACTTTTCTATCTCGCCCAATCCCGCAAGCGATTATATTTACATCAATTCTTCTTTAGTAGAGGGGACAGGAGGTGTTTGGCAATACCAATTATATGATATACTAGGCAATTGCGTGCAAAGTGGAACGATTGAATCCAATAAGATTAATATTGCTAGATTATTCACAGGATTTTATACATTGCGATTTTTCTGTGGTGAAAAGCAAATTGTTGAGAAGCTGATAAAGGAATAAAATTGTAGAAACACGTTTAACGTGTCTCTATGGAATATAACAGTGGGCTGAAGCTCTCTGTTGCATATTCTGGGCCAATTGCAACAGGTGGCTTCAGCCAGCTGCAAAGGTGGAGAGGTGCATAACATATACACGCTTTCCACCTGCAATGATGCTTGTGCCATATTAATTTTATTTTCCCAGATACATCTTTAATGTCTTTTCTAAATTATTATTCCTCAATTGTATATCGACTGCTAAAATTGAACCATCGGGACCCACTAAAATTGGGCGGGAGATACTAATTATTTCAAAATCTTTTGCTATCTCGCTTGCAAATCCTTTTGTTTCCACAGCGTTTATCCAGGGCATTGCATACCGTTTTGCTCGGAATGTTTTTACTTTTTCAATATTTACATCAAAAGAAATTGAAATAATCTGAAAATTTGCATCTTTGTATTTATTATAAATATTTGTGATATTTGGTAGTTCTTGTACACAAGGTCCGCACCAGGTTGCCCAAAAATCAATTAATGTATATTTGCCCATTAAATCTTGCTTTGTAATTAGCTTGCCTGTATCAATATCGTTTATTTTAAATTTTGGTACTTGTTTGCCAACCTTAATTTTCTTATTGGAAGAATTTGCCTCTTTCACCCAATATACCTGCCAATCATTTGGAAAATCAGTAAGCAATTTCGCTGTAATTTGTTTCTTCCGAGCATTATTGATATTTAACTCATCATAATATTGATATGCCTTTATCAATACATCCCTTCTAAAATCACGAATGGGATATGAGTCTGCAAATTCATCAAAATATTGCGAAGAATCTAAACCATCTGCAATAATTGAACAAAATATAGGTACTTCGGGACCAGCCGCAAATCCAATCCATAAGGGTGAAAGTGGTGGAATTGTCTTCATAGCCTTTCTTATTAATGAATCATTTATAGTAACTGAAATTAAAGCAAACACTCCGAGTTTTGCACCTTCTTTTATTATGTGTGCAGTAGCTGCATAATTGAAATACTCCATATACAGCAGCATCTTGCTTGGATAATAATTAGTGCGTGAAATTGCGCTATCCGATGTATCAAGTCGCTTTTGAAAACTTTTGCCAATTTTATTTCCAAAAAGAACAGAAATAGCACTTGCACCTTTTAGAGTTGAATCTGCCATAAAATATCCCATTCTATCAGCCCATTCATATTCCATTTTCAGATATTCGCAAACTTGAGCAAATTCTTTTGATTTGTTTTCATAAAATACTTTCACCTTTGGCAATGTATCTTTATGACCTAAAGTATTATAATATTTCGTATCAAGTATAATTTTTTTAGTGGGATTTTTGTCAATATAAATTGAATAATAATCGCCTGCCCTATCCCGCTCGAAATAATCCGACATTGTCCCATTTATTGAATGCCACTCACCATTAATCTCTTGTGGTGTAACGATTTGATATTTCAATGTATCCTGTGGCAAATTGATTTCTATATAATAATGTTCATTATCAATTTTTTTCATTATGTAATTTGTATCATAAAATTTATATTTATTGAAATTTCCAAGAACATAAATTGGTTTTGTAGTATCTATGAAATTGCGACCTAATTGACAATCGATTTTAATATTTTCATTCATATCGCTTATATATATTGGATACTTACAAGTACGATGATATGCACCCGAAAATTTAAGAAAGACAAAGCCTGTATCCTGCGTTTCAATCTTAAAATATCCATTTTTATCGCATAGATAAATATGCGAGACAGTATCATAATAAACAAGAGGACGCAAATCCACGTGTGATAATGCCATCGGTTTCCCATCTGCACCCCGCACATTGCCTTCAATTGTAGCAGAATGAACAATATTTATACTGAAAAATATGGTAATTGTGAAAAGGAATAAATAAAGAAGATGATAAAATGAGTTCATAATATTTTATTTTTTTGCAATTCATATAGCTTAGAAAAATTTACAGTATCACCATCAAATGATGACCAAAAGAAAATTAAGACATTATTATTACTTTTTTTAACCATATCGTGCAAGTGCTTTAAATCAATATATTGAATAATGCAATTGCTATCAACTTTAAAGTAACCAGACTTATATTTGGCAAAATCGGTGCTATCATCAATTACAGTTGAAGATTCAAAAAATTGGGCTGGATAATCTTTATTATGATAAGTAATTGTCGAGTTAAAGCATTCTGTATTTTGAGAATTAGCTGATATACTTACTAAAAAAAGAAAGAAAAGGGAAAGAAATAAGAAATGAATAAATTTTTTCATTTTAATACATTTAATTATTGAAGTGATCATAATATTTTGCTTTTATTTTAAATTATAAAAATCAAATTAGTGATATTTTACTAAAATGAAATTAAGTGCCGTTGAGAGAGAACTTACCTTATAGAACAAATTCGGGTTTTTACGAAGAGAATTAATATATGAATACAAATTCTTCAAATATTAAATCCAAAATTTGTGTATTTATTATATTTGCAACTTAATAAAAAAAATATAATACAAAATATTATTTTTTTGAGCAATTTTGCTCATTATTTTATTAAGAGGACACAAACCCCTATATAATTGAGACATATTCTTGCCAACTTTGAAATAAGCGGAAACTTTGAAAAATGTCTTTTCCTTAAAAAATAGTGGAATTCTTATTTTTGTAATTTGTTTATTAAACTTTATGAAGAAATTACTCCACGATGAAATATTAGCGCAACGATTAACTAAAGATGAGGCTTTGCAAGCAAAACGTCATCCAGTAAGTCTTATGCTTTATAATATACGCAGTCTTTATAATGTTGGGTCAATATTTCGTACTGCTGATTCTGCACTTTTGGAAAGTCTCATTCTATGCGGTTTTACTCCTCATCCACCGAGAGATGAAATATCAAAAACTGCACTCGGTGCTGATGAAACTGTGCCATGGTATTATGAAAAAAACATATTTGACGCAATTGAAAAAGAGAAATCAAAAGGTAAAGTAATTATCGCTGTTGAATTGACTGATTCAAGCCGTAATTATGACCAGCTGCAAATAAATGATTTTCCGCTCGTCTTAATACTTGGAAATGAAATTTCAGGAATAGACGACTCAGTACTTGAAAGGTGCAACAGTGCAATCGAAATTCCTATGTATGGAATGAAGCATTCATTAAATGTAAGCGTAGCAGCTGGAATTGTTGCTTATGAAGCTGTCAAAATATGGAAAAAAGTAAATAATGATAAAAATTGAAAAATAGAATAATTTATGTCAATAAAAATTGCAGTCCCAAAGGGGAAATTTATTAATAATCTAATTGAGAATTTCGAACAAACAAAAGATCAATATAATATAGAATTGATTTATTCAAAAGAAATGGATATACCAAATCTTATTCTTAATAATGATGTTGATCTTGCTCTTATGAATCCTCTGAACTATGGAAAAATTTTAGAAATAAGCCCATACAAAATTATTTCCTCTACTTGTATTGCCGCAGAAGGTTACTCAAAGCTTGCGACAATCATATTTGGAGATAATTTAACAAAAATAGAAAATATAGCTGTAACTGAAAAGAATTCGTTTTTGGCAATAGCAACTAAAATTATTTATGATGAAAAATACGATTTTAACATAAAGCTTATTGATCAAGATAATAGCAAATCCAAAGAATTAAACACATACGACGCTGTACTTTCTTATGAGAAAGATATTAAAGAAACAGGTACAATGGATTTAACAGAAGAATGGACTGATTATTTTGGAATTGCCTTACCAATTGCCTTTTGGGTGGTACCCGATAAATCAAATATCGAGCAAATGATGCAAATAACTCGACAATTAATAAAAAAAGACATTAATGATCCTGAAGTAATCAATGAACAGTATAAAAGTAACGAAACCTCTTATGAAAGGCAGGGTATTATCCATTGGCATTTCTATAGCGAATTAGAAAAAGCAATTGATGATACTTTAGAATTATTATATCAATTAAATTATCTTAATTTACTTTCTGATAGTCATATTGGATAATAAAATTGCCCTTATAAATAAATTTTCAGAGAATCATAAGGGCAGTATTAATTATTATTTACAAAGAATCAATAATATTTATGAATATTTTTCTACCCAAATTTGGACAAGTTGCAAAAGTGTATCAACTGTTTTTTCTAAAGCATTGACAGAGAGCCATTCAGTGCGGCTATGGAAATTCTGACCACCATTGTAAATATTTGGTGTAGGCAATCCCATCTCAGATAATCTTGAGCCATCTGTACCCCCACGAATTGGATTCCAAAAAGGTTCTACTCCTGCTCGTTTTGCTGCTTCCCAAAGAGTGTCAAGCACAATAGGATGTTTCTCAAGAACTTCAAGCATATTTCGGTATTGAACTTTTACGACAAATTCAATCGATGCTTTTGGATAAATCTTTTGCACTTCATCAATAATGCTTTCAACAATCTTTTTTTGGAGGTCGAGTCCTTCTGTTCTAAAATCGCGAAATAATATGTGAATTTCTGCATTTGCAACATCACCTTTCATAGTGTGGGGATGAATATATGGTTCATAACCCTCAGTTGTTTCGGGGGACATATATTTCGGAAAACGTGCAACAATTTCTGATGCAACGCGTGCAGCATTTACCATTATATTTTTTGCAGATCCGGGGTGAATATCACGCCCTTTGATTTTGATTAAGCCCGAATTTGCAGAAAATGTCTCCTTATTTAACTCACCTGGCATTTCACCGTCAACAGTATAAGCATATTCGCAGCCGAATTTCTTCAAATCGAAGAATTTTGTGCCTTGTCCGATTTCCTCATCAGGAGTAAAAGCAATACGCACATCGCCGTGGGGGATATCGGGATTATTAATTAAAATTTCGGCAAGTTCCATAATTGCGGCAATACCAGCTTTATCATCAGCACCTAAAAGCGTAGTGCCATCCGATGTAACAATCTTATGTCCAATGCAATAACCTTGCAAAGCTGGATTTTCAGATTGGCGAAT
>Ga0067045_1028127_pt1 | contig 42221 bp, 48 predicted proteins | sample TerdegcTABiofilm_FD_59184 | JGI IMG/M metagenome (GOLD analysis project Ga0067045, IMG submission 59184) | Combined Assembly of (Gp0054472, Gp0054536) Wastewater bioreactor microbial communities from Singapore -Terephthalate degrading... | reverse complement strand
GAGGGACGATGTCCGGAATCTATCGGGGCAGAAGCGGAGCAAGGCCATAAAACGGCTGGAAGTGGTGGATGCTTTCCGGCAGTCGGGGAACCGCCCCGAATGGATGATCCTGGAAATGGTTCCTGTGATTCCTCCCGAATTGAGGCCCATGGTTCAATTGGACGGCGGTCGTTTCGCCACGTCGGATCTCAATGACCTGTACAGAAGAGTGATTAACCGGAATAATCGTCTGAAACGGCTTCTGGAACTGGGAGCGCCGGAGATTATCGTGAAGAACGAGAAGCGGATGCTCCAGGAAGCGGTGGACGCCCTCATCGACAACGGACGCCGGGGCAGACCCGTAACGGGTCCCAACAACCGTCCGTTGAAATCCCTGTCGGACATGCTCAAGGGAAAACAGGGAAGATTCCGTCAGAACCTGCTGGGCAAACGGGTGGACTATTCGGGCCGTTCGGTCATCGTGGTGGGTCCCAAACTGAAACTTCATCAGTGCGGTCTGCCCAAGGAGATGGCCCTGGAACTGTTCAAACCCTTTGTCATGAAGGAACTGGTGGGTAAGGGTATGGTTCATAACATAAAGAGTGCCAAGAAGATGGTGGAAAGGGTTCGCCCGGAAGTATGGGATGTTCTGGAAGACGTCATCAAGGATCACCCCGTGCTGTTAAACCGCGCCCCGACCCTGCATCGACTGGGTATTCAGGCTTTCGAACCGGTGCTGGTGGAGGGAAAGGCGATCCAGATTCATCCTCTGGTCTGTACCCCCTACAACGCTGACTTCGACGGCGACCAGATGGCGGTTCATCTGCCCCTGTCGGCGGCGGCCCAGGCGGAGGCCCGTCTGCTGATGTTGTCGGCCAATAATATCTTGCAGCCCTCCTACGGTTCCCCCGCGACCATCCCCACCCAAGACATGGTGCTGGGTGTCTATTACCTGACCTATAACTATAAGGATGACCCCCGTCAGCGCAGCAGCAAGGATAGACTCAAGGGAGAGGGAAAAGCCTTCGCTAGCATGGACGAAGCCATCATGGCTTATGAACAGGGCATCATCGAACTGCAGGCTCCCATCCGGGTCATGATCCCCAGACTCAAGAAGGATCTGGGAGAGATCCTCCCCGACGAAAGAGGTATCTATCCCGAGGATGAGTGTGTGGAACGACATCTGGTGGATACCACCGTGGGAAGACTGATTTTCCATAAAGCCATTCCTATGGAATTTCGTCTGGGTAAACAGAACAACACCATTCATCCCAGGGATAAAGTGTCGCTGTTGAATAGAACTATCAACAAGAAGATTCTTATCAAGTTTATATCTGACTTTTACCGGAAGATGAAGAATAAGTTCACTTCCTATCTGCTGGATAATATCAAGGAGTTGGGCTTCAAGTACGCTACCCGGTCGGGAACCACCATTTCCATCGAGGATGTGGAAGTTCCCCCCTCCAAACCCGACATCATCCGGGAGGCGGAAGAGAGAGAATCCAGGGAAGAGGAATACTTCCTTCAGGGATATACCAACGCCAAGGAGCGGAAAGATCATATAATTTCGATATGGATGGATACCTCCCGCAAGCTGGAACAGGCCATGATGGACAATCTGCCGTCCTTGAACCCCGTGTTCATGATGGCGACCTCGGGAGCCAGAGGAAACTCCTCCCAGGTGAAGCAACTGGCGGGTATGAGAGGACTCATGGCGGATCCTTCGGGAGAAATTATTCCTGTTCCTGTGAAGGCGAATCTGAGGGAAGGTCTGTCGGTGCTGGAGTACTTCATCTCCACTCACGGAGCCAGGAAAGGTCTGGCGGACACGGCGTTGAGAACCGCCGACTCCGGTTATCTTACCAGAAGGTTGATCGACGTATCCCAGGATATCATCATCCGGGAATGGGACTGCCAGAAACGGATTGTCTGCAGCAGTTGCGGCACCGAAAACCGCTACGGCGACGTGGAGTGCATAAACCCCCGCTGCAAGGCTGTGTTGGACTATAAGGATCCCGCCAATGTGGTGGAACTGGAAGACCACAATTTCATCGAGGTATTTGTAACTCCCAAGGAATATGAGCCTGAGGAGAAACTGATGCTCAATGAGAAGATTCGCGGCAGAACCATCGCCCAGGAACTGTACGATCCCAATACGGGAGAAGTCATGTTCCCCAGGGGATACCTGCTGGACGACCGGGAAGCGGAGATGGTGAACGAGGCATATCAGCGTTATTACAGAGCCATGTGGGATAACTACCTGAAGAAAAACGGCATGGAAGACTATAACAGCGATGATGTGGAAGACTTCCTCAAGACCGAGATACCGGAAGATCTGAAGACGGTGGCCATCCGTTCGGTACTGACCTGCAAGACTCCCCATGGGGCGTGTTCAGCCTGCTACGGTAGAGATCTGGCATCGGGAGAACTGGTGGAAATCGGCGAGACGGTGGGAATCATCGCCGCCCAGTCCATCGGTGAACCGGGAACCCAGTTGACCCTGCGAACCTTCCACCTGGGAGGCGTGGCCAGCGAGGACATTATCCAGGGTCTTCCCAGAGTGGAAGAGCTCTTCGAAGCCCGAAAGCCCAAGGGATACACCCACATCTCGGAGATCCGGGGCGTGGTGGAATTTGCCGAGGACAAGAAACGGAATATGAGGAAGATCATTGTGGTGGATAAGGACGACACGGGAGAAGTTGTCGATTCCAGAGAGTATCTGCTCCCCTTCTCCACCAAGTTGAAGGTAAAAGAGGGAGAATATGTCCGTCCCGGAACCCAGTTATCGGAAGGAAGCAAGAACCCCCACGATATTCTGAGGATCGAGGGAGTCAATGCGGTCCAGCGGTATCTGGTGGACGAGGTGCAGGATGTGTATCGCTCCCAGGGCGTGGACATCAACGATAAACACTTCGAGGTGATTGTCCGTCAGATGTTGCGGCGGGTCAAGGTGGACAGATCGGGAGACACCGACTTCCTGCCGGGGAGTCTGGTGGATGTCAATACAGTGGATGAAAGGAATAAGGAGCTGGAAGCCCAGGGACTGGAATCGGCCGAATATAAACCGATTCTGCTGGGGGTAACCAAGGCATCCCTGGCCACGGATTCCTTCCTGTCGGCGGCCTCCTTCCAGGAAACCACCAGAGTGCTCACCGATGCCGCGATCAAGGGTAAGGTGGACTATCTGCTGGGACTCAAGGAGAACGTCATCATAGGCAAACTGATTCCCGCAGGCACCGGCATGGGACGATACAGAAACGTGGATATTATCCCCACGGCCCTCAAACCGGGCATCGACGACATGGAACTGGAAAGATTCAAGGGAACCGTCAGGGAAGAAGCGGATCGGTTCTCGGAAGCCTTCAGCGAGATTTAGATTTAATCAAGAATTAAAAAAGAAAGGGAACTGTTTCCCTTTCTTTTTTGTTTGAAGGGGATTTCGTTGAAGGGGAGTTCATGATTTTGTTGAAGGGGATTTCATTGAAGGGGAGTTCATTGAAGGGGATTTCGTTGAAGGGGATTTCATTGAAGGGGATTTCGTTGAAGGGGATTTTGTTGAAGGGGATTTCATTGAAGGGGATTTTGTTGAAGGGGATTTCATTGAAGGGGATTTCGTTGAAGGGGATTTCGTTGAAGGGGATTTTGTTGAAGGGATTTTGTTGAAGGGGATTTCATTGAAGGGATGAATATTATCCTATGCCCAAATTCTCTGTTGGAGTGAGAGTATGGTTGTATTGGAAGCGGTGAATCGGTATTTGCAATACATATTTCCCGGTCTTACGGTACTGGTGCGTCTCCTTCTGTGCGTGTTTTTGCTGGATAAGATAGCGGAGTGGTCGGATCAGTCGGTGAAGTCGGTAAATAAAAAGATCAAGCCTCTCTGGTGGGGATTCATAGCCTTTTTTACGGTCTGGTGGCTGGTTCTGGATCTGCCCGAATTCCGGGGACAGGATCAGCTGGTGAATGTGCTGTGGGCGGGAATCTTTTTTTTCCTCTGGCTCATGGTGATGGATGTGCTGAGCATCCTGTTTTTTGACGAGTATATGGGCAGGATCCGTGGGGTGGGAGTTCCCCAGATTATCGCCAACCTGTTCCGGGGTATTTATGTTCTGGTAATAATTCTGGGAATTCTCAGTGGCATGTTCAGGTATGATGTGCGCCCCTTTTTGACGGGTTCTGCGATCCTGACGGCCATCATCGGACTTGCCCTGCAGGATACCATGGGGAATCTCATATCGGGACTGGCGCTTCACCTGTCCCGCCCCTTCAACTTGCATCACTGGATCCGTTTCGGCGATGTGGAGGGGGAAGTGGTAAAGATCGACTGGAGAGCCACCACCATCAAGACCAGGGAGGAGGACTATATAACCATACCCAATTCCAATCTTGCCAAGGGGGAAATAATAAACTTTTCAACGCCCACGGTTCTCCATGCGGTCAGCATAACGGTGGGAGTCAGGTACGAGTATCCTCCTTACAAGGTGATAAATATTCTGAGGGGAGCGGTGTTGTCGGCGGAGGGAGTGGAGCGGGAGATAACTCCGGCGGTATTTCTGGAGAAATATGATAATTTTTCGGTTAACTACCGGGTTCGGTTTTTCATGAAAGATTACTCCCGGTATCCCGATGTGAAATCCAGGGCTATAGAGCGGATCTGGTATTATTTCAAACGGGAGGGGATAGAGATCCCCTTCCCCATTCAGGACGTATATATAAGGAAAGAAATATGCGAGTGCGATGAGGATTATATGGTGGGAATCCTGAGCAATATTGACTTTCTGCAGGATGTGGACGAGGGGATATTGAGGGAGATTTCCCGGCGAGTGAAAGTTCTGATCTATGAGAAGGGGGAAACGGTGATCAATCAGGGGGATGAGGGAGATACTTTCTTTATAATCAAGTCGGGGACTGCCATCGTGATGGTGCGGGATAAGAAGGGAGAGACCTTTTTGACCCAGGATCTGTCCGGGGGCGACTTTTTCGGAGAGATTTCTGTTTTGACGGGAGAACCTAGGTCTGCTACGGTGATAGCCAAGACGGAACTGGAACTGTTGGCTTTGAATAAGGGGGATTTCGAGACGGTTTTGAAAAAATCCCAGGATCTGGATGCCATGATCAGTAAAAAGATCGCCGCCCGCCAACAACATAACTTTGAAGAGATGATCAAGGCCGAGAGGAGAATATCGGAACAGGAGACCCGGCAGGAGGTTCAGGAGAAGGTGGAGAATCTGAGCCAGCAGATCCTGGAAAAGATCCGCAAATTCTTTTTTATAAGAAAGAAATAGGGGCGGGGTTTGTTAAAAGATTGTAAAAAGAGGAAAATATGAGAATTAAGGGTTGACAGGACACCAAGTCGGTGATAGAATAGGTAAGCAATTCAGGAATGCAACCACAAGTAAAGCGTTTTTGTATTTTGCTTTGTAGGGTGTGAATATACCTGCGAAGGAGGGAAACTCTTTTTTCTGACATCGGTTTAAACTATCGAAAGGAGGTCAGAAAGGAGGATCTGATCCGGGCCCGTGCCGATTTTGTGCAGGGGTGATCGCTTGGTGTATCTGCCCTGAGAATAGAATCCAATCAAAAGGGGAGATATTTTTTTATGCCAACCATTAATCAGTTGGTCCGGAAAGGTAGGACGACCCTGAAGCGGAAAAGCAAAGCTCCCGCTCTGAGTTTTTCCTACAATTCCAAGAAGATGCAAACCTTTCAGACTCCGGGTAATCCTCAAAAAAGAGGGGTCTGTACTCAGGTGAAGACTATGACTCCCAAGAAACCCAACTCCGCTTTGAGGAAAGTGGCGAGGGTGCGTCTGACCAACGGTATCGAAGTTACCGCCTATATTCCCGGTGTGGGACACAACCTGCAGGAACACTCCGTGGTTCTGATCCGGGGCGGCAGAGTGAAAGACCTGCCCGGTATCCGATACCATATCGTGAGAGGAACTCTGGATACCGCCGGAGTGACGGATAGAAAGAAATCCCGCTCCAAATACGGAACCAAGAGACCCAAAGTCAAGAAGAGTTAGTGAAGAGAAGAGTTCAAATCCCAGGGTTTGAAAAGAATCTCTGTGCAAGCGAAGTAGTGAACAAATAAGGATTAGTCTGGTAGGAGGTCCGATTATGCCAAGAAAAGGTCCAGTTCCTAAAAGAAAGCTCACCCCGGATCCGGTTTACAACAGTGAACTGGTGTCCCGGATGATCAACAATATAATGAAGCGGGGAAAGAAGAGTGTTGCGGAAAAGATTTTCTACAACGCCATGAATATCGTGGGAGAAAAACTGGGGAAACCTCCCCTGGAAGTATTCAACAAAGCCCTGGACAACGTGATGCCTATAGTGGAAGTCCGCCCCCGAAGAGTGGGAGGAGCTACCTATCAGGTTCCCATGGAAGTCCGTACCGACCGGAAGATCGCCCTGGGGATCCGCTGGATTCTCATGAATACCCGTAAGCGGGGAGGCAAGGCCATGGAGGAGAAACTGGCCGGCGAATTTATCGATGCATTCCAGGGTGTGGGGCCTTCGGTAAAGAAGAGAGAAGATACCCATAAGATGGCGGAAGCCAACAAGGCCTTCGCTCACTATAGATGGTAGTTGTGGTTTGATATGAAGATGGAACAGGAACTCAGCAAAATAAGGAACATAGGCTTTGCCGCCCATATAGACGCAGGTAAGACCACCACCACGGAACGGGTTCTTTTCTATACGGGAAGAATCCACCGCATGGGAGAAGTTGATGACGGTAATACCACCACGGACTGGATGATCCAGGAACGGGAGAGGGGTATTACCATCACCTCGGCGGTAACCTATTGTTCCTGGCTGGATTCCCGGATAAACATCATCGACACGCCCGGCCACGTTGATTTCACGGCTGAGGTGGAGCGCTCCATGAGGGTGTTGGACGGCATCGTCATCATCTTCTGCGGAGTGGGCGGAGTCCAGCCCCAGTCGGAGACCGTGTGGCGTCAGGCGGATCGGTATCATGTTCCCCGGCTGGCATACGTAAATAAGATGGATCGCATCGGCGCCGATTTTTACCGGGTGGTGGAGATGATGAGGAAGAAACTCCACACCAATCCCGTCCCCATCCAGATACCTCTGGGCAAGGAGGAGGATTTTAAGGGTATCATCGATTTGATCCGCCGGAAGGCGATAATTTTCAGGGATGATCTGGGATCTCAGTGGGATGAAGCGGAAATCCCGGAGGAGTACCTGGAGATGGCCGAGGAATACCGGAGCGGCATGGTAGAGCGAGTTTGTGAAGCCGACGAGGAACTGCTGGAGAAGTTTGTCAACGAGGAAGAGATCACGGAAGAGGAGATAGTCCGGGGTCTTCGCCGGGGGACTGTCAACAGGAATTTCGTGCCGGTGTTGTGCGGTTCTTCCTTCAAGAATAAGGGAGTGCAGCAATTGCTGGATGCGATAGTTGGTTACCTCCCCTCGCCTCTGGATGTGCCTCCCGTGGAAGGGGTTCATCCAGACAACCGTCAACCTCTGGTGCGTAAGGCTTCGGTGTCGGAGCCCTTTGCCGCTCTTGCCTATAAGGTGGCGACGGATCCATATGTGGGGAAGGTTACATACTTCCGGGTCTATTCGGGGAGCATGAAGATCGGCAAACGGGTCTTCAACGTAACCAAGAACCGGAAAGAGAAACTGATGAGGATCCTCCGGATGCACGCGGATCACCGGGAAGACATCCAGGAGATCCACGCGGGAGACCTGGCGGGAGCGGTGGGACTCAAGTTCACCGGTACGGGGGATACCCTGTGCGGTGAAGAGCATCCCATCCTGCTGGAAACGATCCGATTCCCAGAACCGGTGATAACTCTTGCCATAGAACCGAAAACCATGGCGGATAACGATAAATTGATGGAATCCCTGTTGAAGTTGCAGGAAGAGGATCCCACCTTCATCCAGAAGACCGATGCGGAGACGGGACAGACGGTGATCTCCGGTATGGGCGAGCTTCATCTGGAAATCATAGTGGATCGTCTGACCAGGGAGTTCAATGTGTCGGCTAACATCGGCAAACCCCAGGTGGCTTATAAGGAGTCCGTCCGGGGTTTTGTAGAGGTGGAGGAGAAGTTTGTCCGGCAGTCCGGCGGCAGGGGCCAGTACGGGCATGTCCGGATCCGGCTGGAGTCCAACGAGAGAGGTAAAGGATTTTCTTTTGAAAATGTTGCTCCCGAGGAAGAGATTCCCAAGATTTATGTGAATGATATAAAGACGGGAATACGGGACACCCTGGGCAGCGGAGTGATAGCGGGCTACCCCGTGATTGATATACGGGCGACTCTTCTGGGCGGTTCCTACAGCGAGACCGACTCCAATGATGTAGCCTACAAGATAGTCAGTTCCATGGCGACCCATAAAGCCCTGACCCAGGCGGAAAGTTTTCTGATGGAACCCCTGATGATGGTGGAAGTAGTTACGCCGGAAGAATATATGGGAGATGTGATCTCGGATCTGAACTCCCGACGGGGGAAGATAGTGAATATGGAACCCTCCGTGGCCGGAACCCAGAAGATCAGTTCTCTGGTTCCCTTGGCGGAAATGTTCGGCTACTCCACCCAGTTGAGGAGCCTGTCCCAGGGAAGAGCCGAGTACTCCATGGAGTTTTCCCGATACGAGGAGGTTCCCCGGCAGATTTTCGAAAAGATAATGACCCGTTATTATACACCGTCCTGAAAAGCGAGTAAAGGATGGTAAAGGATACCCAGGCGAAAGGAAGGAGAGACCATAGTGGCTAAGCAAAAATTTCGCATAAGATTAAAGGCTTATGATTATAAGATTCTGGACGAAGCCTCCCAGAAGATTGTGGAGATAGCCAAGAATACCGGGGCAAACATATCGGGACCAATTCCCCTGCCCACCGAGAAGAACGTGTTTTGCGTTCTGAGATCCCCCCATGTGGATAAGAGATCGGGAGAACATTTCGAGATCCGGACCCACAAGAGATTAATCGACATTTATTTCGACCCCTCCCAGAAGACCACGGACGCTCTGATGAACGTGGATCTGCCGGCGGGCGTGGATATTGAAATAAAAGGATAGGGGTGAAAGTAATGAAAGGCATACTGGGAAAGAAATTAGGAATGTCCAAGGTTTACAAGGATGACGGAACAGTGGTTCCCGTAACCGTGATAAAAGCCGGTCCCTGCAAGATAGTGGGAATCCGGACCCGGGAGAAGAACGGCTATACGGCGGTTCAGCTGGGCTTTGAAGAGATTACCGAGGCCAAGAAGCTTCGCAAGATATTGACCAAACCCGTGTTGGGTCAGTTTGAAAAGATAAAGGACCACAAGGTAAAACCCACCCGATATATCCGGGAAGTCCGTGAAGAATCGGTGGACGGTCTGGAAGTAGGTCAGGATGTGCTGGTGGATATATTCAAGGAAGGCGAGAAAGTGGATATATCCGGCAAATCCATAGGAAAGGGTTTTACTGGGGCCATCAAGCGGTGGCACTTCGGAGGAGCCAAGGACTCTCACGGCGCTTCCAAAGTTCACCGGAAACCCCTCTCGGCGGGTTCCACCGACGGAGCCAGAACCTTCCGGGGAAAAAGAGGTCCCGGTCACATGGGAAACGACAACCGGACCAATCAGGCCATTGAAGTGGTGCGAATTGACAAGGAGAAGAACCTGTTGCTGGTTCGGGGGCCGGTACCGGGCGCTCCCGGCAATCTGGTGATGGTGGAGAAGACGGTAAAAGTTCCTGCCAGAAGAAAACATAAAGTGAGGGGTAACCGTTAAGGTAAAGGAGGTATCAGAATGGCTGAAGTGAACCTGTTCACAATCGAGGGAGAAAATAAAGGTAAATTGAGCGTATCCGATGAGGTTTTTGCGGTGGAGCCCAATCTGGCGGTAATGAACCAGGCGCTGTTACGGCAGCTGGCTAACGCCCGAAGAGGCAGCGCATCCACCAAGACCCGGGCGGAAGTGTCCGGCGGCGGAAGAAAACCCTGGAAGCAGAAGGGAACTGGAAGATCCCGGCACGGCAGTATCCGTTCGCCCCTGTGGAGAGGCGGCGGAATAACCTTCGGACCCAGACCCAGAGATTATTCCCAGGATATGCCCAAACGGATGAGAAGACTGGCTCTTAAAGGAGCGCTGTCGGATAAGTTATCCAACGGAAAGTTTTTCGCCCTGGATAGTCTTAAAATAGAAGAACCCAAGACCAAGAGATTTGTCCAGATCATGGGCAACCTGAAACTGGACGGCAATGTGTTGTTTATAATAAAGGATAAGGATTTTGCGGTGCAAAAATCGGCGGGAAACATTCCCAGTGCCAGAGTAATCACCACCGACGAGATCAATATCTTCGACCTCCTCAAATATGACCAGTTGATCATGACCGAGGATGCCATTCACCGAGTCGAGGAGGTGCTGATATAATGGCGGAAGAGCTGAAACTGAAACAGGAGACCGTGAAATCCTCCCGGGACATATTGGTTCGCCCTGTAATTACCGAAAAGAGTATCCAGGACGCGACCCTGAATAACAAATATACCTTCGAAGTAGCCCTGACTTCCAACAAGATCGAGATTCGACAGGCGATAGAAGATATATTCAAGGTAAAGGTAATTAATGTTACTACCACCACCGTAAAGGGCAAACGAAGGGTCCGTTTCGACAAGAGAGGGCGCCATGTGGGCTACAGCAAGGACTGGAAGAAAGCCCGGGTAACCTTAAAAGAGGGCGACAAGATAGAGATCGCCGGATTCAATCCCTTCGAAATGTAAAGTATAGGAGTGAAGGAAATGCCCGTAAAGAGTTTCAAACCTACATCCCCCGCTCTGCGGTATATGACCGTATCGGACTTCTCGGATCTGACCAGGGAAAAACCCGAAAAGAGCCTTACCGCCCCTTTGAAGAAGACGGCGGGAAGGAACAGCCACGGTCATGTAACCTGCCGGCACAAGGGCGGCGGGGCCAAGCGTCGATACAGAGTTATCGATTTCAAAAGGGATAAGGACAATATCCCAGCCAAGGTCGCCAGCATAGAGTATGATCCCAACCGTTCTTCCCGAATCGCTTTGCTGCACTATGCCGACGGCGAGAAGAGATATATTTTATGCCCCCTGGGAATGAAGGTAGGGGATAAGGTAATGTCGGGACCCGAGGCGGATGTCCGTTCGGGGAATGCCCTGCCCCTGAAGAATGTTCCGGTGGGAACCCTGATCCACAACCTGGAATTGTTCCCCCACAAGGGAGGACAGATGGTGCGGTCTGCGGGAGCGGCAGCCCAGTTGATGGCCAAAGAGGGAGATTACGCCAATGTTCGTCTCCCCTCGGGCGAGATGAGACTGGTAAGCATCAACTGCAAGGCCACCATCGGCCAGGTAGGCAACGTGGAGCATGAAAACGTCACCATCGGCAAGGCCGGAAGATCCCGTTGGATGGGAATCCGTCCTGCGAACCGGGGTGTGGTGATGAATCCCGTGGATCACCCCCACGGCGGCGGAGAAGCCCGTTCGACTTGCGGAAGGCCCAGTTCGACCCCCTGGGGTAAACCGACTCTGGGACTGAGAACCAGGAAGAAGAAGGCTTCCGACAAGTTGATTGTCCGTTCCCGTCACGCCGGAAAGGCATAAATGAAAGGAGGCGGAACATGTCCCGCTCGGTCAAAAAAGGTCCCTATGTGGACAAGAATTTGATAAAAAAGGTTCAGGCCTTGAACATAAGAAACGAAAAGAAAGTTATAAAGACCTGGGCCCGATCCAGCACAGTAGTCCCCGAAATGGTGGGACATACCATAGCGGTACATAACGGCCATCGGCATATTCCCATCTATATAGTGGAACAGATGGTGGGACACAAGCTGGGCGAGTTCGCCCTGACCCGGTTCTTCCGGGGACATGCCGGTTCCGATAAAAGAACCGCAGTGAAGAAATAGAATCCCGTGGAAAAGGAGGGAAGAAAAGTGGCAGACGAAAAACAGGCGGAAGCCAGGAAATATATGCCCAATAAGGTTCGTCGGCGAAAAGCCAAAGAAGCCTTGAAGGAACAGACCCGTAACGAAGCGGTAGCCCGAGCCCGATATGTCAAGTCCGCTCCCCAGAAAGTGCGGCTGGTGGCAGATATGGTTCGCGGTAAATCGGCCAAGGATGCGGTGGCGATTCTCCAGTTCACCCCCAAAAGAGCCGCTCACGTGGTGGAGAAAGTGGTTCAGGCGGCTATCGCCAATGCGGAAAACAATCATAATCTTGATAGCGATAAGCTGATAGTTCATCGTATATATGTGGACGGCGGTCCTGTGATGAGGCGGTTCAGAGCCGGCTCCATGGGCAGAGCGACGCCCATCCGAAAGAAAACCAGCCATATCACCGTGGTAGTCAAGGAGCGAGAGGAGGTAAAAGCCCGTGGGACAAAAGGTCAGTCCGATAGGACTTAGAATAGGTATCATCCGAAAGTGGGACAGTCTCTGGTTCTCCGAGAAGCATTACGCCGAATGGCTGCACCAGGACCTGGAAATCAGGAGATTTCTGGATAAGAATCTTAAAAACGCTGGGGTTTCTACCGTGAATATCCGACGTCCCGGTATCGACAAGATAATAATAACCATACATACTTCCAAACCCGGTATTGTCATCGGCAAACGGGGACAGGGAATCGAGGATCTGCGCAAGCAGTTGCAGGATCTGACCAAGAAACCCGTCAAGATCAACATCGAGGAGATCCCCCATGCGGAACTGGAAGCCCGTCTGGTGGCGGAGAGTATCGTGGAAGCCCTGGAGAAACGGGTATCCTATCGCAGAGCCATGAAGCAGGCGGTATCGAGAACCATGAAGGCGGGAGCCAAGGGAATCAAGGTTCAGTGCGGAGGCCGTCTGGCAGGAGCTGAGATAGCCCGGACCGAGAGAATTTTCGAGGGCAAGGTTCCTCTCCACACCCTTCGAGCCAACATAGACTACGCCCTGGCAGAGGCCAAGACCACCTATGGAAGAATAGGAGTCAAGGTATGGATCTATAAGGGCGATGTTCTTCCGGAACTGGAAAAAGCCCCCGCAGCACCGGCAGCACCAGTAGCCCGGGGCAAGAAGAAGTGAAAGGGGTACAGAGAAGATGTTAGCACCCAAGAGAACTAAATTCAGAAAGTTTCAACGAGGCTCCATGAAAGGGAAAGCCCAGCGGGGCAACGCCCTGGAGTTTGGAGAATTCGGTCTCCAGGCTACGGAACCTCACTGGATTACCGACCGGCAGATAGAAGCGGCCCGTATCGCGATCACCCGTCATATCAAGAGGGGCGGCCAGGTATGGATCCGGATATTTCCGGACAAATCGGTAACCAAGAAGCCCGCGGAAACCCGTATGGGTAGCGGTAAAGGAAGTCCCGAGTACTGGGTAGCGGTGGTTCGCCCCGGGAGAGTCCTCTTCGAGGTCGGCGGAGTGGATGCCGTAACTGCGAAAGAAGCCCTTAGGCTGGCTTCCTTCAAACTCCCCATTAAAACTGCTATTTTAGAGCGCTAAGAAATGGGATGGTGATTTTTAGTGAAAACCAAGGATATCGTTAAGAAAGCCAGGGAGATGACTCCCCTGGAGTTAAAGGATAAACTCAAGGACGCCAAGGAGGAACTCTTCAACCTGAGATTCCAGATGGCGACCGGACACCTGGACGACTATAGCCGCATCGGACATCTGAGGAAACAGATAGCCCGGCTGCAGACAGTAGTCAGAGAAAGGGAACTGGGAATAATTCGTAAGAAGTAATCCGGTTCAGATCGATTTAATTTAATAATAGGATAAAACCCTACCGGAAAGGGGCGAGAAAATGGTAACCCGAAGAAAAATTCGCCAGGGAAAAGTGGTCAGCAATAAGATGGACAAGAGCATAACGGTAACTATCGAGCGACAGTTTGCTCACCCCATATACAAGAAGATCGTCAAGAAGACCACCAAGTTTATGGCTCATGACGAGCGGAACGAATGCCAGGTGGGCGATACGGTGAAGCTCGTAGAAACCCGTCCCCTGAGCAAGAGAAAACGCTGGAAGGTCCTGGAAATAGTAGAAAAGGCGAAATAGTTTCGTCCGATTTACGATAGATTAAACCCGTTTAAAACCATCAACCCTAGGAAAGGGGGTTCGTAAGATGATCCAACAAGAAACACGATTAAAAGTAGCAGATAATTCCGGCGCCCGAAACATACTGTGTATCAGGGTTTCCGGCGGTTTCAAGCATAGATACGCCACTGTGGGCGATATAATCGTCGCCACGGTGAAATCCGCCATACCGGGAGCTCCGGTAAAAAAGGGAGACGTGGTCAAGGCTGTGGTGGTTCGTACTACCAATCAGATCCGTCGTCCTGACGGCTCCTATATCCGGTTTGACGATAACGCGGCAGTCATCGTTGATAAGGATAATAACCCCAGGGGAACCCGTATCTTTGGACCGGTGGCGAGAGAACTGAGAGAAAAACAGTTTATGAAGATCGTTTCCCTGGCACCGGAAGTGCTGTGAGATTGCCGGTGAAAGAAAGGATGTGAACAGGATGCACGTGAAAAAAGGCGATACCGTGTTGGTACTGTCCGGCAAAGACAAGGACAAGAAGGCAAAGGTTCTGGAAGTTCACCCCAATGATCGTAAGGTTCTGGTGGAAGGGGTCAATGTGATGAAGAAACATACCAAACCCCGTCCCCCGAAAATCCCCCAGGGCGGAATTCTGGAGAAAGCCATGCCTATCCATGCCGATAAAGTCATGCTGATTTGTCCCAACTGCGGCAAACCCACCAGGCCCGCCGCGAGAGTCAAGGACAAAATCAAGGAGAGACTCTGCAAGAAATGTAATCAGGTTATATCCTGAGGATACCGTAGCGAAGGTCTTGAGACCTTTTATAGAATAGGTTAATGAAATGAAAGGGATTTTCGCCCCGTCGGGTGGAAGTCGCCGGAGGAGGATAAAGATCCATGTCCAGAATGAAAGAAAAGTATAAAAAAGAAATTATCCCCTTGATGATAGAAAAGTTTGGTTATAAGAATATTATGCAGGTTCCCAAGGTGGAAAAGGTTATCGTCAGCATGGGCGTGGGCGAAGCCCTCACCAACGCCAAAGCCATGGACGCCGCTGTTACGGATATGACCGCGATCACGGGACAGAAGCCCGTGGTAACTCTTGCCAAGAAATCCGTAGCAGCCTTCAAGCTCCGCAAGGGGATGAAGGTGGGATGCAAGGTGACTCTTCGAGGCAAGATGATGTTTGCCTTCCTGGATAAGCTCTTCAATGTGGTTTTACCCCGTATCCGGGATTTCAGAGGTATTTCTCCCAAGGCTTTTGACGGCCGGGGTAATTATGCTCTGGGTCTTAAAGAACAGATCATATTCCCGGAAATCGAATATGATAAAGTGGACAAAGTGCGGGGCATGAACATAGTGGTGGTAACCACCGCTCAGACCGACGAGGAAGCCCTGAACCTGTTGAAGCTTCTGGGCTGTCCCATAAGAGTGGGATAAGAGGAAAGTGGAGGTATAACCATGGCAAGAAAAGCTATGATAGAAAAGTCCAATCGAAAACCCAAATTTGAAGTTCAAAGGAAGAACCGTTGCAAACTGTGCGGGCGTTCCAAGGGTTTTATGAGAAAATTTCAGATGTGTCGTATTTGCTTCAGATCTTTGGCGCACAAGGGATTAATCCCCGGTGTTACCAAGTCCAGCTGGTAAAGGAGGATCATTATGGCGGTTACAGATCCCATTGCGGATATGCTCACCCGAATCCGGAACGCGAACACCGCTTTCCTGGAACAGGTGGATATACCTGCATCCAAGATTAAAGAACAACTGGCCCGGGTATTGAAGAAGGAAGGTTTTGTAAAAGACTACCAGGTGATCAATACGGGCGTTCAGGGAATAATAAGAGTTTTCATGAAATATGGTAAGAATCGAGAGAAAGTCATAACCGGGCTCAAAAGGATCAGTAAACCGGGTCTCAGGGTCTATGTGGGTAAGGACGATATCCCCCGCCTCCTGGGAGGTCTGGGAGTGGTGATCATGACTACCCCCGGCGGAGTTATGACGGGAAAACAGGCTAAGAAGAAAGGCTTGGGTGGAGAAGTCCTCTGCTACGTATGGTAGATGAGCGTTGAATTTCCGTTCATGTCATAAGTAGTCGGGGAGCCCAGGAAGGAGGCTGTTAGATGTCCAGAATAGGAAGAACCCCCGTGGTAATACCCAAGGGTGTTACCCTTACATTGGATAAAAACAAGGTTACGGTAAAAGGTCCCAAGGGGCAGCTGGAGTATTCCGCCGACGAACGGTTTCCGGTAACGGTGGAAGGCGATAAGGTGCGGGTAGCCAGACCCGGCGACAGCAAGAAGGAAAAAGCCCTTCATGGTCTGATCCGGACCCAGATCAAGAATATGATCATCGGCGTCAGCGAAGGTTTCGTAAAGGAACTGGAAGTGGTAGGAGTAGGATACAAGTTTACCAAAGAAGGCACTTCCGTAAAGTTGAATGTGGGATACTCTCATCCTGTGGTTTTCCACCAGGAGCCCGGGATAGAATTTGATGTAAAGAGCGCTACCAATATGGTGGTAAAAGGGATCGACAAATGCCAGGTGGGCCAGATGGCTGCCAATATTCGAGGGATCCGTCCCCCGGAACCTTATAAGGGAAAAGGCATCAAGTATCTCACCGAAGTGGTCCGTACGAAACCCGGAAAAGCCGGTGCTAAGTAAGCAAAGCTTTTGCGAAAGGTAAAAGGTAGAGAACTATGATTATAAAAAAATCCAGAAACGAAGAACGGAAGGTAAGGCATCAGCGGGTTCGGAAGAAAGTATTCGGCACCGATGAGAAACCCCGGCTGGTGGTTTTCAAAAGCCTGAAACATATCTATGCCCAGATTGTAGATGATCTTCAGGGACATACCCTGACCGATTCCAACACCCTTCAGGAAGAGGTGCGGGTTCAGATTGACGAGAAGATGTCCCGTAAGGACGCTGCCCGGGTGGTCGGAGAGAATATCGCCCGGAAAGCTCTGGAGAAAGGCATCGAGACGGTGGTCTTTGACCGGGCGGGATATAAATATCATGGTATAGTGGCAGCTTTAGCCGACGGCGCCCGAACCAAAGGACTCAAGTTTTAAGGAGGATACCGATGAAAAAGGATGTTAGAATAGAAGCCGGTGAGCTGGAACTGGAAGAACGGGTAGTCAAGATCAATCGGGTATCCAAAGTGGTAAAAGGTGGAAAACGTTTCTCCTTCAACGCCCTGGTGGTTGTTGGCAACAAGCAGGGTATCGTGGGAGCGGGACTGGGCAAGGCGTCGGAAGTCCCGGAAGCCATTCGCAAGGGAGCCGAGGAAGCCAAGAAGAACCTGATTTCCATCCCTTTGAACGGTACCACCATACCTCACGAGATTAACGTTCGATTAGGAGCATCCAGGGTTTTATTATTACCCGCCGCTCCGGGTACCGGAGTTATCGCCGGAGGTCCCGTCCGGGCGGTGGTGGAATTGGCGGGAGTCAAGGATATTCTCACCAAATCCCTGGGATCTTCCAACCAGATCAATATCGTCTATGCCACCGTTCACGGTCTCAAGGGACTTAAACGGGTGGAAGACGTGGCTCGGCTCCGGGGAAAGGCTCCGGAAGAGCTGATAGCCGACAGAGGCTAAAGACCACCCCTTACGATAAGGAGGAACAGAGAATGCATTTGATAGATATTAAACCTCCTGCGGGAGCAAACAAGAAGAGCAAGAGAGTCGGCAGAGGCGGCAAACTGGGCAAGACCTGCGCCAGGGGCAGCAATGGACAGAACTGCCGATCCGGTGGAGGAAAGGGACCCGGTTTTGAAGGCGGTCAGTCTCCCTGGTATATGAGAATCCCCAAATTCCGGGGTTTTAATAACCCCTTCCGGGAGGAATATCAGATTGTCTCCATAGACATTCTGGATCTTATGGAAGAGGAAGAAGAGATTACGCCGGAAGTCCTCTTTGACTACGGTCTTATAAAACACCCCGATAAACCTGTCAAGATTCTGGCTAACGGCGAGATCAACCGGGCAGTTACCGTGAAAGCCCATAAATTCAGCGAAAGTGCCAAAGAAGCCATAGAGAAGGCAGGGGGGAAGGCTGAGGTGATATAGGTGCTACAGACGCTTTTAAGCTCCTTCAAGGTTACCGATATTCGCAACCGGCTTTTGTGGCTGGCGGGAGGACTGGCTATTTTCGTCCTCACCACTCACATAACCGTGCCGGGAGTTAATATAAAGGTCTGGCAAACCCTTCTGGCACAGGGAGAAATTTTCAAGTTCCTCGGTATGTTCACCGGAGGCGCTCTGGATAACTTCGCCATCGATGCCATGGGTATTACACCCTATATCAACGCCTCGATTATCATGCAATTGTTAACCGTCGTTATACCCAAACTCCATGAACTTCAGAAAGAAGGGGGAGAGATGGGGAGACGGAAACTGGGACAGTATGTGCGGAGCCTGACCATGGGACTGGCCCTTCTGCAAGCCACCATGATGACCCTGAGTCTGGCTCGGTACAAGAGTCCGGCGGGATCCATATTCCTTCTGCCGGAGAGCCCGATTCTTCAGTTTTTATATCTTATCACGGTGATTTTCAGCCTGACCGCAGGAACTGCTTTCCTGATGTGGCTGGGGGAGATGATTTCCGATAAGGGTATCGGCAACGGTGTGTCAATCCTGATTTTTGCGGGTATCACCCTCCGTTTCCCCCACTATCTGAATCAGACCCTGCAGATGGCCGGCGTCAAGGGGCCCGAATACTGGTTCTCTATGGTGTTGTTCCTGGTTATCACGGTGGGGCTTATCATGGGAATCATCATGCTGACCCAGGGACAACGGAAAGTTCCCGTGCAGTACGCCAAGCGGGTGGTAGGACGCAAGGTCTTCGGCGGACAGAGTACTTATTTACCCATAAGAGTCAACAATGCGGGAGTTATTTCCATAATTTTCGCCATATCCATCATGTACCTGCCCGTAACCCTGACCAGTTTTATACAACCCACTGCCCCTTATTGGCTTCAGGTGGTAAAAAGCAGTATTGATACCATCTTCCGGCATGACCACATCTTCTACAACCTCATGTATTTCCTGCTGGTGGTGTTCTTCACCTACTTCTATTCCGCCATCACCTTCAACATCGTGGATGTGGCGGACAACATGAAGAAATACGGCGGATTCATACCGGGTATCCGTCCCGGTCGTCCCACCGCCGAATATCTGGAGAAGATTCTGGCAAGAATCACCTTCATATCGGCCATGTGTCTGGGACTTATCGCCATCGCCCCTACCTACATCATGAAATTGACCAAGGTAACCACCTTCTTCATGGGAAGCACCTCTCTGTTGATTGTGGTGGGCGTGGCGCTGGATCTGATGCAGCAGATCGAGGCGAGAATGGTGATGCGACACTATCAGGGCTTCATGAAAAAATAGGACAGCCTGAAAGTAGAGTTAGGGAGGGGAAAGTCCCTTCCCGACCCTCTGACTTCCAACCTCTGACCTTGCAGGACTAAAGTCCTGATCTACAGGAGCTGACTTCTAACCTCCGACTTCTGACTTCCGGAAAGGGGTGGCGGTGTGAGAATTATAATGTTGGGTCCTCCCGGAGCGGGAAAGGGTACTCAGGCCATGGTGATAGCGAAGCGGTTCGGCATTCCCCATATCTCCACGGGAGAGATGTTCAGGAACGCTATCCGGGAAGAGACGACTCTGGGGAAATCAGCTCAGGAATATATGTCCAAAGGCGAGCTGGTTCCCGATGAGATCGTGGTGGGAATGGTAAAGGAAACTCTGGGACGGGACGAGTGTCGGCAGGGCTTTTTGTTGGACGGTTTCCCCCGCACCCTGGAGCAAGGGATGAGGTTGACGGAGATTTTGAAAGAATTGAATATGCCTCTGGATAAGGTTATAGAACTGACCCTGTCCGATGAGGAGATATTGAGGAGACTGGTAAACCGCAGGAGTTGCCCCCAATGTAAGAAGATATATCATCTTCTGAATAATCCTCCCGGAGAAGAGGGAATGTGCGATCAATGTCATGTTCCTCTCCTTCATCGGGATGACGACCGGGAAGACGTGATTTTAAACCGCCTGCGGGAATATTATGCCAAAACCCTCCCCCTGTCGGAATATTATGAAAAACAGGGAGTTCTGAAAAAAGTTGACGGAGGGTTATCTTCGGAAGAAGTTCTGAAAGAGATTATGGCTGTTATGGGAAATTAAAGTTCCAGCCCCCGAGGAAGAAAAGGTATGACTGATGGTAATACTCAAAAGTAAAAAAGAGATCGACATAATGGAAGAATCCGGCAGGATCACTTATGACTGCCACATGATGATAAGAGATCATATTAGGGAAGGAATAAGTACCCTGGAACTGGATAAACTGGCTTACGACTTTGTAACCAAAAGAGGCGGTAAACCGGCTTTTCTGGGATATAAAGGGTATCCGGCAACTCTCACGGTTTCCATCAACGAGGAAGTGGTTCACGGAATTCCTTCGGCGGATCGGAAACTGAAAAAGGGAGACATCGTGGGCATCGACCTGGGAGTCTTCTATAAGGATTACTGCTCCGACTCGGCATATACCTGGGTGGTGGAATCCGTATCTCCCGATGTGGAGAAACTGGTGAATGTAACCAGGGAATCCCTTTACCGTGCCATAGAGATGTGCGTGGAAGGCAACCGCATAGGAGACGTATCCTTCGCAGTGCAGAGTCATGCGGAAAGCAACGGTTTCTCCGTAGTGAGAGACCTGGTGGGACACGGCGTGGGACGCAAGATGCACGAGGATCCCAAAGTTCCCAACTTTGGCAAGAAAGGGACGGGACACCGACTGAAGGCGGGTATGGTGTTTGCCATAGAGCCCATGATCAACATGGGGACTTATGAAGTGGAAGTTCTGGAAGACGACTGGACGGTGGTAACCAGAGACGGCAAACCCTCGGCCCACTTCGAACATACCATAGCCATAACCGGAGAGGGTCCCCGGATTTTGACCAAATTTGACTGAATTCTTTAAATAGACGGACTAAATTGTTGACAAGACTTAAACGCGGTAGTATTATGAATATCAACCGTGAGAAAGACAGAAAGCGGGTGAGAGAAATGGCCAAAGAGGAGCCGATTGAAGTAGAAGGAACCGTCATGGAAGCCCTTCCTAATGCCATGTTCCGGGTGGAACTGCCCAACGGACATAAGGTTTTGGCTCATGTATCGGGAAAGATCAGGATGAACTTCATCCGGATTCTCCCCGGCGATAAGGTAACGGTGGAACTTTCACCCTATGATCTGAACCGGGGAAGAATCAAATACCGGTATAAGTAATTAACCAGAGATCTAAAAGTGATCCGGGATCATTAAGATAATACCTAATTGGAGGTTGGACTTATGAAAGTCAAGCCATCGGTGAAAAAACGTTGTGAAAAATGCAAGATAATTATACGGAAACGGAAAGTAATGGTTATCTGCGAGAACCCCAAGCACAAACAGGTACAGGGATAGGAGGTGTGTGATAATTGGCTCGTGTAGCGGGAGTGGACCTGCCTAAAGATAAAAGGATTGATGTAGCCCTCACGTATATATTCGGCATAGGCAGAAGTACCGCCCAGGTAGTGGTCAGGGACGCGAAAGTGGACCCCGCCACCAGGGTGAGAAATCTGACCGAGGAAGAAGTAGCCCGATTAAGAGACGTTATCGAACGGAATTATACCGTGGAAGGGTATCTGAGAAGAGAAATCGCTCAGAATATTAAGAGATTGATCGAAATATCCTGTTATCGTGGAATCCGCCATCGTCGCGGATTGCCGGTAAGAGGCCAGAGAACCAAGACCAATTCCCGAACCCGTAAGGGTCCCAAACGGGGAGTAGGTATCAAGAAGAAATAGTTTATCTATTATTCTGAATCTGTATTGTTGTTGAAACCAGAAGTTTTCAAGGAGGATTATTATGGCTAAAAAAGCTGGAGGACGTGTCAAACGTAAAGAACGAAAAAATGTCCCCAAAGGAGTAGCTCATATCCAATCCACCTTTAACAATACTATCGTAACTATAACGGATCTTAAAGGGAACACCCTTGCCTGGGCCAGCGCCGGTGCCCTGGGTTTTAAAGGATCTAAAAAGTCCACCCCCTTCGCGGCTCAGATTGCTGCCGACCATGTGGCTAAAAAAGCCCAGGAACATGGGGTCAGGACAGTGGAAGTATTTGTGAAAGGTCCCGGTTCAGGAAGAGAAGCTGCCATTAGATCTCTTCAAGCCGCCGGATTGGAAATAAGTCTTATAAAGGACGTAACCCCTATCCCTCATAACGGGTGTCGTCCGCCTAAAAGAAGAAGAGTCTAAAGGAGGTTGTCATGGCAAGATATACAGGGCCTTCCTGTCGTCAATGCAGGCGCGAGGCAATGAAGCTTTATCTCAAGGGTGATAGATGCTATACCGCCAAGTGCGCTCTGGAAAGAAGAAATATGCCACCGGGACAACATGGAGCCAGTAGAAAGAAACCCACTCAGTTCGCGATTCAATTGAGAGAAAAACAGAAACTGAGAAGAATCTACGGATTAAACGAAAAGCAGTTCAAACTGACCTTTGAAAAAGCGGAAAAGATTAAAGGCGTGGCTGGAGAAAACTTCCTCAGCCTGCTGGAACGCCGACTGGATAACGTGGTCTATCGCATGGGCTTCGGATCCTCCCGTCATCAGGCCCGGCAGCTGGTTAACCACGGCCATTTTCTGGTCAACGGCAGAAAAGTTGATGTGCCTTCCTATATAGTCCGTCCCGGGGAAGTAGTAACCCTTAAAGAAAAAAGTAAAGAAATTCCCTTTATCCGGGAAAATGCTGAAAAGACCAAAGCTAAAACTCTGCCCCGATGGATGGAAGTGGACCCCGAGAATAATGTGGGCAAAATTACGGGAGTTCCCAGCCGGGAAGATTTCGGCGATATCCAGGTGGATGAGAAGCTCGTGGTGGAATTCTACTCCCGATAATATTAAAACAAAGGGGAGATAATTAGTGATTGATATCGAACCCACAATAGATTTCAAAGAATTCAAAGATAATTCCTATGGCAGGCTAGTCATAGAACCCCTCCAGAGGGGATACGGAACCACTCTTGGTAATTCCATGAGGCGGATTCTCCTTTCCTCCCTGGAAGGGGCGGTGGCGACCCATGTCAAGATCGATGGAGTTCGGCATGAATTTTCCACCATTCCCGGTGTCCTGGAAGACGTGACGGAAGTTATTTTGAATATCAAGAGTATCCGCTTTAAGTTGAGAAACGTTGATAGAAAAACCGTTTACCTGGAAGCATCGCGGAAAGACAAAGCTATTGCCGGCAGAAAAGGGTTGGTGGTGGCAGGAGACATCACCCCGGATCCGGAAGTGGAAATCCTGAACCCGGAAGCTCCTATCGCTACCCTGGACTCGGAGGAGACCGAGCTGAAAATGGAACTGGATATCGGTATCGGTATCGGATACGTTCCTGCCGAAAAACATGAAACCGAAGAACAGGTGCTGGATAAGATCCCTGTGGATTCCATCTTCTCGCCTGTCAAGAAGGTTAATTACGTGGTGGAAGATACCCGTGTGGGACAGGTTACCAATTACGACAAACTGGTCATGGAACTCTGGACCGACGGATCTATCCCACCCCATGAGGCGGTCAGCAAGGGGGCCCAGATCCTCCAGAACTATCTTAAATATTTTATCGATCTCAAGCCTCCGGAAGAACCGGAAGAACCAGAACCCGAAGTCAAGGATGACGATGTTCTGGATAAGTCCATCGATGACCTGGGACTCTCGGTCCGATCCCTCAACTGCCTCAAAAGGGCAGGCAAGAAGACCCTCCGGGATCTGGCGGAGTCCGATGAAATGGAACTTATGAAACTCAAGAACTTCGGACAAAAATCCCTGGAAGAGGTAAAAGCCATCCTGTCCCAGCATAACATCCAATTGTTCAGATCCGACGTGGAAGTATAGCCGATTTTAGGGCTGGAGATTGAAACCTATACCATCTTATTTTTATCAACGGTAGCAACAGTAACCACAGGAGGTTGTTTTCAATGAGACATCAAACCCGAACCAGAACCCTGGGGCGAAGAACGGGACACCGATTCTGTATGCTCAAAAATCTGGCTACTTCTCTTTTCCTCCACGATAGAATCGAAACAACCCAGGCCCGTGCCAAAGAACTTCAGAAGTTGGCCGAGAAACTTATCGCCCTGGCTAAAAAAGGAGACCTGGCTTCCAAAAGACTCGTCTTCAGATATATCAAGGATCGGGAAGTGGCTGCAAAGCTGTTCGACGTTATCGCTCCTCTCTATAAAGAAACCGCAGAACATAAAGCCAGAGACGGCGGATTTACCCGCATCATCAAAACTCTCCCCCGTAAGGGAGACGGTGCGGAAATGGTCCTCCTGGAACTGGTCTGACCCCATCCTGACGGATATTTGTTTAGTGTGGGAATATGATCGAGATACAGGATCTCAAATTTACATATAATATCGGAACAACGGCGGAAATCGATGCCCTCAAAGGCGTTTCCGCCGTTATTCATGAGGGGGAGTTTCTTGCGGTTCTGGGACATAACGGCTGCGGTAAATCCACCCTGGCAAAACACCTCAACGCTCTGCTCCTTCCCCAGGAGGGGAGAGTTTTGGTGGACGGCATGGACACTAAAGACGAAAAACAACTCTGGAATATCCGTAAAAAAGTCGGTATGGTCTTCCAGAACCCCGATAATCAACTGGTGGCTACCGTAGTGGAGGAAGAGATCGCCTTCGGTCCCGAAAATCTGGGATTACCTCAGAATGAAATAAAATCGAGAATAGAGTCTTCTCTTCAATCGGTGGGCATCTCCTCCCTTAAATATAGAAATACCCACCACCTCTCCGGAGGACAAAAGCAACGTCTGGCTATTGCCGGCATTATGGCCATGAAACCCGATTATATCGTCCTGGACGAATCCACCTCCATGCTGGATCCCCAGGGACGAAAAGACGTCCTCAATACCGTTCATAAATTAAATAAACAGGACCGAATCACCGTCATCGCCATTACTCACATCATGGAAGAAGTGGTTTTGGCTGATCGGGTTCTGGTCATGGAACAGGGCAGGATCGTCTTGGAAGGAACCCCCCGGCAGGTCTTTTCCCAGGTGGAAACCATGCAAAACCTCCGCCTGGACGTCCCCCCCATGACCCGACTGGCTTACCGACTGAGAGGAGAGGGAATTCCTTTACCGGAGGATTTGCTGACGGTGGACGAAATGACCGACGCCCTCCTACAACATAAAGGGGAGAAAATAGGGAGATGAACAATAATAACAACAATAATAGTAGTGATTTTATTATAGAAACAAAAAATCTCGGCTATGTATATCAGCCCAAAACTCCCTTCGAGAAAGTGGCTCTGGAAGATATTAATATCAAGATAAGAAAAGGGGAAAAGACGGGAATCCTGGGACCCACCGGATCGGGCAAGTCAACTCTGGTTCAGCTCCTTAACGGACTTTTAACCCCCACCGCAGGTTCTGTTTTGATTGACGGAGAAGATATAAACCGCCCCCGAAAAAAATCGCAAAAAAAATCCGACTCCGGTGAACCCGTTGTAACTCCCAGGGTGGGACTGGTATTTCAGTATCCCGAATATCAGATTTTTGAAGAAACCGTCTTCGAGGATGTGGCTTTTGGTCCCAAAAATATGGGGCTTTCACCCGATGAGATTCATTCCAGAGTGGAAAACGCCCTGAAGTGGGTCAACATGGATTTTGACCGGATAAAGGATCGTTCACCCTTTTCCCTGTCAGGGGGGGAGATGAGAAGAGTCGCTTTAGCGGGGGTTTTAGCCATGTATCCCCAAATTCTCATCTTAGATGAACCCATGGCGGGACTGGATCCCAGAGGATGCTACGAGGTGGAGGAGCGAATAGGGGAATTCCACTCTCAACTGGGTATGACCGTCATCATGATCTCCCACGACATGAACCGCATCTCCCGTATTGCAGAACATCTTATCGTGATGAATCAGGGCAAAATTACCGCCGACGGAACCCCGGAACAGGTCTTCGAAAACCCCCGATGGCTTAAAACCATGGGACTGGAACTGCCTCCCTACATGGAACTGATGAACCGCCTCTCTCAAAAGGGATGGAAGGTCAAAAAGAATACTCTCAACCTTGACGATACGGTGGAGGAACTAAAGAGAGTCCTGTTGTAATGTCAGGTTGACCTCAAAATGACACGGCATCTGATGGCTTAGCGGTTCTACGATAACGCCGTTTGGAAATCGAATCGGTATTATCGTGATTCCAATAAACAATTTCCTTTATAATCCCGTCATCCTGAACTCCTTTCAGAAACTGTGGAAACCGGTATGAAATCAGGGGCTTGGTAATAAAAGGCTTAACTTCTGACTATGTTTTCTACCCCAGTTGTTCTCTCAGTACTTTCCCCGCTCCCGTGGAATAGGTTAGGGCCCTGTTGTAGAATTTCAAGCGGATCTGAACCCATTCCAGCTCTTCCAGAAGACCCAGGGCGGAATATTTCTTTCGCGGGGGGTTCACGTATGAATTGAAGAAGGTATCCAGAATTTCGGCAACCTTATCCATATTGACCCTTCGGGCGTCAATTTTGTACATGGCAATGGCTTTTAAAACCTCCCCTTCCTTGCGGTAAAGAGGTATATTCCCCCTCATCTCGTTTCTTCTTTCCAGATATTTTTCCACATCCTGCCCGGGGAAGTTTTTGATCTCTTTATCGCTGAGGTTTTCGTATTTTTTCCATGCAGGATTTTCCTGAGTTAACATGGGGGGGATTTTTTTCAGTGCCTCGTCATAGAATTTCTGGGCGTGGGACACCGTATCTTCCACCCGCATATAAAATGAATTCAAAAACAGAATTCGGGCAAAATGGATCAGCAGATCCGCCGCCGATTCGTAGGGGTATTTGCTGTCGCTGCTCTGCCGGGGGAAAAAGACCGGATTCCGGGGATTGAAAATGGAAAATTTTGATATATAGCCTTTTGACATATCAAAAATTTCGCTGAAATCTCCCTTGACGATATTATTCATTATCTCCCTTTCCATATCCGTTATGCACTTGTCCAGCAACATACTGTTCATGGTGGTAGCTCCCGATATTGCCCAGTTGATAAAATATAAATATATATTATCGGTATATTCCTTACTGCTTTCCATCTTTATGCTTATATGATGTCTCGCCTGCTCCAGAAAATGCCTCGCCCTGGATTCGTCCTCCACCATCATGTAGGTGATCCCCTTCTGGAAATTATCCTTCCCCTGAGAACCCAATTCCACAAAATTCTTCCCTTCAACGGGAGAGGACATCTTTATCAGAGATACGCAACTTTCCCAATACTCCTGATTCAACATGGCTTTTCCTCCTGACGGTGAAAGAGTGTTTATAATGCTAATTAAATATAAATACAGGATCATCCTCCTCTCTTTGGAAGTTAGAGGTAAGAGGTTGGAAGTCAGAATTTATGAAAGTGACAAAATCCTGTAGATCAGACCTTCAGGTCTGCATTTGTGGATTGGCAGGATTTATATCACTTTGACTTCATCCCTGAAATTATGACAGGACTTACGCCATTTTCTACCAAAACCCAGATTTCATGCCGATTGCCAGAGATCCTGAAACGAGTTCAGGATGACGTGGTTCTCCGCCAGAGGACTGAATATATACAAACCGGGAATGCAAAAAAAAAACCATAAATAAAGGCATATAATGAGCAATTATAAAATAAAAACCGAGGCGATTATTTTAAAACGCCGGGATATGTCGGAAAAATCCCAGGTGGTCTTCTTTTTGTCGCCAACTCTGGGCAGGGGGGAATTTGTGGTGCATGGTTCCAAAAAACTGACCGGCAGGTTTATGGGCAAATTAGAACCCTTTAACCACGTCAACCTCTTTCTTACTAAAGGGAGTAGTCTGGATATTCTGGAGCAGATTGATCTTATCGAGGGGTTTCCTCTTATCCGGGAGGATCTCCGCAGGCTCTGTTCCGCCATATATATGAGCGATCTCATCTATAAGAGGGTGGAAGCCGGCGAGGAGAACCGGGAACTCTTCTCTCTTTTCAAGGCGGGATTGCTGTTGCTGGAGAAGGGAACCGAGTTGGGGGTGGTGTCCAGGTTTTTTGACATCCGGTTTCTCAGCATGATGGGATATAAGCCGGAGATGAAGAAGTGCGTCTCCTGCGGTAAGGGGGAGGGACCGGGGGGACTCAACCTCTCCAGGGGCGGAGTTAATCTTAAATCCGGCGAGGGGAATTCCGGTGGTGGGCATTCCGGTAGTGGGGTTAATCTTAAAACCGGCGTGGGCGGCTTCGATTATTCCAGGGGGGGGATTCTTTGTTATGGTTGTTATAATAGTTTAAAAAATAAAGAATATGTGAGGCAATTTTCTCCCGGCACATTAAAGACTCTGGAGTTTCTGCTAAAGTCTCCCTTTGCGTTGGTCGAGCGTCTGAAACCCTCACCGGATACTATGGAGGAGTTGAACCTGCTCTTAAAAGAGTATTATCTTTACCGTATGCCCGGCTCCGCCCCCGACGATAACTGCTACCAGACCATTATCGGATGAAAACGCCTCCTCTGTAGTTCAGACCTTCAGATCTGCATCGCCCTTCGCTACACGGTTTTAGTCCTTACAGTCTGACCTCCAATCTCTGGTGTCTGACATCCAAACTATGATCTCTGACCGGGGGTTATTCTTTTGTAATTTTGGCGCCGACGGTCTCCTCGAATTCCCTGCGGTTTTCCTGTCGGGAGAAGAAGGTCTTGTCGCTTTTATTTACCGCGTTAAAGTAGGCTTCCACACATTTCTGCTCCACAAACTCCGGCTTCAAGGACAAAGCGAAGTATATCGGCACATTCCAACTGGATATGACCATCTTGTCCTCGTCCATGAGATACCCCGATTCCATAATAGCATTGAGAATGTCCTGCACCATACTTTTTGAAATTTCATCATCTTCGCTCAGCGCGTCGGAAATCTGCTGTTTTATCTCCATCAACGCCAGAGGACGGGTGGTTCCCTTCAACCGCTCCAGGAACCGCTTGATGACTTCCTTCCTCTGCTCCGGGTGAGGACGCAAACCCGCCTTCTTGAGAATGTTTCCCGCATTTTTTGTGGCTGAAGGAATGTTGGCGGGAGTCTCCCCGGCGAAAGACTGAGCCACCTTGTCCAGAAAACTGTTCTGATTGGCGAAGGTGAGCCGGTGAAGATACCCCAACTCGTCAGTGCGGAAGTCGGGCAGATCCAACACGATTAAAATGGAATTCTCCGGGGGAATGGACAGAATCTTGCGGTATTCCACATACTTCTTCACATGCTCGCTGTATTCGCCGGTCTTGCACTCGATCCATAAAGGATGAGCCAGTTTTTTGGTGGAAAATAAAAGATCCATCTCCGCCTCTTTACCGTCGTGGAAAGTAACCTGGACGTTCTTGAGAAAAGATTCCAGAATCCCCTTCTGGTTCAGCATTTTATGTATTTTAAGAAATGTATATCTCTCAAACCATCCCCCGCTGAAAAAGTTGATCACCTTGCCCATTCTCTGGGGACATGCGGAAATAGTCCTGGATTTGCGATCATATTCGTAACTGTGGATAAAAGTCGCCTCCTGGAGACGAATGCAGAAATTGGTGCAATCGGAGAGAGACTGGGATGAGTAGTCCTCCATGTTTAACCTGAAAGTATCCCCGGTGGAAAGATTGGATTTTATCCTGGACAGCAGATCCTTGATGCTGGCATACCTCTCCCCCGCAAAGACCGCCAGTTGATCGAAGAGGCGGTCGGTAGCTTCCTGCATGGCATAGCTTTTCACGGTAATATTTCTGGACTTGAACCACTTTACCAGAGGATCCTCTCTGGGAGTCTCCGGTTCGGCGGTCTCCTGATATTTCAGTCGTTTGATGAAAGCCGGCTCGCCGCTCCTGCTAAAACCGTTGCCGGAGGATTTCCCCTGCTGAAGGGCGGGAGGATTGGTTTTAATCTCTTTTATGTCCGATTTTATCTGTTTTAGTTCTTCCAGGATTTCTTTTAATATTTGGGTCTGCAGGTTGTAACTATCCATTAATTGCCCACTGTCTCCTTTTTATTGTCTTTTTTTACTAAGGGTATTATTTTCATTTACTGTGAGGTTGCAGATTTTCTAATTTGCCTATCCATTGATTGAAATGAGGACACTCTCGGCGGATCTTTGTCATGTCTTCATCTATTAATGCTTTGGTTCCGTGAATTATTTTTTCGTATTTCCTCTGAGTGTGCTTTTTTATTATGTCCGCAATCCGGTGGGAGGGACTGGTTTCTACATTGTCATTGATAGTTTCGGGAGAATTATTGAAATTTTTCCTTACATTTTGAATGTCTTTCGAAATTTCTGCTTTTTGTTCAGGAAATAACCCGGATATTTTTTCTGGAGTTACAAACAACATGGTCTCGAATTCGTGGATTATATCTTCCGGTGAAAATTCATCAATGAATATGGTTGATTGGGTTGAGATAATAAACTGTCTTATGGGTGAAATGCTTCTTATAATTCCTGCCAAAAGTTTTATAGCATAAGGATGCAAGCCCAGTTCCGGTTCATCAATTATGACGGTTTGGGGCAAAAACTTATCAGGCTGTAAGAGAAGGATGGTCAGGCATATAAATCTCAGAGTTCCGTCGGAGAAGGAGTCCGCATTGAAAATTTTGTCGGATTTTCTCTCTTTCCATTGTAGTCTTATGGTTTCCGGGTTATATTCTTCCGGCTCCAGGACAAAATCTTCAAAAAAGGGAGCGACAAGATGAATCGTTTTTATGATATTTTCGTAATATTCTCCATAGCGTTCTCGGAGCAGGTAAAGATAGGGAGCCAGGTTTGATCCATCATCCTGTAACCCCCTGTTATTATTGATATAGGCTGTCTTTTTAATTTTTGCTGAAAAGCTGGTATCATGAAAATGATATGCTTTCCATCCCTTCATGATATTGTATATATGTTTTCCACTTTTTACCGACTTATTAAGAAGAGTTTCTTCGTGTCCAGATCCCAAATTTTTATCGTATGGTCTTCTGTTGATATTTTCGTTGTGGAGATGTACGGTTTCATCCTGAAATGCCAGAAGCTCGGTTGTGGTGGGAAGGAAAGCCGTTTCATAATAGCTTTTGCCGAATTGGAGGCGGATTTTCATTCTTTCGGTGTTTTTTGAGCCGTAATAAAGAAGCATGTCCGCTCCGCCTGCCTGGGCTACAAAGATCCGCAGGTTTTCTTCAATCATCCGGTTTACCATTTTTAACAGAGAAAGGAAATTGGATTTTCCCGATCCGTTGGCTCCGATAAGGATATTCAGCGGGCGGAGTTCCAGATCCATCTCTTTTATGGATTTAAAGCCTTCTATTTTTATTCTGTCCAGGGAGTTCAAGGTATCTCCTGCCTTTTTATTTTTTCATTTCAGGTTTGTTTATTGATTTCCTTTCATCCAAAGGGGACTTTCTTTTTAAATTTTGCTTACAGTCGGGTTGCCAGCAGGACTACCAGGGATATAAACAGGAGTAAAACGTTTACCAGCGAGAAGGAGGTCAGAAAAAGGACGCTCTTATCGTTTATCTTCCCTGATTTTTTATTCGCCGAAGAAGACAGAACCTCTATCTGGCAGGAGGCGAAGCAGACCACAGACACGAAAATCATGGAAGATGTGGCAAAATTATAATATATACCCGTAAATATCATGAAGGGAATCAAAAAACAGGATATAACCAGAATATTTCTCAGTCCGTATAAACTCAAGTATTTTTCCGTTTCCGCAAATATTTCTCCTGCCCGATCCCGCAGGAACAGGTCGAAAGCGAAGAGGATTATCCCGGATAACAGGATCCACCCCAAAAAAAGCAGAAGCCAGTAACCCACCCGAAGAAGATCAAACCCCAGGGCTTTCTGAACAGCTTCCCTTATGAGCAGAATAAAGGGGTTGGTGAGAGCGGGAGGAGTTATTTTCTTTAATTCCACCCCGAACAGCATCAGAAAAAGAAAAGTAAGAGGAAGCAGAAGGCTTCTCCTTATTATGGGAAAAACAGTGCCGAAGAAGTAGAAGATACCGAAAAAACCGACCAGAATCCCTATCAGAGATAAAACTACCATATCCTCACCACATTATTTATTTTTATTATTCCCGTTTTCTCCCTTATTTTCTTCATTTCCTTTTTTCATATAGACCATCACGGTGTCGGGAAGGGATTTGTTGCCGTTTTTATCCTCCGCCACGGCTTTAATGGTCATTTTCATATTGACGAAGGAGAGAGGAAATCCCATATTTTGCTCAAAGAGTCCGTTCTCATCGGTGTAGGCTTGAAGTCCTCCCGTGGAGGGGGCGTTGGAGGATAAGGATTCACTCCCCAGATTAAGACCTATTCCCTGGGATATATAAATTTTGACTTTGGGCCGGGATCTCCCCTTTATGACAAAGGACTGACCCACCGCGTCGTTCTGATGAGGGGACAGAATCTTGACCCGGAACAGTTTGGTATCTATGGTAACTTTTTTATTCGCCGTCAGACTGTCATCATTACCTTCGGGGGAAATCAGATGACCGATGATGGGCAGGTTGAATCCGTTATCGTTCATTTCCACCCGGTAGGTTCCCTGATATCTGCCCGACACCGCCTCTGTCATGGGAATCCCTTTTTTCAGATTACCAATATCGAAAGAGGCTCTGCATTTGGGTTCCCCTTCCAGGGTTACAGTCAGGACTTCCATTTCCATCAGTTCTTTTTCCCCGTCGTGGGTGACGGATTTTATGATGTTAAAGGATTGAACGGTAAAACTCCATTCCGCATCTTTTTCCTCTCCCCGGTTGTTGAGAAAATGGACTTTAATCCTGTTTTCGCCCTCGGGGAGCCCCTGGGAGGGCTGGTAGGTGAGGAATCCGGGGGTTATGGTACATCCTGATGTTATGTCCTCCTGATTGAGGGTTACCCTGAGAGTTTCCCTCTTCACCCCTTCACTGCCGAAGGAGAAGGAGATCAGGGGGCGGTTGTTTTTGATAATCTCGCCGTCGCCGGGGGAATAGAGGAAGAACTCCAGGGAAGACCCTCCACGGACGGTAAAAGCCATGAATAAAGTCGATAATAATATCAAAAACAGACTGCGGTTTAAACTTGATTTCATATAACATCCTTGTATTTTAATTTATTGGGCTTTGATTATTTCCTGGGTTTCTTTGGATTTTCGCCAGTTTTCTACCATCAGCAGCAGGAACCGGGTGGCGATAAACAGCATCACATAGAAGATGACGGTTAGAACATAGGTGGGAATGGCGGTATCTCCCAGATAGACCTGGGTGAATTCGTCCTGGGTAGTATCTCCCCACAGGGACAACATGCTGAACACCGGGTGGGCAAAAATAAAACTGAAGAAGGAAGTCTTTTTGGAAGACGATTGCATCACGGCGTTGAAGACGATCCATGAGAAGAGGGGAAAGGTGTTCATTAACAGCAAAAGAGGGTAGAAGACGAATACGGGACGTACCTTGCCGTTGGCTATCTTGAAAATGTCCGCTGTGAACAGCACCATGAAGAACAGGAACAGGGCGAAGATGCCGTAGGACGCCGCCAGACGGTCGAATTCCCCCGACAGGAGGCTCAGGATGATTCCCAGACCCAGCCCCAGCAGCAGAAAATAGCCGGGGAAGAACCAGGGGTGGGAAGAGATGGAACGGGAAAACAGGGCTTCCTCGTTTTTGGATGAGTATTTCTGTCTTTCCACGAAGCATCCCATGAAGAACAGCGCCGACATGGAAAACATAAGCCACAGGATCTGGGTGTCTTCCTTATTCATGGTCAGATCCCAGGATACGCCGGGGGCGGAGGAGGAGGAAGCGGCGATTACCAGTCCGAAGAGTCCCACCACGTTGATTATATATCCGGCAATGAATAACCTGTGAATATAGAGAGCCAGTTTTGCCTTGGGTCGGAGATTATTGGATATTTTTAAAAACAGAAATAAAAATAGCCATATAATATCGAAGTAGAGGCAAAGCCATGCCAGAACCTGGGGAAATTCGGTGCTGTATCCGATGAGTTGTCCTGTCTCATAGAAATAGGTCAGGTAGGGGACGATGAAGAACATTCCCATGAGGATCAGAAAACCGTAACTCTGGTTGGTGGAATTGGAAGACTTACTTTCTCTGGAGGAAAAGAAGAGGGCAACCAGACTCACCAGAATCCCCCACAGAAATAAAGCGGTATAGTTGAGAACAATCTCACCGGGACTGACACTCCCCATGAAAAACACAATGGCGATGATGGGGAGAGAGGAAGTTAACAACAGAAATATATAAGAAGCCGCATAAGCCAATTTTCCCATGATTATTTCGGCGGGAGTTAAAAGGGACACAATCAGCAGATCGTAGGTCTGTTTTTCCTTTTCCGAGGAGATGGAGGTACTGGTTAAAGAAGGGGAGACCAGCACCACCAGAAACAACTGGACGGTACAGAGGGTGAGAAAGAACTGTCTTCCCGCCTCGCCGAACTGGTAGGAGGAGGATTTGCCCGAAATATCCACCAGAAACAGGAAGGCTACCAGTCCCAGAACCAGCATGTATATGATCTGGATGATGAAGACCTTTTTTTCTCTCAAACCGATACGCAACTCTTTTAACAGAACGGGATTGGCAAAGATCCCCTTCCGGATAAAGTTTATCACAGGTTCAAAAGGAGTGGAAAAAGTTGATTTTGAGGTGCTTTCTGTCGGTTGCATCAGGAAACCTCTCCTTTGGTAATCTTGAGGAACAGGTCTTCCAGATCCGTCCCTTTTTGTACAAATTCTATGACTTTCAATTTTTTCTGTAACATGAAGTCCAGCAGTTCCACCAGTTCTTCCTCTGTTCCGTGGAACTCGGCTACTATGTGGGCATTGTCGGTTTTGGCCTGGGCGACTTTGGAATGGGTTTTTATTATGTTCAAGGCCTGTTCCCGATCACCCAGAAATTTCATCTTGACCACCCTCACATCGGGCTGGCTCATGCGGGAGGTGAATTCGTCGGGGGAACCGAAAGCCAGCAGTTTCCCCGCCTCGATGATGCCGATCTTGTTACAGGTATCAGCCAGCTCGTGCAATATATGGGACGAAATAAAAATGGTTTTGCCCATGCGAACCAGCTCCTTGAGCAGCTCCTTGAGTTCGATTCTAGCCCTGGGATCCAGTCCCGATGCGGGTTCGTCCAGAATCAGCACCTTGGGATCGTGCAAAAGGGTTTTGGCGATGCAGAGTCGTTGCCGCATACCTTTTGAAAGGGTTTCAATAAAAGTATCCGATTTCCCCGTGAGATCGGTAATTTCCAGAACATCCTTTACCAGCCCCGTTCTCTCCCTGGGCCCCTTGCGGTAGGCCGCGGCGAAAAAGTCCAGATATTCCCATACCTTCATGCCGTCATAGACCCCGAAATAGTCGGGCATATATCCGATAACTTTCCGCACTTCCTCCGGTTCGTCCACCACCGATTTACCGTCGATAATTACCTCTCCAGTGGTGGGTTCCAGGAGGGTGGAGATGATCTTGATAGTGGTGGTCTTACCCGCTCCGTTGGGTCCGATAAAGCCGAAAGAATCCCTGGGCATGATGTTGAAGGAGACGTCCTTTACCGCATCGCCGCCGGTTTCCTCCTCCTTCTTCTTGGGAGTTCCCAGGGGATGAATATATTTCTTGCTGAGGTTTTTAACCTCCACAATGGGTCTGTTATTATGGGTGTTTAGGGGGGTTTCATCGGTTTCTGGCATTTTTATCACCTTTTGGATTTATTATCTATTCCTCAAGTCCCTGGATTATGTATAGAGATTCGGTATAATATCGGGCACCCTTCCGGTCGATCTGTACCGGGTTTACATCCTGGGTGCTCCAGCCGATCAGATAAAACCGGTCTTTTTCGTTGAAAATATCATTGGAAAGGGATGTCAGCAGTTTCAGTTTCGGTTGGCTCATGACTTCCTCTCTGGACGGATTTTCCAGATTGTACATTTTCTCCAGGGCGTCCTTCATGTCTCTGGCACTCTTCATTTTGTTCTGTTGAAAAGCCAGATTAACGGTATTTTCTCCTGCCTGGAGATTGAATTTCTTCGATACTCCTCCGTTACGGTAGATGAAGCAGTCTTTCAGGGATTTTCCGCTGTTGTTGGAGATAGTGCCGGTAAATCCCTGATCTCCGGCGGTTATATTCATATCTATGCTGCCGTCCAGATCCATGACTCTCTGGGACTGGAACTGCCGCATACTCCACATTTTTATCTCGACGTCCCTGAAGGTGGTTTTTTCATCCTGTTCCACCCGGAGAGAGGGAAGGTTTCCGTAATACCCCATCTCCCAGCCGGTCTGGTTGTCGTGGGGGAGGGTTATCTGGTAATCGATCTTCTGGGGGGAGAAGAGGGAAAAGGTAGAGTTGATAAAACAGTTCTTTTCTCCTTCCCTGAAGGCTATGACGGAGATGTTTCTCAGGAGGATCTGGGAACCCTTGAAGGAAAAACCGATGACGAATATACCCACCGAGAATAGCAGAGCTATGGCGGGAACGGTGATATACATATAGATTAGCTTGTCTTTTTTCTTGAGATAGAAGTAATTGATAGGCCCTATTATTATTATATAGGCGAGAAGGGCATAACAGATAATTCCCACAGGCGGGGGTTCCATCTCCGGCAGTTGTTCCATGACGTTAGTCAGGTCGAATCCGTTTTTCTGTCCGTATATGGCGTTGGCGAAGTCGATGACGGGTTTCCAGACTTTTTCCTCCTCGTAGGCTTCGGTGAAGGGTTTTTTGGACAGATCCGCCGTCAGGAAGAATATTTTTCCTTTCCCCAGGGGACGACTTATCAGAATAGGAGTATTACCGGCACTCAGAGGAACTGCTGCATCCGGGAGCATATCCCCCGTCATCAGGGTTTCCTCTCCCCTGGCGAATCCTTCGTCCTTTGCCATGGCGGTTTCCCGGAGTTTTAAGGGGAGGTATTCCTTAAATATGGAAGCGTTGAACTCGTTGGGATCCAGATTGCTGGAGAAGACCACCACTCCGCCGCCTTTTACAAAATCCAATATTGCCTGTTCTCTGGGTCTGTCCAGGCTTAAAGACGGCAAATCGTTTATGAGAATAATGTTTACGCTGTCGTAGGCTTTCCAGTGGATGGGGATCTTCTGGGGATTGGGAGCGGTTACGTTCATGGTACAGTTCTGGGGAACCACCGTCTTGAATCCCGATATGTATGCGGGGGCGGTCTGGGATTTGTTGAGAGCCATCAGCAAAATATCCGTCTCATTGATCCGGCGGTTTAACTGGACGTCCTGGGTTATGGAATCGCCGCCTTTGCTGACCCGCACCGTCAACTGATAGGGAGGATAGTAGATCTCAGGTATAAAAATAAAGAATCTCTTCTTGCCGTATTTGGGTACTTCTATGTCCTGGTAGTAGGTGTCCGGTTCTCCCCGGTAGTTCTTCTGGTATTCCACTGACAGTCTCCCCTGGAAGGCTTCTCCTCCGTTGGATATATCGATGGTGAGAGGAATGGAGGAGTCGTTCTTTACCAGATCTCCTGTGGATAGTTCCACTTCTATCTTGAGAGGGTGCTGCAGCAGTTTCGCCTGTAAGGGGGAAGAAGCGAATATAAATATAACGGCAAATAAAAAAAACGCGGATCTGATATTTACCGAGAGTCTGAATCGGTTTTTGAGTTCCTTTTTTGATTTCGCTGGACACATTTTATTTATTTCCTCCCTGGTTTCTGCGGGGGATTTGCCTTATTCTTTCCTTCCGGTTTTATCCTTGCTTTTTGGTTGTTTTTTCGGCTTCTCTGGGGATTTCTTTGATAATCTGTTCCACGATCTGGTCCGGGGAGATACCTTCCGCCTGGGCTTCGAAATTGAGAATGAGCCGGTGTCTTAACGCGGGTTTCGCCACCGCCAGAACATCCTCGAAGCCGATATTGTAGCGACCGTCTATCAGGGCGTTGACTTTGGCTCCCACCACCAGAGCCTGGGCGCCTCTGGGACTGGAACCGTAGCGGACGTATTTTTTCGTGGGGTTGGATGCCTGTTCCGTTTCGGGGTGGGTGGAGATGACTAGTCGGGAGATATAGTCTCGCACCGGGGTGGACATCAGGACGCTTCTCACCAGTTTTTTCATTTCCAGGATCTCTTCGCCTCCCAGAACTTTGCCCACATCGGGAGTCTCGGTGCCGGTGGTGCGGTCTATGATAATTCCCAGTTCTGTCTCGGTGGGGAAGGGAACTAAAGTCTTGAATAAGAATCTGTCCAACTGGGCTTCCGGCAGGGGATAGGTTCCCTCCATCTCGATGGGGTTCTGGGTGGCTAACACCATGAAAGGTTCCGGCAACTGATGTATCACTCCCGCCACTGTGGTGGAGTGTTCCTGCATGGCTTCCAGCAGCGCCGACTGGGTTTTGGGAGTTGCCCGGTTCACCTCGTCAGCCAGCACCAGATGGGAAAACACGGGACCTCGCTGGAATTCGAAGACCCTCTTGCCCGGTTCTTTTTCCACCACCAGGTTGGTTCCGGTAATGTCCGCCGGCATCAGATCCGGGGTGAACTGAATCCGGGAGTAGGAGAGATCCAGCACTCTTGACAGGGTTCTCACCAGGAGGGTTTTCCCCAGTCCGGGAACTCCCTCCAGCAGCAGATTTCCTCCACCGAACAGGCAGATCAGGGTATCTCTTACGATATCCTTCTGTCCCACGATTACCTTGCCGATCTCTCCCGATACCTTTTCAAATACCGCCTTGAATTTCTGTACCTGTTCTTCCGCTTTCATAAAATCAGTTTTCCTCCGTCTCTTTGCCTGTCCCCTGGTCTGTTTCTTTTCCCTGATTAGGGTCTATTTCGTCATAATAGTTCCGGATTAGTTTCTTATACCTGGAAGGGATCTTTTCCTTCTTGAGAGCCTCCTCATTAAGGGCTTTATATCGGGCATAGACCTCTCCGGGGGATTCCTTCGCCTTGTCTCCTATCCGGGGGGCTCCCTGTTTGTTGGAACGCAGACTCCGGATGGTGGGACCCTTGCTGATTTTCCCCTTGACCTGTCCTGTGGCTTTTTCATATTCATTGCGGGTGGCGCCGTAGAGTTTCTCGTAGGTTCCCCGGCGGTCGGGGGTGGATTGGTGTTGTCGTTTGGTATATATATTACTTGGCGGCTGGTTGGTTTTTTCTTCCTTATTGGTGCTTCCCTTACCGAAGTCCGCTTCTCCTTCCCCGTCTCCTTCCTTGAATTCCATATCGGGGTAATTGCCCGACATCTTTCTGCCGGAGATCATATCCTGGGATTCTTCCAGTTCATCCCCCAGTTCCTCCAGACTCTCCATGTCGTCCATCTCGCTCTGCCTCTGTTGGAACTGTTCTCCCGCTTCGCTCAGGTTCTGACCGGCTTTTTTGTCGTTTCCCTTTTTCATATTCTCAAGGGCTTTTTCCAGATTTTCGTTCTTCTGTCCCGACTGTTCCAGGGCGTTTTTTATCTTTTCCAACTCCTTTTGGATCTGCTCTTTTTCTTCTTTTGATAATTTTTCATTTTTTAACTTTTCTGCCAGATTCTGCATCTTTTTGGACAACTCGCCGAAAGCATCCTCATCTCCCTTGTCGTCTTTATTTTCGCCGGAGAAGAGGGCTTTTTTCAACTCCTGCTCCATTTTTTCCATGTCGGCTTTCTGTTTGGTATCCTGGCTGAGGCTGTCCTGAACCCTGGAGATTTTTGCCAGAGCTTCTCTTTTCTTTATATCGGGACTCTTTAACTCCGACGCCAGTTTCTTCAATTCTTTTTCCGCTTTTTTGAATTTCTTCAGGTTGGCGGGGTTTTTGGGCTGCTTCTTTTCTAACTTTTTCGCACTCTCTTCTATCTTTTTCGCCTCCTGTTGGATTGCCCGGACTATCTTGGGATCCTCCTGACCGGTAAACAGCGAAAAAGTGGGCATCCAGAGGAAAACCACCAGAAATACCGATACCGCCGATATTTTCTTTAATGGACTTTTCCACTCCAGAGGAAACACCTTACTCTCCTTCACCTCTTTCGAGGCTTGAGCCGTATCCCGCAATAATCCCCGGAACATGGGGGTACGGATTTTCTGCTGTTCGATCCATTCCAGGGCTGTTGAAAGTTTTTCCTTTAATTGCAGTTTTTCATCGGATTTTAACGCTACATCCATAAAAGATACTTTTTTAAATTGATGCAAAACAAAAGCCACTATCACCGATGCTATGGGAAGAGCGATAAAATACCAGTAATAACCTGTCCAAAAACCTGTAACCTTTACAAAGGCAATATATATACAGGCAAGAATCAATCCGGTAAAAATACCGCCGGCTATCTTTTCCCATCCGGTAATCATCCGATACCGGTGATATAATTCCCGGATTTTCTGCAATATCATGGACTCTTCCATAACAACACCTCCCGATCTGGAAGTTAGAGGTTAGAAGTCGGAGGTTAGACCTAACTTACGGACTTCCACCTGGAAACCGGCATGGAATCTGGATTTTTACTACTAACTACAAAGAGGATATTTCCAGACTTCATGCGGGTTTCAGCCCAAAAATCTGGAAGTTAGGGTTAGAGAGAGAAGTCGTAGGTTAGAGAGAGAAGTCGGAGGTTAGAGGGCGGAACGGAAGAGCATCTACACCCCTGCTCTGACCTCTGATCTCCCACATCGGACTTCCGAATTAGGCTGATTATTTAAGTTTTTATTTCAATCTTTTTCCTGAAAACCCTTTCCCTGTATAATACCGTCTCCATCAAAAGAAATTCCCTCTTTCCAACCTCTATCCTCTAATCTCCGGTTTCTTTATACCACTTTCATTCTTTCAAAGGCGATATGGGGGAGGTAATATCTGCCCACCCATTCTCTTTCTTTTGATATTCCCATGAGGGAGGAAAACAGTTCATAGAGGTTGCCGGTGATCATGATATTTTTTACCCGCCCCAGGGTCTCTCCACGGTTTAAAAGGAATCCCACCGAGACGTTCATCTGGAAATCTCCCGAATAGGGGTTGCCGGTGTGAGCTCCCATGAGTTGTTCTATGAGGAGTCCTGTGGGGATGTTTTTAGTCAGTTCTTCAACCGTTGAATTGCCGTTGCCGAATATTCCCCCGTGAACTCCCGGCGAAGGGGGGGCATCGTATCCTCTTCGGGCGTTGCCGGTGGTTTTCATCTTTAAGGCTCCTGCGGTTTTCAGATCAAGTATGAAATTTTTTAAAATACCCTTTTCCACCAGGGGTTTCTTCTTTACGGGAACTCCCTCGCCGTCAAAAGGGGCGGCTCCTATGGAGGAAAGGGTACCGTCGTCATAAATGGTGATTTGGGGAGGGAATATCTGTTTATTCAGCTTATCCCTCAAAGGACTGGCTCCCTTTTCCACCGCCTTGCCGTTGACTCCGGTGAAGAAGGACTTTATAATTTCATGAAAGGCGGCAGGGGTTAATATCACCGGCATGACATCCGGCACTATTATGGCGGTTTTTTTGCAGTTCTCAATAGTTTGGAGGATCTTTTCCGCTCTCTCTTTTTCTTCCGGTCTATAAACGGGGCTTGAGAATTCTTCCCCTATAAGTAAAAAATCCCCCTCCTGAAATTTTTGTCCGCTGATAGAAAAGTTATAGACGGTTTTCTTATAGGAGATGCTCCTTCTATGGGTTAAAATATCGAAGTTCAGGTTCCTTTTGCTTATGCTGACGTCAAACTGAAAATCCTCCGCTTTTTCTCTTAATATTTCCAGTATTTCTCTCCCTTTTTCAACCATGTCTTCCACCGTCATTTTTTCTATGTTTTCGTCAAATACACCGTTTATAACCGGGTATTTGCGGTGGCGGGGAAAACCGAAACCCGCCTCATATCCGAACCGGGAGGACGCCAGGGCTTTTTCCGTAAGTCCCTTGGGATCGGGAGAGGTTCCTCCGGAAAAGCCCATTCTTCCCTCATGAATTACTCTCAGGGAATATCCGGTAACGGCATGGGATTTGATAGTTTTGAGTTCATTATTTTCAAACTGTACTTCCACCCCCATGGAAGTCTCTTTATAAACTTCGATATTATCGGGCTTTACATGTTTTTTCGCATATTCCAGTATGGAATCCATGAAATTAATCCTTTTATTTTGATTTATATGCCTTGTAAAAATATATCCCTGAACTGACGGACATAACTCCTATCCATATCCACATAAACCAGAGATTCGTCCGGTTTCCCGCCTTCAGAGCCAGATCTGCCAGTTTCCATTCCAGATAGAGCAGCAACCATAT
>Ga0067045_1002836_pt1 | contig 42251 bp, 38 predicted proteins | sample TerdegcTABiofilm_FD_59184 | JGI IMG/M metagenome (GOLD analysis project Ga0067045, IMG submission 59184) | Combined Assembly of (Gp0054472, Gp0054536) Wastewater bioreactor microbial communities from Singapore -Terephthalate degrading... | reverse complement strand
ATTGAGCGAATTATTTCCATGAAGACATCACCTCTTTAAGTAATCGGGGGGTTACTTGTCCTTTTGTGAGGACGGTGATGTCTTCGCTATTCCCTTCAAAAACTCCTACAATAACTTTACTCAAACCTACAAGCAAAGCAGTAGCTAAAACCGACAGCACAGTTATGCTGATCGGAGAGTCGGGTACAGGCAAAGAAGTGATAGCAAGATATATTCACAGCCAGAGCTTACGTGCCAGTGAGCCGTTCATTCCGGTAAATTGTGCCGCCATACCGCAGGAACTTATGGAATCGGAGTTTTTTGGATATGTTAAGGGGGCTTTTACCGGGGCGAATTCGCAAGGCAAAGCCGGGTTGTTTGAAATTGCGGATAAGGGCACGTTATTTTTAGATGAAATAGCTGAGTTGCCTTTGGCTATGCAGTCAAAACTGTTAAGGGTGTTAGAAACCGGCGAGATAAAGAGGTTGGGCGATACGTCAACAAAAAGGATAAATGTCCGTTTAATTGCGGCTACCAATAGGGATTTAAAAGAAATGATCAATCAAAGACAGTTTAGAAGTGATTTGTACTTCCGCTTAAACGTAATACCTATTAATCTGCCTCCATTGCGCGGAAGGGCTGATGATATTTTGGCCCTGGCCCAAAACTTTCTTGAGGAATTAAATGAAAAATACCTGCTCAAAAAAAGATTTACAACCCAGGCGATACAGGCTCTGTTAAACTATAGCTGGCCAGGAAACGTCCGTGAGCTCAGAAACGTAATTGAGAGAATGGCTATCACTTCCGAAACAGATGACCTGTACTTAACGGATGAATATTTCGAAAGCGTGAAAAACGAGCTTTCAGAGAGTGCCAGAATGAAAATGAAGAACAATCTGAATTATAAGGGCGCCTTGAAAAGTGTTTTAAAGCGGGTGGAAGAGGAATACATTAAACAAGTCATTGACGAATGCGAGGGCCGGATGACTGAGGCAGCAAAAATATTGGGTATTCATCGTTCCGGCCTGTACCGTAAAATAAGGAAATATAAATAACGAATCCAATGATAAGGATTAGGGTCGCGCAACAGCAACACTGTTGCAGGTGCGCGACAAATAGAGTGGCAAAATTGCATCAAGCCAGCTAAAGGACTCCAATGATGCCTAACATAAATAAGTTAATTCATGGTGTTTTTCCTGATAAAAATCCACCATTTGCCATTACACTTGCTGCCCCGGGCAAGCCGCTTGCTTTTGCAGGCGGTTTTATTTTTGTCTTCTCCAGAGAAAAATTGGCATAGTTATTGCTTAAAACAAGGGCAAAAGACTAATTTACGAAATCATATTATGAAAGGCAGGTCCGAAAATGTCGTCTATTGTAAGTTCTCAAAAGGTCAGCAAAGAAGATATTAAAAAAGTGATGGTTTTGACTGATAGGCTTCAGAAACTCAAGAAAGAATGGGAAGAAGCGGAGCCGCAGGTTTATGTAGATGATACTATACTCTTCACCAAATCATGGAAAGAGACGGAAGGGTTGCCTATTGACTTGCGGTGGGCCAAAGCCTTTGCCAAGCGCTTGGAGGAATGTCCATTACTAATAAGGGACGGGGAAATTATTGTCGGTTCACTTACTAAATTTATCAGAGGCAATGGTACCCTTGTTGCTATGAAACCAAGAGAAATCCTGGAAATGATTGAAAAGGGCAGATTTGATCGCAAGACCAGCGATATATCTTCTACGAAGATTGATCCTGAAGATTTGAAATTACTAAAAGAAGATGCTGAATACTGGGTGGAACACATGCCCAAGGTTAATCCGGTTATCGCTGCGCTGGAAGAAGAATTCGGTTCAGCTTATTTTGATTTGCTGTTTGATCGGGGCATGGTTTTTGAAGGGCGTACATCCAGATTAAATCCGGATCGAGGGCTTTTCCAGAGCTGGGGCGCTTTTGGCGGTGGAGTGGCTCAACCCAGCGCCAAAGTTATTGAGAAGGGACTTAATTATGTTATTGGACTTGCTAAAGACGAGATTAAGAAAATGCTGGATTCCGGGAGAGGGATATCAAGCACTGCCGCTGCCATGCGAAAATACTATTTACTTAAAGCGTGCGTTATATCTTGTGAAGCTATAATTACTTGGGCTAAAAGGCACGCGGCGTTGGCCAGAAGTATGGCTGAGAAAGAGAAAAATCTGCAAAGAAAGGCCGAGCTGTTGAAGATAGCGGATATTTGCGAATGGGTGCCCGCCAATCCACCCCGCAATTACTGGGAATCTTTGCAGTCTTTGAGATTTTTGCATCTGGCTTGTTGGAAAGAGAGTTCCGAGCGTCCGGAAGTTCCGGTGGGAAGGATTGACCAGATCCTGTATCCTTATTATAAAAAGGATATTGAAGAAGGACGCCTAACGCGCCAAGAGGCAGCCGAACTGTTAGGCGCTTTCTGGTTAAAAACCAGGGAGACTGAGAATCTTGTAACCATAAAAAGGGAGCACAGAGCCGCTCCGGGAACGTTGCTTCCTAACGTTACCCTGTGCGGTATGGATGAAAAGGGCCGGGATTTGACCAACGAAGTCTCGTGGCTGGTACTGGAAGTGATGAGCCAGATGAAGCTCTCAGAACCGGCCGTGTATGTTCGCTACCATAAAAACATGGATGAGGATTTTATATTGCACGCATTAGAGTGCAATAAAGAATTCGGTGGCGGGAATCCCGCGTTTCTCAACGATCAATTGGGCACCCAGCGATACGTGGAACGGGGTGTTAAACTGGAGGATGCCGTGAACTGGAATGCCAGTGGGTGTCTGGGCTATCATCTTGATTGCGCGGAGCATATGGGCGGCGGATATAATCTCAATCAGGCAAAAATTTTTGAGTTGACTCTGTTCAATGGGTTTGACCACAGGACAGGCAAACAGTTAGGACTTAAGACGGGCGATGTAACCACCTTCTCATCCATTGAAGAAATAATGGAAGCTTATTTCAAGCAGGTCGACTATTTTGCCGACATAATGCGCAAGTACTATTTTATCTCCTGGGGTATTGAGATTATGAACAGCCCCATGAGCGGATTAAGGTGCGCTATGCTTTATGAAGATTGCATACCGGCTGGTATGACTTCAAGAGAAGGTGGAGCCCGCTATCCGGTGTGCAGGGCTTCCTGGCTCGGTGACAGGGGTATGGTGGATATAGCTGACAGCCTGGCGGCAATTAAATACCTGGTATTTGAACAGAAAAAGGCAACAATGGCTGAATTGCTAGCTGCTTTAAAGAACAACTGGTCAGGCAAGGAAGAACTGCGCGAAATGTGCTTGAATGCGCCCAAGTATGGAAATGACGATGATTATGTTGATGAGATTTACAAGCAGCTTTCCTTGAGGGTGCAAGAAATACTGCAGAGCAGGCCTGACCCATTTTCCGGAGAAAAGCCCATGCTGTTTAAAGGGGCAGCTGCCGGTCATGTTACAATTGGCGCCTCTATCGGTGCCCTGCCGAATGGAAGAAGAGCTGGGACCCCGATTAACGATGCTGCTTCCTCGGCGATGCCAGGTATGGATGTAAACGGGCCTACGGCGCTTATCAATTCGGCTACAAAAGCACCTTATGCCAAAGAGTATTGTGGTTATGCGCACAACATGAAGTTTTCCAAAACTGTGTTGAACACGCCGGAAAAACTTCACAAATTGGGTTCATTGATTAAAACTTTCTGCAATAGAGGCGGGTGGCATATCCAGTTTAATATTCACAGCCCTGAAGAATTGTTGGAAGCTAAAAAGAATCCGGCTAAATACAAGAATCTCCTGGTAAGAGTCGGCGGGTACAGCGCCTATTTTGTGGATTTACCACCTGAGCTGCAGGATGAAATTGTGCAGAGGACCATGCATGAGATGGTTTGAGAGGGAACGGTAAATAGGGTCGATGAGGAGTTGCCCGGAATAGGCAACTCCTCCCCTTGGCTGTGAGAAGTTTGAGAAAGGGGAAAAAGCATGAATGACAGCAATATGGAAGGTATTGTCTTCAACATCCAAAGATACAGCATTGACGACGGCCCGGGGATAAGGAGCACTGTGTTTTTGAAGGGATGCCCTTTAAGATGCCTGTGGTGTTCAAATCCAGAGTCGTGGAATTCGCTACCTGAAGTAACCTATAGGTATACTTCCTGCCGAAAGTGTGGTAGGTGCGTGCAGGTTTGTCCCATGCAAGCCATCACACTTGACAAAGACGGGGTTCACATTGACCGGGAACGTTGCCGAAATTGCGGCCGTTGTGCAAAAGAATGCGTGGCTGAAGCCCTTAAGATAACGGGGAAGAAAATGACAGCAGGAGAAGTATTCGCCGTGGTGAACAGAGATATTGATTATTACAGGAACTCAGGAGGGGGTGTTACTGTTTCCGGAGGGGAAGTTTTAAGCCAGCCCGATTTTACAGCAGCCTTGCTCAAGTTATGTCAGGATGCGGGACTTCACACCTGTGTTGATACTTCGGGTTATGGGGAAAAAGAAGCGCTGGATAGAGTTCTGGCTTATTGCAATCTGGTCTATTTTGACCTAAAACACATGGACCCTATACAACACAAGAAGCTGACCGGGCAATCAAATGAAGTGATCCTGCGCAATTTGGCCGTGCTCATAGATAGAAGGATACCAGTGGTAATACGTGTACCGCTGATCCCCGGTTATAATAATTCGGACAAGAATATCGCTGCTATGGCCCAAACTGTGGCTGACCTTACCAAAGAAGCCCCTGTTCATCTCCTGCCTTATCACAGGTATGGGGTGAGCAAGTATAAAATGTTGGGAAGAAAGTATACACTTGAGGGAGTGAAACAATTAACCGAGGAAGAGTTGGCAAGAGCCCAAAAAATTGTGGAGTCTTTTGGACTTGAGTGCATGATTGCCAGATAAAACAACGGAAAAGGAAGGAGTCCCCTTGATTAAGGTTCGGCAACAGCGTATTGCTGAGGAAGAATTTCTTAAAATGCGTCAGAAAGTACTGGCGGCATGGCCAACAGGTCGGGATGTCGATTTGGAGGAAGCGGTGGAATACCAGCAGAAGCTCCCGGAGAGCAAAAACTTTGCCAGGGTTCTTGCCAAATACCATGAAGAGGGTAAGACCGGGCTTTTTCCGCGAGCCGGAGTTCCAGTCGTGGAAGAGGAAATTGAGCTTGTCCGCTCCTTGAACGCAGTTGGTGTCAGTCTCATTCCGCTCACTACGGACAGTTACACCCGTAATCTTCAGCTAGATTTAGCCCAGAAAGGTTTGGAAGAGAGCATAAGAACAGGGAAACCCAAGCTTAACGGATATCCAATTATCAACCACGGCGTTAAAACCAACCGCCGGGTTGTTGAGGCCTGTGAGGGGGCGTTTGATCCCAGGAGTTCGCGCATGGCCAACAGTCTGGTAGGAGAAATTGCCTTTGCATCGGGCATGACGGCAATGCCCAACAGCTTTTTCGGCTGGATCGGGGGATATGATAAAAAGGCGACCATTGAGGAATGTATTGAAACCGCCCAGTATTTGGGGCGATTGATTGGCTTTTATATTGACCGGGGCATAATCATCAGCACAGATTGCCACGGCTGGCTGCCCAACGGAGTAATACCAATGTATGTGAACATAGCGACCCAAATAATTGAGGCGTTGATTTCTGCTGAGCAAGGCGTAAAAAGCGTTGTACCTCTTATTAATTTACAAGGCAATATCAATCAGGATATCGCCGATGTGAGGGCTACCCCCAACCTTTATAAAAAATATTTGCAGAAATTTGGTTACAATGATGTGATGATTCCCGGGCTGATAGGCAGTCAGGTGCCACTGTTCGCTTTCCCCCAGGACATCGGCAGCGCCTTCGGTTACATCAACTATACAGCTACAATTGCGGCGATAGCAAAGCTTGATGCCTGTTCGGTAAAAACGATTGATGAGGCACTGGGCGTGCCGAGCATGGAATCACATGTGCAGACTTACCGGTCAGCCAATTGGATTTTTAATGTGGTGAGACAGCAACGATTCGAAATTGACTCCCAAGAGATAAATCAGGAGGAAAAAATGACTGAAATGGCTGTAACCGCAATATTGGATAAAGTTATTGATATGGGCGATGGCGATATTGCGGTCGGAGTAGTAAAAGCAGTGGAAGCAGGAGTTCTGGATTCCCCCTTTTCAGTTAATATTCACGTCAGGGATCAGGTGCTGGGTGCCAGGGATCTACAGGGTGCTTGCCGGTATATCGAATACGGAAATCTGCCGATTCCCAAGGAAGTGAGACAATACAATGATGAAAAGGTAAGGGAAAGAGAATTAAAAGAGGGAAGAAAAATTGATTACAATGTTTCTATTGAGGATTTTTGGGCAATAAGCAAAGGGATGCTGGTTGGCAGGGGACCGCGCTGAAGTAGAAAGAAAGCTGTTTGCAGAGCGAGGTGTGTTTATTGAAAAATAAAGAAATCACTGTAGTAACAGGGACGGTTGGAGTTGATGCCCACGTTATAGGAACGAAGATCATATCCAGGGTATTGCGGGAAGAAGGATTCAATGTCGTTGAGCTGGGTGCTCAGACACCGCCGGAGGAGTTCATCAAGGCAGCTCAGGAAACGGATGCCGATGCTATAATGATGAGCTCGCTGTATGGTATGGCCGAAATCGATTTGCAGGGCTTTAAGGAAAAATGCCTCGAAGCGGGGTTGGGGAAGGTATTGCTGTATATTGGAGGCATACTGGGAGTGATGAAACATGATTTTAAAGAAGACGAGGAAAAGTTTAAAAAGTTAGGCTTTGACCGGGTTTATCCGCCGGAGGCTGATATACGAGCGGCAATTAAAGATTTGCGTCATGATCTAAAAGTTAGAGGAAAAATCGATGAGGACGGGCATGATAAGTAACATCATATTCGTGGGTATAAATGATGATAAAGCTTAGGAGGAAAAATGATGAACTATAAAAGACTGTTTGAACCGGTAAAGATCGGCTCTGTAGCTATCCGCAACCGGTTTGCTATGGCGCCAATGGGACCTCTGGGCCTGGGAGATGCTGATGGCGGTTTTAACCAGAGAGGAATAGAGTACTACACCAAGCGGGCCAAAGGAGGGGTTGGGCTGATTATTACTGGGGTAACCTTCGTGGACAATGAAGTAGAAGAACATGGGATGCCTACCGTCCCCTGCTCTACACACAAGCCTTTTCACTTTACTCGTACGGGTCTCGAGCTTACTGAACGTATTCACGCATATGATTCCAGGATATTTCTCATGATGTCCGGAGGATTTGGACGGGTAACAGTGCCGACGAATCTCGGCGAATACCCTCCGGTAGCTCCTTCGGCCATACCTCATCGCTGGCGTGATATAACCTGCAGGGAGTTAAAGGTGGATGAAATAAAAGCAATCGTAAAAAAATTTGGCGAAGGGGCATATATTGCCAAACGCTCGGGATTTGATGGCGTGATGATACACGCTGTGCATGAAGGATATCTGATAGACCAATTTGCGATTTCCTTCTTCAATAAACGTAGCGATGAATATGGGGGAACATTGGAAAACCGCCTGCGTTTTGCCCGGGAAATAGTAGAAGAAATCAAAAGTCGTTGCGGAGCAGATTTCCCGGTAACTTTGCGTTATAGTCTCAAAAGCTTTCTCAAAGACTGGCGTCAGGGCGCTCTTCCCGGTGAAGAATTTATTGAGAAAGGACGCGATATACCAGAAGGGATAGAAGCTGCTAAACTCCTTGAAAAATATGGCTATGATGCTCTCGACGTAGATGTCGGTTGCTATGATGCCTGGTGGTGGAGTCATCCGCCCATGTATCAGGAAAAAGGTTTATATATTAAGTATGCCAAGATGGTTAAAGATGCGGTAAATATTCCGGTCATTTGTGCAGGGCGTATGGACAATCCGGAGCTGGCTTCCAAGGCAGTTGCCGATAAGGCTTGTGATATTGTTTCTTTGGGCAGACCACTTTTAGCTGATCCTGAATATGTCAATAAGCTACGCGCAGGACGAACGGCGTTCATTCGACCTTGCCTGTCATGCCAGGAGGGTTGTATGGGGCGGATACAAGAATACTCGGTTCTAAATTGTGCCGTTAACCCTGAATGTTGCCGTGAGGCCGATCGGTTAATACGACCGGCAGATACAGTCAAAAAGGTGCTAATCATAGGCGGTGGTGTGGCCGGGATGGAAGCGGCACGGGTTTTGGCACTCCGCGGGCACAAGCCAGTCTTGTGTGAAAAATCCTCACGGTTGGGAGGGAATCTCCTTGCTGCCGGTGCGCCTGATTTTAAAGAAGATGAGTTGGCGTTGGTTGCTTGGTATGAAAACACTCTTACGGAATTAGGGGTCCCGGTAATCCTCAATTATAAGGTGACCGCGGATATAATTAGGGGATACAATGCTGATGCGGTAATAATCGCCACCGGTTCAACCCCCAAGGTCCTAAGTTGGGGGGATGATTCAAGGGTTCATACCGCAGCGGAGGTACTTATAGGTGAGAAACCGGCAGGTAATCATATTGTTATAGTAGGAGGTGGGCTTGTAGGCTGTGAAACTGCTTTGTGGCTGGCAAAGAAAGGGAAGAAGGTCACCATAGTTGAAGCGCTGGGCAAACTTCTTGCTGTAAACGCCCCTCTTTGTCACGCCAATTCAGACATGTTAAAAGCACTTATTTATTACCACGGGATAGACGTTATAATTAATGCAAAAGTCAAGGAAGTTGCTGGAAACAATGTACTTGTTGAAACGGAGGGGGTCGAGAAAACTATACCCTTCGATACCATAATCCTGGCGGTAGGCTATAACTCAAATTCTGAGCTATATGAACAGGTTAAATATGATTTACCTGAAGTATATCTGGTAGGTGATGCCCGCAAAGTAGCCAATATTATGTATGCTATTTGGGATTCCTTTGAGATTGCCAGAAATATTTAAACTTTTGAAGATATTGGCCATAAGGATGGGGTGGATTTCTCCCCCCTAATTTTATTTTTATCTCATCAAATTAAATCATTAAAAACTAAAGAAACAAAATTAGAAAAACCATAAATAAACTTGTTGACAATGCAAGAACGTCCGTACTATACTTATAAATAACATTTATCTTGTGGATTTTGGATATTGGATACATTGCGGTTAAAGGCGATGAAGGGAAGCTGTTATAGGAGATAATACGTCCCAGAGAGCCGGGGCGCTGGAAACCGGTACGTATGCTATAACAACCTCGTCCCCTGGAGCCGTTTGCTCGAAACAACGCTGTTCGCGTCCAGTAGGGCAAGCCGGCGGCAGCCGTTAAGATGCGCCAATGAAGGTGACTTCCTGATCTGACATGGAGGTAATTGGGGTGGTACCGCGAGATTCCTCTCGTCCCTAACAGCCGTAAGGCTTAAAGGGCGAGGGGTTTTTTATTTAAACAAAACCACCTTGAAGGTTAAAACACGGGCGGCAAGTTCAAACAGCCTGGACCTGCCTGCTCGGATTTTTATAAGCTTTGACGCCTGTTGGCCGTTGTTTTCAATGAAATAACCAAAAGTAACCATGGAGGGATGTAAAATGAACAGCAGTTTAATCAAGGAAGGTGCGACCAAGGCTCCTCACCGCTCTTTGCTGAAGGCACTGGGCATCACGGATGCCGAGATGAAGAGGCCGTTTATCGGAATCGTCAACTCTCATAATGATTTTATCCCCGGGCACCAGCACCTGAAGGAAATCGGCGAGTGCGTCAAGGCAGGGGTCCGTTACGCCGGGGGCGTTCCCTTCGAGTTTTCCACCATTGGAATCTGTGACGGGATTGCCATGAACCACCTGGGGATGAAGTATTCCCTGGCCAGCAGGGAACTGATCGCGGATTCCATTGAAACCATGATCATGGCCCATCCAATGGACGCATTAGTTTTTGTCACCAACTGCGATAAAATAGTTCCGGGAATGATGATGGCCGCTGCGCGGCTGAATATTCCCAGCATTTTCATCAGCGGCGGTCCAATGCTGGCCGGCCGGTATAAAGGCGAACGCATTGCCCTGAGCAACCTGTTTGAAGCGGTAGGAAGGCACAGCCAGGGCATGATGAGCGATGAGGAGCTGGCGGAGATGGAGACGGCGGCTTGCCCGGGCTGCGGGTCCTGTGCCGGCATGTACACCGCCAATTCTATGAACTGCCTGACGGAAGCGCTGGGCATGGCCTTGCCCGGCAATGGCACGATCCCGGCTGTTTATGCGGCCAGGCGCCGTCTGGCCAAAATGGCCGGCGAAAAGGTCATGGAACTGTTGAAAATGGATTTGAAACCGAGGGATATATTGACCGAGGCGGCGTTCACCAATGCCCTGCGGACCGATATGGCCCTGGGGTGCTCCACCAATACGGTCCTGCACCTGACGGCCATTGCCCATGAAGCGGGTGTCAAGATTGATCTGGAGACGATCGACCGGATCAGCCGCAGCACCCCGCAGCTTTGCAAACTCAGTCCCGCCGGGCCGGCTTTTATCGAGGACCTCGATGCCGAGGGCGGGATCATGGCCGTGATGAAGGAGCTATCCAGAGCCGGCCTGATTGATGCCCAGGTTAAAACAACCGCCGGCGCCAATCTGGGAGAAATCCTGCAACAGACGAAGCCTGCCGGCGGGAAGGTCATCAGGACCATAGACAACCCGCATCGCCCGGACGGGGGGATAGCCATCCTCAAAGGGAACCTGGCTCCCGAAGGGGCAGTGGTCAAGCAGGGGGCCGTAGCGGAGAACATGATGGTGCACCGGGGGCCGGCCAGGGTTTTCGACAGCGAGGAAGAGGCTACCGCCGCCATTTTGGCAGGGTCTATCAAACAGGGAGATGTGGTTGTGATCCGCTATGAGGGTCCCCGGGGCGGGCCGGGGATGAGAGAAATGCTCACACCCACCTCTGCACTGGCCGGTATGGGACTCGACGCCAGCGTGGCCTTTATCACCGATGGCAGGTTTTCCGGAGCAACCAGGGGAGCTTCTATTGGCCATGTCTCACCTGAAGCGGCAGCAGGGGGGGTGATTGCCCTGATTAAAGAGGGCGACATAATTAGCATCGATATACCCAACCGGTGTCTGGAGCTTGTAGTGGACAGCGGGGAGATTGAACAGCGTAGAAAAGCCTGGGCCGGTCCCCCTGACAGGGGTTTACAGGGATATTTGAAGCGTTACGCGAATAGAGTTACTTCTGCCGCCCAGGGAGCTGTCTTCTTTCCGGAATAGAGTTTATTTTTTCCGGAGGTGTTGTTTTGACATGAACGGCGCAGAGTACCTGGTAAAGTTCTTTGAAAATAAAAATGTCGACCTCATCTTTGGGTACCCCGGCGGCAAGGTGATTTTCCTTTACGACGTGCTGGCCCGCTCTTCTATCAAGCATATTCTGACCCGGCACGAACAGGGAGCTGTGCATGCTGCTGACGGTTATGCGCGGGTTACCGGCAGGCCTGGAGTGTGCTTCGCTACTTCGGGTCCCGGCGCCACCAATCTGGTGACAGGGATTGCCAATGCGTACCTGGATTCGGTCCCCTTGATCGCTGTAACAGGCCAGGTGGGGCTTGCCGATATTGGCCGGGACTCTTTCCAGGAGGCGGACATCATCGGCATTACGATGCCCATTACCAAACACAGCTACATGGTAAAAGAGTTGGAAAAACTGCCGGCAGTGATGGAAGAAGCCTGGAGCGTGGCCACGACCGGCCGGCCAGGGCCGGTGCTGGTGGATATACCCAGCGACATTTTCGCGGGGTCGGTGGATTTTTCGACCGTACCGAAAAAAATTGTGACCAGAAAGGTCCCGCTGAAAAACGGCCTGGATGAGCAGCTGCAAAAAGTGGTGGATGCACTGAAAAATTCCAAGAGGCCGCTGTTGCTGGCCGGCGGCGGTATCATCGCCAGCCATGCCTGGGACCAATTGAAAGAACTGAAAGATTACCTCAAACTGCCGGTAGCCACAACGCTGATGGGGAAAGGGGCAGTACCGGAAACGGAGGAAGGGGTCCTGGGGATGGTGGGGATGCACGGGAAACCGTTCGCCAACCTGGCTCTCAGTTTCTGCGACCTGCTGCTGGCCATCGGGGTCCGGTTCAGCGACCGGATAACCGGCAAGCCGGAAAAATTTTTGCCGGAGGCCGTGATTATCCATGTAGACATTGACCCGGCCGAACTCGGCAAGAATGTAAAAACCGAAATCCCGGTAGTCTGCGATGCCGGAAAATTTCTGGCGGAGCTCCTGGGAAGACTGAAAAAAGAAAAGGTCCGCCCGAGGCTGAGCGAATGGCACAAACAGATTGCTGAATGGAAGCAGAAGTACCCGCTTGCGTATGAGAAGAACGGTTCTTTGAAACCCCAGCCGATAATCGAAGAAGTAGCCCGCGTAGTAGGCGACCGGGCCATCGTGGTAACCGACGTGGGACAACACCAGATGTTTGTGGCCCAGTATTACCCAATAGGCGGGCTCAGGAATTTCGTATCCTCCGGCGGGCTTGGGACAATGGGCTTCGGCCTGCCGGCCGCGGTTGGGGCCGCTTTTGGACGGCCGGGCGAGATGGTGCTGCTGTTCACCGGTGACGGGAGCATCCAAATGAATGTCCAGGAGCTGGCTACGGTAGCCCAGCACCAGTTGCCGGTAAAGATATTCATTATGAACAATTCATGCCTTGGCATGGTCCGCCAGTGGCAGGAGCTGTTCTTCGGCAAACGATACGCGCACAGCATTTTTACCTACAACCCGGATTTTGTTGCCCTGGCCGGGGCTTACGGCATACCGGCCCTGAAAATCAGCAGGCCGGACGAGATACATGGCGCGGTGAGCCAGGCGGTCCGCACTCCCGGCCCGGTTCTGGTGGATTGCGTCATTGACCAGGAAGAGAACGTTTTTCCAATGATACCGCCTGGTGGTAGTCCTCATGAGATGCTGGGGAGGTGGCAGGGTGAAGCACACGTTAGCCGTATTGGTTGAAAACCAGCCTGGGGTTTTGTCGCATGTGGCCGGGCTGTTTTCCCGCCGCGGCTACAACATTGAAAGTCTCGCGGTTGGGGAAACGGAAGACCCGAGCGTTTCCCGGATTACGCTAGTGGTGGAGGGAGACGAAAAGGTCATTGAGCAAGTAAGCAAGCAATTGAACAAGCAGGTGGAGGTCATCAAGGTCAACGACATCACCAACGAAGAAATTGTGGAGCGGCAGCTGCTGCTGGTAAAGGTGGCGGCAGATACGGCCGTCCGCCAGGAGATCATGCAGATCGTGGAGATTTTCAGGTGCCGGATCGTAGATATCGGACGGCGGTCCCTGATCGTGGAGGCAACAGGCGATGAGGAGAAGATCGAAGCCATTATCAAATCGCTGCGGCCGTTCGGCATCCAGGAGCTGGTGCGCACGGGGAAAGTGGCGATGGTCAGGGGGGCGAAATGAACGGGGTTGCTTCAACTGCATGGTAAGTGAAGTATAGCGGAGGGCGTAGCATCGCGATTAACTCAATCAAATTAAAACAGGGAGGAATGAATCGGTATGGCAAAGATGTTTTATGACCAGGACGCGAACTTAAGTTATCTTGAAGGGAAAAAGGTTGCCGTAATCGGGTACGGCAGCCAGGGACACGCCCAGGCCCAAAACTTGAAAGACAGCGGCGTCGACGTTATTGTCGGCCTGCGCAAAGAGAGCTCCTCCTGGGCCAAGGCGGAGGCTGACGGGCTCAAGGTTTGCACCGTGGCGGAGGCCGCCGAGCAGGCCGACATCATTCAGATACTGCTGCCGGACGAAAAACAGCCCGAGGTGTACAACAAAGAGATCCTGCCGGGCTTGAGGCCGGGCAATGCGCTGGTTTTTTCCCACGGGTTCAACATCCATTTCAACACGATCAAGCCGCCAAGCGACATCGATGTCTTTATGGTTGCTCCCAAGGGGCCCGGGCACCTGGTAAGGAGACTGTACAAAGACGGCATCGGCATCCCTGGTTTGGTGGCCGTGCACCAGGATTACACCGGCAAGGCGATGGACCTGGCCCTGGCTTACGCCAAGGGGATCGGCTGCACACGGGCGGGGACGCTGCTTACCACCTTCAAGGAAGAGACCGAGACGGATTTGTTCGGGGAACAGTGCGTATTGTGCGGGGGGCTGACCGAACTGATTCGGGCTGGCTTCGATACGCTCGTCGAGGCCGGTTACCAGCCAGAATCAGCATATTTTGAGGTTTGCCACGAACTTAAACTCATCATCGATCTGATTTATGAGGGCGGCATTGCCGGGATGCGTTATTCCATCAGCGATACGGCGGAATATGGCGATATGATGATCGGGCGCCGGATAATCACGGAAGAAACAAGAAAGGAAATGAAGAGGGTCCTTGCTGAAATCCAGAACGGTTCCTTTGCCAAGGAGTGGATCCTGGAGAACCAGGCCGGCAGGCCCAAATTCAACGCTCAAAANAGNATTGACGAACAGCACTTGGTGGAGATTGTGGGCAAGGAACTGAGAAGCCATATGCCCTGGCTGAAGAAGATAAAGTAAACAATGTGACAGTATTTGGAGGTGTTGATATGCTGCCGGGTGCGGAGATCCTAGTAAGAGCCCTGGAAAAAGAAGGTGTGGACATCATCTTCGGTTATCCGGGAGGAGCTGCCCTGGACATCTTTGACGCCTTGGAAAAATCACGGCAGATCAGGCACATCCTCGTGCGCCACGAGCAGGGAGCGGCCCATGCTGCCAACGGTTACGCCAGGGCAAGCGGTAAAGTAGGGGTATGTGTTGCAACTTCGGGACCCGGGGCAACAAATCTGGTAACCGGTATTGCCACGGCGTATATGGACTCGATACCCCTGGTGGCCATAACCGGGCAGGTCTCCACTTCGATGATCGGGACGGACGCCTTTCAAGAAGTGGATATTACCGGCATAACCGACCCCATAACCAAACACAACTACCTGGTCAAGGACGCCCGCGACATAGCCCGTGTTATCCAGGAGGCGTTCTATATCGCCAAAAGCGGGCGTCCCGGGCCGGTGCTGATCGATTTGCCCAAGGACGTGGCCGGGTGCCGCCTTGAGTCCCCGGAAGAAAAACCGGTGGAATTGCGGGGGTATAAACCCAAAGTGACCGGTCATGCCGGACAGATCAAGCAGATCAGCGAACTCCTGCAGGAGGCGAAGCGCCCCCTCATCTGTGCCGGGGGCGGCGTTATCAGCGCCAACGCTTCCAAAGAAGTGATCGAACTGGCGCAAATGATCCAGGCCCCCGTGGTCACCACCCTGATGGGTATTGGCAGCATTCCTCTGTCGCACCCGCTGGCCCTGGGGATGCTGGGGACCTACGGCCTGGCCCAGGCCAACCTGGCCGTGCAGGCCTGCGATCTGTTCCTGGCGCTGGGCATGCGGTTTACAGACAGGGTTACAGGGAATGTGGCCAAGTTCGCGCCGGAGGCCAAGATCGTGCACATCGATATCGATACGGCAGAGATAGGCAAAAACGTGCGGGCGGATGTTCCTTTGGTCGGCGATCTCAAAATTGTTCTAAACCAGATCATCAGCCGCCTGCAAAAAAAGAAGAACCCGGAATGGTCGGCTCAGATAGCTCGAATCAAGGAAAGATGCCGGCTGTTAAAGGAAGCGAACCCTGACAAAGACCCGGCGGAGTGCGTTTCGCCGCGCGAGGTGATGAAGCTTCTGAACGAAAAGCTCCCGCCGGCCTCCGTCATAACCACCGATGTTGGCCAGCACCAGATCTGGGCGGCCCAGATGTACCGGGCCGAAAAGCCGCGGACCTTCATCAGCTCCGGTGGCCTGGGGACAATGGGTTATGGGATACCGGCCGCCGTGGGAGCGCAGCTGGCCCGCCCGGATCATGCCGTGGTGGTGATCACCGGCGACGGGAGTTTTCAGATGGGACTACCCGAATTGGGGACCGCCTACGAGCATGATTTGCCGCTGAAGATCATTGTATTTAACAACCGGGCGCTGGGCATGGTAAAACAGTTGCAGGACCATTACTGCGGGGGCAGGCATGTGGCCGTCCATTTCCGCAAGTCACCCGACTTTCATCACCTGGCGTTAGCCTACCAGGCCCTCAGCCTAAAAGTTACCAACAGCGAAGAGTTGGCGGGCAAACTGGAGCAGCTTTTGGAGCACGAGGGGCTGGCCATTATGGAAGTTGCCGTTTCCTGCCGGGACAATGTCTATCCGATGGTCTTGGCCGGCTGCGGGCTTGATGAACTGGTAGGACTGCAAAACGAGGGGGGTTGATGCAATAATGGCAAATAACGAGAAAAGGGTTTACATCTTTGATACCACTTTGCGGGACGGAGAACAGTCGCCGGGCGTAAGTTTGAACATTGAAGAAAAGCTGGCCATCGCCCACCAGCTGGCCCGCCTGGGGGTGGATGTCATCGAAGCGGGTTTCCCCATCACGTCGGTCGGCGACTTTGAGGCGGTAAGCCGGATCGCCAAGGAAGTGGAGGGACCAATCATTGCGGGGCTGGCCCGCACGGAACGCGCCGATATCATGAGGGCCTACGAAGCGGTGAAGCATTCCCGCCGTCCCCGCATTCATACGTTTATAGCAACCTCGGAGATCCACATGACCCGCAAGCTGTGCAAAACCAGGGAGCAGGTCAAGGAAATGGCGTATGAAGCCGTTAAACTTGCCCGGAGTCTGGTTGAAGATGTGGAATTCTCCGCTGAAGACGCTTTCCGTAGCGACCTTGACTTTTTGTGCGAGGTTTTCCGCCTGGCGGTGGAAGCGGGCGCGACCGTCATCAACATCCCCGACACGGTTGGATACGCCACACCCTGGGAGTTTGGGGAATTTGTCAAAGCGGTGCGCCAGGGGGTCCCAAACATTGAAAAGGCGATCATCAGCGTGCATTGCCATAATGACTTGGGCTTGGCCGTGGCCAATTCTTTGGCCGCGCTCCTCAACGGGGCCAACCAGGTGGAAGTGGCGGTCAACGGAATAGGCGAGCGGGCCGGAAACTGTTCGCTGGAGGAGGTGGTCATGGCCCTGTATACCAGGAGAAACTTCCTGGGCTTTACCACCAATATCAATACCCGCGAGATTTACCGCACCAGCCGGCTGGTCAGCACCCTGACCGGCATGCCGGTCCAGCCCAACAAGGCCGTGGTGGGCAAGAACGCGTTCGCCCATGAGGCAGGCATCCACCAGGACGGGATGATCAAGGACCGGGCCACGTATGAGATCATGAACCCAGAAATGATCGGGATAGGCAGCAGCAAGCTGGTAATGGGGAAACACTCGGGCCGCCATGCCTTCAAGCTGCAGTTGCAGAAGCTCGGCTACCAGCTGGAGGGAGAGCTCCTTGACAAGGCCTTCCAAGAATTCAAGCAACTGGCCGACCGTAAAAAAGAGATCCTGGACGAGGACCTGATCATGCTGATGGACAGCCAGGTTTTGGGCAGCGGGGACGAATACTTCCACTTGGACTACCTGCAGGTGTCGAGCGGCACGAACATTTCAGCCACCTCAACGGTGGGCATCGTGGTTGACGGCAGGTTGGTCGAAGAGGCGGCCTGCGCGGACGGCCCTGTAGAGGCCACCTACAGCGCGATCAATAAGATAGTCAAGCTCCCGGTCAGGCTGGAATCCTACAGCATCAGCGCTGTAACGGGAGGGACGGACGCCCAAGGAGAGGTGGTTGTCCGGGTTTCCCTGGGTGATAAGTCATTCATGGGCCGGGGGCTGAGCGTTGACATCATTGAAGCCAGCGCCAGGGCCTATCTGAGCGCGATCAACAAAATCGTAAAGGCCCACCCGGATCTCGTTGCCAGGCCGGCGGCCGGAGAATAGCTGACAGGAGGAAGAACCCAGTGGGCATGACCATTACCGAAAAGATCCTGGCGGCCCATGCCGGCAAAGAGTGGGTTTCGCCGGGCGAATTGATCAATGCCAGCCTGGACCTGGTGCTGGCCAATGACATCACCGGGCCGATGGTGGTTAAAGAATTTGAAAAAATTGGCGTGGAGAAGGTTTTCGACCGGCGCAAGGTAGTAATGATCCCTGACCATTTTGCCCCGGCCAAAGACATCCCTTCCGCACAGCAGTGCCTTGAGATCAGGGAATTTTCCCGGGTTCAGGGGCTGGAACACTATTACGAGGTCGGCCGCAACGGCATTGAACACTGCTTTTTGCCCGAGCAGGGGCTGGTCGTCCCCGGCGATGTGGTGATCGGGGCTGATTCCCACACCTGTACTTATGGCGCGCTGGGGGCCTTTTCCACCGGTGTGGGCAGCACCGACCTGGCCGTGGGCATGGCCCTGGGCGAGATCTGGTTCAGGGTGCCGGAAAGCATCAAATTTGTGCTCTACGGCAAACCGAAAAACAGGTGGGTTGGGGGCAAGGATTACATCCTGGCCATAATCGGCAAGATAGGCGTGGATGGCGCCCAGTACAAAGCAATGGAGTTTGCGGGCGAAGCGATTGAGGCCCTGTCAATGGACGGGCGGCTTACCATGGCGAATATGGCGGTGGAAGCGGGCGCGAAAAACGGGATCATCGCTCCGGATGAAAAAACCATAGAATATGTTAAGGTTAGAGCCAAAAGGCCGTGGCGAGTATACACCAGCGATCCTGACGCCGCATATGCCGCGGTGCTCGAGATCGACGTCACCGACCTTGAACCGCAGGTGGCCTTTCCTCACTTGCCGTCCAACACGAAACCGGTATCGGCATCAGCCGGTATTAAGATCGACCAGGTGGTCATCGGGTCCTGCACCAACGGCAGATGGGAGGACCTGGTGACAGCAGCGCACATCATCAAAGGGCGCAAGGTACACCCGGAGGTCAGAGCCATCGTTATTCCCGGCACCCAGGATATTTACCTGCGGGCGGTAAGGGAAGGGCTGGTGGAAACGTTTATTGAAGCGGGTGCGGTGGTAAGCACTCCCACCTGCGGGCCTTGCCTGGGTGGGTATATGGGGATTCTGGCCCAAGGAGAGCGGGCAGTGTCGACGACCAACCGCAACTTCATAGGCCGGATGGGGCACCCCGACAGCGAGGTTTATCTGGCTGGACCGGCTGTGGCTGCCGCTTCGGCGGTCCTAGGCCGCATAGCTTCGCCGGAGGAGGTGGAATGATATGGAGGTTCTGAAAGGACGCGCCTGGAAAGTCGGGCATAATATTGATACGGATCTCATTATCCCGGCCCGTTACCTGAACAGGTACGATGCCGATTTTCTTGCTTCTCACTGCCTGGAGGACATCTTCCCTCAGCTTGGCCAGCGCATCAACCCGGGCGACATCCTGGTGGCGGGAAGGAATTTCGGTTGCGGCAGCTCCAGGGAGCATGCCCCCGTAGCCCTCAAAAGCGTGGGGTTTAGCTGCGTAATCGCGGAGAGCTATGCGCGCATTTTCTACCGCAATGCCATCAATATAGGCCTGCCGGTGATCGTAGCCCCGGAAGCCGCCCAATCCATCAATGACCAGGAACTGCTGGAAGTTGACCCGGCTGGCGGGCTGATCCGCAGCCTGAGCAGCGGCCGGACATACCGGGGGGAACTGCTGCCCCCATTCATGCTGGAAATACTGGACAGCGGGGGACTTGTTCCCCATGTGGCCGGGAAGGTGGGGAGAAAATGCTCAAAATAGCGGTTTTGCCGGGCGACGGGGTGGGGCCGGAGGTTACGGAACAGGCGCTGCTTGTCCTCGAAGCCGTAAAAACCAAATTCCATCTTGAATACACCCTGGCCCTGGGGTTAATAGGGGGAAAGGCCATAGACAAGACGGGCGAACCCCTGCCGGCAGAGACCAGGAGGCTGGTCCTGACCAGCGACGCGGTGTTCCTGGGGGCCGTGGGAGGGCCAAAATGGGACGGGATGCCGATTGATTTGCGCCCGGAAAAAGGACTGCTTGAACTGCGCAAGATCCTGGGACTTTATGCCAACCTGCGGCCGGTCAGGTGCTGGCCCCAGCTTCTTGAACAATCGCCGTTCAAAAACGAAGTGGCAAGTGGCGTGGACCTGCTTATCGTACGCGAACTGAGCGGCGGGGCGTATTACGGGGCGAAGGGAAAGAGAACGGAAGGCGGCGAGGCGCACGCCTTCGATACGATAGAGTATTCGGAACAGCAAATCAGGCGCATCGCCAGAATGGCTTTTGGACTGGCCCAAAACCGGCGCCGCAAGGTCACCTCCGTCGACAAGGCCAACGTGATGGAGACTTCGCGCCTGTGGCGAAAGATAGTCGAAGAAGAGTCGCGCCATTATCCGGATGTTTCGCTGAACCATCTTTATGTTGACAACTGCGCCATGCAGCTGTGCCTCAAGCCGGCACAGTTCGATGTGGTGGTGACGGAAAACATGTTCGGCGACATCCTTTCCGACCAGGCCTCCGTGCTGGGGGCTTCGCTGGGCATGCTCCCGTCGGCCAGCCTGGGCGAGGGCGCGGCGCTTTATGAACCCGCTCACGGTTCGGCGCCGGACATAGCTGGCCAGGATAAAGCCAACCCGCTGGCGGCCATACTGTCGGTGGCGATGATGCTGCGCTTTTCCTTCAACCATACCGAGGCTGCCGCAGCGGTGGAAACAGCGGTAGAAGCGGCGCTTTCTGCAGGGTTGCGCACGGCGGACATTTATTCCGCCGGCACAACGATTGCGGGCTCGCGCGAGATGGGCAAGGCCGTGGCCAGGCATCTTTCCTCCTGAGGGGCAAATGTTTTGCAGGAGAATACACAACAATCTAGAATAGTATATAAAAATAATCATCAACCGGGTGCACCTCTAGGGGGAGGAAGGCCATGTCCAGGATCCTTGTGGCCGAAGACAGCAATTATTACCGCCGGCTTCTGGAAGATACCCTTACAGGCTGGGGCTATGAAGTTGTGCTGGCCGGTGACGGCGCCCAGGCCTGGGAAATACTGCAGCGGGAAGACAGCCCCCAGCTGATCATCCTGGACTGGCTAATGCCGGGAATGAGCGGCTTGGAGGTATGCAGGGCGATAAGGGGAAAGCTTCCCAAACCTTACCGTTATATCATCCTGCTGTCGGGAATGGACGGGCAGGAAAACGTTTTCCACGGGCTGGAAGCCGGGGCGGACGATTACATCATCAAGCCCTTCAACCCGCAGGAGCTCAAATACAGGCTGAGGATCGGGCAGCGGATTATAGATTATGAGAACAGTCTCATGCGCCTGGCTATGACCGACCCGCTGGCCGGCATTCTTAACCGCTGGGCGTTCATGGAACGGCTGGAAAGCGAAATCCAGCGCAGCAGACGGTTTAAATTGCCCTTGACGCTGGCCATCATGGACATCGACGATTTTAAACGGGTGAACGACGTCCACGGCCACCAGGCCGGAGACAGGGTGATCCAGCGCGTCGCCCGGGAGCTGTCTGCAAACATACGCAGCTACGATTTCCTGGGCCGGTACGGCGGAGACGAGCTGATCCTTTGCCTGCCGGGCGTGGACCAACCCCAGGCCCAGGGTATAGTGGAGAGGTTGCGGCGCGTGGTGGAGAGCATTCGCCTGGACCTCGACGAGGGGGATGAAACCATCCGCGTTACAGCCAGTTTTGGTTTCACCGGCCTGCTAGACTGCCCGGACGAGTCTTTGGACTTAATGGTGAAAAGGGCGGATGAGGCCCTGTATCTGGCCAAGGCCAGGGGAAAAAACCGGGTCTGTGCGGTTTATGAGTAACATAAATAGTTATTGTCGAAAAATGTCGATATGTTTTTTGTATATTTGTTAACTTTCGTTTATTTTATGGTATACTATTATTGGAAGAAGAATAAAGTCACGGGGGTTTTGCAGGTGGTTGTCCGGAACAGGAACGGATGCTGCGCACCGGAAAAACTCCATAAAGTATTCTTGGAAGGGACGATCCGCCCAGGGTCGTCCCTCAACTTTTACTTGTTATAATATATTGCCTTTTTATCCGGCCTGTTATAAGAAAGCTTATAAACAGCTTAAATAACAGCTTATATAACAAAACACAGAGGAGGTGTTCTGATTGGCGAAGGCTGTTTTCCAGGAAGAGCTGTGCAAAGGCTGCGGGCTTTGCATGAGCGCTTGCCCCCAGAAGATTATCTGCTTAAGCGAAAGGATCAATTCCCAGGGTTATCACCCCGCCCGGTTGACCGAACAGAGCAGGTGTACCGGTTGCGCGTCCTGCGCTTTAATGTGCCCTGATATTGTAATTACGGTGGAAAGGTAGGGTTAAAATATGGACAGAGTCTTAATGAAAGGGAACGAAGCGATTGGTGAGGCTGCCATTGCAGCGGGTTGCCGTTACTTTTTCGGGTATCCCATCACCCCGCAGAGTGAGCTTCCCGAATTCCTTTCCCGCCGTCTGCCGCAGGTGGGGGGAGTGTTCCTGCAGGCGGAAAGCGAGGTGGCGGCCATCAACATGGTGTATGGAGCAGCCAGCACCGGGGCCAGGGTGATGACCTCGTCGTCCTCGCCGGGCATCAGCCTTAAACAGGAGGGCATCTCTTATTTAGCGGCCTCTGAATTGCCGTGCGTAATTGTGAATATTATGCGGGCAGGTCCAGGGCTTGGCGGCATTCAGCCTTCACAATCCGATTATTTCCAGGCTACCCGCGGTGGTGGGCATGGGGATTATCGTACCATCGTGCTGGCCCCGGCCTCGGTCCAGGAAATCGCGGATTTGGTAATTGAAGGGTTTGAACTGGCCGATCACTACCGTATGCCGGTGATGATCCTAGGTGACGGGACCCTGGGGCAGATGATGGAGCCGGTGCGAATAGACGGGACCGCCAAAGTGAAAATTCAGGCTAAACCCTGGGCGTTGACCGGAAAGAAGGGGAGAGCCAGGAACATTATTAATTCGCTTAACCTGGACCCGGAAAAACTGGAAATGCACAACCGCAAACTGGAAAAGAGGTATCAGGAAATAAAAGAGCGGGAAACAAGAGCGGAAAGGTACCTGACCGATGATGCGGAAATAGTGGTGGCTGCTTACGGCATAGTCGCCCGGGTATGCAAAGCGGCTGTTGACCGGGCCAGGGCCGAGGGCATCAAAGCCGGGCTTTTCCGCCCGATCACCTTATGGCCATTCCCGGACATGGAGCTGAATGAAGCCGCCGGTCGGGCGGGAAATGTCCTGGCGGTGGAGATGAGCCTGGGCCAAATGGTGGAAGATGTGAAACTGGCCTTGAACGGCAGGGTGCCCGTGTCGTTTTACGGCCGGGTGGGCGGCGTCGTTCCTACCGTGGCCAATGTTGTTGAGGAAATCAAAAAGGTAAGCGAAAAATACAGGAAGGTGAAATGAGATGGCGGTCGTCTTTGAACGTCCCAGAGCCCTGACGGACCAGAAATTCCGCTATTGCCCGGGATGCCATCACGGGATCATTCACCGTCTGGTGGCAGAGACCATCGACGAACTGGAGATTCAGGACAGGACCATAGCGGTGGCCTCTGTCGGTTGTTCTGTGTTTTCCTATGAATACTTCGACACTGACGCGATCCAGGCGGCACACGGCCGGGCCCCGGCTGTGGCAACCGGCATAAAGAGGGCGGAACCAGAATGCGTGGTGTTTACCTATCAGGGAGATGGCGACCTGGCTGCCATTGGAACTGCGGAAATAGTTCACGCCGCTGCCCGCGGAGAGAACATCACCGTCATATTTGTCAATAACGCCGTTTACGGAATGACCAGCGGGCAGATGGCGCCAACCACCCTGATTGGGCAGGTGACCACCACTTCTCCCGACGGGCGCATTCCCTCCAGGGCCGGCTACCCGATCAGGGTCTGCGAACTGTTGAACACGCTGGAAGGCCCTGCTTACCTGGCCCGAGTTTCCGTGCACGACCCCAGGCACGTCAGGGAAGCGAAGAAAGCGATCAAGGAGGCCTTCCAGGTTCAACTGTCGGGCAAGGGGTTCTCGCTGGTGGAAGTGCTTTCGGCTTGTCCCACCAACTGGCACCTGAGCCCTCTGGAAGCGATCGGTTGGATCAAAGAAAAGATGATCCCGTATTATCCCCTGGGTAAATTCAGAAACACCATGGAGGTGAAGAAACATGGTTAGGCAATTGCTGCTGGCAGGCTTCGGCGGGCAGGGCATCCTGGCAATGGGCCAACTGTTGGCATACGCCGGGATGCTGGAAGGCAAGGAGGTGGCCTGGATTCCTTCCTACGGCGCTGAAATGAGGGGCGGTACGGCCAATTGTTCCGTGACGATTTCTTCGGCCCCCATCAGCTCGCCGTTGGTCAATGAACCTGATATCATTGTGGCCATGAACTTGCCATCGCTTGATAAGTTTGAACCGGTCATCAAAGCCGGGGGGCTGCTGTTCGTTAATTCCAACCTTGTGGCGCGGCCTGTTAGACGTCGCGACATCAAACCGTTTTATATCCCCGCAAACGAGCTGGCCGGCAGGCTAGGCGAATCCCGCGCGGCGAACATAATCATGCTGGGGGCGCTGTTGGAAGCCGATCCGTTGGTAAGGCCGGTTTCCATCATGGAATCAATGAAAAAGGTGCTGTCGGTAAACAAGCACCATTTGCTGCCATTAAACGAAAAAGCGTTGAAGCTCGGGGCCGAAGCGGTCCAACAAGCCCTAAAAACGGCCGGGGCCGGGCAGGTGGGTTGAAGGGATATAAATCAACGGAATCAACGGCCGAAAAGGTCTCTGATTTTGCTGAAAAAATTGCGGTCAGCCGGGGGAGCGGCGGTTCCGGCCTCGGGGTTTAGAAAACGTTCGGCCAGGGAGTTTATGCAGCGGGCCGCGGCCGTGTCAGGGTATTCCAACAGAAACGGTTTGAGCCGGCGATTGGCCCTTGGTACGGCCGGGTCTTCCAGGATGTAACCGAGACAGGAAAGGCGGAGGCTCAAGAAACGGTTGACAACCTGGATCATCTTGTTCGATATGTCCTGGAATTCCCTGACGCTTTCCACCCTGTTCAGCACAAGCTGAGGAAAAGTACCGAGACGGTGTTCGTCGAGCACCTTCATCATTGCATAGGCATCGGTAATGGAATGGGGTTCGGGAGTGGTAATAATGATGATGTTGTCGGCAGCGAGCACGAAGTTGATGACGTTTTTGCCCAAACCTGAACCCGTGTCGATGAGGATTATGTCCGCATACTGTTCAAGGGACTGGAGGCTGGAAATGAGACGGTGGAATTCCCATTCTTCCAGGTTTGCCAGGTGCTGCAGGCCCGAACCTCCTGGTATCAGGTGGATACCGCCAGGTCCTTCCATTATGATGTCCAGCATCTCTTTTTCCTTTTTGATGATATGGGTGAGGTTGTATTTGGGCTGCAGGTTCAACAGGACATCAACATTGGCCGTGCCAAGGTCCGCGTCGATTATGAATACACGTTGACCTTTTTGGGCCAGGCCAATGGCAAAATTGATGGTGAAAGTAGTTTTGCCCACGCCTCCTTTGCCGCTGGTTATGGTAACCACTCTTGGTCGCTGCTTCTTGCGGGTGTGCAGGTAATACGGAAGCTGCAGCGAGAGATAGGGGCGCGGCTGGAAACCCCTGCCCATCACTTCGGAAATGAAAGAGAGGCTGCCGTCCGCGCAGGTCACTTCAACCGGCGTTCCGGTGCTGATCAGCGCGAGTTTGCCCTGGTAGGCGGGCATCGTAATGGTTATCGCCCTTTCCTGGACGGATATGATGTCTGAGGTGTAGATCTCGCGGTAGAGAGGCGAGATCACCCTCAGTTTAAGAGGCGTTCCGGGTGCAAGTATAAAGTCGTTTTCTGGCAAGCCTATCCCTCCCCAGATTTCTCTTTTTTTTATTCTACATTTTTATGTGACTTTCCTGCGCTTCTTCCCAAAACCGGCTGTAATAAAAAAACTGTTGCCGAGCGTTGAAAAAGGGGTATTATAGTAAATATAAGTTATTGATTATCATCGCTGTATTAGGAAGGCTCACAAGGGAGGTGGCATTTATGCCGGCTTATGATTTGCGTTGCTTGGGCTGCGGCCATGAGTTCACCAGGCGGCTTAGCGTTTCGGAAAGAAAAGAAGCGGCCTGCGAAAAATGCGGCAGCAAAAATCTGGAGCAGCTGTTCAGGCGGTGCAACGTTTTAGGAAGCAAGGGCGACATTTCCCCGGAACCTGCAGGAGCCGGATCGTCTTGCGGGGGAAGCTGCAGCAGTTGTGCGGGATGTTCATAAACAGGCCCGCTTTTCTTTTGCCGTTGATGGCACACCGTTTGCCGGGAGCGCATTTTTTCGGATAAGTAAGAGGGATTTTGACTGTTCGTGCCGAAAAATAAGTCTTAACAGTTGAACATGGGGGAAGGCGCGAACAGAATGTTGACGAGACGCCAGTTTTTGGCAGGGCTGGGAGCCGTTATCGCCACAGCCGTTTTGCCTTTTGCTTGGAACGATCGCAAAGCCTTGCCCAAGGACGGGCAACCGCTGCAGAAAACGCAAACTGGCCAGGTTCCTGAGTGCGATTGGGTACTGGAAAACGTTACGATTGTAGACGGTACCGGCAAACCGGGCTTCAGGGGCAAGGTAGGGGTAAAAGGGGAACTCATTACTGCCGTAGGCGAATTCTTTACACCTGACGGCTGCAAAGTGATCGATGGGGCGGGGTTAACGGTCGCGCCAGGGTTTATCGACATTCACACGCACACCGAGGACTGGATTTACAGCGGACAAAGCATGGCGCCATTTTTGTCGCAAGGAGTAACTACCCATGTCGGCGGCAATTGCGGCCGATCACCCCGCGACATAGAGGGATATCTGAAAACAATAAGGCAGCCGGCGATAAACTATGGGCTGCTTGTCGGCTACAGAACGCTGCGTGAAGCGGCAATGGGCCAGCGCGTCAACCAACGTACCTCTCCGGGAGAACTGGCCAAAATGCAGGAGCTCTTGGGCCAGGCCATGCAGAGTGGAGCCCTCGGCTTTTCAACTGGTCTGGAATACCCGCCTCAGCATTTGGCCACGACTGACGAGCTGGTCGAACTCTGCCAAGTGGTCAAAGAATACGGCGGGTTCTACGCCACTCATATCCGCAGCGAATACGACCGCGTCCTGCCGGCCCTGGAGGAAGCCGTAGAAATTGGCATGCGGGCCGGGGTCCCCGTGCAGTACAGCCATATCAAGGCCGGCTACCGTCAGAACTGGGACAAGTTCCCCCGCCTGCTAAGCATCTTGGAACAAGCCAGCAATTCAGGGTTGGATATAACAGCGGACGTTTATCCTTATACCTTTTCCAGCATGGATGTCGGTACAGCCCCGCTGCGCCATTCCATAAGCGAAGAAAACATGGAAGCGGCCGTGATCCACCCGCTGGTCTTCATTGCCAGCGATTCCGGGATATACGAAGGCGGACGGGCCAATCACCCCCGGACGTACGGCAATTACCCGCGTGTTCTGGGGAGGCTGGTAAGAGAAAAGGGGCTTCTTTCCCTGGAAAAAGCGATAGCAAAAATGACATCCCAGCCGGCGAAACGGTTGAGACTGTGTGACCGGGGCCGGATCGGCCCGGGCTGCAAAGCGGACCTGGTCCTATTTGATCCTCAGACTATCATGGATAAGGCTACTCCCGAAAACCCGGCCGTTTTTTCCGAGGGAGTTCGACAGGTATGGGTTAACGGTTCGCTGGCCTGGTCGGGAGGGCCTGGAGTTGAAAGCAGCAACGGCCAGGCTGTTTTGCTCCAGAGGGAAAAAGACGCAAATGGCGGATAAATCCATCAAGGGATCGTCTGGTGCACGATCCCTTTTAATTTTTGACGGGATCGGACACGCGATGGCGATTGCTGGAGGAAAACAGGGGAAAATAACTAAAGGATTGGCGGCCTTTGTAGCGAAGAATTGTTCAAAACAGCTTGGGGCGTGAGATGCTTGCAACTAATTAACGCTGGCCTTGTGGAGCCGCTTACCGAACAATCTTGCCGGGCGATGGGCGGCGGGAGGTTTTATAAATCCTATGCTTCGCTTGAACGGTTGGATGGAACGTGCCGACTAATGGTTTTATGGAAAAAAGGCGGACATCAAAGAGAATTTGAGATGCACAGCTTTCTGCTGCGTTTTAGCCATGAAGGCGTCAGCAGGTACCGTACCGAAACGATACGGGGCTCAGGAAGGGAACCCGGTCTGGACGTCGATCCTGCAGAATATGTCCCCGTTACCTTGCCGGAAGCGGCGGCCCTGCTTCAGGACGCTTACCGGCAAAACCTGCGGTTTAATACGCGCCCGGCGGGAGGGATTCGTCGCAGCTTTTTTTTGCTGGAATACGATACGGGTGGGGTTGACCGGCCCGGCCTGTTGGACAAGTTGTCGGGCATGCGGCTGACCCCTGGCATGTTTGTTCATGTTTATCTTGCCGCTTTCAGGAGGATGGACAACGCCGTTTTGTATGATTATTCCAGCAAGCAACGAACAGACAGGCTCGGGCCGAGAGAGGATTTTCTACTTGATTTCGGCGAGGAGTATCGAAACTACACATTTCTAAAAACAGGGATATCCGGACCGGAGACCGGCGAGGGGACGGGCTGTTTTAAAACATTTGCGGTGGTCGTCACCCCCCGGGAGGAACTTCTCAAAATCACCTTCGACCTTCGGCTGCGGATCAGCGGTGAACGTCTTCTTGTCGATCATTTCGAGGAGGAAAGCCGCCGGAGTGTGGCCGCGGATGACCCGGAAAACCCGTTTAATTATCCAATTTTCTGTTCGTTTTACCGCGTATCCGGGCCAGAAACACTAAAACGCTGGCTGGACAGCGATCCGCAATTCTTTTTATGCGGTGAGCAGCATGAATTTTTGAGCTACAAACGACTGAGCGGTCCTGAGGACAGCGTATACCGCGGCTTCGACATCACCGACAGGGTTGACTGCGAACTCATCCTGGGGCGTGACGAAATGGTGGTATATGCCAAGCGCCCTCAGAACCTGCTTCAATTCGAAAAGATGGCCGCTATGAAAGCTTGCGGCGCGTTCAGGCTGTGCAGTAAATACAGCCTGCCGGTGCGGCTGTTGCATGAGAAAATCAATCGTCTTGGTGGACAGGGGCCGGGCGGAAAATCAATCTTTGGATGGAGAAGCGGTTGGCGAAAATACAGGGCGGTTTCCGCCCTGGTTCACCTCGACGCTGGTCCCGCATTATGGTCGGAACTGTTCTGGCAGCAAGCGAAGATAAAAATCGAACTGCCGGAAGGGACATGGTATTTCTGGGGCCCAGAGGGGCAACAGGTCTCCATGGCCTGCGAAGCCTATCAGTCCGGCAACTGGCTGGTTTTATACGCCTACGGGGACAAAAGTTCAGACTGGTTGGAGAGTTTGCGGGAAATACTACCGTCTGAATCTGTCGTGTATGATTACGAGATTGAAAACTATTATGACCTCTTTAACCCTCCCCTCAATGAGCAGAAAAAATGGCTCATTTACGGCATGGTTCAAAGGTTTAGCCGGGAAAAGCGGCTGCTGGCCCAACTGTCATTCCTGCCTTCCTTGAAGGAAGTGGCCAAAAAAATGGGCGGTGTTGTAATGACCGCCCGGTAAAAATGCCGGTGATTCAGCAACACTTTGACACCAGCGGTTACTTAAGGTTTGGTGGCAGGTTGAGCGGGGGACGCGGCCGGTTTTTCCGGCGGCTTGTATTCGCTGGCGAAATAGAATTGCTGCCTGCCGCGCACGGCGGGAATTTTCTGTTCGTCCACTTTGGTTATAACTGGATAGGCGTTAAACAGGGCCAGGTTGTCCATGATCCCGCCGGGGATGGTGAGGCCTTTTTCCAGGTTGTTCGGTTCGCCGATAGCCCGGATGATGATGGGGTATTCAAGTTTGACGTTATCGACGGTGATGGACATGGAATGCGAGTCTTCGGTGTAAAAAATTGCGGTGCTGCCGGTGATCCGGCAGTCATTGACGGAAATGGCTTCCGCTCCGGCCGCCCAAAGTTCGTTCACGATGTGGATGATGTCGATGTACAAAACAGGCAGGTGCCTGTCGATCAGTATTTGCAGTCCGGGGCCTTTCAGCTCGATGGTCCCGTTGACAATTCTCATTTTGGTCAGTTCTTCCTTCAAGCTGTCGAAGAGCTTTTTCTCATCGCGGTCGCTTTCCGTCTGCGTCCGTAATTTGTTGTTCAGGTCAATCAGCTCCATTGCCAGCTTTTGCCTTTTTTCCGAAAGGTCGCGCACCATAGCGATCAGGTTTTCCGTTCTCTGCATTGTAAGGTCGCTGGCGAAACGGTTTTGTGCCTGAAACTGCAAGGAAAGAAGGATGCCGATGAGCATAAAAACTACTGTCATGGGAACAGCCCAGCGCTGCCGGGTCATTGCTGCTCCCCCCTGTTGCGCTGTTTCTTATGCCGGTAGTTAAGCAACAGCTTGTGGCGAATGCTGGCCAGGTTCTGGAACAGGCGCACGCCAAAGGCGAATACGGCAGCATAATACAGGTCGACTCCCAGCCGGTCTCCCAGGTATGCCAGGAGGGCTGCCAGCAGGGCGTTGGCAAAGAAACCGGTCAGCAGGACCGTACTATCAAAAAGGTCCTCCATGATAGCGCGGATACCGCCCAACACGGAGTCCAAAGAGGCCAGCACCGCGATGGACATGTATTTAACATAGGCGACTGGCACCTGAAAGGTAAGAGCGGAACCGATCAAAACACCGATAATTAGTCCCATCACGGGCAGGATCCACATTCTTATTCCTCCTTGACAGGCCTGGCATAAACAAATTGCAGGCCACCCTTATATGCCGGGATTATCACCTCATCCATCTCTTTGAGGGAAACCGGAAAATTGGAAGACCGCAGGACATCGAGCTGCCCGTTGTTGACAATCTCGCTCAGGTGTCTGGGGCTTCCAATGGCGCTTATTTCAAACGGCGGGGCCAGCCGGGTCGTGTTGACCAGGATGACATTGCCAACGCAGCGGATTTCGGAAGTGGTAATCAGGCGCTGCCCGTTTATGGCGATGGCCTCTGCTCCCCCGACTTTTAGCTCGCTGACCAGGTTAAGGATGTTTTCATAATGGATGATGTATTTGTTGGGGTCGTCCTGGGGATTGGCCTTTAAACCCTCCTTGTTGTCGGCTATGGTGATGACAATGCCTTTGCCGGCTACGGGCGTGAGACCAGCCCTGATCCTTTCCTCCTTAAGCTGCTCCTGGAGTTCTTTCGATTTGCCTCGGAACGGCAGGTTTTGGTTTTGAAGCGCCGTAAGGTCGTTGCGTATTTTTTCGATCATGTTTTCCTGGTTGTTGATTTCCTCCTCCAGATCCCTAATAATCATAACCAGATTGGTGTTCTTTTGGCTGAGGGGGTTGGTGTTCGTATTGTTGCCCTGCAGTTTTATCAGATAGGAAAAAAAGAGCCCGAAAACGATGCAGATGATCGTAACCGGAACAAGCCATGTTCGTGCCATGCGAGCTCCTCCTCCCCTGGTCTTATCACACAATTATATCACAATAACTGAGTTGTGTCTGAAAATATTGAAGGCCTGGCGTGACAAAAATTTCTTTTCATGGCGGAACTTTTTATTTTCAAATGGCAGGATATAATTTAAGATGATTTAAGGAACAGAACAATGGAAGCGTAAAATATCATGGTAAATAATACCATAAAGCAGGAAGAAATACTATAAAAATATATGTTATGAAGTTAAGGATTAGCTCTTTTCTTGTTGTTCGATTTTAAGAAAAATGGTTCGGCGCCAGGACAAAAGAAAAAGGATTCCTGCGGCGAATTGTCGAAGATAGATTCAAACAAACTGATTTAACGGTCAATGCGTGCCTTAAGGAGGACGGCCCATTTTGTGGAAGCAGGAACTTGAAGCGTTCAACATCATAAGCCTGATTGACATTCTCATAGTTGCCTACGTGATCTTCAAAGCGATGATGATTATTAAAGGTACGAGGGCCGTCCAGCTGATCAAGGGGCTCGCGGTGTTAATCGTGGCCTCGCTGCTCAGCAACTGGCTGGGCTTCAGGACCATTGCCTGGATCCTCGCCCAGTTGCAGACCGTCCTGGTGGTGGCCATACCTGTGGTTTTTCAGCCTGAACTGCGTCGTGTTCTGGAGCAGATAGGCCGTGGCAAGTTTTTTGCCAGGCCGATGGCGATGCTGAACCAGGAGGCCCTGGGGAACCTGATTAACGAGGTTGTCCGGGCAGTCAGGATCCTGTCCAAGAACAGCATAGGAGCCCTCATAATCCTGGAACGGGAAACAGGGATCAACGATTTTATCGAGACCGGGATCAAAATCGACGGGCTGGTGTCAGCCGAGTTTCTGATAAACATCTTTATTCCCAAAAGCCCGCTCCACGATGGCGCTGTCGTTGTGCGGGGAGATCGGATAATTGCCGCCGGGTGCTTCTTGCCCTTGTCGGAGAACCCCAATCTGAGCAAGGAGCTTGGCACCAGGCACCGGGCCGGACTTGGGCTGACCGAGCAATCGGACGCCATAGCCGTCATTGTCTCGGAAGAGACCGGGGTCATTTCAGTGGCCGAAGAGGGAAGGCTCACCCGTTATCTGGACGAGAACACACTGAAGGAAATACTGCATAAACGTCTCCAGGGCAAGAATTCATCAACCATGCCGCTGTTCAATTGGAGGTCATGATATGTTTCAGTTGCTAAAAAAAGACCTGGCGTATAAAATTGCGGCTGTGTTCTTGGCCTTCCTGCTGTGGTTTTACGTCACCAATCTTCAGAACCCGACCGTAGAGCGGTCATTAACCGTGCCGCTGACTTACCTGGGGCTGAAAAACGGCCTGGTCACCAGCGAAAGAACGCAGTCCATCGATATCAAGATCAAGGGGCCCCGCTCGGTGATCAACCCCCTGACGACCAAAGACATCAAAGCCCAGGTGGATTTGAGCCAGGCCAAACTGGGCGAGTCGAGCTTCAGCATCGACCTGTCGCTTCCCCCAGGGGTGCAGCTGGTAAGCATAAAACCAGCTAGCATTCAGCTCCAGATAGATGCGGTGCTGGAAAGGCAGCTGGCCATTAAAGCGAGAACCATTAATGCCGCGGCGCCGGGGTATTCGAGCTATACGCCGGTCGTCACTCCGTCCCGCGTGGTGGTAAGGGGTGCCCAGCAGGTGCTGGAGAGCCTGGATGCGGCGCAGGTTACGATTGACCTTAATCAGACCAGGGAGAACCTGCTGTTGAGTCTGCCGGTAAACCTGATCGACAAAAACGGCAACACCGTCCCTGACTACTCATTGGAAATAAACCCGAAAACCGTGCAGGTATTTGTACCCGTGATCCAGAACATTCCTACCAAAACAGTACCGATTAAACCATCGCTGGTAGGTTCGCCCAAACAAAACTGGCGCGTGGCCAGGGTTGTTGTTGAACCTGAAACAGTAAAGATAACGGGCCCTTATGAGCGATTGGCGAAGATCGACCATGTGTTGACCGGGCCGATCGACATCACCGGCATCCAGGAAGACTTGATGGTCCAGGTGGCGCTTACGACACCGGAAGGCGTCAGTTTGCTGTACGAGCCGGCCGTTAAGGTTTTGGTGCAAGTGGAACAGGCGCCAGTCACCAGGGAGATTAAGGGCATACCTATCACGTCCATAAATGTTCCGCCGGGCAGCGTAGCCGAGCTGAAGCCAGGGAAGGTAGATCTGACCGTCCAGGGAACGATCAAAGAGATTGAAACCTTAAGCGATAAGAACATCAAGGCCATAGTCGATTTGGCCGAACTCCAGCAAGGCGTTTCCCAGCTTGAGGTGAAAATAGAAATTCCCAGTACAATACGGGTGATAAAACTCGAACCCAGCAAGGTTGAAGTAAAAACTGCACCGGCGGCTTGACCGGGGAGAAGGAGCGGGTGGCATGGCCAAACTGTTTGGTACCGACGGGGTGCGAGGGGTGGCTAACGGCGACCTTACGCCGGAACTTGCTTTCAATTTGGGCAGGGCCGCCGGCAGCCTGTTGCAAAAAGACGGCGGCCGTTGTTTAGTAATCGTTGGAAGGGACACACGGCTTTCCGGTCCAATGCTGGAAGGGGCTTTGACCGCCGGCCTTTGCTCAGCGGGAGCGGATGTCCTGCTGGCGGGCGTAATCCCGACGCCTGCCGTGGCGTATCTAGCAAGGGCCATGAATGCTGCCGCGGGCGTCGTCATATCCGCTTCTCATAATCCCGCGCCGGATAACGGGATAAAATTCTTTAACGGCCAGGGGTTCAAGCTTGACGATGCCCTGGAGGAACGGATCGAAGACCTCATCGCTGGCGGGCTGGATAAACTCCCGCGGCCTACAGGCGCCGGTTTGGGGATGGTTATCCCCCTCGCCGACGCCAGCGACCGCTATGCTTCTTTCTTGCGAAGCACGGTGCCGTCCCTGGATTTGACCGGTTTCAGGATTGTGCTGGACTGCGCCAACGGCGCGGCAACGGAGGTGGCGCCACGACTGTTGCGGGAGCTGGGAGCCCAGGTCATCAGCATCCATGACCGGCCGGACGGGATGAATATCAATAGTTTCTGCGGGTCGACTCATCCCGAGTCTCTGCAGGAAGCCGTGCTTAAATATCATGCCCACCTGGGACTTGCGCACGACGGGGATGCGGACCGCCTCGTGGCCGTTGATGAACACGGGCGGCTGGTAAACGGCGATCAGATTATGGTCATCTGCGGCTTGGCCATGCACGGCCAGGCCAGACTCGGCGGCAAAATCGTCGTTACCGTGATGAGCAACCTGGGTCTGAAGATCGCCTTTTCCCGCGCCGGCATCGAGGTCTACGAAACAAAGGTGGGCGACCGCTTTGTCCTCGAAAAGATGCTGGAAACCGGCGCGGTTTTGGGCGGGGAGCAGTCAGGCCATATCATTTTCCTGGAGCATTCCACAACCGGGGACGGACTGCTCAGCGCCTTGCAGCTCCTTCAGGTGATGAAGGACTCGGGGAAAAGCCTGAGCAGCCTGGCTGCACAAATGGAAACCCTGCCCCAGGTGATGGTTAATGTTAAGGTCCGGGACAAAAACGGTTGGGAGACCAACCAGGACGTGATAACCGCTGTGCGGGACGGTCAAATGGCCTTGGAAGGCAAAGGGAGACTGCTGGTGCGCGCTTCGGGTACCGAACCGCTCATCCGGGTTATGGCGGAAGGGCCGGACAGGGCTGAGCTGGAAAAGGTCTGCGCCCGTGTGGCGGACGTTATCGGACGCGAGCTGGGAAACTGGCAGAAGCTGGACGGCATATGAGACGGCATATGACAAGCTTGTTGAAATCAATTGTCGGGGTGTGGAATGACCATGTACGCGGTGGGCACTGATATTGTGGAAATCAACCGCATCAGAAGTATTGCCAGGCGTCATCCCGGCTTTTATGACCGGGTCCTTTCCGGGCGCGAAAAGGAGTGCGGCCTGGCAAGACATGATCCGGTCCCCTTTTTGGCCGGGCGTTTTGCGGCTAAAGAGGCGGTTCTAAAATGCCTTGGACTGGGAATAAGAAAGGTATCATTCCATGATCTGGAGATCATCCCCGATGAGGCTGGGGCACCGCAGGTCTTTTTTTCTGACAGAATGAAACATATATTGCGGGCACAGGGCATTGGTTCAGTCAGCGTGAGCATCTCACACAGCCGGTATTATGCCGTGGCTGTAGCTATAGGGGAGTGCCTGGACGGATGAGGTTGGTAACCGGAAGCGAAATGAAGAGGCTGGATGCCTGGGCTATCAATGAATACGGCTTGCCGGCCATGCTGTTGATGGAGAATGCTGGCGGGGCGGTGGCCAACAAGATTAGAAACATCCTGGGTTACCTCTGCGGCAGGCAGGTTGTCGTCCTTGCCGGGAAAGGAAACAATGGAGGCGACGCCCTGGTGGTGGCCCGCCGTCTTCAGCAAATGGGGGCTGAGGTAAGGCTGTTTTTGCTTCACCCTCCCGATCTTTTCAGCGGGGCGGCGCTGGAAAACTGGCGCCTTGCAGAAAGGATGGGCATCAAATACAACCTGCTCGGCGATGAAAACAGTTTATACCTCCTGAAACTGCGGCTGACCCAGTGCGACCTGGTGGTGGACGGCATTTACGGGACCGGTTTTCGTGGTTCGCCCGACAGGACAGCGACCAGGGTGATACAGGCGGTAAATGAAAGCGCGGCACCGGTTGTGGCCATTGATATCCCCTCCGGGCTGGAAGCGGACACAGGAAGGGTAGGAGGGGCCTGCATCAAGGCTGATTACACGGTTACCTTCGCTTGGGCCAAGCGCGGCCTGGTCGTTTTTCCGGGGAAGCAATACGTGGGGGAACTGGAGGTTGCGGACATCTCAATCCCACAGGAGGCTTTGAGCCGTCTGGAAAAAGAGGAGCATTATACAGATGCGGCACTGGTGAGAGAGAGCTTGCCGCCCCGTGATGCGGAAGGCCATAAAAACAGCTTCGGCCATGTTTTGGTCATTGCCGGGTCGGCGGGCATGACCGGCGCGGCTTATTTGGCTTGCAAAGCGGGGTTGCGGGCCGGAGCGGGCATGGTAACCGCCTGTCTGCCCGGTTCGCTGGCAAGGTGTTTCGACGCGTCTTTGCCTGAGGTGATCACCAAGGGCCTCGCGGAAACCGAAGAGGGGACAATCGACTCCGCCGCTTGGCCGCAGATCGAACCGCTGCTGCGGAACAAGAGATCGGTTGTTTTCGGCCCCGGACTTACTGCCGGGCAAGGGATCAAGGGCATCCTGGAAAAGCTGTTGCCCCATGCCGGCCTGCCGCTTGTTATCGACGCCGACGGTCTAAATGTGCTGGCGGGCAATCCCGAAATCATGCGCTCGGCGTCAGGGCCGGTTGTTTTGACGCCTCACCCCGGAGAAATGGCGAGGCTGATGGGCATACCGGTGTCCAAGGTCCAGTCGGACAGGGTGGAGACAGCCCGCGAGGCGGCGAGGCGCTTTAATGCCGTCGTTGTGTTGAAGGGGGCGGCCACAGTTACGGCGGACCCCCAGGGAAGAGCATTTATTAATTCGACAGGCGGACCGGCCCTGGCCACGGCCGGAACCGGCGATGTGCTGGCGGGGACGATCGGCGGGTTGTTGGCCCAGGGACTTGAGCCAGTTAGGGCGGCCTTCGTGGGCGTTTACGCCCACGGCCTGGCCGGTGATCTGGCCGCACAGGAAAAAGGCAGCCGCGGCGTGATTGCCACAGACGTGGTGGAGAAGCTGCCGCTGGCGTTCAAGGTCATTGAAAGCGGGAATTGAAGCAAGGGGGGCAGATGCAGTTATGATGACGCGTCCGGTTTGGGCGGAGGTGGACTTAAACAACATTGTTCACAACTATCGCCAGGTACGGCGCCTGGTTGGCCCTGCCGTACGGGTGATGGGGGTTTTGAAGGCCAACGCGTACGGGCATGGGGCGGTCCAAGTCGCCCAAGCTCTGGATGAGGCTGGGGCCGATTGCTTTGGCGTGGCCATCATGAACGAAGCGGTCCAGTTGAGAGAGGCTGGGGTGAAAAAGCCGGTCATGGTCCTGGGCTGGACGCCTGCCTGCGATTTTGAGCGCGCCTTGGAATACGGGGTGACGCTTACCATATTCTCCCTGCAGGAAGCAGAGGAGCTGTCGCGAATATCACTAAACAACAACAAAAAGGCTGTGGTGCATCTCAAAATTGACACCGGGATGGGGCGTCTGGGGTTTCGCGCGGATGGACGCGGGACGGAGGAAGCGGGCCGGGCGGCGCGTTTGCCCGGATTAGAGGTGGAAGGCGTTTTCACGCACCTGGCCAGGGCAGACGAAGCCGATAAAACCTTTACCCGCCATCAACTGAGCCTTTTTCAGAGTTTTGTGCAGGAAACGGAAAGAAAATCCGGTTTCAGATTCAGGATAAAACACGCCGCCAACAGCGCCGCGGTGATTGACCATCCTGAAGCATATTTCGACATGGTCAGACCGGGGATAATGCTTTATGGGCTGGCACCGTCCGGCGAGGTCAACCTGGCCAAAGTGGAACTGCGCCAGGCCCTTTCGCTGCGGGCCAAGGTTTCATTAGTGAAAGACGTCCCTGCCGGCTTTCCCATCGGCTACGGGGGAAGGTACGTAACGCCGGACAGCTCCGTTATTGCCAGCCTGCCGCTGGGCTATGCAGACGGATATTCGCGCCTGCTTTCCGGCCGGGCCGAGGTGATATGCCGGGGGCAGCGGTTACCGGTGATAGGGAGCATCTGCATGGACCAGCTGATGGTCGATGCCACGACGTTGGAAACCGGGATTAAGCAGGGAGACGAGGTAACACTGCTTGGCGGTGATGGCGGAGATTTCATTTCCGCGGATGAATTGGCGCGAATTCTGGGCACTATAAATTATGAGGTAGTGTGCATGATTTCCGGCAGGGTTCCCAGGGTTTACCGCAAGTAATTCTCTTGGGAAACATACCCGCCATATTGACGGTATATACTCATAGTATATATAATTAAGTAGCAATGCGGATGGAGAAGGTTGCCGGCAGTACCCTTTCATTATCTCTTTACCTTAATTAAACGGGGGTGGGTTCCAACCATGGAGGAAAGCAAGCGCATCATCGTCTGCCTGCCTGTAACCCTTCTGGAAGAAGTCGATCTCATGATCGGGTTGGAAAAAAAGAACCGCAGCGAGATTATCAGGGAGGCGATGCGCTTTTACCTGAAAGAGAAAAGAAGAATCCGCCTGCGAGAAGAGATGCGTAAAGGGTACCTGGAAATGGCCCAGCTTAATCTGCTGCTGGCAGAAGAAGCCTTCAATTGTGAGGAAGAAGCGCGCATTTCAATCGAAAGCAAACTCATGGAGTGCTGCTGATGGTCATTAAAAGAGGCGACATTTTCTATGCGGACTTAAGTCCGGTGATCGGGTCCGAACAGGGCGGCATCCGGCCGGTGCTGATCATTCAGAACGACATAGGGAACCAGTACAGTCCAACTACCATTGTGGCCGCTATCACCAGCCAGGTTTCCAAAGCCAAACTCCCCACCCATGTTGAGCTTGATCGGGAAACATGCGGCCTGGAAAAAGACTCTCTGGTTCTTACGGAACAGGTCCGGACAATCGACAAAAGAAGGTTGAGGGAGAAGGTTTCCTCGCTTGACGGGGAAACACTGCGGAGGGTGAACCAGGCGTTGGAGATCAGCCTGGGTTTGGTGGAGCTGTGAGTCCTGCCGGCTCATACATACACATGTTTCGGAACGGGGCAAGCTCGTTCTTTTTTCATGCGGTGTTGATTGCCGCTAATAAAACGGAAATGAATTTTAGACGGGGGAGTGAGATAATTGACCTGCCTGATCGGCATTACCTGCGGCTGGCGCGAGAGCGAGGCCCGGCATCATCTTCGCCATGACTACGTGCAGGCGGTGGAGGCGGCGGGCGGCGTGCCGCTCCTAATCCCTGCCGTTGCCCCGGAGCTGGCCCCCGTCTATTACAACATGCTGGACGGGCTAGTTTTTTCAGGCGGGGATGACGTCGATCCGGCGTATTACGGGGAAGAGCCGCAAAAGGGGCTGGGCGAGATAGCGCCGGCCAGGGATGCTTTTGAACTCGCCCTGGCTTCGTTGGTCCTGCGGGGGAACAAGCCGGCCCTGGGCATTTGTCGGGGAATACAGGTCTTGAACATTGCGGCCGGCGGCACGGTTTACCAGGACCTTTCGGTTTTTTCGTCCCTGCAGCACTACCAGCAGGCTCCCGGTTGGCACGCCGCCCATTTGATCCAACTTGACGAAAATAGCCGTCTGTTTGGTTTGCTGAAAAAAAAACAAATCAGAGTAAACAGTTTTCACCATCAGGGAATCAAAGAGGTCGGCGCGCAGCTGAAACCAGCAGGCTGGAGCAGGGACGGCTTGATTGAAGCCTTGGAGGCCTGCGAGCCCTCCCGCTTCATTATAGGCGTTCAATGGCACCCGGAATGCTCATGGGCCAAAGATGAGAATTCCCGCCTTTTGTTCAGAGCCCTGGTGGAAAGAGCCGGGCAGCGTATCCCGGCCCGGACCGCAGAAGGAGGCGAAATGGTTGGAAGTTGACAAGCTGGTGGAGGTCACCAGGGGAAAGATTGTGGAAAGCGTTCATCGCGGTGTGGTCGTGGTGGTCGATGCGGCCGGGAAGACATTGTTTCACGCTGGGGACCCGTCTTACGTCACCTATATCCGTTCGGCTGCCAAACCCATGCAGGCTGTACCCGTAGTAGAAAGCGGTGCGGCTGGGCGTTTCGGGTTCGACGCAGAGGACCTGGCGCTGCTCATGTCCTCTCATAACGGGGAAGAAGAGCACGTCAGGGTAGGCATGCGGATCATGGAAAAAATGGGACTGGGACCGGAATACCTGCGCTGCGGGATCCACCCGCCCTTGCACAAAAGGAGCGCCGCGGAACTTGAAAGAAAGGGACAGGCTCCCACTGTGTTCCATTGCACCTGTTCCGGCAAGCATGCCGGCATGCTTGCACTGGCAAGGCAGTTAGGCCTTTCGCTCCACGACTATTATTTGCCGGACCATCCGGTCCAAAGGCTGATGCTGCAGTCGATGGCTGATTTTGCTGGCCTGCAGCCTGAAGAGATAACAATTGGCACTGACGGATGCGGCGTTCCCGTCTTTGCCCTTCCCATGGACAGGATGGCTTTGGCTTATGCCCGCTGGGCAAGGCCGGCCGGTTTCCATCAAGAAAGGACGGAGGCCTGTCTTGTCTTGCAGCGGGCCATGACCGGCCATCCCTTTTTGCTTGCCGGCACGGGGCGCTTGGCCAGCGAGGTCATGAGGGTAACCGGCGACAAACTGTTAATGAAGGATGGTACCGAAGGGATCTTTTGCGTTGGTGTCCCGGAGAAGGGCTGGGGGATTGCCATAAAAGTGGAGGATGGCCATACCAGAGCCCTGGGACCGGTGGTGGTGGAACTGCTGCGCCGGCTGGGACTATTAAACGAAGGAGAATACGCGAAGCTGCTGCCCTATGCCCGGCAGCAGTTGAAAAATTACCGCGGTGAAAACGTCGGCGAGATCAGGCCCGCGTTCACCCTCCGGGATAACTGAGACATACGTCCAGACAAAATCAATTGCAGGTGAAGATAACAAGATGGAACAGAAAGCGCTGACCAATGCCAGGATTTATACAATGGACGGGGGGAAGGTTTGGGAAAGAGGTTCTATTCTCTGGGCTGGCGGCAAAATAATTGCCGTTGGAGAGAGATTGGAAATCCCCGCCGACGCCGCTGTTACAGACCTGGGTGGCAAGACGGTGGTCCCCGGATTTATAGATGCCCACACCCATTTGGGTATACTGGAAGAGGTTTACCAGGAAGAGGGCGACGACCTGAACGAGGCTACGGAGCCGGTGACACCGGAGATGCGCGCCTTGGATGCGGTGAATCCGGATGACCGCGGTTTTCGGGATGCCGTGCAGGGCGGCGTGACAACAGTGATGACCGGTCCGGGCAGCGGCAACGTGGTGGGCGGGACCGTCCTGGTGATGAAAACCGCCGGCAAAAATTTGCAGGACATGGTTCTGGTTCCACAGGCCGGTCTGAAGGTCGCTTTTGGTGAAAACCCCAAGCGGGTTTATGCCGAACAGAAAAAGATGCCGGTCACCAGGATGGGCATCGCCGCGCTTCTACGTCAGGCGTTTGTTGATGCCCAGGTTTATGCGGCCAAAAAAGAGAAATCGAAAAAAGACGGGGAGATACTCGAAAGGGACCTTGGACTGGAGACCCTGCTGCAGGTGCTGAACGGGGAAATGCCGCTCCGCGCTCATGCCCACCGGGCCGACGACATCATGACTGCGCTTCGGATAGCGGAAGAGTTTGGGGTGGAAATCGTGTTGGAACACGGGACCGAGGCCCATAAACTGATCCCGGAACTGTTGGAACGGGGCGTACCGGTGGTGGTGGGGCCTTCTTTCAGCAACCGTGCCAAGGTTGAACTGGCGGAAATATCCTGGCAGACGGCGGCGAAGCTGTGTGAAGCCGGGGTTCTGGTCGCGCTCACAACCGACCATTCGGTTACTCCCGTTCAGTACTTGCCTGTCTGCGCGGCGATGGCCGTTCGCCACGGGATGGATGAAATGGAAGCCCTAAAGGCCATTACCGTCAATCCGGCCAGGATCCTCAAGCTGGATCACCGGATCGGGAGCCTGGCGGCAGGCAAAGATGCGGACATGGTGGTCATATCGGGACATCCCCTGGACTGGCGGTCGAGAATAGAGACGGTGTATATCGACGGGAAGCTGGTTTATGAACGTGAACGCCTGTAGACAATATTCCAATAATTACCGCCAATTGGGTATAATATAATTATGATGTATAGTGTACAACCATGAGGTGCTTTTCCTTGCATGTTTTTAAATGCTTCAATCCCCGGGACACCTTTGAGCTGGCCTGCCTGCTGGGGAAAAAATTGAAAGGCGGCGAGGTGATCGGCCTGGAAGGGGAACTGGGGGCGGGCAAGACAGTTTTCGTTAAGGGACTGGCCTGCGGTCTTGGGGTGG
>Ga0067045_1003461_pt1 | contig 42283 bp, 45 predicted proteins | sample TerdegcTABiofilm_FD_59184 | JGI IMG/M metagenome (GOLD analysis project Ga0067045, IMG submission 59184) | Combined Assembly of (Gp0054472, Gp0054536) Wastewater bioreactor microbial communities from Singapore -Terephthalate degrading... | reverse complement strand
GTTGTGAAATAATTGTCCCTAAAAATTGGAAAGTAATTGTAAATGTAACTGCAATATTCGGTGGTTTTGATGATAAAAGATACTTTATTAATGACACAAATTATGCTGAAGGGGTTTTAATAATAAAAGGGACTGTTTTATTCGGCGGTGGTGAAATATTAACCTATTAAAAATTGGACGAACATGGGAAATCCTTTTATAAAGAATTTTAAAATTTTTACCGTCTATCTGCTAATATGGGTTTTCATTAGTCTTGTTCACAATGCTGTTATAGTATTCTTGTTAGATGTAAAACTTGAACAGGCATTTACTGAAAGCATCGTTTATAATACACTCTATTTTTTACTTGGTATTAGTTTATGGTACACGGTAAGTTATAATACTTTAGAAAATTATACGCCGGTTAAAATATTTATAAACCATTCTGCAGCAGCAATAATAACTTCTGCCATCTGGGTGTTAGCCGGATATTATATTCTCATTAATATTTTTAATGACGATAAGATTTATAAGAGTTATCTCTTTAATTCCGGTATCTGGCGTTTCATGATCGGTATTTTCTTCTATGCAATTTGTGTGGCAGTAGATTATGTGATTATTTACTACCATAATTTTCAGCAGAAATTATTCAGAGAATCGGAATTGAATGCATTGGTTAAAGAAGCTGAATTAAAATCGCTAAAATATCAGATCAATCCGCATTTTATTTTTAACAGTCTTAATTCTATTAGCTCGCTAACTCTGAGTAATCCAGATAAAGCACGAGAAATGACAATTAAGCTATCTTCATTTTTACGGAGTACTTTATCAAAAAACGAGAAACAGAAAAGTAAACTTTCGGAAGAGATTGCAAATGCAAAGTTATATCTTGATATTGAAAAGGTAAGGTTCGCAGATAAATTTGAATTTGTTGAAGAACTTGACCCGGCATGCAAAGAATTAGAAATTCCAAGTATGATTTTGCAACCTCTATTAGAAAATGCTATTAAGCATGGTGTTTACGAAAGTCTTGATAAAGTTGCCATAAATCTGAAATGCAAACCGGAAAAAGAATATCTTAAAATAATAGTTGAAAATAATTTTGACCCGGAAGCTGTCCCACGTAAAGGTGAAGGGATCGGTATAAAAAATATTCAGAATAGAATGAAATTGATTTATAATCAGGATAACCTTGTTACTGTTGAAAAATTAAATAGTCTTTTTAGAGTTAACATTTACATCCCAAGGTAAACATGGAAAATAAAATTAAAGCATTGGTAATTGATGACGAAAAACTTGCCCGTGATATCGTCAAAACATATCTAACAAAGCATCCTTCCGTAGAATTGGCTGGTGAATGCACAAACGGTTTTGATGCAATAAAAATGATTAATGAATTATCACCCGACCTGATTTTTCTGGACATCCAGATGCCGAAATTAACCGGCTTCGAAATGCTCGAAATACTTGAAAATCCTCCGGTGATAATCTTTACAACTGCGTTCGATCAATACGCAATAAAAGCATTTGAAGTAAATGCAACAGACTATTTGCTAAAACCATTTTCCGAAGAACGATTTGCAGAAGCAATCTTAAGAGCAACAAAACAAATTGAGAATAAAAATGACAACACCAAACAAATTGATGGTTTATTAAAACACATTGAAAATAGAGATGAATATTTGGAGAGGGTTGTCGTTAAAATTGGTCAGAAAATTTCAATAATACCTGTAAATGATATCAAGTACATCGAAGCACAGGATGATTATGTGATGATCTATTCCGATAATGGAAATTTTCTCAAACAAAAAACAATGAAATATTTTGAACAGAATTTGGATCCGGCAGCATTTTTACGTATTCACCGTTCATACATAGTAAATATTAATAATATTAAACAGATAGAGTTATTTGAAAAAGAATCTTACTTCGCTCTAATGAATGACGGAAAGAAATTACCAGTGAGTAAATCCGGTTACCAGGAGTTGAAACTGATTTTTGATAAATAGAAATGGTTAAGGCAAGACAAATATTACCGCCTACTTATTTTATTATAGCAATTTTTTTAATAATACCCATACACTTTTTAATACCATTAAATCAAATCATTTATTTCCCACATAATCTAACTGGTTTACTACTATTAATTTTAAGCGGGGTTTTAAATATTCTTGCAGATAATGCTCTTAAAAAATTTAATACAACAGTAAAACCTTTCGAAACTTCTGCGGCTCTGGTAGTAACTGGCGTATATAGTATTAGCCGTAATCCAATGTATTTAGGAATGTTTCTTTTTCTTTTGGGCGAATCTATAATTCTTGGATCGATTGTTTCGTTTTTGGTTCCGATAGTGTTTATGATGATTATGAAATATCGCTTTATATTGGCTGAAGAAAAAATGCTTACCGAAAAATTCAAGGAAAATTATTCGAATTATTGTAAAAAAGTTAGACGCTGGATTTAGATAAGAACAACCCTATAAATCAACTAATAACATTCATTGAAGTTTTACTCGCCTATCTTTATATTTCGCTACGAAAAGAACGGAATACCTAATGAACTTCGATAAAGACCTTCAATCGATTCAAGAAGCACGTAATTTAGCAGCCACAGCAAAAGAAGCCCAGCTAGAGTTCAAACATTTCAACCAGGAACAGGTTGATAGAGTTGTTAAGGCAATGGTTGATGCCGGGTTTAGGGAAGCCGAGCGGCTTGCTAAAATGGCTCACGAAGAAACCGGATTTGGAAAATGGCAGGATAAGGTTGTCAAAAATCAGTTTGGAACAAGAGATGTATGGGAATCGATTAAGGATTTGAAAACAGTGGGAGTTATTGATATTCAAAAAAATGGAAAGATATTAAAGATTGCAGAACCAATGGGAGTTGTTGCTGCACTTGTTCCTTCTACAAATCCAACTTCTACAGCAATGTTCAAAGCAATAATTTCTTTAAAGTGCAGAAATGGAATTGTTGCAAGTCCGCATCCTAAATCAATAAATAGTACAGCAGAAGCACTCAAAGTTTTATCAGAAGCTGCAGAAAAAGCCGGAGCTCCAAAAGGTTTGATACAATGCATGACGCTGCCAACCATTGAAGGAACGGAAGCCTTGATGAGAGATAAAAACATTGCTGTTATTTTAGCTACCGGCAGCACACCAATGGTTAAAGCAGCTTATAGTTCCGGCAAACCGGCTTACGGAGTTGGTCCGGGAAATGTTCCGGCATTTATAGAAAGAACTGCAAATTATCAGAAAGCGGTTGCAGATATTGTTTACGGCACCACTTTCGATAATGGAGTATTATGTTCATCTGAACAGGCAATGATTGTTGATAGACCAATTAAAGAGAAAGTAATTGAAGAAGCAAAAAGACTTGGTTGTTATTTTGTAAATGAAGAGGAAAAGAAAAAATTAGAGAACACAGTAGCAAAGGGTGCTAAATTAAATGCAGACATAGTTGGTAAATCTGCTGTATGGATTGCAAATTATGCAGGATTTTCTGTTCCGCCAACAACAACAGTTCTAATTGCAGAATGTTCCTCTATTGGAAAACAAGAACCTTTATCAATTGAAAAACTATCGCCTATGTTAGCATTTTATACGGTAGACGGCTGGCTTGAAGGTTGCCATAGATGTATTGAGTTATTGGAATTTGGCGGAGTTGGACACACACTTGTTATCCACTCAAATGATAAAGAAGTAATAATGAAATTTGCACTTGAAAAACCGGCGTTCAGAATTGTTGTGAATACCCCGTCATCTGTTGGTGCAGTTGGTTATACAACAGGATTAACGCCATCCATGACACTTGGACCCGGAACCTGGGGTGGGTCAATAGTATCAGAAAATGTATCGGCAAAACATTTGATGAATATTAAGACATTAGCATTTGAGACACGTCCGGTTAATTCCGGTACAGCGGTATCATCATTCGATTTACCTTCTTCATTAAATTTATCAGGTGCAAAATCGGATGGTAGTTTTACAAAGCAGATAGAAGAACGGTTGCGTGCAAGAGCCGGTAACCCTGTAACTAATCCGCTTGGCAATTTATCTAAAAAAGTTACAAGTTCAACGAAAGATCATGTATTAGGAAGCGGAATAACAGAAGAAGAGATTCAAAAAATTATAAAAGATTTCAACAGATAATTTTTTTTGCTAATTGAATTTTTATTGCCTTACTATTGTTTAATTAGTGTGACAACAATCATTTATACTTAGAAGCAAAGAAAGTATTTTAAACCCGTAACTAATCTAAAATTTTAAGAAAATGAAAAACTCCGGTTTCAATAATTGGTCTATTGATAAAGGCGATTACAAAAGGGATGAAACTACTACCTGGACTTTTCAGAGGAAGTTAATCCGTAAAAGAAGAATTAAAAAAACAGCATTGATTATTTTATATACTATAACTGTATCTGTAATTTCTTATATAATCTTTTCCTAATCTTCGGAATATCTGTCTAATCTAAATTTTTCGCCTAAGTACATTTTTCTAACTTCATTATCCTGTGCAAGGATATCAGCAGTTCCTTCCTTAAAAATCTGCCCATTGATAAGAATATAAGCTCTATCAACAATACTTAACGTCTCGTGAACATTATGGTCGGTTATAAGAATACCGATATTTTTATTTTTCAGATTAGCGACAATATTCATAATATCTTCTACAGCGATAGGATCAACACCTGCAAAAGGCTCATCAAGAAGAATAAATTTAGGTTCTGTAGCAAGTGCGCGTGCTATTTCGGTTCGGCGTCTCTCACCACCGCTAAGCTGATAACCCATAGTTTTTCTAACCTTAGTAATTCCTAATTCCTCTAATAATTTTTCCTGGCGTTCTTTCCTTTCCTTATCAGATAAATCTAACATTTGTAATATTGCCATTATGTTGTCTTCCACCGTAAGCCGCCTGAATATTGAAGCTTCTTGAGGAAGGTATCCAATTCCCTTTTTTGCTCTCTTATACATCGGTTCATGTGTAATTTCAATATCATCAAAAAAAACTTTTCCGGCTAAAGGTTTGATCATTCCAACTATCATATAGAATGTAGTTGTCTTACCGGCACCGTTGGGTCCCAATAACCCTACAACTTCGCCCTGTCTGACATCTACAGAAACATTATTTACAACAGTTCTTTTTTTATAAACCTTCTTTAATCCTTCACTACGCAACTGAGATTTATTTTCCATGGTTCTGCAACTTATTCATTTGAGAAAAAATTTTATTAATTCTATTTCCGAGAATTGATTCCTTGGTCGGTCTATTTTTTATTAAGAGGAAGGAAGGTATTGTAAAATCCTTTTCTTTACCTTCAATCAAATTTTCAGGATGATATTCGCTTGCTGCATTTCCATAGAATTTAACTTCGTCAACTGAATTATCCTTAAATAAAATAACAGCTCTTTCGGAACTCGATTTCATAAGACCATTCGGTTCATCATCTTCGAACAGAAAATAGATACTAAGAACATTTCCGGTAACTTCGGTTTTTTCCAATCCATTTTCTCCGAATGACATTTCAATTTTTCTGCCCGATATCTGATCATACTTAAAATCATACTTTTCATTAGTAGAAATAATGGAAGCATTGGAATTAATCAACAATTGCTTAAGCTTGTTATCCTTAAGATAAACATTTACGGTATCACCAATAAGCTGTGTGTTTTCGTTCCAGAGTACCGGACTGGTAGTAGCAGATTCCGGTTTGTATGTAAATAGATATTCCGAGTTTCTGTAAAATATTGTTATGTCATTGATTGATGCAAAATTATTACGTGCGATTAGGACGGAATCCGTTGCAACAACTCTTTTGGTCGAGTCATCATATGATTCCATTAACTTTGATGAAATTACCAATGTATCGAGAACTCCGTCATCTGTAGTATCAATTTTTACAAGGATCGGTTTATCATAAATTTTTGAATAATCCTTTTGTTTATAACTTTCCAATCGATTGGCAAAAATAGCAAGGCGACTTTTGGGATCGTAAATTGTAATGTTATTGTATGCAAAAGATATTTTTGTATTCCGGTAGTGAACCAGACTATCTGCAAACATAACCGATGCAGTATCTCTCACTTCTACATTACCGGCAGCTTCGGCTCTATCCTCATTGTTGTAATAGGTCATCCTATCAGAAAGCATTGTAGTAACATCATCAAACAATTTTACATTATCATAAAAGAAAGCTTTCTTTTCATCGAAATAGTAATAACCATTTTTCGAACTAAGATTAATATGTCCGTCATAAAGTGAAACACCGGAACGGGAATGAGCAATTTTAGTGTTACCATAATAATAACCAACATCTGTGTTAATTATAACACTATCCTGTTTAACTACAACTTTGCCAATCAACTCCGCTTCGTTACGCGCAATATATTGGATTGCCTTTGTACAGGTTATCCTTACATTTCCCTGGGTTAGTATTACATTACCATGAACCTCACGAATACTTTCGCCATTTACCATTTTGCCAACAAGACTATCGCCGTTTACAATAATCATTTCTTTTGCTTGCTGGGCAAGGAGTAGTGAGGATAATAAAATTGTCGTTATTATAATTAATCTAAATCGCACTATTTTTTCTTTTCGTTAACTGCAGAATAAGTTACATTAAAAATAACGTAGTTGTGAAGATGCTGATCGGATTCTAACCCGTAACCCTCAATAATTTCTTTTGAAGATTTAATCGAAACAAATTTATCCGTAGTAATTTTTTCGTTGGAGTTCTTCCATTTAAGTTCCTGTGTTGTAAGAACAGTGCCGCTGTCGTTAACTGCAACAACACTATCGATTGCATACATATCCAGTGTAATATCATCAACTTTACCGCGCTTTGATGTTAAGGTTGTAGAAATTTTCTGATCAGAATTATAAAAATGAATTTTAACTCCTTCCAGTAAAGTAACTTTTTGCATCTCGTACTTCTTAAGATGGTCCGAAAAAAGGACAGCTCTTATTTTACCTTCGTTCGTAAATGTAATTTTAGAATTCCAGCTTTCATGCGAAGGAATTTCTGTTTGTGAAGTGTCGTCTTCTATAATCGGTTTTATTTTTTCTTCCGAACATGAAAAAAGCAATATTAAAATTACTGCAGTAAAATATTTCATCTTGATTGCAATCCTAATTTAACAAGATCGTGCAAATGTACAACGCCTTCCGGTTTTTCATTTTCGTTAACAACAATAAGAGATGTAATATTGTAATTTTCCAACTGTTGTAATGCAAAAGATGCGAGCAGATCCTTATTTAATGTCTTCGGTTTTTTAGTCATTACATCCACAGCCGATAAATTTTTAATATCCAGAGTTTTTTCAAGAAGTCTTCGCAAATCGCCATCTGTAATTATACCTGATAATCTTCCCTCGCTATCAACAACGCAAGTCATACCTAAACGTTTGGACGTAATAGCAAAAATTGTATCCTTTAATGGAGTGTTTTCATAGACTATCGGAACATCATTACCGGTAATCATTATCTCAGAAATTTTAAGGGATAGCCTTTTACCTAAACTTCCCCCAGGGTGAAGCATCCCAAAATCTTCTTTTGAAAAACCTTTTAATTCCAGAAGAGTTATTGCAAGAGCATCTCCCATAACTAATGCAGCCGTTGTTGAAGCGGTTGGTGCTAAATCATATGGACATGCTTCCTCTTTAACTCCAACATTTAAAACAATATCACAATCTTTAGCCAGCCGGGAATTAACTTCGCCAAGCATTCCTATTAATATTACGTTAATTCGCTTAAGCATTGGTATTAGTTGAATAAGTTCTTCTGTATGTCCGCTCTTAGAAATTAGAATTACAATATCATCTTTACGCACCATTCCGAGATCACCGTGAAGAGCATCTGTAGGATGTAAAAAGATTGATGCCGTTCCAGTTGAATTCATAGTTGCAACAATTTTTCTGGCAATTATTCCAGACTTACCAACACCTGTAAATACAACACGTCCTTTAGAATTAAGTATAACATTAATTGCCTTTACAAATTCATTATCAATACTATCAACAAGATTTAGCACAGCATTCCCTTCTATGCTGATTATTTCTTTACCTTTTGAAATTATTTTTTCTTCGGACACATTTCCTCTGTTTTAATTACGGATATTTTTTACAGCATTCAAAATTTCAGAAAAAATTGATTTTATGTTATTACCCTTTAAAATGTATTTAACGGATCTTTTAACATCTCTTCCCGCCCACGAAGGCGAAGCTGAAAATCCGACCTTGTTAAGTAATGGTAAATCCAGAACTTCATCACCGGCATAGAAAACATTTTTGAAATCAAGAGTAAGATTTTTTATCAATTCCTGTACAGCATTAACTTTTTCTAATGTTGATGAAATTAGAAAAATATTTTCTACTTTTTCTAATTCGGTTATCAATGAATCTTTATCTCGTGCTGTAACAATGCCAAATTTCAAACCTAATTTTGATAATTCATGACAAAATAATTTTATTTCTTCAACAATCCCTTTTATCTCTTCATCGGATAAAATATTTTTATGAACAAGAACTCCATCCAGATCGAACAGAAAAAGTTTTACCTCGGAAATTATTTTAAGGAGTTCGTTTTTCATTTTTTTGCTATTGCATCAATTTCTTTAATTGTCATTAATAATTCTCTGAGAGAAGAGAGCGGTAGTTGACTTGCAGCATCGCTTAAAGCTTTTTCAGGTTCCGGATGAACTTCCAAAAATAATCCGGCTATACCTACTGCTGCGGCTGCTTTTGCAATTATTGGAATAAATTTACGTTCGCCGCCACTTACACCTCCCTGACTTGGAATCTGAACTGCGTGAGTTGCATCCATAATAACCGGATAACCGATTTCCTTCATAGTCTCCAATCCACGCATATCAACAACAAGATTATGATAACCAAAAGTAGTTCCCCGTTCTGTAAGCAGAATCTTTTTATTGCCGGTAGATTCAATTTTTTCGGAAACGTGTTTCATATCCTCGGGCGCCAGAAACTGACCTTTCTTAACATTAACAACCTTTCCTGAATTACCCGCTGCAATTAATAATTCTGTTTGTCTGGATAGAAAAGCAGGTATCTGCAATACATCTGCAAATTCGGATGCAAAATTAATTTCGTGATCCGTATGGATATCTGTAAGTATTTGCAATCCAAAATTTTCTTTTACTTTATGAAGAATCTTGATTGCATCTTTAAGTTCTAAACCGGAAAAAGATTTAATGCTTGTGCGGTTAGCTTTCTTATAACTTGACTTGAAGACAAATGGAATTTTTAAATCGTCAGATATTTTTTTGATCTGCTCAGCGGTTGATAATGTAATGGACTCGTTCTCAACAACGCAAGGACCGGCAATAAGAATGAATGGAAGCTCATTGCCAATTTTAATTTTACCTACTTCTACCATTATTATTCCTAATTAAATAAATTTTCCTGATCTTTAATTTTTCCGCGCTTTTTATTGAACCGGTTATATGCCAGATCAGTTGCTTCTCTACCGCGAGGAGTCCGTTGAATAAATCCCTGTTGAATTAAAAAAGGTTCATACACTTCTTCTATTGTTCCGGCATCTTCATTAACGGCAACGGATAGAGTATTTAGACCAACCGGACCACCATTAAATTTTTCAATTATAGTAAGAATAATTTCCTTATCCATTTCATCAAGACCAAATTCATCAACTTCGAGAGCGGTAAGAGCTTTTTTTGCAATTGAAGCATCAATAATCGTTTTATTTTCATAATCGGCAAAATCGCGAGTTCTTCTTAGAAGACGGTTTGCTATTCGGGGTGTACCGCGTGAACGTTTTGCAAGTTCCGTTGCTGCCTCTTCATCAATCTTAATATCCAGTAATTTTGATGATCTTTCAATTATCTTTTTAATTAAATCAGATTCATAATAATCCAATCTCGACTTTATACCGAAGCGATCTCTTAGCGGAGCTGTTAGTAATCCGGCGCGTGTTGTTGCACCGATTAACGTGTACTTTGGTAATTTTATCTGAACTGTTCTTGCATTCGGTCCGCTATCAATCATTATATCTAACTTGTAATCTTCCATTGCAGAGTAAAGATATTCTTCTACAACAGGGCTTAATCTGTGAATCTCATCAATAAATAGAACTGATTTCTCTTCAAGGTTTGTTAAAATGCCGGCTAAATCTCCCGGCTTTTCAAGTACAGGTCCTGATGAGACTTTAATTTTAACGCCAAGTTCATTTGCGATTATATGAGCAAGAGTAGTTTTTCCTAATCCGGGAGGACCGGTAAGAAGCACGTGATCTAAACTATCCTTCCTTTTTTTTGCAGCTCCAATAAAAACTTTCAGATTATCTGTAATTTTAGATTGACCAGTAAATTCAGAAAAAGTTTTTGGTCTGATTGATTGCTCAATCTTTTTTTCATCTTCTGCTGCGATGGGATTTAAATTATCCGCTCTTTTTTTCAATTAGTTCCTGTTAAATTTCTTGAGTAGCAAATTTATTCTTTTTTAGCAATTTATATCGTTCTAAACCCATTACCATTAATGCCATTAACAAAACCATTATAATGGCCGAGATAATTGAGCTATAGATATCCATCCTTCTGGAAAATATGTAACTAAGTCCCGGTATCCATGCACTTCCATATAGAATAACAACATGCACCGCATATACAAGCAATGTATATCGACCGACCTGTTTTATAAAATCAGGAATCGATTTTAGTTTTAATGCAAGATAAGACATTATACTGTTCAAAATAAAAATCCATCCTAATCTCATAGTAATAACATATAAATTATCCATCCAAAAAACTTTTTGATTATATATCTCGAACTCTACATAAACTATAACACGGGAAAAAAGTAGAATTACTATTCCTAAAATCATTAATCGACTTGAGAATTTAATAGTATTAAAAGCAACCGGATTATGAGCCAGATAACTTCCTAAAACAGCACCGCTTAATACATAACCTGCCCATGGGAATAATGGGAAATACGAACCTGTCTGGTGATATAAATATGCTGCAAATGGAATCGGCATGTAGTTAGCCCAGTTAATATTTTCTGTAATTGAAAAGAGTCCAAAAAAGAATAATGCGCCCGGGACAAAAACAAAATAGTCTTTTAATTTTAGTTTTTCAGCTATCAACGAGAGAATAAGGATGAACAAAAGACCGAATCCAATAAGGTGCAGAGCATCAACAGTAAAAAATCCAAGCCATTGATCAGGTCTTACAATGCTAAAATCGAAAAAAGTATGAGTCGGGTAACGCAGCAAGTAGCCAATCAAAACTAAAATGACGAAACGTTTAACTCCTTTTTTAACCCGTGGATTTTCGAAAAAAGGTTCTTTATGTGAACGTAATAGAAATGTGAATACAACACCGGATGTAAACATAAAGATTGGTGCGGTAAAACCTCTTATTGTAAACCAGATACTAAACAAAATCGAATCGAAAGTGCGGTAATTATCAGCAAGAAACGTATCAATTGTATGACCCTGAACCATCATTAAAACAGCGAGGGCACGCATCATATCAAGAAAAATAATTCTGATACGTTTGTTATAAGACATTAAAAATCCATTTAGTATGATTCAAAAATAAAGAAAGTATCGGTTTATTGAAACAAATATGAATATAACAAAAACCCCCGGTAAAGGGGGCATGAAGGAAAGATCAAATTATTTTTTCGGATGATTTTTAACCCAATCTTGTAAAAATTTAATAATCTCTGTAGTTGGAGTTCCGGGTGTAAATAACTCGCCAACACCTAATTCTTTTAGTTTTAGTAAATCATCTTCGGGAATAATTCCGCCGCCAAAGAGAAGGATGTCATCAACTTTTTTCTCTTTCATCAGGTTAAGAATTCTGGGGAAAATTGTCATGTGGGCACCGGATAAAATACTAATTCCAATTGCATCAACGTCTTCCTGAATAGCCGCTTCGACAATCATTTCCGGGGTTTGACGTAACCCTGTATAAATAACTTCCATACCCGCATCTCGTAATGCAGCGGCAACAACCTTTGCGCCTCTATCGTGTCCATCCAATCCGGCTTTTGCTACCAAGACTCTAATTTTATGTTCCATGTTATTCCTGTTTAATCAATTAATGTTCTGTTTTACATTTCAAAAATAATATCAGTTTAGTCGAAATACAATGCGGACTGGATGTTAGATACTGGATTCTGGATGCTGGATACTGGATAATGGATGTTAGATGCTGGATTTTTAAATGATTAGGTGAGGATTAGCGGCGGGATTTGTCGGATGATTTAACAACTTTTTCATAGTATTTACGCGCTAATTCAAGATCTGCCGGTGTATCTACGGATAAGCTATCGTAATCCGTGATTACAATTTTCATTTTGTAGCCATATTCAAGAAATCTTAGTTGTTCTAACTTTTCAGTTTGCTCGAGGTCGGTTGGCTTTGAAGCAGTAAACTTTAACAATGCATCTTTCCTGTAAACATAAAGACCGATATGCTTATACATTTCCGCATTTTCAATTCTTTGCAGATTAGTTCTCGCATCTCGTGCAAAAGGAATTGGAGAACGAGAGAAGTACATCGCAAAATTATTGTAGTCGAATACGACCTTAACTACAGATGGTGATTTCATTTCTTCTACACTTGTTATTCTTTTTGCAAGTGTAGAAACGCTTACTTTTTTATCAAACAAGAGGGGTTCAATAGCTTCGTCAATCATTTTACCTTTAATGAATGGTTCGTCGCCCTGAATATTAACAATGATAGAAGCATCGGGAATTTTTTCTGCAACTAGGGCAATACGATCCGACCCGGTAGCAACATTTTGAGGTGTCATATATACTTCTGCACCAAAACTTTTTGCAACCTTATATAACCGGTCGTCATCAACGGCAATTACAACTTTATCAATCAACTTGGATTTTTTTGCATTCTGATAGGTATGCTGAATCATCGGTTTACCACCAATTTCTGCAAGCGGTTTACCCATAAGACGTGTTGATGCAAATCGTGCCGGTATTATTCCAATTATCATTTAAAGATCTAAACGGAAATTGTTAACTAATTACTTTTGGGACTTTGAAAAATTCTTCACTACTATCCGGTGCATTTTTTAACGCTTCTTCTCTTTCAATTGATTTAACAACTTTGTCATCGCGGAAAACATTTTCATTGGGAATAGGATGCGACAAAGGTTCGATATTTTCAGTATCAAGCTCATTCAATTTTTCGAAGAATGCTAATATGTCGTTAAACTGTGTTGTAAAACCTTCCAGTTCTTTTTCATCAAAATTTAGTTTGGCTAAATTAGCAATGTATTTTACATCATCTATTGATACAGACATTAATTAACCTCAGAAATATTAATTAAACCCGGCACTATTAAATTTTGTTGAGATAAAAGATTCACTTCCCTGATAAGGATTATTTTTCACTCTTACTTTTAACGAGTGATCTTTATTACCTCTTTTAGGACTGCTATACTTCAATAAATAAAAACTATTGGCAAGTTTAACAATTGAGTTTTCTGTCTCAATGAACTGTTTTATAATCTCATTTTCTTGACCCGGTTTAAAACTACCGCCTGTACTAAATGCATTGATAATCTCGGGTTGTAATGCCGGTCCAAGTGCTATTGAATAGACAAGTTTATTATGAACCGAATTAAGTCCGTCTGCAAGAGTAGTCGATCCTTGTGTATCTTCACCATCAGATATAACTACAAGACAACCCCGAACAACGCTATCCATATTAGCTACATCTTCCCATCTCTTTGCACCATATTTCATTGCACCATAAAAATCTGTGCTTCTAACACCAAGTGTAAAATTGTTATCAATTAAATTGTTCAGTAAATTAATATCACCTGTAAAATCCTTAAGTAAAACCGGTTTATCGGAAAATTGATAAAGCGCTACCAATTGGTTTGGTCTAATGCCGGTAACAATTTGTTTAGCTGAATTGCGGATTGTTGTTAAATCATTTTCCAGACTTGTGCTATTATCAAGCATTAAAACAGTCTTAAATTTATTTATGGTTGCCGGACGTTTATCAACAGTTAATCCGGATTCAGAAATTGATAAGGGCAATTCATCTTCAAAGACTTCAAAATCAGCTAATTTTAAATTTGATACACCGCTTCCATTCAAATCAATAACCTGGAAAATAACCTCAACTGTATTAGGTAATTTAGTTTCCGTTTTATAAAGTTTTAGTGCATACCCATTAACAGTAGAAAGTGTTGAGGAAATTGTAGTAAAATTCCAGACAGGACCGATTCTTGTTACGCCATCTGTTCCTTTTGCAACAACACGCCAATAATATTTTGTATCATATTTCAATGGCGGCGTTGTATAGGATTTGCTTGGTGTAGTTGTATATCTGATTAATGGCGGATTTGATTCACCTAAATAGATTTCATATTCAGAAGCATTATTACATTCCCATTTAAGTGTCACAAATAATAATTGATTAATCGAGCCATTAGCCGGTGTTGGTGTATTGGGAAAATTTGAATCAGTAGTTTGCGAACTACCGGTTGAAGAAGAGGATTCTGTTGGGGAAGGAGAATCGAATGTGCAGCCGGCAATTGACAGCACAAATATTAATGCGATAAGAATATAAATCCTGTTAAGCATTAGCAGTTCGACTTTCCTCATTCTACTGTCGAAATATAATGATAAAAATGATTAATGTAACTTCTATCAGATATTCCGGAAAGCTTCAACACGTTTTTTAATTGAAGGGTGACTATAAAAGAACCATTCAACAATTGGATGTGGTTCTCTATCGCCCAAATTTTGATCAGTTAGCTTTTCCAATGTATTGATAAAGGCTTCTTTTTTGTTAGTTGTTTCGATGGCGTATCTATCGGCTTCATATTCAAATTTACGCGAGATTGAATTTGAAATTGGAGTTATAATTAAACTGATCAACGTAGCCCATAATCCAAGTAATGGAAGTGCTGAAATTGTTGTTAATGAATTGAATCCGAAATATGGAAGTGAAAGTGAATAGAATTTTGAAATCAGAAAAAACATAGCAAAACTTGTTACAGTTCCTATTAAAATATTTTTTATGATATGCTTCTTTTTATAATGACCCAGCTCGTGGGCAATTACAGTTTCAATCTCATCATTTGTGTAATTTTCTAAAAGTGTATCCCCCAATAAAATTCTTTTAGATTTACCTAAACCGGTAAAAGCGGCATTAGCTTTTTTGGTATTCTTACTCATATCGAATTTGTAAATGTTTTCTACACTTAGCCCGGCGTCTTTGCTTAATTCCATTATTTTACTTTTCAGTTCCTCATTTTCCAGCGGAGTGACTTTGTAAAATATTGGCAGAATTATTATAGGAAGGATCCTTGCGAGGAAAACAGAAATTATAAATAGCACTATTCCAAATGGCAACCACCACAAATCATTAAATAAATTGAGCAAGTAATAGAAGATTAATATAATTGGAACACCGATTACTAAACCAACCGCTGCTTCTTTAGCATCTTCCCAGATCCATTTCCAGAATGTCTGATTGGATAAATTATATTTATGCTCTAAATAAAACTCTACAAAATATTTAACCGGGGAAAATAATATCGAAGAGAATAGCCCAAGTGAAAAAGTAAAAATCAGCAGTACTAAATAGTTATTAGATGTAAAAGTGCGGAGATATTCTTCTAACATCGTGCTAAAATTTAACCAGACAAAAAGAAATAACAGAATGAATGCGGTAATACCTTTAGATATGCCAACAACAAGTTTTATGTTGTTATATTTTTTTGCTTTCGAGTTGTCCAAATATTTAACTTAAATTCGTTCTTAAGGTTATATTAAATAAATCCGAACACATTTTTAGGAATCCAGCCAACTTTCCCATCAACAAGGCGGATTTTGTACCACTCGTTAACCTGATCTTCCACAGTAAACTTAATACCTTCGTGAATTACAAAGATATCATTACTCCTTACATCCGGTGCACCCTTAACAGAGTAAATTTGTTCGGTTAATATTCCGTAATTTGTAACAGCTTCGTGGTTGTATCTTGAAATAAGTATTACTACTGAGATAATAAATGCCGCCATCGAAAACGAACCAATCATTAATGAAATTTTCTGGATATTAATTTTTCTGGCAAAAATAAATAACCCGATTGAAGCGAGGAAAATCCAGAAGATTATCACAGTTACAAATGCCCAGCCGGATGTGGAAAGTAAAGTTATCAACCTTTCCCACCACTCAACAATAAATAGTTTGGGTAATTCGGTTATCTTGTCAACCGTTCGTGCGTTTGCAATTCTTAGATTAAATGCAATGTCATCATCGCCTGGCGAAAGTTTAAGTCCTTTTTCATAAGACAATATTGCCTTACCAACATTACCCGATTTGAAATATGAATTACCAAGATTATAAAACAAGGCCGAGCTTTCGTATCCCTGGGATAAAATCTTATTGTACAACTCTATGGCAGCATCAAAATTCTGTTCCTGGTAATGTTTATTGGCTTCCGCCATTAAATCATCTGCAGATTGTGCAAATAGATTAGTTGAAAAACTAAATTCAAGTAAAACAAATAGTAGAGTCGAAGTAATTCTGATTATATTTTTTTTCATCTCTTTCTCTCCAATTCAGAATCAACTTCTATAATAAGTTTAACGGCTTCATTATAAATTTCGGTAGCAGAAGCAGACGTTTCTCCTTGAGGAGCAAAACGTACAAACTCGCATTTTTCGGCAATTGTTCTTACTCTGTTCATCAAACTTTCATTTACATGCTTAGCGTTTAATTTTTCAAGAGCACTTTCCAATGTAAACTCGGATTTCTGAATTCCAAGTTTGTCTTCTAAATATCCATAAAGCGCTTGAGATAACTCCGAATAAAACTCGGAAATTTTATTTTCATCCAGTGCTTTCTTAGATAATTTTAATCTCTGTCGTGCCGCTTTTTCTGCTTTCTGATATTTTAATAACTGGATATTGCCATAAAGTTTATCCTGACGTTTCTTATAACCCACAGCAGATAATAAAACAACAATGGGTAATAGTAACGAAATCCAGAACCACGGTTTAATAATTGAGTTATCCTGTTTCGGTTGCAAATTGAAATTGGAAGTTTTGATAAATCTTATATCTTCACTAAGAAGTTTTACATCTTCCTTAGAAAAATTACCAGTAACCGGTTCATACTGACCTTCCCCTTTGGCAACATTTATTTTGAATGTAGGAGAATTTAAAGTAATGTATCTTCTTGATTCAGGATTGAAATAAGAAAATTCCATCGAAGGAATTTCTTTTTCGCCGGCACTTCTTGGTACAATTAAATATTCAACAATCTTTTGACCGGATACAACTGAACCTTTATTAACATTATCATAAACTTTAGGATCATACTTATCCATTCCACTCGGCAGTTGAGGTTCGGGAGCTTTTAATAATTGAATGTTGCCGCTACCTGAGAGTGTCAACCTTAACATTATGCTTTCGTTGGTAACAACTTTATTCTTATCAATTTCGGCTTTGAAATTAAAATTTCCCACCGTTCCATTAAATGATGAAGGCACATTGGTAGAAGGTAATGGTTCAACATCAACTTTTAATGTATTCGATTTAGCAAGGTAATCTACTGTTTCTGTCCTTCCGAAAAATGAATCGTTAAAGAACTCATCGAATATATCATTACCGGTTTTTTTCTTCTTAACAATCACGGGGATATTTAACTCGAACGGTGTAACACTTAACTGACCTGTTTTAGTTGCGAATAATGCTACTTTTTTAATTGTAGCAACGCGATAACGTTCTCCTTTATACATTCCGATATCGAATGTAATTGTTTGAGCGGGATCGACTTCAACAGCCCAAAACCCCTGATACTGAGGAAGCTTTGTAATTTGCGGTGATGAGATATTTAATTTGGTATAAAGTTTATATGTAACTGTTAATTGTTCACCCAGAAAAACTTTACTCTTGTTAGATTCTGCTACAATAAAAACATTTTTCGAAAGTTCTTCATCCGAATAACCACCATTGCTCTGCTGCTGTTGTTGAGGCGTTCCTTTTTCAACTTTTATGTTAATGGGATTTGTCCTGTATGTTTTACCTGCATACTCAACCGATGCCGACCCAATTGTAAAATCGCCAAGACCTGTCGGTTGAACAATATAAACAAACGATAACGAAGCAGATACTTTACCATTGATTATCTGCATACTCGTCGATTGATTAGGTCCGGATAAAATTCTAAAACCTGAAAAGTTAGGCGGTCTGAAATCTTTTACGGTATTTATATCGCTACCATTAAATGTAAAATAGACCTGAAAGCGATCGTATTGCCCGACAGTTGTTCTATCAACACTTGCATTGAATTCCTGTCCAAAAGAATTTCCAGATATTCCAAATAAAATTAATATGATGATTGACAGAAATTTAATTTTGTTTTTATTACTCATATATCACTTTTAATATTATTTCATTTCCTAAATTTATATTACACTCTGCATTCTGCACTCTTCATTCTGTTTTCTTTTCACCAATCTTTTTCTCTAACAACAGGTTGACCTTTAACCTGTCTAAGTTTTTTCTGCAAGTCCCGTTCATTATTTTTTAATGCTTCTAAAATTCTTTCAGCATCATTTTTAGATATTTCGTTCTTCGGTTGCTGCTGTTGCTGCTGATTCTGATTTTGTTTATCCTGATTTTTGTTCTGATCATTCTGATTTTGATTCTGATTTTGTTGCTGCTGTTGCTGGTCTTTATTCTGATCTTTATTGTCTTTGTTCTGCTGTTGTTGCTTGTTCTGATCCTGTTTCATCATATTAAGTGCATACGATAAATTGTATTTTGTTTCCAGATCATCGGGATTAAGTTTTAGTGAATTCTTATATGCTTCAATACTTTCAGGAAATTTCTGGGACTTTAGTAATGAATTACCGATATTATGATAAACCTTAGCTTTATCATTATTATTTTCTGTGAATGCCAGAGAGTTTTTAAATGATTGAATTGCTTCGTCGTATCTGCCCTGTTTATAATATGCATCGCCCAGATTAAAATGGCCCTGATACATATTGTTATCTTTTTCTAAACCTTTTTTAAAATTTATTTCTGCATCGGCATATTTATTTTTTTTATATAGATCAACGCCCTCGTTAATAAGACTTCTCTTACTTTGAGCAAAGTTTAATGAGTAAGCAGAAATAAAAAGAAGGAGTATCAAAAAATTTCTTTTCATTACTGTTCCACCTCTCTTAGCTTTTCGAATCTCATAAACAACTTAGATTTATTTGATGAAACAAAAAAGTCAATTAGTAAAATCAAAATTGCCGGCAGAAGAAAGTAATAGAAGCGATCTTCATACTCAGTAATTTTTTTGGAACCGTATTCCGATTGTTCAATTTTAGCAAGATCATTGTAAATTGATTCAAGTTCATCTTCGGTATTGGAACCACGATAATATTTACCATTCCCTTTTTCGGTTATTGATTTGAGTGTAGCTTCATCAAGTTTTGTTAGGACGATATTACCCTGGTTATCTTTCTTATATCCGGCTTGTACTCCGGCTTGATTATATACGGGAATGGGAACACCTGTTGGTGAACCGAGACCTATTGCATAAATTGCAACATCTCTGGAATTAGCATCTGAAACGGCTGCATCAATTTCACCTTCGTGATCTTCACCATCAGTAATTAATACTATAGCTTTTTTAGTGCCGTCAACGTACCTGAATGATTTTAGTGCTAATTCGAGTGCCGGACCAATTGCCGTCCCCGGTTGCGGAACAGAATTAACATCTACAGCCGATAAGAACAAATTTGCTGCAGCATAATCCGATGTTAAGGGAATCTGAACATATGCCTGACCGGCAAAAACAATAAGACCGATGCGGTCACCTTTTAAACGCTGAATCAATCTTGAAATTTCGAATTTGGCTTTTTCCAAACGACTCGGTTTAATATCTTCTGCAAGCATACTCTTAGATACATCTAATAAAATATAAACATCAATTCCTATCTGTTTTACTTCCTCTATCTTAGAACCAACTTGTGGATTTGCCAATGCTATCAAAAGTAAGATTATACTGAATGTATAAAGACCAAATTTATAATTCGATTTAAACTTACTCCTCAGCGGAAAGAGAATGCTATGCAATTTGGTTCCGGCAAACTTTTCAAGCATTTTATTTTGCTTACCAAATGTAAACCAGTAGAAAGCAATAATTACTGGAATCAGAAGTAATGCATAAATAAATTCTATGTTGGCAAAGCGAATCATTTTTATTATTTACCTTTTCTGTAACAATTAATTTTACGGCAATTTCCTTAAATACGTTCGCGACAATCCGAATTCAATTAGCAAAAGTAAAAATCCGGCAAATGCCCAGTTGAAATACAATTCTTTTGCATGTCTGTATGATGTAACTTCTACTCTCGTTTTTTCAAGCCGGTCAATCTCTTCATAAATCTCTACTAACTTTCTGTTATTCGTCGCTCTAAAATATTTTCCGCCGGTTATGTTCGATATCTGTTTTAACAACGACTCATCAATTTCTACTGGAACCATTTGATATCTTTTACCAAATGGAGTTTGAAATGGATACGGTGCTTCGCCCATTGTTCCAACACCTACTGTATAGATTCTTATACCGAACTTTTGTGCTATTTGAGCAGCAGTAATGGGATCAATCTCGCCGGCATTGTTAACGCCATCGGTTAATAGTATCATTACCTTACTTTTTGCTTTGCTATCCTTTAAGCGATTAACACCATTTGCAATTGCATTACCTATTGCCGTTCCATCCTGAATCATTCCGCTGTAAATATCTTTCAATAAATTTCTTAGTACAGAATAATCAATTGTTAATGGACATTGAGTAAAACTCTCACCGGAAAAAACAACAAGCCCGATTTTATCCGTGGTTCTGCCCTTAATAAAATCATCTATTACTTTTTTTGCTGCTTCTAATCTGTTTGGTTTAAAATCCTCAGCAAGCATACTACCGGAAATATCGAGCACCATTGCAATATCAATTCCTTCGGTGTAAATATTTTCGCCGCTCGAAAAAGTTTGCGGTCTGGCTAATGCAATAATTAATAGAGCAAGTGCAATAATTCGTAAATAAATTGGTAAATGAACAAGTTTTTCTCGCAGACTTTTAGGTACATCACTAAACATTTTTAAAGTAGAAAATGTAAGGTTAGGAGTTAATTGTTCCCTTTTCTTCCACCAATAATAGAATATCGCCGGAAGCAATACTAAAAAGTATAAGACCCATGGATATGCAAAGGAAACATCATTAAACATTTTCTGTTACCTCACTTTCCACAGTGCCGGGGATTGTTCCATTTACAATTTGAAATGCTTGCGCCATCATCTCTTCATTTACTGCCGGCATCGGCTGGAACTTTGCAAATTTTACAAGATCAGCATTACTGAAAAATTTATTTGATATCTCAACAATAGCTTTGCCTTCTTCGATGTAACTTAACACAGCTAATATTTCTGCAGATGTCATTTCCAATGCTCTAAAGTTGAATCTCTCTTCAAAGTACCTTCTTATAATTTCTGTTATTTCGGAATGATATTGTTTTATCAATCCTTGCTGCCACAACTTTTTCTCTTCCAGTATGTGCAATTGGTGCAAAGCAACTTCATAAGGTGGAACTTTAATCTCCGGTACAGCTTCTGCAACACCTTCTTTTTTCTTTTTGTAATATTGATAGAGATAATAGCCGCCGACAATTAATCCAATTGCAAGCAAAACAATTAATGCAATTAATAACCAATTGGGCGGAAGTTTAACCGGCTCTTTTACATCCTTAATATCTTCCTGTGTATTAACGGGTATTGTATGAACTACAATTGTTAGTGGATTAGTTGCAATAAAAAGTTTGTTCGCGCTTTGATATTTAGTATAAGCAATTTGTATTGATGGAATTGTAACTTTGCCCGAATCATATTTAGAGAAAATAAATTTATGGTATTCAACTACATTTTCACCAACTGTTTTCTTTTCAACCGGTAAAGCTCGTATAAAATCGAGAACCTTAATACTATCTTTTACGGAAGGTAGATAGACTGCAAAATATTTATCGTGACGAACTTCGATTGTGTATGTAATGTAATCACCAACCATATAACTACTTGTATCGGTTGATGCAACAATTGTCATCTCCTGAGCATTGATTGAAACGAAACTTATTAGAAAGATGAATAGAATTAGTCGCAAATTTTTTACCATCTTTTTTCTCTCAATCTGAAAAAGTCCACAAGCGGTTTAATATAGGATCCGCCGGATTGAATATTAATAGAATCTAACCGACTGGAAATAAAAAGTTGTTTCCGATAGCTCTCAAATCTTTTTTGAGTTTCTCTAAAATGTAATCTAAAATCCTTACTGTCAGTATCGATATATCTAATCTCTCCGGTTTCTGCATCGCGGAATTTAATCAATCCTGATCCGCTGATTTCTTTTTCTCTTGGATCGCTCAATACAATTCCAATCAAATCGTGCTTCTTACCAACAACACGTAAAATCTTTTCGTAACCTAGATCATAAAAATCCGATATTAAAAATACGATTGCCTTCTTCTTAATTGTATGATTGAAATACTCAAGAGCAGAACGAATATTTGTTTTGTTACCTTGCGGTTCAAACGACAGAACTTCTCTAATAATTCGTAACGCGTGACTTTTTCCTTTCTTAGGAGAAATAAATTTTTCGATACGATCTGTAAATAAAATTAAGCCGACTTTATCATTATTCTTAAGCGCAGAGAAAGCAAGGATTGCGCTTAACTCAGCAGCAATCTGTTGTTTAGTTTTATCAATTGAACCAAAGCTTAGCGAACCGCTCAAATCTACCAATAGCATTACAGTTAATTCACGTTCTTCTTCAAATACTTTTATGAACGGATGACCAAACCGTGCACTTACATTCCAATCAATACTTCTTACATCGTCTCCAATCTGATATTCACGCACTTCGGCAAATTCCATTCCCCTTCCTTTGAAGACTGAATGGTACTCACCGGAGAATACATCATTTACAATCCCCCGTGTTCGTATTTCTATTTGTTTTACTTGCTTAAGTAATTCTTTAGTAAGCATTATTCTTTTTTAATAAACCTAAGTTGATTAAATCTTTGTCATGCTCTTGCTCTTGCTCTTGATCATGCTCTTGCTCATTCTTTTTCTCTCGCTCACGTGACATCAGTAACACAACTCATCATGGTACTTCAATCTTATTTAATATTTTTGAAATAATTGTTTCGGAAGTAATATCTTCTGCTTCAGCTTCGTATGTTACTGCAATTCTGTGCCTTAACACATCCATACAGATTGAGCGAACGTCCTCCGGAATTACATAACCTCGTCTTCTAATAAATGCCATTGCCCTTGCGCCTAATGCAAGATTAATTGATGCACGTGGAGAACCACCGTAGCTAATAAGTTCAGTTAATTCATCAAGACCAAAATCTTTCGGATTTCTTGTAGCAAAAACAATATCAAGAATATATTTTTCTATTTTCTCATCAACATAAATTTCACTTACTAACTTGCGCGCTTTAATAATATCATCAGGGTTAATCACTTGTTTGGGAGTAGGTAACTCTCCGGCAGAGTTCATCTTCATAATTTTTTGCTCTTCATCTCTACTTGGATATGTAATCTTAACCTTAAGCATAAAACGATCAACCTGTGCTTCAGGGAGCGGGTAAGTTCCTTCCTGTTCGATTGGATTCTGTGTGGCTAAAACTAAAAATGGGTCATCCAACTTAAATGTGTTTTCACCAATTGTTACCTGTCTTTCTTGCATGGCTTCTAACAGAGCACTTTGAACTTTAGCGGGAGCGCGGTTTATTTCATCTGCAAGAATAAAATTTGCAAAGATTGGTCCCTTCTTAATTGAAAAGTTTCCATCCTTCTGATTGTAAATAAGAGTTCCAATTAAGTCGGCCGGCAATAAATCCGGAGTGAATTGAATTCTCTGGAATTTTGCTTTCATTGAAGAAGCAAGAGATTTAATTGCAAGAGTCTTAGCAAGTCCCGGAACACCTTCCAGTAAAATGTGTCCGTTACCCAAAAGACCAATAACAAGTCGTTCGAGCATCTGCTTCTGCCCGATTATAACGTTACCGACTTCATTAAGAAGAATATCAATGAACTCGCTTTCGCGCCGTATTTTTTCATTGAGAGCTGTAATATCCAATTTACCCACCTTTTTATTTTGAAAACTGTTTGTTTCTACAAAATGCAGTTAAATTATGTTTCGTAATTGCTGTTAATTTTTGTTAAAAAAATGAATTTCGGCCGGTAAATATATGAATTTTATGCTTGTCGGGAATAGCGAAAGTTATATTGGCATCAAGCTTAGATAGTAATTTTAACAGCTGCAAATTTCAAATATACTGTTTCTTCCATAGCCGGTAAAAAGGGATGATCTTTGGAAGCATTATTGAAATAAAAAATTTGAGCTTTCTTTCCGGATTTTTGAGAAGCCGTGTTTATTAATTCAATAAACTGATCCTCTTTCAAATGGAATGAACATGATGAAGTGAACAGAAATCCACCGTTACCAAGAACTTGCATTGCAAGACGATTCAGCTTTTCATACCCTTTTACTGCCGTTGACAATGATTTTTTATTTTTAGCGAAAGCCGGAGGGTCAATTATAACAACATCAAACTTTCTGTTTTCAGCAATACATTTTTCAAAGTAATCGAATACGTCGGAGCTAACAAATTCTGATTTTGCGACAAATCCATTTAGATGGAAATTTGTCCTGGCATTTTCAACCATTGGTTTTGATGAATCTACAAAAGTCACAGACTCTGCTCCATTGAGTGCGGCATGCAACCCGAAACCACCTGAATTGCAGAAACAATCCAGAACCGATTTCCCTCTAACAAATTTACCGGCAAACTCTCTGTTATCACATTGATCGAAATAAAAACCGGTTTTGTGCGAAGTTGCAAAATCAATTTTGTATTTAACAAATCCATCATCAATTATTTCATCATTCATACTACCGTAATAGACATGATCTTCAACGGGTAGCCCTTCAAGTCTTCTGAAGTACTCTTCATTCTTTGTGAAGATATTTTCAGCAGAAAATTTTTCTATTAATATCCGGTTTATCAGTTCGATATTCCTTTCCATACCGAATGAATAGACTTGGAGAACAAATGTATTGTTGTATTTATCAATTATAAGTCCGGGCAGGAAGTCACTTTCACTGAATACCATTCGGAATGAATTACGGTTTGGATAAACAGATTTTCTAAAGTTATATGCTTCTGTTAAGCGATCCTCAAACAACTTTTCGAGGTTTGATGATCTCTCTTTAGAAAGAATTCTAACAGCTATAAGTGAATTTGCATTATAGAATCCCAGTGCAATAAAATTATTTTTTGAATCATATAATTCAATTAGATCTCCATTCTGCACTTTATCAGATTCATTCTGCTCTACCTTATCAATCTCATTGCTAAAGACCCACAAGTGACCATTATTAATTCTTCGTTCTTCGTTCTTTTTAAGTAGTACTTTTTTCAAAATTGCCTCTTTAATTGTATGCAAATATACATCCCCTATAGTTCAGAAGGGACTTTTAATTATATTTGGCAAGTCAATATTAAAATAAGGGTTAAATAATGCGCTTCAAAATAGTAATTCTAATTGCAGTTTCATTAATTTTTTCCGCTTGTTCCAAAAATGAAGAACAGACTAAAGGAAATAAAACAGTAGATCCAAACCAGCACCAAGCAACGGTTATGGAAGTAATTCAAGTTACAGATTATACTTATTTACATGTAACCGAAAATGGTAAAGCTTATTGGATAGCAGCACCCAAAGCAGAATTTAAGGTCGGCGAAGTAATTCTATATTCCAAATCAATGGAAATGAAGAACTTTGAGAGCAAAGAACTGAAGAAAACTTTCGAATCAATTCTTTTTATTGATAACGCGAGTGTAAAACTTGGCGAAGGAATTATGAATGAACCGATGAAACCGAGTATAAGCAAAGAAGACGTAAAAGTTGAACCTATTGCCGGTGGTGTTACTCTTGCTCAAATTTTTTCGGACCCGGAAAAATATTCAAACAAAATAGTTAAGGTAAAAGGGAAAGTAGTTAAAATTAATTCCGGAATTATGAAAAGGAACTGGATTCATTTACAGGATGGAACTAATTACAAGGACGATTTTGATTTAACTATAACCACCAACGATAATGTTAATAATGGTGAAGTGGTAGTTTTTGAAGGTAAGATTGTGTTAAATAAAGATTTCGGTTACGGCTACGCATACAAAGTTTTAATGGAAGATGCGAAAGCTTCAAAGAATTTATAGATCGAGTTACGTACAAAAAAAATGATGCTGAGTATTACTCAGCATCATCTTCTAACAAATCTAAATTTTAATTTACTGCTTAAGTTTAGCTTTCTTAATTAAAGAGACTCTATTCAATCCATTAAGTGCCGCAACACGATATGCTTCTGCCATTGTAGGATAATTAAATGTTGTGTTGACAAAATAATTAATGTTATTCCCCTCTCCTTTTTGAGACATTATCGCCTGACCAATATGTATAATCTCCGAAGCACCATAACCAAAGCAGTGAATACCTAATATTTGCAATGTCTCGCGATGAAATAGAATCTTTAACATCCCTACAGTCCGACCGGTTATCTGTGCTCTTGCAAGATGTCTGAAAAACGAGTGCCCTACTTCATAAGGAATTTTTTTCTCGGTTAGCTCTCTTTCATTAAGTCCTACCGAGCTTATTTCCGGAAGTGTATAAATTCCTGTTGGTATATCTTCAATTTTAAGAGTTGCATTTTCATCGAACAATAAATTACGTGCAGCAAATCTTCCTTGATCGTAAGCAGCGCTTGCAAGTGATGGATAACCAATAACATCACCAACAGCAAAGATATTTTTTACAACCGTTTGATAATACTGATTAACCGGAATTGAACCGCGTCCATCCGGAATAATACCCATTTCTTCTAATCCCATATTTTGAGAATTACCGGTTCTACCCTGTGCCCATAAAAGGTATTCACTTCTAATTTCTTTGTTGGACTTCAAATAAATTGTAACACCGGTTTCGTCGGGTACCACTTTCTCATATTCTTCGTTGTGACGAATAAGTACACCGTTTTCGCGCAAATGATATGCAAGAGCGTCAATAATTTCGTCATCAAGAAACGAAAGGAGTTGATGACGTGTGTTAATTAAATTTACTTTAATGCTAAGTCCGCGGAATATCGAAGCATACTCGCATCCGATAACACCTGCACCGTAAATTGTTAACGTCTTTGGATTATCCTTTATTTTAAGAAGTTTATCGCTATCTATAATTCGTGGATGATTAAAATCAACATCGGGCGGATGATAAGGACGTGAACCCGTTGCAATTACAAATGAATCAGCTTCATAGATTTTTTTTAGTCCATTGTGTTCTGTTACTTCTACTGTATGATTGTTAATAAATCTTGCTCGGCCAATTAAAAGATCAACTGAATTCCTTCTGTAAAAACTTTCTCTCAATTCAACCTGATCTTTAATTATTGATTCGGTCTGACGGAGAAGTGTTTGATAGTCGGAACCGGCTAATCTACCGCCATCCATAAGAATCTGACTTGCATGTCGAAGTGCTTTGCTCGGAATAGTACCTTTGTGGGTATTTGCGCCTCCAACAAGGGAGAAATCATCGCATACAGCAACCTTTTTGCCATGTTTAGAACAAGCCATGGCAGCACCCTCGCCACCCGGTCCGCTTCCGATAACTATTACATCATATTTATTCATTTGCCGATATCTTTAATAAGTTGATGTGTCAAAGTTATGTTTTAGAAATTGGAAAGGCAAAATTATGATGTAATTAAAAATATTTGTATCGGTTTTGCTAATGAAATTCTCTTCTTCATTATGTATAGTATTTATACTAACTTTGCATCACTTCATTTCAAAAAAAATTCAGAGAGATTATGTCAAACGAACCCAATAAAATAATTTATTCAATGATCGGTGTTAGCAAGTTCTATAACAACAAACCGGTCCTTAAAGATATTTACCTTTCATATTTCTACGGAGCTAAAATTGGAGTACTCGGATTAAACGGTTCGGGTAAAAGTTCTCTGCTTAGAATTCTTGGAGGTGTTGATAAAGATTTTAACGGCGAGACTGCTGTTTCGCCGGGATTTGCAATCGGACTTTTAGAACAGGAACCGCAATTAGATGATTCAAAAACAGTTAAAGAAATTGTTCAGGAAGGAGTTCAGGAAATAGTTGATGTATTAAAAGAATATGACGAGATTAATGCAAAGTTTGCAGAACCAATGACTGATGATGAGATGAATGATTTGCTTGAAAGACAAGGGAAGGTTCAGGAAAAGTTGGATCATCTTGATGCATGGGATCTCGATTCCAAATTAGAAATGGCAATGGATGTTCTCGGTTGTCCCCCACCGGATACACCTGTAAAAATTTTATCGGGAGGTGAACGAAGACGCGTTGCTTTGTGCAGATTATTATTACAAAGACCGGACATTCTACTTTTAGATGAACCTACAAATCATCTTGATGCTGAGACAGTATTATGGCTTGAAGCAGAATTAAACCGTTATCCCGGAACTGTAATAGCCGTAACACATGATAGGTATTTTCTTGATAATGTTGCCGGTTGGATTTTAGAGCTTGATCGTGGCGAAGGAATTCCATGGAAGGGAAATTATTCGTCATGGCTGGATCAGAAACAGAATCGTTTAAGGTTGGAGGAGAAAAAAGAGACTGACCGTCAGAAAACATTGCAGCGGGAATTAGAATGGATTAGGATGGCACCGCGTGCACGTCAAGCTAAATCGAAAGCAAGAATTGCATCCTACGAACAGATGCTTCAGGAGGAGACTGAAAAACGCCAGAAGGAAATTGAGCTTTATATTCCGCCGGGTCCCCGGCTTGGTAATGTTGTTATAGAAGCAGAGAATATTTCAAAATCCTATGGCGAAAAACTGTTGTTCGAAAACCTTAGTTTCAAACTCCCTCCGGGCGGCATTGTTGGTGTTATCGGTCCAAATGGTGCGGGTAAAACAACATTGTTCAGATTAATTGTCGGACAGGAAAAGCCCGATAGCGGTTCATTCAAAGTTGGCGATACAGTAAAAATAGCTTATGTAGATCAGAGCAGAGAGATTCTTGATTCAGAAAAAACTGTATGGGAAATGATTTCCGGCGGTGATGAACTGTTACGGCTGGGAAATAGAGAGATTAATTCGCGCGCTTATGTTGGTCAGTTTAATTTTACAGGTGCTGATCAGCAGAAAAAAGTCGGGATGCTTTCGGGCGGCGAAAGGAATCGCGTTCAATTGGCTTTAGCGCTTAAAGAACATGCAAATGTAATTCTACTTGATGAACCAACCAACGATTTAGATGTAAATACTATGCGAGCACTTGAAGAAGGATTGCTTAATTTTGCTGGTTGTGCTGTTGTAATAAGTCACGACCGCTGGTTTCTGGATAGAATTTGTACACATATACTTTCGTTTGAAGGTGATAGCAAAGTTGTATGGTTCGAAGGAAACTTTTCTGATTATCAGGAAAACAGAAGAGAAAGATTAGGCAAAGATGCAGATATTCCGCACAGAGTTAAATATAAGAAATTGACGAGGTAGTTGTGATTAGTTAATGAGTTGATGTGAATCAGGGTTAATGAGTTGATGAGTGAATAAGTGGCAGAATTTCTTAGTTAATAAGTTTTGAAAAAATTTTAGTGGGGGTGAGAATGAAAACTTTATTAACAGTTCTTTTATTTCTTGCTTTCTATTCTCTGTGCATTTCACAAAAAAAAGAATTTGCAAATTATGCTGAACTGAAAAAGGGATTACCACCTGATTCATCAATTTCAGACCATTTTAAGTACCTTGATTCAAACAGAATTCTTAATGCTGAACTTAAAATTGACTCAGCAACCACGGTTTATTTTTTGATTGAAAACAAAATAAATGGTACGAAATATTATTGGTTAGTATTATCCCCCGAAGCACAATCAAATATTATTCGATCTATAATTCCACAGAATTTAACATCAAAGAAAATCAGATTTGTAGAAGAATTCGTTTTACCAGAGTATAAAAATATTTTGGAGTTAGAAATCGATGAAGAAATGGAAGAGTGTTTTTATAACATTACGAAAAAAATCCCTTTGAATTTTTCATTAAATGTAATAAGCAATCTGCTATTTGAAGTTTTATTTTCATTTTACGAGCAACAAACAACTTACCCTTATGTATCAACGCCAGCAAGAGGAAATAAATTTGAAGGAATAAGCTTTTCATATTCCGGCAAAACTAAACTGTATAAAACTTACCAATTTGAATTTCGCCCCGCTATAATTATACAAAGTTACTTAATGGGTTTCGATTTAGGGTTTCATATAAGGAAAAAAATCATCGAAAATTTATTTTTAGCTCCGGGGCTTATATTTCATTATACGGTAGCTATTCAAACAGGTGGTCATTCTGGTTCTGCATCCCGTGACGGCTGGTTTGCTTTTCCTTCTTTAACCGTTGGAGTTGCTATTCTAAAATCATTATCCATTTTAATAACATATAACTACGCACAAATCAATAATTACTATAACAGTTTCTCTCCCACATTATTAAAACGTGAGCAACGTAATCTCGATTCAGTTATAAGGCTTGCGCTTGAATTCGGCAAACAAAATTAAAGAGTTGAATTAAGATAAATTTACTAAAGCCTTATTCAACTTGTCAGATACTTCCCCGGCAATTACTTCGAGAGCACTGTTGCCAACGTTTTTCATGGATTCGATCGGATTAATAAAACTTACCTGGACTGTTTTATCATCCTTTTCCTGAACGACTACATTACACGGTAATAAAACGCCAAGTGTTTCTTCTGCCTGAAGTGCTTGATATGCAAACGGCGGATTACAAGCACCAAGAATTTTGTATTTTCTGAAATCTACATCTAACTTTTTTTTCAAAGTTTCTTTTACATCAATCTCTGTTAAAACACCAAAACCTTCTTTCTTTAATTCTTCTATTACTTTAGCAATGGCATCTTCGAATGAACTATTTACAATTTTAGAATTGTGGTATGACATAAAGCCCTCATTTTTTAATGATAAGATGAAAAAAAGAAAAAAAAGATTCAGAGTTTTTACTTTACAAAAAACAGATAAGCAAGTGTAACCACTAATACAATTCCGATCCAGTTTAATAAAAATCCGGTCTTGGCCATATCAAAAACGGTTAATCTACGGCTGCTGAATACAATTGCATTAGGTGGTGTTCCAACCGGTAACATAAAAGCGAGAGAAACAGAAATTGTAGCGGGAACCATAAACATTATTGGATCAACTTTCATTTCAATTGCAAGCGAAGCAAGCACAGGAAGCATAATAGTTATCAAAGCAGAATTTGAGAGCAACTCGGTTGCAAATACAACTATGAAACTGATAAGGGCTATAATTGCAATTGGAGAAAGGTTCGTTAAACCGATAAAGGATTGACTCAAGATTTTCGATAACCCGCTTTGAACAAATCCTTCTGCAAGAGCAAAGCCACCGCCGAATAAAAGTACTATATCCCACGGCACTTTTTTTACATCATCGTAATCAAGAATAAATTTGTGCTTGTTGGTTTTCCAATCGCAAGGAATTAAAAACAGCACAAGTGCCATTGATATTGCAACCGTGCTATCATCAATAAATGCAGATACCGAAAATAAATTAGACCAGCCCGGTATTTTCAAAATACCAAGATCTAAATCGCTTCTGAAAATCCATAAGAATGATGTTATAAAAAAAACTAGTGAGACGGCTTTTTCTTCATAAGAAGTAATACCAAGTTTAGTTTTCTCTTCACGGATTATTTCCCTGTTCAAAACAAGATTTCTATCTGTTCGATAAAATACTTTTGTTAAAACTACCCATGTTAAGATCAGTAATACAAAAGAGAGAGGAACAGCAAAAACCATCCATTCACCAAACTTTATTAATTCACCAGATGGAAAGCTAATCTTATACATTCTTTGAAAAATTAAATTAGGAGGTGTGCCAATTAAAGTTGCAATACCACCTATCGTGCATGAATATGCGATTGCAAGCATTAAGGATTTAGAAAAACCGGCTGTCTTATCTTTACCAAATTCATCTTCAACTTTGTAAACAATCGATAGCCCAATTGGCAATACCATTAAACACGTTGCAGTATTCGAAATCCACATTGAAATGAAAGCGCAAGCAGCCATAAACCCGAAAATTATTTTTGAAGGACTGCTTCCAAAAAAGAGAATTACACTCAATGCAATCCTTTTATGTAGATTCCACTTTTCCATAGCTATCGCAATAAAGAATCCGCCAATAAATAACATGATAGTAGAGTTCATGTACTTATCAGCGATAGCCGTAGCATTTACCACACCTAATAACGGAAAAAAAATAAGAGGTACTAATGAAGTAGCTGCAAGAGGAACTGATTCAAAAATCCACCAGCAAGCCATTAAAGCTGCAACTGCCGCAACAAATTTTGCAGTTGAATGTTCAGCTCCAAAATCAACAAGCATCCAGACCAGAATAAATAAAATAATACCAAGGAAGAAACCAATACTCTTTACATAAAACGGTTGGAATAGATTTTTTTTATGCATGATTTATTTTTCCGGATGAATAATTCCGTATAATGCAGAGTAATCTGCTTCCGAAAAATTTTTCCTTATACCTTCCATCAAAATTCTTTTGATTGGTTCAAGAACTTTTGTGCTTAACCCTTTTGACTCAAATTCACTGATAACTAAATTAAGATCTTTTAACAGGTGCTTAAGTGGAAAATTTGTGTCAAGAAAATCCCGATTAATCATATTAGGAAGTTTTTTATCAAATGCAGAAGCATAATATGAACTTGGTCGTAAGATTGTCATAAATTTTTCAACATCAATATTATTTTCGCGAATATAACCGACACTCATTGCAAATGAAGTTAACATTGTAGCTATTAATTGGTTACAAGCAAGCTTTGCCGCAGAACCCTTACCTACTTCTCCCATATGTTGAATTGTAACTCCGAGATTATTTAAAAATGGTTTCCATTTTTCGAATTGCTCGACGGTTGAACCAACCATTGGTAAAAGTTTTCCTTCACCCGCTTGTGCAACTCCGGCAAGAACCGGAGCTTCCAAATATTCACCACCTAAATATTCGACTCTTTCCTTTAAAAGAATGCTCTCGCCGGGAGAAATTGTACTCATTTGAATTACAGTTTTACCAGTGAAACTGATTTCATCTTTGAATAAAACTTCTATAATCGCGTTGTAATCCGAAAGCATAGTAATAATAGTTTTGCATTCATTAATTGCTTCTTTTGGATTTGCTGCTACTTTGGCACCGAGTGATTTTAATTTTTCTGTTTTTTCAATTGTTCTATTCCACACAACCAAAGAAAAATTTTTATTGATAAGTCGTTGGGCCATTAATCCGCCCATTAAACCGGTTCCAAGAAATGCAACTTTCAATTTATTTTGTTCCTTTTAATAAAAATTCCAGATCAAGTTCCATTTCTTCTTCACAATAAAACGGTTCTCCGTAATCCTTTCCAATTTTAAATCCGTAGACTTTTGCACGTGCTTCAAGGAATTTTAGAAAGTTCGGATGACTAATAAATGTTTCCGGTTCAACACTTCGTGGGTTATGGAATTGTGTTTCGAATGCATATATCGATTTCATTTTTGTATCAAATGTCGAGCTAACATCAACAATAAATGTGGGTTTGAATTCATACATCTGCATAAAGTAAAAAAGTTTTTGGGGTCGGTATGGTGTTTGAATTTTATTATTATCTTCGGTTACAATTTTAGGTAAGCCTGAAAAGAAAAAAGCTTCTTTAATCAGTTGACTGGTTCCTATATGATCAGGATGCCTATCATTAAAATAAGGTGCAAAAACAAATCTTGGTTTATATTTTCTGATTTTCGAAATCACTGCCTGAAGATATTCATCACACAATTTTAAGTTACCGTCTTTAAATCCCAAGTTCTCTCTAACAGTCAGCTTTAAAATTTGCGAAGCTTTTTGAGCTTCTTCTTTCCTTGTATCAATAGAACCACGGGTACCAAGCTCTCCTTTGGAAAGATCTATAATTCCAACTTTGAAGTTGGCTCCGGTTAATTTAGCAATTGTTCCGCCCATTGCAAGCTCTGCGTCATCAGGATGAGCAGCAAATACAAGAACATCTAATTCCATTTTCTCCTCAGATAAAGACATTAACGTGCTCAAATTAATAATATTTTTCGGAAAGTAAACGCCGGAGTTCAATAAAAATATTAAATGATTTTTATTTATCTTCGTCACAAAAAATTTACGGTATAATGAATTCGAAATATGAAGCGGTGATCGGGTTGGAAGTCCACGCTCAACTATTAACCGATACAAAAATATTTTGCGGCTGTTCCACAAGATTTGGTAATCCACCAAACACAAATGTGTGCCCGATCTGCTTAGGTCATCCCGGTGTGTTACCTGTAATGAATAAAAAGGTTGTGGAATATTCTGTTTTGATGGGATTGGCGGTAAATTGTAAAATAAACGAAAGATCAATCTTTGCAAGAAAAAATTATTTCTATCCCGATTTACCAAAAGGATACCAGATTTCACAATACGAAGAACCAATTTGTGAGCATGGAAAATTAGAAATTAAATTTAAGGATGGATCGAAAAAAGAAATTGGTATTACTAGAATTCATATGGAAGAAGATGCCGGCAAATCAATTCATGATCAGAGCGATGTTACATTAATCGACCTCAATAGATGCGGCACACCCTTAATTGAGATAGTAAGCGATCCGGATTTAAGAACCCCTGAAGAAGCCTACTTATACCTTAGTCAATTAAAACAAATTGTCACTTACCTTGGTATTTGTGATGGCAACATGGAACAAGGTTCTTTGCGTTGTGATGCTAACGTTTCTGTGCGTCTTAAAGGTGAACAAAAATTTGGCACTAAAACCGAAGTTAAGAATATGAATTCGTTCAGAAATGTTGAACGTGCTATTGCTTTTGAAATTGAAAGACAAATTGAATTACTTGAAGATGGTAAAACAATAACTCAGCAAACGCTTCTCTGGGATGCTGATGCAGATAAAGTCTATCCTATGAGAAGTAAAGAGGAAGCGCACGATTACCGTTACTTCCCCGATCCCGATCTTGTTACTGTTGTTGTAAACGAATCCTGGCAAAATGAAATCAAAAAACATTTGCCGGAATTACCTGATGTGCGTTGCTCACGATTTATTAACGATTATAAACTCCCCGTCTATGATGCAGAAATACTAACTTCCTCACGCCAGCTTGCTGACTATTACGAAGAGTTACTAACTGTATCTGTAGATTACAAATCAGCGAGTAACTGGATTATGACCGAAGTCCTGAAAGTTATTAATGACAATAACCTTTCTATAGAAAACTTTCCTGTTAAGCCAACTGACTTAGGGCAATTAATAAAAATGATTGAGGAGAATAAAATCAGTAATAAAATGGCTAAGGAAATTTTTGCTGAAATGGTTGCTACTGGTAAAAGTCCTGATAAAATTGTTGCTGAAAAAAACCTTGTTCAGATTAGCGACACTTCAGAAATAGAAAAAGCTGTTGAGAAAGTAATAAATGCAAATCCTAAAGATGTTGAAGAGTTCCGTTCCGGAAAAGAAAAAGTAATCGGTTTCCTTGTTGGACAGGTGATGAAAGAAACAAAAGGTAAAGCCAATCCAAAAATTGTTAACGAGATTTTACTTAGTAAGCTCAAACGTTAGCAAACATTTCTCTTATCGATTCTTCAATGCTCTTGGGTTTTATTCCAAGTGATTCCAATTTTTCGATATTCAGAGAAACATCAGCTACTTTATAAACCGGATTAGCTTCGTCCATTGTAGATTTAACCAAAAGGTTTTTATCAAGATTGCATACATCACAAAGAATTTCTCCAAGTTCAAGGCGGGAGACTCTCTCTTTCCCGGCAAAATTTATTACATCACCGCTGATATTTTTTTCTATTAATTCACTTACCATCCTGGAAGAATCTTTTAGTGCTAATGGTGTTCTAAACTGATCTGAAAATAAAACGACAGGATTACCATTGGAAAGTTTTTCATACATCAAATGAAAATTATTCCTCGCATGATTAAGACCAATCCCATATACAAGTGCTTCTCTTAGAATAATATAATTATTAAATGTCTGCTGGATTTTAATTTCGCCCATTAATTTAGTTTCAGCATAAAGAGAAATAGGGATAAGTTTTGCATCCTCTTTAAGCATCGAGCCACGGTATCCCGCATAAACTAAATCGGTAGAAAGATAAATTAACTTAGCATTGTATTTATCGCATAGTTCCGCAATTCTTTTAGTTGTATTCACATTTATTTCGAAAACCAGATCAGAAGCAATGGCATCAGCTTTTTCAGGATTTGATATTGCAGCAGTATGAATTACAATCTGAGGTGAAAAGGTTTGGAATATTTTTTCAAGTGATGCATAATCACATATATCAACCTTGGTTGAATTAAAATGTTTGCAGTTGCCAATATGTGAATGATACTGAGTTAATATTTCGTGTTTCTCACTTAATGCTATGTTAAGATACTGCCCTATTAAACCGCTTCCACCGGTAATAAATATTTTCATTTGAAGTTCTCTTTCGATAATTTTTAACAGCAATAATATTATTTTTGAACCAGAAACGGAATAAAATCGTTCATTATCAAAAAGAAAGCATTCTTAATCATGAGCATTCTTGATCATGAGCATGATCTTGATCATGATCTTGATCTTGATCTTTATCTTGATCTTGATCATGAGCAAAAGCATGAGCAAGATTATAAAAAGAGGAATAGATGAAACATTTAATAGGGGCACATACATTTGTTAGCGGCGGTCCGGCATCTGCAGTCGAAGCTGCGGATAAACTTGGATTTACAGCAATGCAGATTTTTACAAAAAACAATAATCAATATTTTGCACGCGATCTTACAGAAGATGAAATCACAAGTTTTAAAGAGAAACTTGCTAAATCCAATATTAAGTTTGTCGTCTCCCATGATTCTTATTTAATAAACCTATGTGCAAAAGATCCGGACGGTTTAGCAAAATCCCGACAAGCATTTATTAAAGAACTTGAACGATGCGAACAACTTGGAATTCCACATTTAAATTTTCATCCAGGTGCTCATACCGGTCAGGGCGAAGAAGAAGGAATCAGGATAATTGCAGAATCACTAAATTATGTTCATCAGAAAACGAGCGGTTATAAAACCAAAAGTATGCTCGAAGCAACTGCCGGACAGGGCACAACATTAGGATATAAATTCGAGCAAATAAGAAAAATTATTGATCTTGTTGATGAACCCGAACGTATGACAGTTTGTATCGATACAGCTCACATTTGGGCAGCCGGTTATAACATACGCGATCCAAAGGAATATAAAAAAGTTATAAAGGAATTTGACGACATAATTGGTTTAGAACGACTGCAATGTATTCATATGAATGACAGTAAGAAAGAACTTGGCTCACGTGTGGATAGACATGATCACATAGGCAAGGGATTTATTGGACTGGAAGGATTTACAAATATTATGAATGATAAGAAATTGGAAAAAGTGCCAAAGATTCTTGAAACGCCGAAAGAAAAAGATCAGAAAGAAGATGTGGAAAATATAAAAGTGCTGCTTAGTTTGGTTAAGTAGTTATTGCGGTCTTAACAACATTATTCCTGTCTGCTTTTTATTCCCTTTAATATAATCTGCGAGGGGCTTTTCCGAGATTTGCACCTTGTAACCAACATTGGGCGCATGTAACAAATGAATTCTTCCATCATCCATTCTAATTGCAATACCTGTGTGTGCAATATCTAATCCATCAATGTTGGTAGTTATACCAATTATATCCCCGCTCTCAATTTTGCTTTCAACCTTTTCAATTTTTTCCTGGGGAATGTAGAACATTTTTCTTTTGCTGATTCTTTTTTCAACAGTGGCAATTTCTAAAACGAACATCGGATTTTCTTTAAGCTGTCTATAAGAATCAATATGTTTACGCATAAAATCGATTTGTTTTTTGTAAGGTATGCCGCCAATCTGTTTTGTAATATCTTGACCAATACCACGTTTATCCATGTCGTAAATCCAATCAGAAAAGTAATGAAGGCGTGATGGATATTCTTTTAATATTCCATCTCTATAGCGGAGTTTTAACAATTCATCCTTATAATCTTCAAAAGTATTTCTACCGGATTTGATGCATCGTGCGAGTGCAAGAGTACTTTCTAAAAAAGTATAACAATCCAGTCCGGTTAAATGAATAACAAGCTGTTCCTTTTCACCTTTCTCCAAAGTATTGGGAACATAGTCCGTTCCTAAAAAACTTTTTCCTATTTCAATAATAATTTCATTGATTGGTTTCTCAGCAAGATTTTTCGAAACAGCTAATTCAAATTTAGAATTGCAAATTTCAACATCCTTTTGAGTATAGATTGGTTGTGAAAATGATACTACAGAACACAGAATAAGAAACGAAATTGTAACAAGAATTTTTTTTGTCATAAACGATATAATTTTTTGTACAATAATTAGAATGGTGGTTCTTCAAGTGCAGCAATTGGTTCCTCGCCGGCCGGAAGCTGCTGCCTGAACCGGTCAAGATTTTCGAACCGGGCATAATCTTTAATGAACTTCAACTTAACTTCGCCGGTAGGACCGTTTCTTTGCTTACCGACAATTACTTCTGCAATACCTTCAGTTGATTCACCTTGCATTTCACCAGGACCAAAGGTTGTTATCTGATACATTTCCGGTCGGTATAAAAACAGAACAACATCGGCATCCTGTTCAATAGAACCGGATTCACGCAAGTCTGAAAGCATTGGTTTTTTGTCTGAACGGGATTCCACAGCTCTGTTTAGCTGCGATAGTGCGATAACCGGAATATTCAATTCCTTTGCTAGTGCTTTTAATGAACGTGAGATTGATGAAATTTCTCTTTCACGACTTTCCATGCTCGATGATGGATTGACAAGCTGCAAGTAATCTACAATAATCAATCCGCAGTTCTTTTCGTTTTTCAATCTTCTTGCTTTTGCTCTAAGTTCAAGAATTGAAATACCGGGTGTATCATCAATATAAATTGGTGCTTTACTTAACTTATGAACCGTTCGGCTAATCTTTGCACCTTCTTCAGCTCTAAATTTTCCTGTTCTAACATTATGTGCATTAATACGTGCTTCAGCAGAAATTAATCGTGTAGCAAGTTGAATGGTTGACATTTCAAGACTGAATACGCCAATAGGGACATGATGATCAATGGCAGCATTTCTTGCAGCAGACATTGCAAATGCAGTCTTGCCCATCGATGGACGTGCAGCAATAATTATTAAATCCGATTTTTGAAAGCCGCCTAAAATTTCGTCGAGTTCAAAAAAACCGGAAGGAACAGAAAAAGAAGAAATATTTTTTGAGTGAATTGCTTCAATCAATTCAAGAGCTTCTTTAACTGCTTTATCCATCGACTTAAAAGATTCTTTAATTCCCTCTTCGGAAATTCTGAAAATTTTTGATTCGGCTGCATCGAGTAGATCGAACACATCTTCACTGGCTTCATATGCATTATGAGCAATATCCATCGAAGCGGTTATCAACTGTCTTAGAATCCATTTCTCCAAAACGATACGCGCGTGATAATCTATATTGGCAGCAGAAGAAATATCCTGAGTAAGTTTACCCAGATAAGCAGCGCCACCGGCTTCATCAGCTTTACCGGATTTCTTAAGCTCTTCATAAATAGAAACTGTATCGATCGGTTCATCTGCTTCATAAAGCGAGGTCATCGCTTCGAAAATGACACGATTCTTTTTCTCATAGAAAGATTCCGGCTTAAGGATTTCAATTGCTTTTGGAACAGCATCATGGTCAATTAACATTGCACCAAGGACAGACATTTCAACTTCAACAGCAGATGGTGGTTGTTTAGAAGCTGTTCTCAATTTTTCCAGTATAGCATCTTCCCTATCATTCTTTCGGGAAATTATTCGTTTGGCCATTTTAGTTTGCTAAAAGTTCGTCGTATAATTTTTTAAATTTTTGGACATCCTCCCAGCATCCTCTTTTCCAATTCGGATTTCTTAAAAGTGCTGCCGGGTGATAGGTTACCATTACTTTTACTTTGTTAAACTCGTAAATGTTATTTCTTAAATCGCCTAATGAAAGTTTTTTGTTTAATAATCCGTTTGCAGCTACTCTGCCCAAGCAAAGGATAATCTTCGGTTTAATCAGCTCAATTTGTTTGTGAAGATATGGAATACATGTTTCCATTTCCAACGGTTGGGGATCCCTGTTTCCGGGAGGACGGCATTTCAAAATATTTGCAATATAAACTTCTTCTCTTGTCAGATTAATTGCTTTCAAAATATCATTAAGCAATTTGCCGGCACGACCAACAAATGGTTCGCCCTGGGCATCCTCATCGGCGCCCGGAGCTTCGCCAATAAGCATCGCATGCGCTTTGGGATTACCAACGCCATAAACAAATTTATTTCTGGTTTTTCCAAGAGTGCACTTCTGACACTCCTTAATCATCGAGTGCAATATTTCTATCGAGTCTGCTTTTTGAAATTCTTCTTCGAATAATTCGTTGCCCAAATCTATTTCCAGTCTTTCGGTTACTTTTATCTCCGGGTTTTCATTTATAGGGGAAGTTAAACTTTTATTAGAAAAGAGCAGATCTCCAAAAATTTCTTTTTGATCTTCCAATCCTTCCAGAATTAGTTTTTTTAATTCCGAATCCAATCTTTATACCCGAAATGCTTTTATTGACAATAGAATTTAATAAAAATGATTTTATTTAAAAATAAAAACGGAGAACATTATTTCTCCGTTTAACTTTTGCTTATAAATATCTCTTATCTATCCTTATCGGATTTGTAACGATATTCAATCCCTTCGCTTGTAAGTTCATTCAATGCCTGAACATGAGGTTTTTCTCTTTTCTCAAATTCCAGGGATAATTTTAACTGTTCGGGATTTTCTCTATCCTCAAATTCATCATCCTGTCCGGAAGTAACTGTACTTAACAAAGTATTGAATTCAAGTTTTGTATCGTCATTCAATTTACGTGCTCTTTTGGCAGCCACAATAACAGCTTCATAGAGATTAGGAATTTTTTCCTTAATCTTGGTAAGACTGATCGGTCTAATCATATTATTTATCCTCCTTGTTTAATTCTCTTTCTATAATTTCTTTCACTTCTTTTTTTGCTTGCTCAAGGTTAATATTTTTAACTATATAATCAAACTGATTCTGAAAACCGAGTTCCATTTCGGCTCTTTCAATTCTTTTTCTTAGATCTTCATCAGATTCGGTATTTCTTTTTATTAATCTCTCTTTTAATTCGTCAATACTGGGTGGTGCAATAAAAATTAAAGTTGCAAAAGGATATACTCTCTTTATGCTAAGTGCACCTTTAACATCAACCTCGAATACGGTAACCAAACCCCGCGAAATATTATCATCAACTATTTTTTTTAACGTGCCGTAGTAATAATCATAAAACTTTTCCCACTCAACAAATTCCCCGTTATCAATTTTCTTTTTAAAATCTTCTTCGGAGATAAAAAAATAATCTAAACCATCTTTCTCAACATTTCTTCTTTTTCTTGTAGTTGCCGAAACTGAAAAAACAAATTCAGGATATTGTTTTAGAATTTCCCGAACAATAGTAGTTTTACCGGAACCGCTTGGAGCTGAAAATACAAAAAGTTTCGCTTTCGTAGAGACCATTTACTCAATATTTTGGATTTGTTCACGGATTTTTTCAATTTCTTCTTTAATGTATATACCCGAGTGAGAAATATCCGATGCTATTGCTTTACTGTTTATTGTGTTAGCCTCACGATTCATTTCCTGCAGAATAAAACTCAATCTTCTTCCGGCATCATCGGATTGATCTAAAGTATCTAAAAATATTTTAATGTGACTTCTTAACCTCACACATTCCTCTGTTACATCATATCTTTCCGATAATATCGCAAGTTCTGTAAACAGGCGCTGATCATTATCAATAATATCTTTTGTTAATTGCTTTGCCTTTTCTTTAAATCTATCAAAATAGTTCTGCAGACTTTCTTCTTTTATCTTATCAATTTTAGAAATAACATTATCAATATTACTGATACGGTTACGAACATCTTTTTCCAACTCACGTCCTTCGGCTTCTCTCATTCTATTCATTTCATCAATAGCCAGATCAATTGCTTTTTCAATTAAAGGCATTTCGGTTCCGGCC